>Ga0209255_1000299_pt1 | contig 11134 bp, 7 predicted proteins | sample WorMetvaBAHAMAS2_FD_187394 | JGI IMG/M metagenome (GOLD analysis project Ga0209255, IMG submission 187394) | Marine gutless worms symbiont microbial communities from Max Planck institute for Marine Microbiology, Germany - Olavius vacuus... | ecosystem: Host-associated > Annelida > Digestive...
AGGGTGGAAGGCTGAGTCGACCTAGGCACTGCAGTAAGGGTGCACAACCCGTGCCCAAGGCTGTATATCACAGTGACTGTCGTGATAAACACGACCGGTCGTGGTGAGATTCGAACCTGGGTCCTCTCGCACCACAGTCGAGCGTCCTACCACTAAGCCACTGTGACCTGCACTAATTAGTGCAGGTCGAGAGTAACGAGTAGCAGTTGAGTATTCGTAAACACAATTACGTTAAAAATCAGAAACCAAATGATGCAAAATAACAACAATGAATGAAGTTCTGTTACTATTAGTTTAAGGTATTTTAGTTTTTGGTTATTTGTTAGTTATTTTGTTCACACTTATAGTTATTATTAGTTATCATTAATTGCAGTAGTTTTAGTTACAGTTACAGTTACTGTTAAAGGAAATATTTTGTTTTCATTAATGACAGTTTTCGTTATTGTCATCGTTAATGTAAAAAGCATTAAACCACAATGCATGCTGTGACTCAATGGTTAATGGCCTGGGCCTGGGCTCAAATCCCAGGTCTCATCAAATATTTTGTGCCAGTATGATTAGTGTGCATATCCTGAAATTAATTTCTCACATAAGCAAGAAAGTTTGATGGACACAACTTTCTTCCATTTTGTCACAATCCATGCATTTGACAGACGGAGAGACAGACAGACAGACAGCTTTCTCGTAGTTAGTCCGCGCTGGCATTCCATGCAGCGCGGTAAAAAACAGTAAACTGCTAACCTTCATGTTTAGCAAAGCACAGAATACTTGACCTGCCGTACATGGCACAAATGCACGGCTACAGATCACTAACTGTTCTTATAACTTCAACATCACATCAATCTTTTACGTAACAGTTATTCAAAGCCAGCGTACCATTAGAGCCCATACGGCGTTAAGTCGTATTCCGGGGTGTGCATGTCGCGTCAGATCGACGAGACGGTCTATCATTGCTTGAGCATCCTGTAGCATGTGCTTCAGCAACAAAACAACATCATCACACATCGGCAGTCACTCACGTACACTTCAATGCATTCTCGTTTCAGTGTAACGTACAAAAATCTGTTGTTAAATAACACAACAACAATTGGTGCTTATTTGCTGCAACAATGCATCATCTGGCTTGTAGCAGTTGTCATCACTAGTGTTATCATCGACTAACTAGCATGTCAGCTGCACTGGCTGCCAGTCTGCAGATGAGTGGATTTCAAGATATCCACCCTCATCTATCATTCCTTGGCCGGCACTGCTCCTGTGTACCAAGCTGGCGAATGTATGCTGGTTACCGCCACTGGCCGCTGTCTTTTGCAGCCTGCTGACAATCAAACATGCATGGTCAAGAGATCATGCAACCAGTTCAGTGACCGCTACTTTGCCACCGCCGGGCCAACGCTGTGGAACAGCCTGCCTGAACAGCTTCGGCAGCCAAACATCACCTTCAGATTGCTGGAAACGTTTATGTTTGGTTAGCTAGGCCGCAGTGTCATGTCTGAACGTTAAGGGCACCGACTAGAAATCTTCTTACTTACTTACTTACTTACTTACTTACTAACGAACACCAGTCTACACAACTAACAGCCAGTTGGACGAACGTCACTCAAAACTTAAGTAACACTGAAGTGCAAATTGTCCAGTTGGACTTGTTCCCATGCAACAAGTCCAACTGGACAATTTGCACTTCAGTGTTACTTAAGTTCCAAACAATTTTAGTCTTCATCAAAATAAATGTTTGATAGTCAAATTTCATTTTTAAAAACCTTGTTAACAAACGCTATTTTTGGACCACTTTATGCGCCAAGTATGTTGCAACAGAAAAGCTCAGTGGAGTTTTAAAAGCAAAAATCTGAAAAATAACGTTACTCTGCGGAGTAAGGTTACTCCGACATTACAAAGATGTGCTGCAAAAGTGACAGCACCTGTTTTCTTTTGCTGAATTTAGTTGTGCAATGCAAATCATGTCGTCTGTACATTTCACTGAAACTGATAAGTCTAACCTAATTACCTCTTTGCTCGGTGAAAACTCCAGCAAGAGATTACAAGCTATTGAAGTGACAACCATAAGTTGAGCCTCGTCGCTTGTGTTCAGCAAAATCTAACAGAAAAACACGTTCCACAGTAAGCAAGTCCAACATCTACGACTTCCGCTGCATCAAGACTGAAGAAACAGTAAACATTTAGTGACGTGCGGGTTTACATTCTCAGTACATAAGTTCTTTCCTCCGTAATGTTTTGGTATCCATCAGACAGAATGGTTTCAGACTGATTTTCATTACTGCTTATATGCACATCCATCGAGACCCGCACAGACTCCTGCAGACAATATGTGATGGCCACTTGAAGCTCAGGAACGAGATATGGAAAAACGTTATTGGCTACAGGTACCAACAGGAACTGGCCTGCAGAAGAATTCCACAGCTGCAATATGTGTCATGGTCAGTATAAAATTGAATATTTAAAGTAATGCCAAGACTGAAAGAAAGAGAATGTAATACGATCCTCCAAAGCAATTATTCAGATGTGATGAATGACAATTTCAGTTACACTGACTATTTGCATGGTGGTACGAAAGCTGCATAATATTTACACAGTTTGTAGATGAGAATTTCCTGAATGTGTTGGACTGTTCATTCAGTTGGTCAAATGCACTCTTATGCCATATTATCTATACAGTAGATTGAGCTGGTGGACTAATTACTTCTGTGCTGTGCACACAGTTAACTGAAATCACGTCACATAACTGCAATCAGGTGACGAACATGACAAAGTACGTTTCTAGACATATTTTTCACCCTACACATTACACAAGACAGCTGCGAAATTACATGTGCCAGTCAACCAAAATCCACACGCTATGGCATTAATATGATACAGTTAATTTCTAAATTACGCAACCATTTGACTTCAGAAAAGTGAATAAACACACCGGGCGAATCGGTTTCCAGACTTCCTGGTCTTGGAAGCTGGTTCTTAACTGACGAACTGACCGAGACAGGCTGTGCAGACACCGTATAGCTGCCACTTGAACTTTAGGCACAAGATCCGACAAACCATTGACGATATGTCCCATCAAGCTCTTTGTCTCAATCACCTGATACCGGAACAAACAAACAATGACTTTCACAAACGTAGAAAAAATGCAGTTAATACACACATTAATGGCAACAAGCAGCAATCAAAAAAAATAGTCAAAATGATAAAAATGATATATCACCCACCAACCTACTGACCAAATGTCAATGTAATGCTGAGTGATTTCTGCCATTTTTATGTCTTACTGCAGTATGTTGCCATTAACGTGTGCATAAATTGCAGTTTTACATTTATTTTGGCTTTATACAAACTGACAAAAAGTACTGCAAACCATCTACAGATATTCAACATATTTACTTATACTGCAAAAATAGCCAAAAGCAGCCAAATAAGCAAAATCAACTTAGAAACAACAGAAATATCCAAAAAAAATAGCTGAAACTGCATTACATACATAAACCATGTGATATAAATTAACGATAAGTTTGTGACTAAAAACTGTAACTCTCCATAGTCACAACTCTACCAATGTAACTAGCCCCACCATCACCATCGCTACTGCTAATTTTGGTTTTTCTTTAACCAGCGTACAGTTCTATAGTTACTCCACCATGTTAGGCTAGACAGACTCTAACACAACACTGAATGACAGTTCTCACTGTTGCCGACCTGCTTACGGACATCCTCGTTGTTAGCACATAGCGAGGCATACACACGGAATGCTGCCTGTCGCAGTTCATTGCCAACAGTTATGTCATCCTAAAAACCGAAACATACAACAATAAAGCCCATGAAGTTGTAGCAGTAAAAACAAAGAACTTCTCTCTGACAGTGAAACGATCAGTGTTACACAGTTCATCATCATCACTGTCGCGTAGCCAGCTGGAGCCGTTGCATCGCTCCTGGATGATGACCTCTTCGTATGGCATTTCTCCAGGCAGTCACTGGGGGAGATCCCGTGTCAGTGCGGATCTGGTCTGGCTATCCGTTAGGAGGACGGCCTGGGGTATGCTGATCACATTCAAACCTACATTGCCATCCAGTCTCAGTGTCTCGATAGCCTGTCTCAGTCGATCAACTGCACTGATGACATCACCCACTGGTTCCTTGTAAATGGTCTTCTGTTAAACCCATCGAAGATGGAAGCGGTGGAACTCGGGACAGCATCTAGACTGAGAAGTGCGGATACTGCTGGAGGTGTTAAGGTGGCTGGCACCAGCCTCCAGTTCTCGGACATAGTCAAGCTTCTTGGTGTTGTGCTAGACTTTCCATGGATCGGCATGTATCCAGCGTCGTCAGTTCCTGCAACTTCTTATCCGTGCCATGCGCCACATCCTCTCCACGACTGACACTCGATGCTGTCAAGTCTCTGTTGCAGTAAGTATCGTCGGTGCGCGTCTTGACTACTGTAACAGCCTGCTCCACGGCACATCGCAGCGCAACCTCGACTGTCTTCAGCATGTCCAGAACTCGCTCGCCTGTGTGGTCACTCAAGCACCACGTCGTTCCAGTGCCACTGCGCTGCGGCGGCAGCTGCACTGGCTGCTGATCTGCGGGACAATTATGTTTAGAGCCATATCCACATGGGTAGAGGCTTATCTTGCATGTGAGCTGCACCGACACCAACCACCAAGGGCACTATGCTCTGGCAACACTACAACCCTGCACTGGCCTTATGCCTCTTGTGACTTCCACCAACATTCCTTTACTATCTCTGCACCGGCTACCTGAAACAATATACCTGCTTCCATCCGTGATTCTGGCACCTTGAGCACTTTCAAAACTGCTCTGAAAACACACCTTTTCAACTCCGCCTACACGTCATGCCACTGAAAGCAATCCATCAGCGCCTCCGATTCACTCCTTCGTGACTTATAGCACCAACCAAACAAATGTCTGCAATCGAATGATTGACTGATGGAGCACACCTCCGATCCAGGCTCAGTCGACGAGCCAGCGAAAGGTTGATGCCGGTTAGAAGTGCCTAATAAGCAGTTATAGGTATGAATTACTTCACCTAACAACATCACACTCTACAGAGTTATGAGTCTGCAGTCTTGCACTAAATTTTGACAAGATTAATCAACTGTGACCTTTTGACCCCTCAAAACAAAGTATGCACACACACACATAATTATGAACTGTCATTACACTAAACTTTAATTACATATTTTGGTCACGTGAACTGATCATGCAAACAAATAGTGAGATGGCAGATGCCGTGTCAATCACGTGGAAGTAGTTTCATAACGGCACATTGGCGCATAATAGGACATTTGGCTACTGGGTCGACGTGGTATTTGGTTTGTCAGTGCACGAGTGCAGGTGCTACTTGAACAAATACTAGCATTGCCTGATTACACTCCACAGCCGTACCACATAATGATGTGCATGCTCTGAGACTGATTTCTCGGATGGGCAAAAAAGTTTGACGGTGTCCCGTGTAATCTGTAACTGTTGCTGCCTCTGAAGGTACAATCTTACGGTGGGACAACAATGTGTACATTATTACTATCAATAACAATGATGATCATTATGATAATTACAATAATACCAAAGTTATAGGTGTCATAACATGGTGCAAATTACTACTAGGGCGCCATGAAGTGACTACACTACATACCAGTGCGGCAATTATCAGCATCTTTTTGCTGTCAGCTATTCATTTTGAAGCTAACATAAAGCATAACTACAGACCAAACGACAAGTTTATCTAATTTACACAAATCAAACGGTACCTTTGTGGTGGGCATGAGTGAAGCATCCGGCGGTGATCCTGGATACCTAAAGTACTCACTGAGAGTCGTAATAATCTGATCCGAGATGGCCGCTGTGTTTTGTAGATGTACGTCAACCTCAATGAGATACGCCAGTGTCTCGGCAGCATCGACCCTCTCCTCCCACCTCCTGTCAGCCTTGCACTGACGTATCAGCGTCGGCAACGTCTGCGTGTACAGTGACGACATCACGTCACAACCACCATATTGCAAAGCAAATAGCAATAAATTATAGTAGTACAAGAACTTACTATATGTATGGTATGGCCAAACTTACCCAAGGATTCATTGATTCACCTGACAATGTAAAGCAGTACAGTACAGCCAATCAGCTTCAGTGATAACGATGATGACGATTATCTGTCCCATAGCTATAGCATATAGCATGGGACAGATTATAAAATCGGTTTGCGTCTGTCAGTGTGTGTGTCATCGCATTTCTTGATCGACTTTCACCAAAATTAGCACATACATAAAAACACCCCAAAGGGAAAACGAGTTCATTAGGGGACTACCCCTTCCCCTATTTTGTCCCCCAAAACTGCCATTTTATGCCAAGAGGTCTCGAAAATCCATGCAAATATTAAGTAATGCTATATCTGCCTTAAATGTATGCATATCGCAAAAATTTTTGTGTCTTGCAGGAAATCGGGGTCGAGGAACACGATGGTGACATCAGATTTCAGACCAGAAGTGGAAATACGGCCGTTTCATGCATGCACAATTAAAAATATGCAATATAACCCTTATTTATGGCCAAATCTCCTAAATTTCCGTGTCTTGAAGGAAACAGAGGTCAAGTAACACGATTGTGATGTCAGATTTAACAGCAGAAGTGGAAATATGGCCATTTTGCGCAAGCGTAATGCATCTGGCCATAATTATAGGAACAGGAACAGAACGTATTTCTAGTTATTATTACTATTGTTATTACAATGCACTTATAGAAGGTGCATAAAGCAAATACACTGCACTTTACACAACTGAAATTATAAATGTTTTGTGGGTGTTAATGACAGGATGCCAATACAGAGAGGTAACTGTGCTCAGTAACTGGAGAAGCTCGATATGAACAAGAACATCTTCATCTCTCATCAGACAGTGGTCAGTAAGGTCAATCAATCAGATACAGCAGCAACCATTCATAGTCACACCCATCATCACCATTTACTCACCACTCAGAGTAGACGTTTATATGCATTTTATACAGGTTTTACTGCAATTCACAGTAATGCCTGTTTTCCACCCTCACATAACGTAACGTAACGTAAGAAACCGTTAACGTAACGTTGATCCATACATGTCGATCCGTAACGTACCGTAACGTAATATGCCGTAACATAAAACATAGAACCGAGTTCTATTTGTTACGGAGCAGCTGTAAGAGGCGTAAGTAGCTTACGTTACGTCAAAATTTTGACGTATCATTTCGGCAAAACGTAAAAATATTTTACGTTACGTAAAATTTTCATGTATGTTTTTGCAAAACGTAAAATGCTTACGTTACGGCACGTTACGTTACATTACGTGAGGGTGGAAAACAGGCATTACACCAGTGTCTTCATCTATACAAGCATTCAAGAAAGTGAGACTCTGAATACTGCACAAATAGAAATTCAAGCAAAATAAACAAGACACAAACCAACTGAACTTCACACTTAACAACTAACTCTGCTTAAAAAACTGTTAAACGATGCAAAACATCAGCGTAAACAGATGACTGGCTCACCTTAAATATAATGACATTATCACTGGAATCAATCGCTCCAGCACGACACAAGTACGTCAGGCTGCGGCAGTCAACAAAGACTAACAGTTTTACATCACCAGTAAAAACATCAACAGTTCACATCATCAGTGTTTACCACAACACGAGCTTCTGCTCACTACTGGCTTACGAGTTATGACTTCTGAAATGGAGATGAGCACCACCATGTAGACCATTTGGGAGTCTAGTAGATTTCTGACTGTAAAGTAAAGTAAACCGGATATAGCAGTTCGTAATCGAAATTACCACACCGCTACAGGAAATCACATGCCATATGAGATCACATAGTGTTACCTGCCACCCGGCAGAGATGACTTTCCCGCCTTTACCCCAGCCGAAGCTGGTACTCGATTTAGCAACCCCGGAGGGATGCAAGGCTGAGTTGACCTGGGTGGTGGTTATATCCCAAGATAGTTTACCCGCAAAATACGGTCACCTATCTCAGAAATAATCAGGCAGTGTCATGGCCGGGATTCGAACCTGCGACCGCGAGTCACAAGTCCAACGTCCTAACCATTACACCACCGAGCCACCATACATATGACATACATATGACAAAGTGGGTAGTCTGCCGAATGCATACACAGTCAAAAGTCTTCCAAATGGTCTACATGGTGGTGCTCATTTCCATTTCAAAAGTCGTAACTCATAAGCCAGTAGTGAGCTGAAGCTCATGTTGTGGTAAGCAGACCAAACCTCTCCAACAACCTGCTTGTACCCTCCCAATGACAAGAGTATCACTGTCACCTGCTCAGTACCAAGTTAGCAGCTGGTGACTGAAACATAGGGGTTTGACATACTTGCCTAGTTTTCACACGTGCTGCCAAGAGATACGTCCAAGTACACCAAAGTAAAAAGTACAAAGACACAAACCACTTGGCAGCGGTCATCTGGAGTTCGGAGGAATGACAACGGGCAACGAGACGAGCAAGCACCGCAACGATGGAATCCACGTCACACGTCACTGACACAGTCATCACATGTTTACAGACTCAGACAGGACAGACTAGTCCACATTATCTTTCACTATTAGTAGCAATACAGAACAATAAATGCAAAAAATGCAGTTTATATTACGAAAATTAAATCAAACACAACCAACAAAGATTTACCTTGACGTTTCGGTCTCTATCAGAGGCCTTCGTCAGAAGAAAGTGGAACTAATTCTTCTTCTGGAGAAATCGGAAGAAGAATTAGTTCCATTTTCTTCTGACGAAGGCCTCTGATAGAGACCGAAATGTCAACGTAAATCTTTGTTGGTTGTGTTTGATTTAAATTTCATAATAAATGTTTTAGCAACCCGAAGAATATGTTTAATGAATGCAGTTTATACATACGTTAATAACATAACATAACATATTCGTTTAACGACCATGCTTGACAGAACGCAAGATGGTTACAACAATGATAAAAAAGCGGTGTAATATCAGTTAGTCCTTGATTCAGAGTATGTGTAGATAGTTTCATAATGTAACATATGCAACAAAAATCAGAAAAAAAATTGATAAACAAGAATGCTGAAATGTTAATATGCTACTGAACAATATAACCCTACAAGTAAAATTTGTAAGTTCGTAGACGTTTACCAACTGATCACTTTATATCACTTATGAAAAGCTGTTACCTTTGACAATTTCTGATGCCACAACAGAATTTTTGTAACACATTACAGCAAGACATCGCAAGACTGGCAACTGAACCTAAACATCAATGTTCAACAGACACACACACAGTTAGCACACACGAAAGTTGTTCACATCTGTTTTCTCCTTAGCTTAATATTGTCAAGTGATACAATAGATAATATCTACAGATGTGGTTAAAATGTGTTATTGTAACTGCATAATTTAACTGACAATTGATGCAAATAGTCATAGATGCATGTTGAGTGCTAATGATTAAAAACTATATTTCAATCCCACTTTAGCTCGGCCTTCACACGTCACTCACTGTATGCATTAGAACAACTGGCAAAACACAGCTGAGTTACAATCAGATATATGAAACCTTATTACCGACTACAACACAAGTGATCAAGAAAAATGGTAAGAACAGCAAGCAATCATGACAGGTATAGATTATGTTAAATATTCCCTCAGCACATTTTTACAGTACAGCATAACCAGTAAGCAGCAAAGCAAGCTTACTTTCTCATTTCCGGCTGACAATGACAACAGTGATGCTAGAGCTGACATAGCTCCACTCGCACACAGCACGGCCTGATGTTCACGAGTCTGCCAACATAAATGAACATACTGATATACATGTGCTATTTCTGTGCTATATGGATTATTTTTGGCACATTTGTGATATTTTACTTAGTTACATTTCTTTATTTATTTATTATGTAAATCATGCCAAGGCACACAAAAAATAATGCCAAAAAATCACAAAAAAAGAGAGAGAGAAAAAACAAAAAAAAAGTACAAAAAACACTTCACACGGTGTTTTTTGTTCGATAGTTCACAATAGTTTGTACATCTGACCTAGGAAACCAACAGGGCAGTGCTGCCTGACCATCTCTAATAAGTATGCACTCAAACAACAAATCAACCTCATGCATCTGAACTTCAGTAACCTCAGACCTTGCACACGAATGTATGCAAGGTCTGAGGTTACTCCATTACTCCTTTGCACAATTCAGACTGCTTTTAGGCTATTTACACTATTTTTTGCTCACTCATACTCTTTAAATTAATTCTGCACTATGTCAGTTTTCCTTATCTGCTAATTCAGGCTATTTTTGTGCGAAGCTATGAATGGTGATCGCCAACTCTGTACACATATTACTGATCACAAATGCAAGCAATCAGTATAACTACAATTGCACAACGATCAATGTTGTGTTTCATTCCGGTTCAAACATTTGTGCATACAACATCCCAGAAGCAGTCTGTGCCACTGTTAACCCTTTCAGCCCCAACCGCGCCATAAAGAGTGCTTCAGTTTGCATTTGTGTCCTGACCGAGCTTTACGGCACGGTCGGTTTTAATGACGAGATAAAAGTTATTTACTTATATAGGGGGACCAAAAGGGTTAAGCAAACAATCACACAACCGTCTTGATGGCCATTTTCCACTGCTTGTCCAAAGGCCTCAAAGGAAATGTTTGGGGATTGTTGGAATGGACAGAAACCACTGCTAACGCCCAATAAACAGCACCAAAGCATTAAGTGTCAAGCTGAACACTACCAAAAGTCACGTAACACGAATTACACCGTTCTAGTTACACCAACAGGTTTTCAACACGTAACAGGAAAACTCACCACACAGCAGTTTGACAAAATCGTAGTAACACATTCTTGTGTGCACGTTGATCGATGCATAATACTGATGAGATATGGAACAAGGCCGGGGTTCTGTGGAACACAACGACACAAACTTAACCATTCACAGTTAGTATAAATGTACCAATTATCAAAGCAAGGTTGATTGAGCAAGGTTTAACGTCCCACCAAACACATTATAGGTCATATCGGGGATGATTTTTACAGGTCATATGACCAAACCAACAGTGTCAAAGCACTGAAGGAAACCAGTTGGTCTTGCAGATAAGGCTT
>Ga0209255_1000300_pt1 | contig 11128 bp, 8 predicted proteins | sample WorMetvaBAHAMAS2_FD_187394 | JGI IMG/M metagenome (GOLD analysis project Ga0209255, IMG submission 187394) | Marine gutless worms symbiont microbial communities from Max Planck institute for Marine Microbiology, Germany - Olavius vacuus... | ecosystem: Host-associated > Annelida > Digestive...
TAGACACCGGGGGTGACAATTTCACCTATACGGGGACGCGCCCCCGCTAAACGTACAATAACCAAATTTGGCGTGAGGGGTCGCGTCGCCGACGTAATCATCTGTTTCAAATTTTATCGAAATCGGTTAAGGGGTTTCCGAGCTGTGAGGGGCCAAAAATGGGGGTCTTCCATTGACTTTGACCGTCGCCCTTACAACAGGTCAGCACTACCGTGCTGCCTGTGATGTAGCATGCTTAATTGTATATAATAAAACCGTGTTGCTTGACTGTTGTGACAGTTCGCAGCTTAGTAGCAGCCTGCGTTGTGTTTAAATAGAGTAAAGTTCTTCGTGACAACCAGGAGTCGATGTACTCTCACAACTTGTGTTCGTGTGTATGTAATGTGCACAGTGGCCGCGGATACTAGTGCTCGGAACGGGTACCCGGGTACCCGGGTATTGCTCACAACGATGTTGTACTGTGCGTAGTAGGCTTACTACGTAGTACTACTATTTAGTGTATTACAGCGTGTGTTTTACTTCCGGTTGATAGATTTGCATTTTCGATTTAATCTGGCGTTGTTACTTAAAATCGTTTTAAAAATGAGCGAAAAGGAGTGATGTCTGGAACCATTTTGTCAGAGATGGGAAAGCCTTGTGCATTCAAGCTGTGCCGTGCGAACACTGGGTAATTGCTAGTACTAGTAAACTGACGGGTATTCAAACGAAACAGGTATCTGGGTACCCGGGTACCCGTTTCAATACCCGTCGGGTACCCGGGTTTTGAAATACCCGGAAGGCCGAGCACTAGGATATACATATACATATACAGACGTCCGCCATGGCAAATCCTGTCCGAATCCGGATAACTTCCAAAATTAAGTGGGAATTTCCTTGCTCAAAAATACTCTAAGATAAAAATTTTGGTGAAGATCCGATCAATTTTTCCAAGATATGAGCCAAATTGTGGAAAAATGCAATGTTGAAGAATCCTTCGAAAAATTCCTAGGTCGGATCCAGTGGCAAATGATTTCCGAAATTTAATCAGCTCTTCCTTGTCCAAAGATACGTCTCTGGTAAAATTTCCATGAAGATGCGATCGGTAGTTTCTAAGTGAAATTGCTAGACAGACAGACAAACAGACCGACAGACAGACAAACGCCGGGTAAACATAACCTCCTTGGCGGAGGAAGTAATATGCACATTTACATGTATATTCCGCCATAAAGTCGTAGCTTCAGAGGCGGCGACAGCACAGGTGAGGTCATCTCATTACTGTGTGTTATTATGAGCCAGCTGAATGAAACAGGTGAGTGATAGGCGCGTCCATTAGAGGTCGAAGGCACCTACATTGTTTTGCTAGTGTGTAACATGGACACAGTGCAGATGAGTCTATCTGAGGAAGCTCAGCCTCCCCAACCATATAAGATGAGCTACAGCCCTTTGTCTGCGACCACTATACATGCATACTGCATGTATATGCAGTATTCGGACTTGCACTGTAGTCATCAACGAGAATTTTACTGTAGAATGGAGAGCTTAATTCACTGCTTACTGCGAGTAGCTTAGGTTCTATATGCAGTCTTTATTTCACAAACAACATACGCAAGAATTTGTGCTCGACACAAAAGGAGACATGTCTAAGCTGTTGCCTGTATATTGCATCTATTCTGCAGCGTCACTTTTCTTTGAAAATAAGTTGAGAAACGTAACTCAAACAAATCATATGAAGCCTGAAGGTTATGCAATAATAACAGTCTTTTACATGACTGTTTTACCCAGTAATCATAGACGGCGTATTTCGTAAATTCTTAAAACGATGGCGGAGTGAATAGTAGCATCAGCAAACAGCGGTAAATCTCAGACGAAAATCAGCTGACGTTCGTGGCGGCTGCGGCTACTGGACGACCGCTGCATGACGTCATCTTTGATGCAACCGACACCGACGTCGAAATAGTCTCTCTCGGCTACAGTTCTGCTGTCATCTTCATAGCCTGGCTCAGGCTGCCGTGACACCGGCTGCGTTCTGTCTTCGTCGGCGGCGGCATTGTCGTTGAAATCTCGCGACTCCGCGTGCTTTTCGACGTCCGTCGAAGGCGACCTTTGTGTCCCGGAAGCAACATTCACAACGGCGAAGCTGGTGCCAGACTTCGTCTCCCTGCAGACCACCCCGAATCTCTGACCCAAACGAAGCTGCAGCAGTGGTCGTTTGTCGTGTGGGCTCGTTGGCGTTTCGGATGTCTGAACCATCGAATTAGCCGACTTCCGGTGTTCACTGTCGACTGGCGACACATCAGCCACCGCACTCAGCTCACAACAGGAAGTTGATTTCCGCATAACCGGAAGAGGCTTGGGTAACGAGTGTCGCATGAGGGAGGCGAATAGCGAGTGTGTTGACAAGTCCAGTTCTAGTGTGTATCGTTTGACATTCTTCTTCATAAGGCGACTAATGACGTCAACGTAGGACTGTTTGGTCGACGGCGGAAATGACGTCATACTCACTGTGCCCAATGTAGTCACTGCTTTCTCTTCTGTTACGTCGTTGACTGAATGCTGGTTATTCGCCGTGCAATCTGGAGTCGCGGCGATGACATCATCACGAGCGGAAGAACACGCCATTATACCGGCATCGTTTCCGTTTTCACGGCATTTCGGACGCCGCGTGACTTTCGGTCTGGGCATGACGGGCGGCGGACGTCGCTTCGGCGGCAGAGGCGCGACGTTAAACCGGAAGTCCGCAGTCCGCCGTGTCGCTTCCGGTGACGTCATCGAGCGGTCGCTCCACGACGGCGGCGGAGTCACGTGACCTGGCGACTCCTGATGTGAATGGACATCGCTTTGTTGTGGTCGTCGTTGGTCGAGATGTGGATCGTCGTACGAACCGCGGCAAGCACGGTCATCGAGGTGGTCGGTCGCACCTAGCATCATACCATCGTCCGTCGCTGTACGTGCAGTTACGTTTAAACTGTCGTGATCGTCTCGTAATGTCCCGTAGTCTTCAGCAGGTGCCCGCTCGCCAACAGATGTTCTCACACTACTTGCATCGACGTTCGAGCTACTGTAAACAGAACAAACAAGTACGGCGTGTTTCTGAAACTAATTTCACAAGCCGCAACGTTCAGACGCATCATTACTTTGCCGTATCAGCAAGTTCTTTAAACACTGAAAACAGTCATTTTAATGTGAGACTACGGTCTTGTTGAAACCAATGTGAAACCTTAAATTTGTTCTTGACATTTGACTTGGTCCAGTAATGTTGGTCTTGTTCCGAATACCATGACAAGCAAACTGTTTACTTACTTGTCGTCAGGTATGCGTTGCTCATATTACAACTGTATTTAAAGTGATGTTTCAATTTAATTTATGTATTTAAAGTGATGTTTCACTTTAATTATATGGTCGCACTTTACGCTGTAATAACATGATTTTATATCGTGCATTTAAAATTATGTAAAACAAAACCACGCTACTGCGCGTGTAAAAATATAAAACACGTGTAGTAGTAACCTCCGTTCAAAAATTCTAGCAAGTTTCCTTTGACAATAGGCAGGTTATTTTTTATCTAATTAGACGGCACTTTCCCCTTCATTTTAGTGAGAGAACGCTGATGAAATTCGTAAATGGAACATATCTCGTGTAGAGGTGATATCGGCTATCACAAGAAGTCTTACAGCAGTACGAACCCGTGAACATGACGACGAAGAAGCCATAGACTTGGTGCTTGGACACAGATTTTTATTTCCCTTCTTTTCTCTACCTCCTTGCGAAGTGGCTCCCCTTTCCAGAAGCAGCTAGGGGCTCTGGAAGAGTGCTGTAAACTCCTCCGGTGAAGTGTGCAAACGATCGTGATGCATTTTGAGCTTACAAATATGTCTTTCGTGACACTGATAAATCGGACATATATCGTGGCACAAACTTTTTGCCAAAAAGTCTGAAGTATGCGTGGCCAAGTAAGTAAGTTTCACTGACGGCGTCAGGATCGCCAATGATGGGCGCAGCACAGCCGTACAAGCTATGATGACGAGATCGTGATAAAACAGTCGTGGCTGTAATCACTATAATCACGCACCTGCTACTGTTGGCGGTCATGCGAGGCAGCGTGCGTCGTCGAACGCTGAGGACCGCACGTCCGCGTCTGATTCGCTTGAAGACGGCGACCGCTTCACTGTGAGTCAACGCCGATAGCTCAGTACCGTTCACCTCAATGATCTCGTCGCCTGACAACAGAATAATAAGTCGTCACCATCTGTAGTGCGAGACGTTTGGGAACTGGGAGTGGCAATGATGCTGTGATCGGCGTGTGTGTTAGGGTAACAGGGATCTGCTGCGCCGTTCAACTGTTAACATAAAACACCAGGGATAATGACACATATTGGAAAGGCGGCGCAACTTTAAGCCCGAAGTGATCGAACGCTGGCGGCTTTTGGGGGTATTTGGTTATTAACACTAGGCAAAACATGTTTACAAAACGCGTTACATGTAACGTCAATTAGACCTTGACAAGCGACAGCTGGTATCGAATGTCTTGTCGTTCCATAGTTTATCAACTTCGGCACTTAGTGGCCTGAAAAAAAAACAGTTGTATACGGTTTTCATAGTATGCAATGGTACTCAATTACCAAAAAACAGAGTAAAATGGAGCACTAGAGATCCCCATACTCTTTGATATTACGCGTTAGAGTTAAATACGCATAGTTTACGTTAGTGTCGAACTGATCCCATTTCGTCACATTCTGCGGAAAAACCGGTCCCCGCATCATCACCACACAATCGGTACCAAGTAAAATTATGCCACGTTTTATTGACATCCGCAACGACCGTAATACTCGTTTTACAATTAAATCAACACTTCAACGCTATCATAGCGCTCATTCATAAACACCAGCTGTAGCCACACTATACCTGTCGAGCAGTTCATCACGCAATCACGACCTCATGACGGTAAAACATACACACAACCGCCAAGTCCATCGTAACATTCAACTGGTTGTGGCATTAAAACATATGCATTTGTAAAATTATATACGGGATGAACATATCATAAAATATTTAATAGTATCGTGTAGACCAGTTGCAGTATGTGGATATTAAAATCGCTAACTAATAAAAACTAAAATCACAAAAAAAGAAGAGATGTTCTATTACGCTGATGACACACGAGACTTTTATTGCGGGAATTCTGTTGCGCAACAAAAGTCTAGTATGTTATCGGCCTTAGCCAGTAAAAAATCATAAGTAAAATCCGATAGACTATGTGCGTTTGTAATCAGGTAATCACACTGAATCGCTAACTAGTTGAAATACACTTTGCATCAGGCAGCGAATGATTGAATTTAAAAGACAGTATGCAGTTCAGTAGTTTCCCTGCCCTCCATACAATACCTGAGCAGTGATGAATGTTGGGCGATAAAGAGTGGAGATTATCATAACAGTTCTCTGCTGTATTGTGTGTCACAATTATTGCGCACGATCATAAACACACTCATGCGAACAGTTCCCATAAGGTGAGGGCCTGATAGTTTAGATTCAGGTTTGTATGTGTTTATGTTTTTTTTTGCACTGTTAGCATTAACTAAGTTTGTCTTGTGAGTAGTAGTAAAACACCGCTCCGAGCGCGTCCAGTGTTTTACTACTACACTTGTGTGTATTTTATCTCAGCATTTGTCTGTGTTTGTCAGTTATACCAATGCAATCGATTTCCCGGAAAGACCTGTCTCCGATACAATCTACTTATTGTGTCGAACGGGACGTTAACTCACTCACTCATGCAATGCAATATGATTTAGCTCCTTAGCTCACGTCAAATACGAAAACACAAATCGTATAGGCTAATTATGAACATGAAGCGTACAGACAGCAGCATTTTGGTTTCCGGTTGAATCTAGGGCAGCACACGTATTAATACTCCCTGTCGTTCACATTCGCCCGGACATTGACAAAACAGCTGAATGCAGGAAATGTACGCTGAACAAGAAAATCGCTAAGTTCAAATGTAACAGGTTTTCCTTTATCGCTATTAAAACCGAGTCACTACGCTGTCACGCAACAACTGATTCAAAGGCCGTGTGCACCGTCAAACTAACAAGAAACAGACTATCTGTCGATTTATATTGATACAATGATACGCAAGGTCAAATAGATCAACTTTGTCACGTACCGGTGCATGTCATCTTTCTGATCCTGCAGACTATTGAAGCAGTTTTTCGAAGTACGCTTGCTTCATCAACCCGACTTTAAGGTCTCTGACTGTTTTTAAAGGATTTTTATGCTCATCGGTTTTTCGTATTTTCATTTTTCGCTTCGTTTTCGGTTCTATGTCGTGCGGTAGCCTAATGTGGTTACCGGACAACTTTTTGAGCCGCACTTTAAATGTTTGCATATTGTATTGTATCGTACTCCGAGCCTTAGGTCTATTAAAACCTAGCTCGATTGCGTAAATTATCATTAGAACCGTCATTTAACATAAACTCCTTGATAAGCTAGTGTACGGGCTGCGGCAAAAAGTAGCCAATATTTTTTTGCAGTTTTCTCAACAATAGTTTGGAATTTCAATGCGAAATGTTACACATTTAAGTAGTTCTCATATACGTAAACACGGGTATTCACAAGATGTAATTATCGTAAACTTTCTTAAAATTACATCGTTGCAGCGTTGATTTTAGCCCATTCAAAAATTTTAATACGAGTATGTATGTATATGTGGACTAAATAAATGTGTAAAACTTGGCATTGAAATGACAAGCCTTGAGAAAAAACTGTCAAAAAATTCTCGGTCTTCTGTTTTGCCACTTCCGCTATTGGGAATATGAAACCACCGTCTCTTTAGTTTAAAAATGTCTTTACCTTCTCTGAGATGGCTTTCTTCAGCGAGACCTCCCGGAAAGATGGTTTTTATGTATATGCCCATTGGTCCTCGGGGCGAGTCGTGGCCACCGACGACTGTGAAACCGAGCTTACGCGCGCCGTCATGACCTCGATCAAGCACCGCTTCAAACAGCGGCGTCGGCGACGAGCAGTGACACTCGCTGTCTTCTTCCGCGACACTACTTGTCTGTTCTGATCTGTGCAAACAGCCGCCGGGTTCAACAAGATGATAAAACACAGCAACACTATCACGGATTGAAGAGTAGTTCGACGAAAACCGCAAACACATGTATTTCCATCATATCCGGACATTATTATGTAGCTTGTTTGTGGTTGTTCTTGCCATGGGAGGTCCTAGCAGTTGTTTTATGTTTGACTCCGAACGCTTCCTGTTTGTTGTAAAGTGTCCTTGCAGTCCCTTGGATTTTATGACACTTTAATCATATTCGTTCATAATAATAATAATAATAATAATACTTAGGCCACCTTAAAAACTGTAATGTAATGTGGTGTACGCAGCAGTTGACCAGGAAAGATAACTGGAATCTAACGACGGGGGAAGTTGTTATTTATCCCTATTGTCGGCGGGGCTATAAGCCGTCACCGCTAGACGACTGAAGCTTCAATAGCTCTGCTGCTGTAGAAACGTCAATTTGGCTGTAACAACACATTAGAATGAACATGGAATTACAAGTGTTCTGTTGAAAAAAACCGCGCTCAATAACCGGATGCAGCAATAATAAACGTTTTCGCGAACACAGTTCCTGCCACTAGCGTCCTCAGAACAGATACGTGTATTTGCCCAGTGATAAATCTGTCATATTGTACCACATCTGAATGTGTTTCTGCAGTTCGTAGAAACCAGTTTACTACTGATGAGCTCACCGTGTAAGCGGAAGCTGCTGGATATCGTCGTGACTGACAGTATGAGTGACGACGTCATGCTGCTGTGCACCGTCGCCAGCGAAGCGTGACGGCGGATGCAGGACAACGTCATCAACCTTTGGCCGCTGAACCTCTTTCGTCGACGACGTATTCGACGGACTCGATACGTTACGCCGCAGCAGGCCTCTCGCCGCCTCTACCTGCTCGCCGACGACCACCGTTCGATGTCTGCGCGGAGTCCTTCTCTGAATGCGACGACGATCAAACAGTGGTGTCATCGGTGACGACGGCGCTTCCACAGACGTGTCGGCACCGTTACACATCATCTCTGACTGATAGACTGCAGGGACTTCCAACTGACGGACGGCGGACTGGGGTACATCATGTTTCTGATCGTGTAAAGCGGCGTCATCCTTCGCGTCGCTCCGCTTTCGCGTCATGCGGGCTCTCAAGTTCTCGCGAATCGCATCAAGACGCTTTCGAAAGCGGTTTCCGCTTTCGTCGTTCGACGTCGGCGCTAGACGGTCAATGTTGCCGACCGACTGTGAGCGGGGCATCATCGGCCGCCGCCGATAGCCGTCGGACACCGGATCACAGCGAATCGTGCGACTGCGAGACGGTGCCGCTCGGTCGAACGGCTCTCGGTCGTCGCTACTGGTAACCGGCACAACCGTATCAGTATCAGACTGACAGCGTCTGTCGCGACGAACACCGCTAATTGCCGACGTTAGCCTCTGCATCGTTCAGCTGGCTTCGTCGTCACCTTTCTCTGTCGCGTATGAAACGAACGCCGACTTTGCCAAAGACGGCAACGTCCTTAACCGCTACGTTGTAGGCCTATACTAACAGTTGACGCATTGCACGTTTGAAACAAGACTTTCTGAATTTTTTACGCTCATCGGTTTTCCTTGTTTCTTTGTGCATCATCTTCCTGTCATGGCCTCGTGCGGTATAGCACCCAGACACCTGCCAGTTTTTTTTATCGCACACTAATAAATACTGTCCGACGTGTTTTATCGTACAGACGATAGCAGCCAAAATCTACTCTCAGAGCACTGAAGGTAGTTGAAAAGTAGTTTTTATACTAGTTGCTCTTGCAGTCTACGTCGCTTTCGCTTCTCGCGCTCGTGGCTATTGTAGAACGCAGTTCTGCATTAGCTATTGTGTGCACACGATCAAGCTAATGGCAGTCGCGACGCGGAGAGAAAGCCGTCACAGCTGACGGGAGAGCGCCGCGACTGTTTTTATAAGCAAGCCGTGTCGCCCAAAGCTCACCGGCCTGCGCCCGACCGTTTACTATCATACACAGGTGGACTACGGCGAACGATTGACAATAGCCGATCGCGCACGCCGCACAGTGTGTGTGTGTTCGTCCGATCACCTGCTAGGCTGTTACGCCAAGTGAAGTCGTGCGACTAACTTTGTGTTAGAATGATATGCGTCATTGACGCGGAGGGGGACGACGGATATGCAAGCCCCCACTTTCTTGGAGTGAATTTCCCCCTGTTGTCACAGTTGAACCAAACTTAGGTTTTTGCAAATACCACAAAAATCGTACATTTGTGTAACACTGTGTCGACGACTAAATAAAAAAAATATATTTTAACTCACTTCACTTTTACCTTAGGCCTAAACGATCAACAGTATCAATATTGTAATATTTGCAAAGTGCAATATCATAAAACCCGTACATAGTAATTTAAACAGTGGTAAGTCAACTGACTGTGCTCTCCATTCTAGTCAACATGTTGTAATGTGTGCGTTTGACATTTAAAAGGTTACTTACTTAGAGGCTAACAGAGCACTCACTGGCTCATATACTGTACATTTAGTTGTTTCATTGTATTGCATTGCGTTTTTTCATTGCACTGTATATTTTTCTCTATTCTTTCATTACTCATGTTTTTGTAAAACTTGTGCGATTGACACGGGTTCATTAAAGGCTAATTGACTTGAATTTGATGCCCACGGCGTGCTTCTGCTATTGAAGTCTTATATTAGCCCAATAGTCCAGCGGTGCGCAACTACCGCCAGTATCACCCTTCCCAATATCGTCACAATTCCACCCATTGGTGTTACTTTAGACCAAAAAGTGGGTGTACCCTTATCTCCCTCTTCCTTTTCTCTTGCCTCCTCCAGCTAGCGCTGCGAGCTCCCAAATGGGTCTGGGGCTTGGGCCATACAAAATTAAATTGTGTGCATTTTACGATTAGATAGCAAATTATGGTCACTTGGCTGTAATTTAAACGTGGACAATTGGGTCCAACCGAAATTATTAAAAAAATTTTGTCAGGGTCCGGACCCGGTGGGCTCCTGTCGATGAAACCCCTGCCAACGTCCCTCATCGTCCGTTTCGTCTAGGTTTGAGATTATTTTAAACATAAATAGTTGTCTTATGTTAACTAACTTCCAGACCCATAAATATTGCCCCCTGACTTCAGCCCAGTCAGCCTCCCTTAATTACGCCAGGTGTTCTTCGGTTTTCCCTAGTAGACTTTGACAATCCTCCTGCACCGTCACTCCCTTCTCCAGTAGACAACATCTTAGCTGTGATGATTGTCTGGAGGTAAGAGGGGAGATTAGCAGAACTGTTCTGTGTTGTATTGTGTACTGAAGTTGTGCACAGTCATAAGCACACTTAGCAGTTCTTACAGTTCTGTGGATTATGTTTTTCTTACTGGGCCCATTTCACTGTGCTTATGTTTGTGTATTTTGTGTTTATTTTTCATATTGCATATGTGTTGTATTATTGTAACACGGTGAGGTGGACCTGGTCGGATTGAAGCCTAATCATTAGGACACTATGATCCTTCAGTGCTTTGACATTGTTGGCTGGGTACCTTATGACCTATAATGTGTTTGGTGGGACGTTAAAAAACCTTACTCTATTCTACGCTGTGCCGTCGCCGTGCTGTCACGTCACGCTCAGGCACCGTACTGATTGCCGCTTGGTCAGTGCCGGTAAAAACCAGACATACACCTCACCGTACCGAATGTTGTCATGTATGATTGACGACTATTATGCGTGAATGTAGGGTCGTTGGCTTGCGTAATTGACGTAATTGCGTTTGCCGTATCGTGTACGCCTACACTTCAACGACTACAGTTGCCTGCATTGTTTTGTATTTCTGTAAGCCCATATACAACATGTTCGCCATATTTATGTTACATGTCTTATTCCGTTTTTCTGTTCACTTTTTGTACTGGCAATATTGTCTCATTGATTGTCTGACTGATTGTCTTGTTTGTATTTGTCTTTACTTTTTTATATTTAAACATACAAGATGCTCAGCTATCGCAGAGAGACCGCGCTGCAGCGTGCATTATAGTTTTAGCTAAAAGTAAAAAGTAGAAGCCTGGAACTGGGAGACAATATTTTACAGACATTATAGGTCTGTCT
>Ga0209255_1000301_pt1 | contig 11125 bp, 13 predicted proteins | sample WorMetvaBAHAMAS2_FD_187394 | JGI IMG/M metagenome (GOLD analysis project Ga0209255, IMG submission 187394) | Marine gutless worms symbiont microbial communities from Max Planck institute for Marine Microbiology, Germany - Olavius vacuus... | ecosystem: Host-associated > Annelida > Digestive...
CTGAACATTCCTTTAAATACCACACTTTGTGAATACCATAGTAGTAGTAGTAGTAGTAGTAGTTTATTGGCAGAAATGCGGACAGAGAAACAGAGATACAACACGCATTGCTGTCAAAAATAAAACATAGATACATAGGTTACTCCATACAAAGAGAAACAATGCTCACCAGTGTCTTTTGCAAAATCACTGCAAAGGTACATGTCTTCTTCACAGCTGACAATGACTGACGTTGAACTGGTCTAAAATTGTACAGGATGCAGTTAAAAACATACCACCATTACAAATACAATTTCTCCAAAATGACTACCGGTTAATATTTACAAATCTTATGTGATTATTTTAAAAGTCAGTCTGTACTTTGAAATTGTGTTAATATACGTAAAAAATACCAATTATGTTCCGTACGTAACCAGGTGTGCAGCTAAGAACCCGTGGATGGCAATACTAACTGAAAAATTAGCTTCGATAACTCCTAACATGCTAACTTCAAAGTTAGCTTTGCTAACGCTAAACCACTAAACTGCTAAGAAATTTAGTTGAAGCTAACGATAACCATTAACTGCTAACTTTTTTGTGTGAACTTAGCTCGATGTGTTCTTTTTCACTATAATACCACTTAAAAACAAATCCACAGAGCTGAAATTTTAACAATATTTGGCACAGTTAATAAACAGTATAAAAAGTACTGAAACATTAAAAATGTTAGGGAAATCAAAATATGCAGGAAAATAACTACAATGATATGATTAAACACTGACTCCAGCATGGCCTCCTACTCATTTGCCGTCACCTCAATATGGTGTCAGATGCCCTTCATGAAAAGCAACCTCTCTTAAAAGAGGGAATGTCACGTGACTCGGCCTGCTCGAAGTCGTTGTTTACGTCGCTGCTGTAATTTGGATATTTTCACGTTTCAACGAGGTTTACCATTTCATCTGGGGCCCGATTTTCGAAAAATCATATGACAAACTTATGAAAAACATATGAAAATGTATGACTTACGAAAAACTTAGGACGAGCATGTGATTATCAAAAAATCTTACAAAAAATCTTATGAAAAACTTAGGATGAAGTTATGCAAAACTTACGAAAAACTTACGACGACGTTACAGGTATCTTACGAAAACATAAAATTTGTGGAAAGTGATGTCATTCGGGAAACCCTGTGTCAGAGGTTGTTATTGGTCGAGTACTTTGAGCTAAAAATAACTGACAACCAGAGTGACGATTTCCTAAAAATGCTTTCGAAAAATGACTTACCATTTTTCTAAGAAAATCTTAGGAAGTCGTATCTCGCTGACTTACAAAAGACTTATGAAAATCTTATGACGAACTTAAGAAAAATCTTACAAAAATCTTACGAAGTTTCGAAAAGCGGGCCCCTGTTCTGTTTCTGGGCCCAAATTCACAGAGATCTTAGGACAATCTTAAGACAATTTTCGAACCTGACAATCTTAGGACAACTGGCGAATTCACACAGCATTTACGACAATCGTAAGACCTATCTTAAGACGACATGTTACGATCAGCTTTTAGATGTCTTATGACAACTGGCCCAATTTGGATTCCTAGATAGCCCAGATTTTATCCTAAGACGTGTCACAAGATCATACGATATCATAACTTTTGTCTTAAGATGATCTTATGACATATCCTAGAATAAATCTTAAGACAATATCTGTGAATTTGGGCCGTGGTTGTTTTCTCGACAACATTAAACGCCTACAACGCAGACAAGCAGACTGGACTTTGTACCCTACGTTCCTGCTCGGCTGATGTGGCTCAATACCTCGGCATCACTCGACCGTTGCCAGATCTGTTTAATTGTCGTCTCAATCACTAGGACAATGCAATGAAGTCTACCGTGCAAGCCGAGAAAGATCGAAGAGTGCGATGTTAGTTGCACTGCTGCAGACGATGTCGGGCATAGAACGAAACCCCCCAGGCACTGTCGCACTCAACCTCAGTTGCATTAACTCCAACTCCATCGTACAGAAAGGTGCACTAATAATCGACCTGATTCAGAACTGCAGTCTCGATGCGCTCGCCATCTATGAAACCAAACTAGTCCAGGACGACCCGCCGGCAATCAAGTGAGACTGCATACCGGACGGCTATGATGTCCTATACGTACCTCGACCCGGGGCGAGCTGACACAATCGCGGTGCCAGAGTACGTTTCATTTACCACTGCAACACACTGCACCTCATCAAACGTCATCGTTTGCAACATGCCACCATGTACAGGTTGTTTGAATGCCAACTGCTAACTGTAAACGCCAGACGAGATGACTCGTCAAGCAGCTGCACACTAGCCATTATCTATTGACCACCTTATACCAGTCTGGTTGACTTCTACGATGACCTGTTGGACATGCTTGACAAGCTTGGTGACGTCATTGACAGTGATCGGTTCTTGGCGTGTGCTGACTTGAACTACGGTGGTGTCTGCTCCACACTCATGGCCTGCAGCAATTCGTCAAGTCACTCACCCGCAGTATGCTTGACGCCAGCAACTTGCTCGACCTTGTCGTAGGTCGAGCCGGCTTCAACTCTGTCAATCAAGTCGTTGTTCAGTCATCATACAGTACTACCATGACCTCATCACCTGGACATGGACACTGTCAACCAGCAAGAAACTGACCTGACGACAGACTAAATACTAGTTCCAATCACTGAAAAAAGTCGACTAGGCCAGCTTCCAGGTTGATCTACTGGATTCAGAACTACATACTAATCCAGCCGACACTGCTGATGAGTACATCAACCAGCTAGACACGGTCATCAACAAGATCCTCGACCGGCACTGCCTATTACAGTGACGCCATCGACGCGAAACGTCCACGGCATAGGTTGGAGAGAATGTGGAGGTCAACGTGCAACGCTGAATACTACATTACCTACTGGAAGTCGTGCCAAGTGGCCTACAAGGTGATCGTTGCATCGCAGGGTCGATTTTACAATAAAGGCCGCAAAATTGGTTGGAAATCCGGAATATCCCGCACCTGACGAAGATGCGCGTGGTCAGATCTTATGACGAATGCATCAACTATGCAATGGATTCGCACAATTCTTCATTGAGAAAATCCGTTGCACTAAGGATGTCACTAAAGCGCATCTTGGTGACAGGCGTGAAGACCCACTGCAATCTCCCACATGTCACTCTGGACCGATGTTCACTGAAAATCCACCGCCGTCGACAGACGAGATCTACAAGTTGATACATTCAATGCCTTCGAAATCGTTACCGATGGACAAATACCGACGTCGGTCATCAAGATGTTCGCAGCCACGTTCGCTCCACTGCTAGCCAGACTAATCACACTGTCTTTCAATGAGGGCAAGTTTCCTGATAAGTTCAAAAAGGCTCTAGTCACATCGCTGCTGAAATAAGACAGACTGGATGTGGACGTATACGGAAACTACCGGCCGATCTCGAGCTTCGTAACACGATCTCCAAGGTCGTTGAGCACATCTTTTTGGTCAGACTTGCTGCACACATAAAGCCGTTGCCAAATTACAGCCAGTTACAGTCAGTGTACAGACGGGGCCACAGCACAGAAAATACACTTCAACGGATGCTGAACGACGTCTACCTTTCAGCCAACAACGGATTGAAGACGACGCTGCTGCAGCTCGACTTGTCATCAGCTTTTGACACCACCAACATGTGCACACTACTGTGTCTCCTCCGATACACTTCCGGAGTCTCCAGTCAAGCACTTAACTGGGTTAGCTCTTACTCTGCACATCGTTCTCAGTCAGTTTGAGTCGGAAAGATGCAGTCGCTGAATTTCAGCTGCAAGTACGGAGTCCCACAGGGCTCTCTGCTGGGCTCTCTGCTGTTCACGCTGAACATTTCACTGATCTCAAAAGTAATCAGCTCGTACAGGGTTAATAACATGATGACACGCAACTCTACATTGCACTCAATGATGCTACGTCCACATCTACACTGTCAGTCTGTTTCAACGCTGCACAACACTGGCTTGATCCTCAATGTTTTGTCAATGAACCCAGACAAGACCAAAGCCATCATGATCGGCAACAATGTGCGACAGTTCAACAAGCACACTTCAACAAGCACACGACCTCCAGACCGTCAGTGTCAAGCCAGCGACCAGTGTTCGAAACCTCGGAGTAGCTATCAACAGCACACTGTCTTTCGATGTACACGTCGATGGAAGTAGGACTACTTCCATCTGCGAGAACTACGTCACATCCAGAATCACATTTCGGAAAATAGGGCAAAGGCTACTGCCTGCTCAATGATCCATGGACGGTTGGACTACTGCAACTCAGTCCTGTATGGCATGTTGGCTGCAAATCTGAACAAACTTCAACAAGTTCAGAACTCTGCAGTGCGAACTGTAACAAGGACCAGATGCTTCGACCACGCAACTCCGATCCTTGCCGACCTACACTGATTGCCAGTCAAGTACCGAATACAGTACAAGGTCGCAGTCACTATTTACAAGATTTTGACCACGCAAGAACCGAGCTATCTGACTGACATCATCAGGCTCCATGTTCCATCACGACAGTTACGTTTCTGCAACAGAAACTTATTACAGAAGGACCGCACAAACCTCGTCTTCACTGATCGCTTGTTCTCTCAAGCCGCACCTACAGTGTGGAACAATCTACCACATCATGTTATCTCAGACCTTTCCAATCTAACGTTATTTAAGCGACTGCTAAAAAGAGAACTCTATAAACGGACATACCACTGCTGATCACTGACAGACCCCGCACTTGCGATTCTTCACTTAGTGAACGACTCAACGTGCGTCAACAACTGTATAATAATAATAGTAAGGTTCTCCGGCAATGACTGCGAGAGTTTTTTGCTTCAGCTTTTGTGTGTGGTGGTGCAACGCTTGAATTCAATTTTGTAGCATGATAGTTTTTTGGCTGTTGATCACCCAGATTAGTGGTCTCTCCAACTTGATGCTGTTTTTGTAATTTTTGAAATCCCGGGACTTACATCCTGGGTAAAAAAAATACTAATAACAATAATAATAACAATCTGACAGGGTGGCTCTCTAGGCCCTGTAAGATGTCATTGCCTATGGAAAACAGGCACTCAACTGCAGCAATCGATGGGATGTCTATATAGTACTTAATAAAGTGGTCAAAGGCATAGCTGTTTCTTCCATCATATCCATTACACAGTTCCATAAAGTTCCGGAACTTTCCCCCAATCGTAAAGTTACATAAGTTCCATAACGTTTGCTGACATCAACATGCATAGTCTACGGAGTACATCGACCAGGGCCTACAATATTGTGTTGCACCATTGGACTTGATGTCATTAAACATAAAACATAACAGATAACATTCAGTATAATCTTCTTTCAATTTTTTACCGCACTATATGGAATGCAGACGTGGTCTAGCGATGAGAAAGCTGTCCGTCCGTCTGTCTGTCAAACGCGTGAATTGTGACAAAACGGAAGAAAGATCTGTCCAGACTTTTATACCGTACATAAGATCATTTAGCCTACTTTTCTGAGAAGAAAAATGGTTGGTGAAGGACAACCACTTCTATGTGAAATATTGGGTCAACTGGCCCCTGTTGGAGCGAAATCGCCAATTTTGAACAGATATTCTCTCATAATGCCTCAGCCGTAACACCTAGTGAAAAAAGTTCAATTAACACTAATAGGAAGTCCACTATGTGCTTTTCAATGAGCCTAAGATGATCATCGAACGTTGCCCCTAAGCCCACGAAAGAGGGCTCAAAAACGCAAAACGGCCGATTTTCGTCTAAAATCGAACTTCGTTTGAAGAAAGTCTGCTACAAAGTTTCTTTGTGTAAAAACTGTCAGCGGCAAAGTTGTAAGGCATTCATTGTCCTAAACAATCCGTGCAAAAATGATTGATGGGGGCGACCCCTGCTACCTGAAATTTTGGATCAAACTGACCGCATTGGAGCAAAATCGCTGATTTTCGATCTCTTTTTGCTCGTAACGACTCAGTCGTAACACTTAGCGAAAAAAGTTCAATCAACACTAATAAGAAGTTCACTACGCACTTTCCAAAGAGCCCAAGATAAACATCGTATGTTATCAATAAGCCCCCAAAGGGGGGCTCAAAAATGCAAAGTGTCCAAAATTTGAACAACAAGCTGCAATAACTCTGAAACGATACGAGATAGGATGTCAGTTACTATTAATCACTAACAGGAAGGTGCATACGGGCTTTCGATTGGTACTGACCTCGATGACCTTGAATGCCGTAATAGCCCTTATTTTGCATTCTTTCGCCAAAATCGATAGATTTTCAGGCCGATTATATCACAGTGTTTGAAGATAGACCTATAATGTCCGTAAAATATTGTCTCCCAGTTTCAGTCTTCCACTTCTGGCCAAAACTATAATGCACCCTGCAGCACGGTCTCTCTGTGATAGCTGAGCATTTTGTTAAGTCTGAAACTCCTCAAATAGGCTAATATGAACATATAAACCATTGATGAACATGAACACCAAGACATGTACACCCCTGTATAAGCATTGACCTTCAACAACGTGCTTTTTTCTTTTCTTCTGACACACAATGCGCAGCCACAGACTAACTTCCATTGTATAATTTAAAGCTGTAGTAAAATCTTGCTGGAATGAAAAAATACAGTTCCCAAAAGTTACATCAATCACAGTCTGCACAGTAATGCAGAACTGTTGTAAGGGTGACTCATCTTGTCAATGGAACACCCCCATTTTTAGACCCTCAGAGATCGAAAACCCCTGGACCTCACCCCACATGCAAACTTTGGTGTTTCTAGCCTTAAGGATGGCGAGGGTGCATATACGTGAAATTGTCATTATAGGGGTCTATTTTTTACACCCCCGTTACTTCTTTACTTCCTTGCGCACCTGCACAGGTGGCACCGTTTGACCGATTTTCGCGGTTTCTGGCTCAAAAGACATGATTCAGCGAAATCTACGTCCTTTTCGGGTTGCAGACAAAAAATGGATATTTTCCACTATTTATCGCAAAAAAACGCGAAAATCCCTATTCCCGCAATGTAAAACTTCAATCAGCAATAACTCCGGTTCTATAAAAGACAGAGCCGTGCGGTTTGCATATATCAAGGGGTTTTCGGCAATGGCGGATCGAATGGTTTGACCGCCATCTTTGTCACATGACCGGAAGTGACCACACCCACCGATTAGGCGTAAAACAGCACCTTGACCACGTGTAACTCCGGTAGCATACAAACTGGAACTGTCGATAATGGGCCAGAAAATGTGTATTGGCATCATCTGCATCAGTTTTGCGGCATGAACGGAAAATTTTAATACTTTTACTATTTTTTGCAAAAATAAGAGAAATTTCCTTTTCACGCAATGTAAAACTTTAATCGGCAATAACTCTGGTTCTATAAAAGATAGAGCCATGCAGTTTGCGTATAGCAGGGGGTTTTCGGGAATGGCAGATCAAATGGTTTGACCGCCATCCTTGTCACATGACCGAAAGTGACCACGCCCACCGATTCAGCGTAAAACAGCACTGGTGTAACTCTGGTAGCATACAAGCTGGAACTGTCAATAATGGGCCAGAAAATGTGTTTCGGCATCGTCTGCCTCACTTTTGTGGCAAGAATAAAAAATTTTAATATTTTCCATTATTTTTCGCAAAAATACATGAAACTGAGGTATTGAGGCTTTGTTTGCAGTTTAGTTTTGAATCTCAACACTGTACTTTCTCCATCACTGCTACAGATTTGTTGCAGTTACATAACGAATTATTAAAAAAACGGCAAATCAATGTAAAAAAACTTCTCAGTTTATAACACAGTGTAAGGGCGACATATAAGTCACACCTTTGAAACAGCAAAAATCATTGTGTTTGACCCCACGATGGGCAAAAGTCCAGATGTGCCCTTACAAGACGAGCTGCTGACATGAACCAGCCAACTGAGAACCGGCTAACCTTCAATAAGCCTCCTTGCTATTCAAGATTGGCTGATATCACGTGTACTACAAAATTTATCAATGCAGCAGATGGTTCAGTAGTAGTAAGTACTTTGTAAGTAACAGAAAGTATCTTACAGTCTATACGTTCTTTAATTTTAAACCAGTGTAAAGATCGGAGAGAAGGAGTTATATGGGAGGATTTACGGGCTCTGACGACGAAATGAGCTAGAGAAGAATTTTTGATGAGTTGAAGACAGTATAGCTGATAATAATAATGTTAAGGAGGGTGGGCTGGGTGTACATCGCATTACCTCACTGGCACCTTCTGCTTTCTTAGCGTCCGCCGCAGGTATGGAGACATTCCAACAGCAGCTTCTTCTTCATAGTGGGAAGGCCAGGACCACTGACGCAACAGCATTCTCCATCAGTGACATCTGGTCTTCACTCTACAGTGTCCCACGTCCGTCAGGTGCTGTCTCATACAAACAGTCAGCATGGGACAAGGTGGCAGTGGCATCAGAGCGCGAGATACTGACCAACAGTGTGAGTGACAACGTCAATAAGGCACGGCTGTTAGTGGTGATGGCACCACACAGCGGCGACTGGCTACACGCACTGCCACTGTCAAACTGTGGACTACGTCTCGATGACAGTGCCGTACATATCGCGGTCGGGCTTCGACTTGGCGCCAACATCTGTGAGCCGCATCAGTGTCCTTGTGGAGCATTGGTCGATGCCAGTGGTCTACACGGTCTCTCGTGCAAAGGGGGCACCGGCCGATCAGCACGACATCACGGGCTAAATGACCTCATTTGGCGTGGCGAGCACTGTCTGCAGCAAAAATTCCTGCAGCCAAAGAACTGTCCGGTCTTCTCAGGTCAGACGGCAAGAGGCCAGACAGACTGACCCTCATACCCTGGCAGAACAGCAGGAGAGTCACTTGGGACGTCACTGTCACGGACACAGTGGCACAGTCGTATCCGCCAGTGACGTCGGCGTCATCTGGTGGGGCAGCGGAGGCGGCGGCAGAGAGAAAGACAGCCAAATACATACAGCTGGCACAGACTTACACTTTCGTTCCAATTGCAGTTGAAACCCTCGGGCCAATGAACAGCGATGGACTGCAGTTCCTCAGCGACTTAGGAAGGCGCATTACCCAAGTTTCCACTGACCAACGCGAGAGCGCCTTCCTCTTCCAACGTCTGTCAGTTCTTATCCAGCGTTTCTATGCAGTCGCTGTGCATGGCACTTTTGCCCTCACGCCCACTGAGGATTTCTAGCCGTTCCAGCTTAGCTTTTACTAGTTTTTAGCCTAGTTTTACCCCTCAGGATCTATACTACGGAGGGTATAAAAATAATAATAATAGGAATGATAATAATAATAAGTCGGCTAAATACAGCAGCCTCTTATCCAGCCATATTTTCTGTCCAGTGGCTATTGAGACGCTGAGTCCTCTGGCGGACGAGGCTCAGCATTTCCTGACAGAGATTGGCAGGAGGGCGACGTGCTGCACAGCCGATCCACGGGAAGCTGCGTTTCTGTACCAAAGAATGTCCGTGGCAATTCAGCGTTTTAACGCAGTGTGCCTGGCCAATTCGCTGACAATTTCCGAGTCCCCATCGTAACCATTCCGGACACAGACACTACAGTTTGCTAATTTCCAAGTCCCTTGGGAATAAAGTACCTTGGGCATAAATAAAAAAAATAATAATATTTGAAAACTTACTGCATTCCGCACTCAACCGCATCACTAATTCAGACATGACTGACACACAGTGGCTCCAAGCAACCCCGCCTATCAAGGAGGGTGGCCTTGGTGTGAGAAGGGTGGCCTCACTCGCACTTTCAGCCTTTTTGGCTTCTGCGGTAAACACCCTGCATCTTCAGGCCTCCATTTTGTCGAGCCATCTGTGTCCTGCAGATTCTTTTGTGGAAGCTTTCCAAGCTCGCTGGTGTGCATCTCACGGGTCCCCACCTACTGGGGAACTTTCTCGCAAGCAGTCAGCTTGGGACAGGCCGGGCGTTCTGATGGACAGAGTCTTACAAAACGGTGGGTTGTGTGTGTTGTAGTGGATCACTCAGGTCAGAATAAGGCGTATTGGCGGATAACAATCCGTTTAGGAAACCTACAGCCTAGAGTGATAAGGCCTAGCGACACTCGGAAGACGGTGCAAATTTTATTACTCGTTCAGAGCAGCGCAAAACAGTAAAACGCACTATATACAGCGGAGCAATGACGAACACAAATAATCACACTGAGAAGTCCGGAATATCGCGTCGGACTACCACGTCGAACAATCACGCAGATTATAGTCACTCGCACGTTCCAATAACGTGTCAAAGTCACGTCAACACGACAATCATTACATATAACACGAAACATATACAATGATACTTAACACGGGTGGTGGTGACGACGAAAGTCCAAACATCTCACGACACACACTCTACATCCGACAGTCCTGAGCGGTGCGTTGTGCAACGTTACAGCGGTGACAGCTCCAGGATGCGGTGGGCTCAATCCACGACGACCGCCAGCGAACTAGACGTCCGGCGTCGTACAACGAGACAGGTTGACCGTCAGCAACACACGGGAGTAACTTCACAGCCTCCCACGAGGAACAACTCAGGCGTTGCCTCCTCACGATCCGATAACCGGAATAACACCAACACTGGAATAACACCGAACCGTAGACACCAACTTCAACTCCGCCACTAGACTGATAACACAAACCGCACAACTCGGGAATCAGTACTAGTGGGAAACTATAACGTTCATATAGCGGTGAATATAAACATGAGCCAACCAAATATAGGAAAATAGACTCAATCAGACGTTAAATCAAACATCTTGCGACTCAAACAATAGTAGCTCGGCAAATCTCAAACACGTTAAATCACGTTACTCACGTCAATAATCTCCAGGTAATCCGTTGGAGACGCACAACAATCGGCTCTCACAGGCTCGACAAAACAACATCCGAGTTAACCGTGGTCGTGTCGACTACAATCCGTTCACGGCACAGGGCCAGTGAAACACGCTCTAACTGCGGCAACTCATCGAATGACTAGACCTTGCGGTCACTCTAGGTGCATCGTTATCTAGGCTGGAGGCTGGTTATGACTAACTTTTAAAAATTCCATTATGTCGTGGACCACCCTACTGGACATAGTGACTATCAATTTGTTGATTCTTAACAGTG
>Ga0209255_1000302_pt1 | contig 11115 bp, 5 predicted proteins | sample WorMetvaBAHAMAS2_FD_187394 | JGI IMG/M metagenome (GOLD analysis project Ga0209255, IMG submission 187394) | Marine gutless worms symbiont microbial communities from Max Planck institute for Marine Microbiology, Germany - Olavius vacuus... | ecosystem: Host-associated > Annelida > Digestive...
GTACGACACTATCATGGACCACGCAATTGTATTCCAACGCAGATTGGATATTTCAGCGGCAAGACTCTGTTATACTGTGGCGGCACACTTTCTCAACTAAGTACCAAGGTATCTCACTTAGAGATCAAACGGAGCTACCGAGAGTCTCACCGCCGGCAGGCATGCTGTGCCCTGCGCGTCAACTGCTTGCCGAGAGATCGACACACGAGCGACAGACACGACGTCATCTTGCCGATGAAACACGCTGAACGCCAGTTTGTGTGTGACGTCGACTGGGACGTAGGCACACGTTGCAAGTCGATCAAGTGCAACATGTCTTTCCTGCCGAGCGTCGCTATGTTCTGTGAGCTGCAACTCGTTCACGAGACTGGATACTTCTTACCGCAGCCGACACTGGAGGACTGCTGGCAACAGGTGACCACTGACCACTTCGAGCATCATGTAGCCTACAACGTTTCCTCCCTCGGTGTTTAGCTCACTTTGTGTCAGCTTCTGCGTTGTAGCGAAATGCTCTTCGGTGTAATTAGTTCATCCTATACGCTAGTCGAAGGCCTTATATTGCAGCTTTGCTGTCTTCTTACGTAGAATCTCCCAGACCGCCGAACGGATCCCCGTCAAAAGTATATGAGAGGTTGACTCTAGTTAAAAGGCACTGAAACATATTTCTCCCATCGCTCCCCTAATTTTTACACAGGTGGGGTGAAAAAGTGCGAAATTTGACCTCGATTTTCGACCCTGATCCCATTTGAGTCGCTGTCGTTTGGAAACGGGGCAACTTACCTTAAACTTAAAACAAACTGTTATTAAGCATCCATGATTGGCCTGTGCCCTTCCCAAATTTGGTACAGTGTCGCGCAACTCTGAAAACCACCCGGGAGTTTTGGCCCCTGATAATCGGGCCAAGAATATTTGTTGAATCATTAATAACTATGCCGTACATCGCCCCCGACTGTGCTGAAATTTGGTACTTTTGGTAGGCTGGTGCATTATGGTAGTAAAACCGAGGACAATGGCAGGACGCACGGCTTCAAATGGCAATGCAACGCGATACCTTTTCTAGTTGACCATCCGCGAAGCAGCGTAAGTTTATAATTTCGGTCGATTCTGCTATCTGTCTATCTGTCAGACGATAACGTTCAAAAGTCTTGACATAAGAAGTTCATATTTGCACATCCGGTATATTTTCAGGCAGTACGGGTTAAGTTCGTATATGAAGGTCATCCGGTCAAGGTCAAAGTCACAGGTCACAAGTCAAAAAAGGTCGAAAATGCCTATTCTCGCAATGTAAACTTCGATTGCCCATAACTCCGGTTCTATAAAAGATAACGCCATGAGGTTTGCGTGTATCAGGGGAGTGTTCGGGTGTGACCGATCCATTGGTGTGACCGCCATCTTTGTCATGTGACCTTAAATGATCACTTCTAACTAAATGCATGCATTTGCAGACTGTAATACGATAACTTTTGAAAGCCTTGACGTAGGAAGTTCATTTTCGCACATCCCGTATATCTCCAGGGAATACGGGTCAAGTTCGTATATGAATGTCATCGGGTCAAGATGCCCATTCGCGGGTCGTCGTGTCTTACATTAGAAGGCATTCTTGTTTAGTAGGCCTAGTATTCCCATAACGTATATTAGGTTGTGTTTTCTGTTTATGTCGACATTCGCTGAACATTGAGTGGAATAAACATATAAGCACACATTTTCTATTGTTTATATGCCCAACACCATGCAACAGTAAACAAATATTGACTGATGCCGAGGTCAACACTGAAAAATTATGCACCAAAGTTGTGTAATGTTGCCCGATCTGCCTAATATAGCGTTCGGACCAAAAGTGAGCCGCAAATGCATGGCGAGACGTTACTCGGCATGTTCCCGGGGAAAATGAATCATGTTCCCGGAGATGTTGCTGCATTGGGCAACACTGTATGCATATCACGTGACGCGTGTTGGACGTCGCGTATTTTAGATAGTGATACAATTGTTACTACTCAGTGAGTTACGTACACTATTGCGCCAGTCTGTATATGGCCCGCTGGCTGCGCCCACATGTTGTGTTTAAAGCTCCTGTTACAATTTATGGCTGTATCTACGAACGTTAGATTAATGGAATCAAATCTGTGTCGTCGTTTGTGTACAATAGAATGAAGCAACGTGTATAAGGTTTGCGAACAGACCTTTGCACATTTGGCATTTTAACTATCGATCTGATTATCATGCAGACAGACAGATAGACAGATGTGACAGCCAATGACGTCAACAGCTGTGTCGACGTAGATCTATACTAAGCTCCAGGTGCGCGCATTGTCTTTAAATTCGCATGCACGTTTCGTAATTGCATTGCTGCGTGACAGAATGCGATTGAAAACTCGAATAATGACGACGACGATGATGATAATGATGATGATGTGGCTGTCTGTTGCAACTGGTGAAGTTCGTGGAACAGCTTTTTTTCAGAATCAGAGTTAGTCCGTCGATCCAACGTCGCGAGTTCTGCACTGATAGTTGTGTCTTGCTGCTCTCGGCATCGAACTCAACCTATAGCTATTTATTTATTATGAAAATCGTACAGAAGTACACATAAAATTCCTCCTTTTTTGTTTATAACTTTACTTTTAGCTTTTTGGTAAATTTACACCTTACTGCATAAAATGATAAATATATGCCTAATAATGAATATTCAGTAATAATAATTGATAGCAAGAATACTAATATACGATTTCATTGTCAGTTGGAAAACTTGGCAATTAGCGCTGCATTGCCACTTGAGGCGGCTCGTCTTCCAGTCGTTCTTTAATCACGAGGCTGCGCGGACCCATAATGCAACAGCCTACGAAATTTCAGCACAATCAGGCAATGCACAGAGGAGTTTTAGCGATTCACCGATGTAATTAGCTCGGTCCATTTTTCAGGGGGCCCGAACTTCCGGGTGGATTTCAGAGTTGCGTGATCTGAACTTTACCAAATTTGGGAAGACAGAAGCCAATCATCGATGCTTATGGCCTAACAATTTTTTTAGATTTCGAACATGTTGCTCATTTCCAAATGAGGGCGACTCAAAGGCGACTGAGATAAAAAAAATCCGATGCCAAATTTCGGATTTTTGACCCCCGTAAAAATTAGAAGACCACAACCTATGACCAAACGAAACCTCTTGTAATTATACTTTTGGCGGAGGTCCTTATCTGCATCGGCTCTTCATAGAAGCCTTCCTCGTCTACATCGACGGCCTAATAGTAGAATTTTGAGCGAAATCGCCTAAGCAGCAGGTCCCCGTGCTTGTCGCCAGTTGCAAGTGTACCGTATCAGACTAATAGGCCTATCAGTGTATAGGCCAGAATACGATGTTCACTATATACAAGTTACAACAGGATAGGCTTTTAGGCTACGCCTACGAGTAGAGCTGCAAGTTTCGGTTAATTTCGTTATCGATTAATCGACGCCAATAATCGACTGTAATCGGTTAATCTAAACAATAATAAATAAGTAAAATCTTCCAAAAATTTTGAGTCAAGTAAATTATACCAGATCTTTAGCCAGATCTACCCCTCACTTTTGCATAACTTACCTGTTGTCTTCTCATTACATTGCTGCTTTACGTAGGCCTACTGGCGTTGATGTGGAGGTAACATTCGATTAATAGTTTGATTATATTAATAATCGATTAATCGTTTATAATCGATTCATCGTTGCAACACTACTTGACTGTCGTGCTTGTAAGTGCGCGATGGCGTCAATAGTCAATAGTTGGCTGAACTAGGCCCACGTCGGTCTCCTACGCCCTGCGACCATCACGTAAACGATCGACCGCGATCACCAGCAGCAACAGGATGTCGTCGCTAGACACTTCGTTATTTCTGCACCGTGTATCTATGTGTGTGTGAGGGTGTGTCCGTGTGTGTGTCTGTCAGTGTGTGTACACGTGTATATAGGCCTGCGTGTGAGTTTAACTCTGCCGCAAGCTGTATAATGCTCTACCGTGTGCGATACATCATACACGCGCCTGCGTCGTCCATATGTGACATGACACTATAATTATGCAGTTGGGTTGCAGGTACTACATGTATACTAGCTCCTTAAATTAAACCGAAGTGTACCAACATTATGCACTACACTTTCGCAACAACGTGTTAACATATTGAGTTCACTGATCAGTTCAGATCTTAATAAAAATTTCCGTCCGTTACCGTTCTGTATTATAATCATTTACTAGAAATACGTTCTGTGGAACGTGGTATCTGCCCCATAGTCACGTCCACAATGAACGAACTGTTCCTATAATTATGGCCGGATGCATGGCGCATGCACGAAACGGCTATATTTCCACTTCCGGTCTAAAATCTGATGTCACCGTCGTGTTCCTCGACCCCGATTTCCTATAAGTCGCGAAAATTTCGGCGATTCGCGTACATTTAAGGCAGATATAGGATTACTTATTATTTGCATGGGTTTTCAGGACCTCTTGGCCTAAAATAGGGATTTGGGGGCAAAATAGGGGAAGGGGTGGTGCGATATTGACCCCCAGCGAACTCGTTCTTACTTTTTGGGGTTCTTACGTCTTGTGCCAATTTTGGTGAAAATCGATCAAGAAATGCGACCGTGAGAGTGCTCGCAGACGGACAGACACACACACAGACAGACGCAAACCGATTTTATAATCTGTCCCATGCTATATGCTATAGCTATGGGACAGATGCTGTCAGTGTGGAGGTGTCTGTCCTACTGAAGTATGAAGTTACATCATAGTCGTGAAGTTCAGAGTTTAAAGTTCAACAAGGTAAAAAAAGAATAATAAAGTTCACTCAGGAAGACTACAGAGTGAGTCAGTGTTTGTCTACAATATGTATAGATTACGATGCAATGATTTCTTTTCTTTTGAACATGCTACGCCGGTACCTTATATTTTGCCAGTTATATTTACAGTTATACACGCATTTATTCAGTTCCCCAACTCTTTGCCAGTGATGTTCAGAAAGTCAGAACGTCAACGTTGGAAGTTAGCGATCGTGCGTTTTCGGTGGCTGGAAGCTGCCTCTGGAACAGACCCCTCAGCCGCCGCCGATCGCCGAATTTGCCGCCGAATATTTGTCCGCCGGAAAAATTACGTCGCGCCGAATTAGCCGCCGAATTTTACTAGCCGTGAATCCGCCGTAAAATGTGTCCGCCGCCGAATTTCTTAACATTTTTATCGCCCTTTATCAGTACCTGCGTTACTTAAATTTGTATTAAAAACACTAAATAATGCATAAAACCTAAGTGCACAAGCTATGATGACGTCTTGAAACTTCTGTCTGCTTTAGTTACCAAGTTAAGTAATATTAACAGTTATAATATCTACAGCAATGTTATTTATGTTGCTTAGACTGCTAGGGAGATAGCGAACTCTTTCACTCTGTGCCAGCTGGCATATCTGCACCTTTCGGCATCGTCTTCATCAGTACCAGTGAAATGCATGTTTTCCACAAATGGTCTTGTGGTTAACGGCAAAAGATCCAGCTTATCTGCTGACAAATTTCATCGCATAACGTTTATTCATGACAATTTTAGTAATTTAATGTTGAGACTTGAACTTGACTTTACAGTGAACAGAACTATTAAAGACTAAGGAATAATCTGCATTTTATGCATTCAACAGTTTTCTTGTAAAAATTGACAGAAACTGACAGCTGTAATATCATGTCAAAAACTTTTTACGTAGACGTTGTAATGCTTTATTTTGAATATCCGGCGTGTCAGCCGAATTTATATTGTTCAGCCGTGTTTACAGCCGAATTTGGTACTTTCCGCAAAAATTCGGCTAATCCGAATATCAGCCGAAAAATTTACTGAGCCAGCCGATTTTTTTAAAATTCGGCTGAGGGGTCTGCTCTGGAACAGTCTGCTGCCCGACGTCACCTCATCTCTAGTTCTACACCGTGTATAAATAGTGGTTGCGCAGTCTTGTGTACTTAAGCCACTCTAAATAACTCTAATGTAATGTCATAACTGTGCGTTAAAATACAAGGCAAATGCCGATCGAACTTCTCTGACTTCGCTCTGTATACGATGCGAACAAAATGCCGGCTTTGCAATGTACACGTTGTTGTACGTTTTTATGCGAATTCTAACTTTTCCTCCATACAAATAAGTCATTCGCCGAAGATAATTCTATTTCTTTTAATGTGGTTCAGCCGGTGAAAATGAAGTAGGCATATTGTAATGTGGGTTTGGCTTAGAGTGTTGATACTGATGTTAAACGGCTGGTTGCAGAACTGTCTGCAAATGGAACGTTTTCTGGAGAGAGAACCGGTGACGTCAGTGGTCGATGACGCACCGCGGTGCAAGTCACCTGCTGCTGCAGTCCGACAGACGAGGTCGCTGGTATTGGGACCGGAAGGAATACGACTTCGTCATCACTCGTCCTGTGTCGACGACAGTGAATCATCCAGTGACACGACGCTGTTATCCACCGACATCAACCCGACGCGCCTTAACAATGTTTCGGGCGGTTTCGACTCGGACTCAGGGTGCGGGTCTAGCGAGCCGTCGTCGCCTGACGTGGCACTTACCGTCACCACCACGTCGACGAAGTTGAGTGCCCCAGTGTTTCGTTCGCTGTCCGCCGACGCCGGTGCCGGGGTGGTCGTCGTCATGGCGTGCCGCTGTGTGCAGCCTCAGGCGGCCAAGTCAAGGCGGTGTCGGTCGTCCAGTTCGGAGTCGTCATCAGTCGCTGATCGACTGAGCGACGACGTCGATGGCGCGGCGGCGACTGAGAACAGGTGCTCGATGATCGCGTCTCGAACTCATCGCTGCTCGTTCCAAGGATGCCGCAAAATGTACACGAAGCGTTCTCATCTCAAATCTCACTTGCGCACTCACACCGGTCAGTGGCTGGTTCTAGCTGTGAATTTATTCTAGGATGTGCTGTAAAATGTATAACGTGCACATCGTTTCACAGCTGTTTAACATTGGCGTTGGCACTGGACAGAAGTCAAAATCGTCTGCACTGCATAAGCACAAGCTGTCTTTGTCTAAGCTGTCTTTCTCGTCACACAGCACTCTGCGTGACCAGAGTAAAGACGCGTCTAGTTTTAAGCAAATCTTTAGTCGTACTATAAACCGGCATCAGGTCGATTGTGGTAAACCTCGCCCAGCTTAAGATTTGGCGTACACATGAATGAAACTGATTGCTTGTAAGTGATGCTTGTAAAGCGTTAAATCAGTTGGAGCTGTTTCAGAAGCTGTAAGCTAGACGTGTTGTGTATGAAGGAGAGAAGCCGTACGCGTGCCAGTGGTCCGGCTGCGGATGGAGGTTCGCTCGTTCAGACGAACTGACACGTCACTATCGCAAGCACACCGGCGTCCGTCCATTCCCTTGTCAGCAATGTTCGCGGTCGTTCTCGCGCTCTGACCATCTAGCGCTGCACATTCGCCGACACGCCGGCTCTGCAGAGTCCGGAACGAGCTGCCATGACAGCGATATTGAAGAGGAAGTTGACGAAAAGATGACAGCGACTTGAACTTGAAGCAGCATCTCCTGCAGCTGCGTAACAACAGATGCAGACTCTGTAACAGATCGCACGACTGCACTGGACTGAGCAGATCAATTGACTTGGGTTAACCGAAGATTAGCACAGCGAGACATTGTACCACGAAACAACCTACGCGTTTTGTAGTTATTTTCATGTCTGCATAAAGATGTCCTGTGATTGGGGTCAAGGACTCCTAGGCAGATTTCACGTCAAAACATTGTACGGCTAACTTCACAGGCCACTTACAGCGTACACTGTATGTATGTGTAGTGTCAATGATGGCAATGTAATAAGGAACTTTATTTTGAACTGTTGCAGCTTTGTCCTTCGGTACTTCTCGGTATTCCGTGATGCCTGAAGCGGAACTCATCGACAGTTTAACACCGTGTGGCTTGGTAGCTATGTACATTAAGTTGTTAACAGGTAGGCTTAGGTCTATGATGTTAAGCTGGGTGATAACAGAAAACCAAAGACAACGGACGTCGCATGTTATCGGAACGACAAACGAGCTCACAGACGAGAGCCAATATTCGCGGCAACACCAGAGGGGCAATTATATTACATCAAATCTGGTAGCCACAGAAGAATGGTATTTGGGTTGAAAAACCACTCTTTATCTGTCGTATCATGTATTAACTTTGCTTGACGAAACTACGACTTAACTGACGCATCATCACGTATGGTCTCTGACAGCACAATTCACAGCTAACATTTTACCAACTGTACCGTACGAAGCTGTGCTTCCTTTGATTATTATACTGTATTTATACAAGCACCTGCAGATTACGTTAAACTAGAAAAGGTGGCAATTGTACGGTGGCGTGAAAAGGCCAAACCCTACAATTCACAGCCGTCACGCCTACAAAACAATCGTCACGTCTACAACTCACAACTTGTGAATTCTAGACGTTACGGCTGATCTGTAGACGTGACGCGTGTTTTGTAGACGTGACGCCTGCTTTGTAGACTTGACGGTTGTGAATTGTAGACGTGACAGTTGTTTTGTAGACGTGACGGCTGTGAATTGTAGGGTGTGGCCTTTTCACGCCACCGTACAATTGCGAAGCACTGCAACTTGAAGGCCGTACGACGTCGCTCTAGTCGTTCTGAGCTAATTATACGTTACGGCATGCTCTGATTGACCTTTGAGCAGAGAACTTCTAGAATGTAATAAACGTCTTTGCCTTTGAGAGCCTTCACAATCACAATCTTAAGTGAATGTTACGTGTTGCGATAAGAAAGTAACGAAATTTTGCCATGGCACGTGATGTTAACGGGCTTAATTTCTAGATAGGCCTATCTCAATGCTTAGTTCTCGGAGTAGGATGGAGCAAACTGCACCAAATTGCGAGGTAACATAGGACAATCATCTGCGCTTTCAGTGCACATTTTCGTTTGCACATATGCTGCATAGTTTCTGTACGACAAGTTGACAACGCGTAAAAGGCGATTGGAGGTAAAAAAATCTAGGCTAAATTTTGCACTTCTTTACCCCGCCCCCCCTGTAAAAATTAAGGGAGGGTGGGCAAAATGTCTGAGTCAGGGTATCAAGTTTAGCTAAACCAACCTCTGATATAGGCTACTTTTGGTGCGGCGCCGCTGCGCGTGCTCGAATATTAAACAAAATTTACCGGCCAGTTTCATCAAGGGCGCAATATCACAATGCGTATTTCTCAGAGTTGGGGGACCGACCTAGATCAAATCTGGCGTGGAGAATTAGGGCTATCATAGACGCTTCCAAGCCAGGTTTCAGATTTTAAATACGTCGCTTCATTTCGACACTGAAGTGTGTCGAATGTTAAAATTAAAGCAAATTTCGAAACATTTGACCCCCCCCCCCAGTAAAGACTGGGGGAGGTATGGCCGAAGTGTCTGGGTCGGAACAAAGTTCGATTATCGTCTCAAGGAGAAAGCATTAGATTTGCGAAGTTTCTCGTTTTCAAGCCACACTGCGTCAAAGGTGACTGGCGTCAAAAATCGAGGCCAAATTTCGAACATTTTAACCCCCTGTAAAATTTAGGGGAGAGTGGGCGAAATATCTGAGTGAATTTTAGGAGTTCGGCCAAGGACCAAACAGGTGATATACTTTTGACAAGGCGTCTCTCGGTCGTCTGGGAGGTGAGAGCGTGCGCATCAAAAAGCACAGAGCCAATTAACGTAAGGTCTCCCGACATATGTCGTGCGGCCTTAATAGGAGACGGAAACGTTCGCAACAGCACTGTACACGAGATCACGCCAGTTTGTTCAATTGTAAGACATACTACGTCACTTCAGCAGTACATGAAGCACCTACACGTATGCTACTTGCCTCGCAGATAATTTATTGTGCACATGTTAGCAGTGGCAACATCTGCTTCAAGCTCATCAAGTCATAGGCCTGATGTAACGTCTAGCAAACGAGAGACGTGATCGAGTTCCGGCTCGCTCGGTCACAGCCTGTGTATGAAACTCGTATATGGCAATTAAATCACAAACCAGAGTCCTAACTCAGTTGAATTTTTTCACGTCTGCAACTTCTCCCGTACAGTTTATTTTTGGGTGCGCAACATTTGCTATAAGAATGTATGTCCGTCCGTCTGTCACACTCGTAAGCACGCCTTAACGGTTCAAGATCATCGAAATATACTTTGCACGTACATATAGGCCTACCATAGACCGATGTCTCTGGTTTCTTGAGGCCAAATGTCGTAATTCTGAATTCAGGGGTTTGCCCCTAACGACTACGTTAGACAGGCACCCAACCCTGTCGACAGCGAAAATTTAACCAGTAATCAGCCATAACTTGCAAATGGTGCGAGATAGGATATAAGTTGGTATTACTCACTAGCAGAAAGTCGCATGCGGGCTTTCGATTTGTACCGAAAGTGGTGACCCATCACAACGTATATGGCCGTTATTTTGCATAATGTCATTCAAAGTCGTAGCTTTCGGAGCCACCGGCAGTATGTTAAACTAACTGAAGCTAGACCCACAGTGTCTGCAACAGAAATGTAGCCGAAAGATCCAGTTTGGACATTACACGATGTTTATATTATTCCTGACTGCGGACGTGCGCTCCTCTCCGAATTTTCCCTGAAAACTGACCCACCCCATCTTTTCACAGTCTCACTGTTCGAGTTGAGCAACATTGCGCGGCCATCTCAGCAACAGCTGAGCTCTTGCGGTCATGGTCGCGCAACGTAGTTAAGCGCGGCATTGCTACGATAAAGTCTGTTCGTCAGTCAGGGTCGTATAGTCACGCGCAGGAGCGTCTATCCCCCTAGAGGCCATGGTGCACCCTCACCCCAAGATGGCCGGATGGGTCTCCCCAATTTTTGATTATCATGCACCTTAAATGCTGTGCTGACAGATGACATGACCTTCCTGTCCTGTGACAATCATTTTGAAACTAAAGTACTATTTCTCATGTATTTTGGAAGCCAAATAATTAGCCTTAGGAATATTATGATAATGCAGGTAGCTGATCACAATGATGGTAACAAGATGCTCAGCTATCGCAGAGAGACCGCGCTGCAGGGTGAGTTATAGTTTTCGCCAAAAGTAGAAGACTGGAACTTTGAGACAATGATTTACGGACATTATAGGTCTATCTTCAACCACT
>Ga0209255_1000303_pt1 | contig 11112 bp, 7 predicted proteins | sample WorMetvaBAHAMAS2_FD_187394 | JGI IMG/M metagenome (GOLD analysis project Ga0209255, IMG submission 187394) | Marine gutless worms symbiont microbial communities from Max Planck institute for Marine Microbiology, Germany - Olavius vacuus... | ecosystem: Host-associated > Annelida > Digestive...
GGCCTAGATTTTCTGTCCTGTCGGTGTGAATGCTCCTGCTTATTTCTACTTTAGTAAGTAACTTAACTTCTATTTCAAGCAAGCATTCATTGCAGCTGAAACTGTCACGAAGGTGTTAAGATAGTGATGATGATGACGATGATGATGATGATGATTATTATTAATATTATGAAAGATAAGATTTACGTGATGATATGCCCAAAAGGGCTGCATGAGCACGTTACATAGAGTCAAAACTTCTAGCAAACAGTTTGGTCTTCAGCCGACGCTTAAACGTGGAGCAGACTGGACGTGTGTGCTCAGATTGTTCCATGTACGAGCTGCAGTGACAGAGTCACGTGATAAATAAATGAGCATATTGCCAGCGCTGTAAGGTTCCATGACAGCTTGATGAACTGCAACAGTAGCTGGATGGTTTGCAGTTTGGTTGATGTGACAGTTGATATTGCTTTGACCTACAGAGGGATGGCCAGGCTGAGTTGGCTTGAATGAAGCAAGACGTCTCTCAGAACAGGGCCAGGCTGAGCTGTGGGAAGAGAGTAGTTGTAAGGCTGGGGATTTGGGACTCGGTCTAATGGACGACATGTTTCTACATTCATCAGATGAACCAGTTGACAGTGGCTCTGCTCGACACTGTCGGTCGCTGTGTTGAATTTGCGTTTCTTGGGTTGGGTATTGTGAAGCCAGTTGAACTAGCATGAACAGTGAGTGTTTAGGCCAGCAGGGTGCGGCTCCAGAGTCACAACTGGGAGGTTATCAACTGTCACATAATGACTTTGGGCAAGTTGTTCACACCTGTGCTGCTGTCTCCCAGCAGTGTAATCTGCACTGATGCTCTGTGGATTGGTAAGATACCTAGGCGCCGACTTTGGTAAAATATTTGGGGGGAGGCACACCTAGGCGCCGACTTGGATAAAATATTGGGAGGGGAGGTGCACCTACTTGGGTAAAATATTGGGGGTGCCTATGTTCCTTTCCTACCTCACCCTCCTTTAGGCTGTGTTCCCTTTTCTTGCTTTAGGCTGGGATTTCCTGTCTACGATTTTGACAAACGAAGTGGTTTAGTGAACAGAAGCTTAGCTGTCGCAAAGAGGTCGTGCGACTGCTGTGTGGGTTAGTTTTGGCCAAATGTAACTGGGAGAACGAATTTTGCAGACATTATAGGTCTGTCTTCAACCACTGTGACGTAATCGGCCTGCAAAGATACCGATTTCGATGAAAGAATGCAAAATATTGGCTATTATGCCGTCCAATGTCACCGATGTCGGCATTGATTGGAAGCCCGTATGCGACTTCCTATTAGTGATTAGTACTAACTTATATCTTACCTCATACCATTTCGAAGTTATCGCGGATTATTGTTTAAACTTTGGACAGTTTGCATTTTTGAGCCCCTTTGGGAGCTTAAAGACAACGTACACTGTTCATCTTAGGTTCATTGGAAAGCTTGGCCCAAAATTTTTAGGTACAAGGGGTCGCCTCCCACCAACCTATTTTATTGTCAGAAAACTAGCATGTATGATCTTTCGTGCGGTGAAAAAACGGTGGGCACAAGTTTCTTTTATTTAGTCACAATCCACACCTTTAACAGACAGAAAGGCCTAGGCAATACCATGCGTTGCATTACATGCAGTCGTGCGGTAAAAAAAACCTCCTACAATGTTTTGTTGTCTTTTCTGGTAGTAAGGCCAGTAACGTAAACCAATGGTGCAGTTCTTGTGTGATGATACGCTGCAGCTATAAAATTGTAGTGAACTGGCAATACAGTGCCGTGCTGAACATGAAGAGTTGCTGGTTTGACTCCAGCCAGTTACGGGCCCAAAGTTGAAATGGAACAAGAAGTTCAGCTACCGCATAAATAGCGCGTGTCGGCGGTCCTTACGCCGTTTGTGGTCATGCAAGGTCACTGATTTTGGTGCCAGTTAAAAGCCCGTATGCAACTTCTAGTGGATAAAAACACTAATTTACATCCTATCTCACACTGTTTGCCAGTTACCATTCAGTAGCAGTCAAATGAGTGCCTGTCATTAATGCACTCATTCTCGATAACCTTTTCAAATATAACCATAAGTCAGAGGGATGGCCAGGCTGAGTTGGCTAGTATGAAGATGTCTGCCAGAACAGGCCCAGGCTGATTTGTCTGAAGAGAATAGTTGTGGACTCCACATGGTTTTGAGTCTGTCACTGCCGTTTGTGTCACCAGTGCAATTAGACACCTGCTGAAATTCAAAAACACAATCCTTTTATACATACATTGCGTTTGTGCTTGTAAACTGTGCAGTGAACCCGTTCCGTGTCTGCGTTATTATCAGATATTATCTGAGCTGCATTCCTTCGGAGTCAGTAAAACTGTACACGGCGATTCACGAAAGATTCGGCCACGTCAGCTTTGTCTCTTAAACGAGTCGCCACCCACGACTCACCCTTGTTTTTGATGTCCCGTCTATAAAACGAGCCACTCGCTGGCTCAATGGTTTTCTGCTTCCCTGACTGCGTGGTCGTTTCTTTCTGCAAGTCGCCGCATCACTCGTGATGCTGGGTTTTTGTTGAAAATTATCACAGAGAGACCCCACTGCACAGAGGCTGATTGCACTGTCAGCTGTCTGGGTTTCTTCCAAATTTAGTCTTCGATTTTGGCGTCACAAATTGTAGTAATATTAGGTACTGACAGTGCATGACGTCTTCGTAATCGTACTGTTCAAATTGGCAGCTCAGTGAAGCTCTTTTCTAATGCTCAGTTTATAAGCAACAAACTCAACAGTAACGTTTGCGTTGATTAGTCAAATCAAAGACTTGAAATTGCACTGGTGACTGTGCATTGACTATTCTAGCGTGTAATATTACACAAATTTTGTATCACTAAAATTAATCTGTGCATCTATAAATGTCAAATTGTGTATCTTTAAAAGTATTTTCACGTAGTCGGCTGGGGATGGTATGAAATTTGGGCAGTTGATTCTCAATAACATCATTAAAATTGTTGCCATCAGATGTCAGATTTTAATGCTAAAATGCACCATAATCGATTTCAGCTGGAGCTGCGCCCCTGACCCACTGGGTGAGCTTACAGCGCTCCCGCATACTACCCAGCTGGAATAAAGGGGACCTTCTTCTAAGAGAAGGGGAAGAGGATGAGCAGGGAGGGGAAGGCAGAGGAGAGGAGTGACAAGATGCTCAGCTATCGTAGAGAGACTGCGCTGCAGGGTGCGTTATAGTATTGGCTGAAAGTGGAGGACTAGAACTGGGAGACAATTTTGTAGGGACATTATAGGTCTATCTTCAACCACTGTGATACAGTCTGCCTGAAAGTCTGTCGAATTTGGTGAAAAAAACGCAAAATAAGGGCTATTACGTTACTACCAGAAAAGACAACAAAACATTAAACAATGCTGCATGACTAATCAAGGTCATCGAGGTCGGTACCAATCGAAAGCCCGTATGTGACTTCCTATTAGTGATTAATAGTAACTGACATCCTATCTCGTACCATTTCGGAGCTATCGCAGCTTATTGTTGAAATTGTAGACAATTTGTGTTTTTGAGCCACCGTTTGGGGGGCTTATGGACAATGTACGATGTTCATCTTGGGCTCATTGGAAAGTGTGTAGTGGACTTCCTATTAGTGTTAATAGAACTTTTTTGCTAGGTGTTATGGCTGAGTCGCTACGAGCAAAAAGAGATCGAAAATCGGCAATTTCGCTCCAAGGCGGTCAGTTTGATCCAAAATTTCAGGTAGAAGCAGGGTTGCCACTCACCTGGAAAACCTAGAAAAGTCAGGGAATTCCAAAGTGGTCCGGGAAAAGTCAGGGAAACTGAAATCTGATCGATCTACTGTAAAACATGCACTTCAGAATACCCAAAATGTTTGCTACCAGCGGCTTTCTGACAGCTCTAGAGTGCACCAAATCCATTTTTGGCCGGGGCTCTGCCCCGGATCCCGCTGGGGGAGCTTGTTATAATTAACGTGAAACAACGACTGTTCAAGCACTATGCAGTATATCGATAATCTTTACCTGTCCAGGCTACTGGAAAAGTCAGGGAATTTCATGTGGTCTGAAAAGTGGCCACCCTGTAGAAGGGGTCACCCCCCACCAATCATTTTTGCACGGATAGTTAGGCCAATGATTGCCTTACAAACCTGCTGCTGACAGTTTTCACACAAAGAAACTTTGTAGCAGACTTCCTTCAAGTGAAGTGCGATTTTACACGGAAATCGGCCGTTTTGCTATTTTGAGCTCCCCTTTGGGGCGCTTAGGGGCCATGTAATGATGATCATCGTAGGCTCATTGGAAAGCACGTAGTGGACTTCCTATTAGTGTTAATTGAGCTTTTTTCGCTAGGTGTTACGGCGGAGGTGCTACGAGCGAATATCTGTTCAAAATCGGCGATTTCACTCCAATGGGGGCCGGTTGATCCAAAATTTCAGGTAGAAGGGGTCGCCCTCATCAACCGTTTTTCTTCTCAGAAAACTAGGCTAAATGATCTTTTGTATGGTATAAAATCTGGACAGATCTTTCTTCCGTTTTGTCACAGTCCACGCGATTGACGGACGGACAGACAGACGGACAGCTTTCTCATCGCTAGACCGCGTCTGCATTGCATGCAGCGTGGTAAAAAGGAAGAAAGAGCGGGGAGGGGAAGGGAGTGTTAGGGACCCCCATTTGTATCTTTACATTTTCCATAGATAGCCTCTGTGATCGTGAAGTCTACAGTTCTTTGCCGAGACATGTGGTCCTGTACATCAGCACTGATTTCTGTTTTCACAGCCCTCTAGACACCAGCTGCTTACGCTACGAGACATGGATACAGGGTTAACTCCTCAGCTTTCTCTGGTGCCTATTTTGCCTATCCTAGAAAGATGGCCAGGCTGGTGGATTAAATACCAAGATGTGAATGTGACTCGAACCCAGCAAATGCTCACCCATCCCACTACTAACCGGGTCCAACGTACGTTAACTACGTTGACCAAGACCAGCATGCAACCACTACTGTTGCAGTTCGCTGCTTGCTGTGGCCGCTTGCTTTGCATTGCATGCTACAGAGATTAAATCACTGAGATAGCGATGGTGTGTGCTGCTAGGAATTACAACCTACTAGTATTATTATTATTATGATTATCAACGAAAATGATTAAGGTGGCATAGAATCAAGTGACTTCAAGGACACTAACAATATCGGACAGTGTCACAGTTCAGACCCGAGACATCAGTGAAGTTCCACAATAAAGAAAGCCGAACGTACAGTTAGTTGTCAGGAAAACTACGGCGGCACAGTTCTGTCTTGAGCATTCGCCTGAAGACTAACAGCGACGATACTAGTAAGAGAACTGCAGGATGAATAGAAGATTCATACATTAAGAAATAGATGATGATGATGATGATGATGATGATGAATTGCACACACCGTCTAGGTAATGAGGTCTCTACGTGACGTCGTGTGCTGTTTGTGCACGTGATGTGTTCTGTGTCGTCAAGTGAAGTTGTTGTAGCTACAAGGAGCACAGTGAGAGCTACTCTACTGTCAGAAGAGTGCTACCAGCAACGCATTGTCAACAGAATTCTTCACAACATGAACGTGATGTGTCTATGGCAGTCAACAACTGCTCTTATACTCTGGTTAATGCTGTTCCGGATGATGATGATGATGATGATGATTATTATTCTGATGATGATGATGATGATGATGGCGGTTGGAAACTGATCAAGTTGATATTATCACCACATTGCACGTGATTTGCAATGTGTACAATCCGTGTGACGTTCTGGTCTCGTTTACAACACCTCAATAAATACGACTTGGTTCTGGAGCTGGATTGATACCAGTACTGATACTCATGGTACAGCTGATGATGATGATGATTATGATGACGATATAAATTGCTCTGAGCGGTCATCAACAACTACTCTTTCGTTATGAGGACATAACTGTCGATGACATTTCGAGACAGGTATAGTGGTTCTGTAGTCAGGTCGGTATTGTTACTTACACTCGTGACAGGGCACTTGTTAACAGATGATGATGATAATGCGTAAATGTAAAAAAAACAAAGTTTATAAAAACGGTTATAGGCGAAAATATCACCATTTCATCAGATTTGTAATGTACTGCATCATGACTACAGTGCCAGTAGCATTCTACTGAGCATTGTCTGCTACAAAATCCAATAAGGAAGTCCACTTAATAGGGTACATTACAAATCTGACGTAAAAGTTAATAAAAACGGTTATAGGTGACGTATTTGTACATCTAAATCCACAAAAAAATTCGTTTTTATTAACTTTTACATTTATATTTGCTGTTTTTCCCCTGTACGCCAAAATTAGGTGCCAGCAACAAGTAACCTACCACGGCAGAGTAACGGTACATTTAATTTTTTTACCACGCTGCATGGAATGCAGACGCGGTATAGCGATGAGAATTCTGTCCGTCCGTCCGTCCATCTGTCAAACGTGTGCATTGTGACAAAAGGGAAGAAAGTTCTCTCCAGATTTTTATACCATACGAAAGATCAATTAGCCGGATTTCGAGGAAGAAGAATGGTTGGTGGAGCGACCCCTTCTACCTGAAATTTTGGGCCAACCGGCCCCCGTTGCTCATAGTGCCTCAGCCGTAACGAGAAAAGTTCAATTAACACTAATAAGAAGATCACTATGCGCTTTCCAATGAGCCTAAGATGATCATTGTACATTGCCCTTAAGCCCCCCAAAGGGGGCTCAAAAACGCAATACGGCCGTTTTCCGTCTAAAATCACACTTCACTTGAAGAAAGTCTGCTACAAAGTATATTTGCGTGAAAACTCTCAGCAACAAAGTTGTAAGGCATTCATTGGCCTAACTAACCGGGCAAAAATGATTGGTGGGGACGTCCCCTTCTACCTGAATTTTGGGTCAAACTGACTGCCTTGGAGCGAAATCGCCAATTTTCGATCTATTTTCGCCCGTAGCACCTCAGCCTTAACACCTAGCGAAGAAGTTCAGTGTCCACTACACGCTTTCCAGTGAGCCCAAGATGAACATTGTACGTTGTCCCTAAGCCCCCAAAGGGGGCTCAAAAGCGCAGTGTCCGAAATTTGAACAACAAGCTGCGATTAAGCTGTGTGGTGACAGGTTTCATGACAGGCCATATTAGACGTCAACAGCAGACCATGAACGATACTGTCGACATGCGTCCACTAACAGAGTTTGAAGGTGGATTGCAACTAGTTCACGAGGCTTGAGAGGCCGGAATGAACAGCGACTGCAGCATTCGCAAATGAAATGAAATACTAGATGTCGAGATGCAAACCATGGAGGTGGGCTGCTCAAAGACATCAGCGTGCACAGCAGTGATGGGCACCAACTAATTACTTAGTAGTTATAACTACTTTGTAACTACTTGTGTCAGAAAGTAGCTATAACTACTTTTCAACTATTCCAACTGTCAAGTAGTTATAGCTACATTCTTAACTAACACAAAAGTAGTTAACTACTTTTACAACTACTTTTTGCCAGTGTTATTTTTGGTGAACAAATAAAACAAAAACTAAAGCTCTGACACATATAGTCAATCTTCACACAGTTATTTATTCCATTAAATTTAAATAGCACACTTTAAGAATACCATTTTGTCAAACTCCTACACGAAACTAAAGCTATCGTCAAGATCTAGTTCAGTTCACAGAATTCAGTTCAGTGTTACGCTACATAGCACGACATTTCAGGATGACCATTTTATCAAAAAGTTTGTCCGATACCTTGCATCGCCTCGGGCTCAGGATCATTCCAGCAATGCTGAAAAGGCGTTCCACAGCTGCACTGCTGGGCAATGTAGAGTTGGCCTTTACGAATGCTCTGGCAACCTGTGAGTAATCGTTGAGAGACAGTAAGCTTGTTAATTTTGATTCCATGAATTCCTCCACCTGTCTAGCCACTGGACTACCTGCTGCCTGTCTTCCTGCTGAATTCATAAAGCTGAAAAGATCGTCATCATCCTGTGCAACATCAGCTGTTGTCAACGGAGCTTCACTATGACTTTCAGCTGCAACTTCCTGGACATAGTTCAAAACCTGCCTTTTCACTGATAGTCTGGCATCTTCCAGCAAGAAGTTCAGTTTGAACTGTGGAAGCTGTGCAGAGGCAATGAGGTGCTCCTTATCTGACAACACAGCTTGGAATCTCCTATCAATACCAGCAGACAAGGCCTTAACAAGTGGCTCAACAACTCTGTCTGTTGATTGGCTCAAATTAAGGCCCATTATTGTCGGCATGAGATGACCCAGGTAAATCGTTTTGTCACCTGCAGCAGAGTCATCGCCAACGCACGTGGCTTCATGACCTTCACATAATGCAGCATATCGGAATTTGATGAAGGTAATAAGGCTGTACTTTAGTAGTTGAAAAGTAGTTAACTACTGTAGTTAAAAGTAAACTTTTAACTACTTGAAAATAAAGTAGTTATAACTACTTAGCAACTACCATCAAAGTAGTTATAACTAGAAGTTAGTAAGTACAGTAGTTAAAAGTGCCCATCATTGGTGCACAGGCCAGTTTGGATGGACATCGATGCTGTGAAACATATTAACAGTTGCCAGTTTACAGTGTGGTGAAGCCTCCTTCCAGCACCGACCTCTGTAGCTATTTGGTGAGTACCGGTAGACATGGATGCAAGGACTCATGTGGCTGTGGAGTTGGATGTCAGTGAGAGCTGTGTGTCAGGATCTAGACAGATGTGTTCTGTGACTGAGTGACAAAGAGTCACAGCTGATGTGTGCACGTGAAGGGGAGAGCAAGAGTTCAGATGTTAGACGCCATGATGGGACGAGGGCCGTGGACATGAAGAGGTTCACAGAGGACAGACTGAGATAGAGACGAGACAAGTACTCGTGGGTCCAGGACTTGATTGTCAGTGACAACACTTCGGACTCAACCATCAACGACTCAGCACTGGACAGCGCAAGACCAAGACCAGTCAAAACAACATGGTAAAATGAGTATCTGTTCTAAGTAAGAGGTGAGTGGGGCGGGGTGGGGTGGGGGTGAGGGATTAGCTAGTTGCCTAATTTATGCCCCGGCGCTCCTAGAATATGTAATTTTTATGCTGTGGTTGTGTTCTGTTAGCCAGATGTTACCATCCGTGAAGTTCACGGAAGATAAAGTGCTCACTTTTTTATTCTCTGTGAAAAATGCTAAAATAGTGCAACTCTTAAGTCTAACCTAAATTCCTAACCCTAATTTAAGCAGATTGATCAGATAAATTGGAGTGGTATTGTCGAACGGTACGTTGTTTTCAAAACATCTGGTTCAATAAAAGAACGCACTCAAATGAGCACTGAAATGGGCATCAGCTGTCAATGAAATGGGCACTTGGCAGTGACCAATCATCTATCAGGTCGTGGCCTTGTGCAGCCAATCAAGGAGTTGTCCTCTGCGGCAGGGTGGTGTGCCGGAAGCTGCTGTGCATTAATTAGGCAACTAGCTAATTGGGTCGGTAAAATGAGTATCAGTACAGTAAGTATGTAAGTATTGTGGTAAAATGAGTACCTATTCTGAGTAAGTGGGTGAGTGGGGCGGGTGGGGTGGGGGTGAGGGATTGGGTCGATAAAATGAGTATCAGTACAGTAAGTATGTAAGTACTGTGGTAAAATGAGTATCAGTGTAGTAAGTATGTAAGTATTGTGGTAAAATGAGTATTAGTGCAGTAAGTATGTAAGTACTGTGGTAAAATGAGTATCAGTACAGTAAGTATGTAAGTATTGTGGTAAAATGAGTATCAGTGCAGTAAGTATGTAAGTACTGTGGTAAAATGAGTATCAGTACAGTAAGTATGTAAGTGTTGTGGTAAAATGAGTATTAGTGTAGTAAGTATGTAAGTATTGTGGTAAAATGAGTATCAGTGTAGTAAGTATGTAAGTATTGTGGTAAAATGAGTATCAGTACAGTAAGTATGTAAGTGTTGTGGTAAAATGAGTATCAGTGCAGTAAGTATGTAAGTATTGTGGTAAAATGAGTATCAGTACAGTAAGTATGTAAGTACTGTGGTAAAATGAGTATCAGTGCAGTAAGTATGTAAGTGTTGTGGTAAAATGAGTACCAAATCTGAGTAAGTAGCTGAGTGGGGCAGGGTGGGGGGTGGGTGAGGGATTGGGTCGGTAAAATGAGTATGTGGTAAAATGAGTACCTGTTCTGAGTGAGTGGGTGAGTGGGGTAAGCGGTGGGATTTAGGGAGTGAAGGATTGGGTGGTAAAATGACGTAGCTGGAATATAGGAAAAAAGGTCCACGGAAATAACGTCCACGGAAAAAACGTCCACGGAAAAATGGTTCACTGGGAAAAAACGGCCACGGAACAAAGGTCCATCCGAAAATGAAGAAGGCGGAAAAAACGTCCACATCAGGGCGGAAAAATCGTCCACATATTAGTTAGTCTATTCACCCGGAATCTAACAGTTTTCGTGTGCACAATATAAGGGCATGATAACGTCCTTTTAACCCAAGCATATGCTACACGGCCTTAGTATTGTTTTATCGTTTATCTTTTTATATTACTATATGTCGCGGATGTGTATTACGACGTAAGCCTATATGTGTATTGTAAACCTATCGCCTCTATAGCCCATGTGCTATATACAGACACACAAGCCTTTATTCATCGTCATCGATCATTACTTTACGAAAGGCAAACGCAATGAACTGGGTGTAAAATTAAGACAGTTACGAAACAAATGTTTGTACGAGCTAAATTAGCAGCTGTAGGAATCGCAACTTTAATGTCCTGTACGCCTAAACGTGAGACGTCAGTCACATGACAGCCGGATGTCGTGCCCAATTGCGCGGACAAAGTCTTTAAGATCACGACTGCCATCCATATACTGGTTGTCGCCCAGTCACCATCAATAGTCAGCTCACTCAGGCTTTGACCCTGAGGCGGATGGTGAACTGTCTTGTAGTTTCTGAGCGTGCGCTTCACCGATGAAGCTGCAGTCATGGTACAACGAGCCCTTTCCGACAAAGTCTGAAGTGTTTCAGCATATATCACCCTTGGCTTATCTCTCGACGATGGTTCTCTGCTCTCCGAATAACCATTTGCCCTTTTTCCATCTGAAAATGTGTGCAATTAGTGTTGTGCACATTAGTGTT
>Ga0209255_1000304_pt1 | contig 11111 bp, 7 predicted proteins | sample WorMetvaBAHAMAS2_FD_187394 | JGI IMG/M metagenome (GOLD analysis project Ga0209255, IMG submission 187394) | Marine gutless worms symbiont microbial communities from Max Planck institute for Marine Microbiology, Germany - Olavius vacuus... | ecosystem: Host-associated > Annelida > Digestive...
CTCTTCTAACCGTATGTTATCTATATCATATTGCGGAATGACTCCATCATCCGAGTAACGCCGGTGGATGTACTGAGAGAACTTTACATTTTGTAATGTTTAATTTGACCTGCCACTTTTCTGTCCATTTCGCAAAGTTATCGATACCTCTCTGAAGATTATCTACGTCAGAAACGTCACGTTAATATCACTTAACACATGACCAACTGTACGACTACGATGCTGCACAGTGGTTTCTCACTAGGCCTATGCACATAACGTTCATGGTCCGGAGCCTTCATCCTATTAAAGTTGTGGGCATTACTACAAAGAAGAAGAAGTGGTCTTCAGGCGGGGTTTTATGTTAGAGCAGGGAGGCAATTGCCCCCACCCGAAACCGGAGCCTTGCCCTCCAAATGATGAACTCTCAGAAACAGCATGTAGCTGCAAACAGTTATACCAGGGGCGTTCTTTGGCCTTCAAAATAAGCCAAAATGTGTTTCCACTCGGCCCGGACGTGGGGGAGCTTACGACACTCCCCAGACACTCTAGTCGAATACCCCCTCCCCTTTCCTGACCCCACTCGGCACTTTTTACTTTTTGCACCCCAAATATTTTCCTCTAGAACTGCCCCTGATGGTCAATGGGTTAACATGTTGTCATTCAGTATAGCAATTCTGAACAATACTCATAAAAATCAAGTATATAACATATAGAAAACACCTTCAGCATTTAAATTTCACTTCATAGTTGATACATTTTCTGTATTTTGTATGCATTGCAGTATGCATAGAAATTTGTAAATATGCTGTATCAGCATGCAAGTGTGACGTAACCAGAGAATTGAAATTCTCCAGAGAATTGAAATTCTCTGTACGTAACAGATCAGTATCATGATTCATATGATGCAAAATGCATTATTAGTCTGCAGACCAGTGCCAAGTTACATGCACAGCCCAACAATGTGCAATCAAAACCAATCATATCTCACTTTTTAAATCAATTTGGCCAAGTTTATTAGCCATCTACCAGTTATTAAGAAGAATCGTTGCGAGCTAAATAGACTAACTACCTTTCTATACCCTACAGCAAATTTTATACGTGGAATATTAATTTCTGTACATCAGATGCTTTTGCTACAACGTTGTCCTCAATGGAATATGTTAAAGCAGTGGTTGGTATCAGATATTTGCTGTCACTATTTTGAAAATAGCATAAAACAATAGTCAATCAGGTGTAACATGGTTATAACAGAATGAAGAAGATTTTTGCAGAGAGAGTAAGGTCCACTGCATGGTAGCTCATCCCCTTCAGCATTTGAGCCAGCGAGGGTCACACCCAAAGCCGACTAAGCTAGCATGCGACCACATGTCGGCCGGACGGCAGGCACAGTTAACAGCCAGCACCTTTAACTGACTAGCTCAGTATGCCAGCAGTCTTGATAACAAAGCCTAATGTTATGCAGAACTCGCCGTTTCTTCCCTAACAATTAGCAACTCCTTGATTGGCTGCACAAGACACGAGCTGACAGATGATTAGTCGCTAGCCAGTACACATTTCATTGACAGCCAGTACGCATTTTGGTGCTCGTTTGGGTGCGTTCTTTTGTTGAACCAGATGTTTTGAAAACAATGTATCGTTCGACAATACCAATCCAATTTATCTGATCAATCTGCTCTGGAAATTAGGGTTAGGAATTTAGGCTAGACTCAGAGCTGCACCATTTTAGCATTTTTACGGAGAATAAGGAAAGTGAGCACCTTATCTTCCGCGAATTTCACGGACTGTAACATATTGATAACAGAACGCAACCACATAATAATAATTACATATTCTAGACGTGCCCGTGCATAAATTAGGCAACTAGCTAATGGCCGTGACAATCGCTGGTACTCATTGCACCTACCCATAAAGGGATGGCCAGGCCGAGTTGACCTGGGTGGTTGACTAAATACGACTTAAGCTGGAGAACAGTCACCCAAGATGAAAAGGTGTCATTACTGATTATACAGCACTATTGACTTCTGAATGTTCTTTCCAGCTGATGCCTAGATGCTCACCTTTCCACATTTATCTGAAAAATTACACCACAAAGTAAATCATAATGATAAGGTTCAAGGTTGCTTTGTGCATAGTTATTAGCAGTTAATTATTACATTTTATGAGAATTCATCTGTGTAATGCATTTCCACGACATGACTATCAGTTACAAATTTATTACTGTAACAACTCCACACACTCCTATCATTCACGAGTGATTAACAACATAGCATGATATGCAAAGGTAAGCACCAAAACTCTGCCTCCAGTGCTTGCAGCTCCTTACTGGCTGAAAAAGCATTACCATGGCACTACGTATATACTCTCATTTAAAAACTTTTACTGTAGTATAATTTTCAGACAAAAATGGCTGAAACAACTTCATGCAAAATATATAAACAAAAATGACAAACACTCTGAAAGTTACATGTGACTGCATAGTATAATACACAAGTGAGCCTCGACACAACGCCTTCAAAATGTGTGCCTCAGCCACTACAGCATTCACACACTTGTACACATATGACCTCTGACCTCTGACCTCTGACCCTATAAACCTTTTCAGTAATTATTCCCACTCACATGATGAATGTTTGTGGCACGTTTCATTCCAATCCCTCCACTAAGTATACAGATATCGCGTCATCTGAAATAGGTGTTAACAGACAACAGACAACCAATGGATGGACGGACAATGGACAGACAAACATCCACTAAACAGAATGCCTCTGCCACCTACTGTTGGAGGCGGAGAAATAAAAAATTAGAAAATGTAGCGTCTCTCTGTTTACAGAGATGTTGGCAACATACTACATGTAGATGCATGAATATTGTGATACTCACTGAGCAGTGTGGGCGCAAGCCTGAGTGACGCCCCCAAATACATGAATTTTTCCCCAATTCTCTGGCCAACTTTTCTTAGTCGTCACTCTCCAGCAACAATTTAACAATTTCATATCTGTGGGCCCGTTTACCTAGCCCTTTCAAATATCACCCTTCTTATACTCCTTTACACCTAGGCCTATCACTACCATATGGGGCCCTTTCACCCCCATGATGGGGCACATTTACCCCCGTGAGGCCCCTCCCCCGGTCGGGGGTGGTCTGTGCCAGCTCTGTCTGACTGTGCTAAAAAATAAAACTTGGATAATAAATAGCATTAATATCATGTGTACTATTCACGAAATACAACTCAGGCACCGAGTATATGATATGTATACTAAGCGTAAACCGAAACGTTAACTCATTACACAGCATGTAATCATCCTAGAAATCATCAAAATCATCTTCGTCTTCGTCTGCCTGTTGATTACCGTGGCCTCCACTGCTGGACATATTTGCAGCTGGAATATCGACATCATCGTCAAGATCTGGATCACTGTTCACCTTGAACACTGCAACGTCACGAAACTGAATGCTCAATTTATCTCCACCACAATTACGGCATTAAAGCTCACAGCGTTTTTGCAAAATGTAGGCTTCGGTTTTCGACAGTGTTGAACTTGGATTTCTGGTTAGGATTTAAAAAGCAGCATTATTTGAATGCACTCTAGAGCAGACAACTCAGGCAAGTACTGTATTTTATAAGTGCACATGCAATTGCAATTCAGCCTGATGTTGGCTATGTCACAATTATCAGTGCAAACAGCTGGTAGCAGCAGTGCAGTTGCTGTCTGCACGTTCAACACACTGGTGATAAGCATCAGGACTAATGTATTCATTTCTACAGTGCAAAACAGTGTTTCGTCAGAGGTGCTCACAGCAGTTAGAGCAAATATGCCTTTAGCTTCCTGGCAGAATGTCTGCCTTTAGCTTCCTGGCAGAATGTCTGCAAATCTACTGTAATGATATAAAACAGCCAAGTCTATTGCCACAGTTAGAGCGAAATTCTAAACACAACAGGTATAACGACTGCTGAACTGTCATGGGAGAAAACATGGGTTTCAGAGCATCATAAACCTGGGTTTTTGGAATATCATGTTGCTAATGTGCTACCATTGTTGCAAAATACTGTAAACACAGAACACATTTGCAACCATTGTAGGAGTGCGTGTTTCTATAGTATGACTACACTGCAGAAAGAGAATGAAGTATACTGAAGTGTTCAACAAAGTATCAAACATATACCGATGTTGTCGCGAGCAGATCTCAAACCAACTGATGCTATTGATGATACAGCTCCACCAGATTTACTGCATTGACACAAGCCACAATGGACAAATAAGTGTCAAACAAACAGTCCGTTAATGTAAATGGGCTGTAGTGGTGATGGAAATGCTGAAATTTCACACAGGATTTCACGCGCTATGAAGAAAAGTCAGCTTCTTATCTATTAAGCGTAGATTCAGTAGATACTCACTTAGCCTTGCTATTTAATGAAAAATCGATGACGTGGAAGCTAGGTTTTTACTGTATCAGTCATTAAGTGAACGATGCATCAAATCTCATTTCTTGCAATGGATTTCACAGAAATTCAAACTGAGTAATGCAGAAGCGTGCTATTACTGAAAGATTAGAGTTTACATGCGTATGCAATTCATGCATGTCATGGTACTAACAAGTACTTAAAGCCAACAACAAAGATAAGCTAAAAATGACATACACTTGACATGATGTATTAGTGAATGAAACCATCGCCCGATGGGCTTTCTCTGCGGTTGGTCCGTTTGTGTGGAATTCTTTGCTGGACTACTGGCACAATCCTGCTGTTGACCAAGATATATTTAGACAACATTTTGAAAACATTCGTGTTCGCTTCGTACTAGCGGCTACAGTGCATAAGAGGTTTCACATTTATGCACTACTGTTGTACAAATCTACATTGACGTTGACACTGACACTGAAACGAACCTCTTCTCTTTGTTATCTGTGTTCTTAGCTGAGTTTGACGCAGCAGTGACGGATGGCAAAGGTGCATTTGGCTGTCTCGGGATTTCATTGTCTGTCTGAGCATCACCACCACCAGCAGCCGCAGCAACAGCAGCAGCAGTAGTTTGCCTAGGAGTGCTGGGCGGACCCGGTCTTCTAGGCACAATGTTCCTCTCAATGTCATCATCGCTCTCCACTTCCTCCGGTGACAGTGCTGTTAAGTTGTGGCTTGAGCCAGTCGTGTTCAGCAGCTGCTGATATGCAGTCGACTCTGCATGATACATCCTGCAGACTTGTAGGGCATAATGTCCACTGATACAAGATTAAATTTTATATTTAAAAAAAATTAAAAGCACAGCTATCACAGAGATTGATAGACTGAGCAAGGTTTAACTTCCCACCAAACACAATCATTATAGCTCATATCACGGACGGGTTTTTACGGGTCAGATGACACTATCACAGAGAAACCGAGTAATATTTGTAAATGTTCTTATAGCAATCAGCCATCTAACCCAGGCCAATTGCCACATTAGTAATGTACTTACTGTATTTCTACATTTCAAATTAAAATCTCATCTCATTTCCTACAAGTGTCTTCAATGACCTTAAACATGCATTCACGGTTACAAAGACTCCACGTTACTTTCTAGTAATGAATGATTTAGTGATTTACTAAAGTTGTTTGTACTATTATTATTAAATATGGTAATGATGCTAGAAATGTCAGAATAACTTCTAAAGGTCACTCGAGGTTATCAACAACAGTCAAAATTGTGAGTGAGTGAGTGAGCAGTTTCTTAACAGCACATCAGCACATGTTAGGCTATTTAGTGCCTAACCATGGTGTGGTAGATTTGCATAAAAAAGTGAGGATATATGAAGCATGAATACGGAAGATAAAAGTATGAGGTCATCATCAAGGCTATTTAGCTACAATAAAATATGGATGGTCAACGAACCTGTCAACACCTTTGGTACAGTATAGTTCTTATACTGCACCAAATTTCGAAAAGACACATGGTCAACGAACATGTCACTATGCACCTTGAGTGACCTTTATAAGTTATTCTGACATGCAGGTCGTGGTGGCTTAGTGGTAGGAAGCCCGACTGCAGTGCGAGAGGACCCACGTTCAAATCTCACAGCGGCCGGTCGTGTTTATCAAGACAGTCACTGCAATATACAGCCTTGGGCACGGGTTGTGCACCCTTACTGTGCACGTGTGCAGTAATGTGGAGTCTTTGTAACCTTGAATGCCTAGGTCGACTCAGCCTTCCACCCTCCGTGGGACGGTAAAATGAGTATCAGCTTACGAGCTAAGTAATAATAATAAATAGTGATGGTGTCTGCGGATGGTAGCAGCCAATCTTTCGGCGGACTCATAGCCCAAATTGGTTGGTTTGGTCTGAGGGTTGGCGGCCACCCGGCGCTCAGTCTGCATTCATCAAATGAACCGGGTGAACTTTCACAATGACTATGTCATGATGACAGCACCATAAACATTATCATGGTTATTATTATTATTATTATAATTACCATTATTGCATTAATATCAATACAGCCACCTAACATTGCTGTAATTTAATTATGTAAACTAGTGACACATAACGAATAAATGTCAAAATTGTCATGTGCCAGTTTGTTCCAGCTATGTTTCCGCCATATATTATTCGAACGGTTCACAGTTGGTAAAGTCATCACAAAAATAAAAGGGTAAACTTCTTACTGAGACACAGTGTAGTACTTACGCCTCAGAATACTAGATGGAAACAGCGTTGCAGCTGGTGTAATAGAAGTAGTGCAAAGATTATCATCATCAGCCTCATCTTCATCATCATCTCTTGTCTCCGTATCCTTGGTCATCTTTCCAGCAGCAACATCTAATAAACCAGTGAAATAGTCACTTGTTCATATTCACATGCAGATGACCTGCAAATCTGGATGCATAATGGGGTTGCACACAAAAGCACATTCAATCATTATAAAATCGTCACGATTATTTTTGCAAAGTGTTAATGAGAACATTACCCAGCTAGAATCTAGAGCCAATGGGATACAGCTTGCTATAAACGTTTCATCTACTTCAACAGGTGAATGGGAATAATGCATTTGTAAGTAGATTAAATAACCCAACAAAGAACCGTCATCATCAGCATGAATAACTGAATGCAGCATAAAATAAGAAACACACTCTGCACAATCTACACAACGAAATAATAAAAGCATTGCAAAAGCATTAAACTACCAGAAAAAAAACACACACAACAAAAACATAGCAATGAACACTGCACTACCATCTGAGGCTGACCATGATGATGGTAACATTACATACATCTAGTTGTAATTTTGTATTCATCTGCTTTCACATCTTTCTTCCCACTTTTTGCCATGTCTATATAAAAGTGCACTTGATTGGATCATACTGTACCAAATTTTGAAAAGACACAGGACAACCATCGGTGCAGTAGACATTTGTTTTAGATTTCTCGTAATTTTCTGCAACGATAAACGACAGTAACAGAAAGGTGATTATGTCGAAAACTGCATCAAAACTGCGAACTTCTACCCCAGTAAAATGTAGGAGAGAGATCGGTCAAATGTCTTTGAGTAAATTTTTGAAGTTCAGCCTGGGTCCCATCAGGTGGGACTGCTCAGCACGGTCGGATGTTAGGAGTGTAGAAGCAAAGAAGAAAACAACAAGCACAGCAGCAAAATGTAAGACCGTCGACTATCATAAAACAAACGACTTTTGTGTATTCCCCTGTGTCAGGAGTGGACTTCAACATGCTCGCCTCTGAGTGGGGTCAGTTTTCTAGATTATCCGAGCAATTTTTGCTGGTCGTCCTTACTTACGTCAACAGACTTATGTTTATGCAGGAATCAACAGCAAACAAGGTAACGACACCGACAAAGACAGACTGCAGCAGCAATGATTCTTGGCATACATACTGTTGATCAGTGTCGATAACTGCTGAGCAGGTTGTGGTTGTCTCGGAGTCGACATCAGTGAAAAGTCGGACGTCGATGTTGGACTCTCGGGTACTACAGTAACGTGCACGGCTTCAAGCAGAGAACACAGCACTCTAGTTGCCTGTCAGAGAGACACATACACACAGACACACAGCAATGTGATGTGAAACGAGCAAAGTGTCAAAGTATCATAACAGTATATCACATAAAATCATCAAACTCAGGACGACACATTATATGCTCTATTTATAACCAATATCATTATTTTATTCAGCAGTTGTAGTTAGTCCATTTATACGGCTAAACAACTGCAATATCATGCAGACCACACTGAAAGAATGAATGGGTTAGATATTGAATGAGAACTATTGACTAAAGCTGAATGATGAAGGTACAGTCCTTTGCGCATGTGTTGCATGGAAGTGTGGGACAACTAGCACTGAGTGTGTTATAAAACACTATTGGATGGCAAACGGTATCAAGGGAAACCTAGAAGAAGACAATGGCTTGACGACATCAAGTAGCAAATGGGACAACTACCTACAGTTGAAGAAGATGGCAATGGACAGAAACTGCCGGTCTAGGCATCTGGCTACAATTAAAAATTTTACTGTTTGCCATAACAGGTGCAATATTTCAGTAGTACACAGTCGACATCAGAGATGCGTTAAAATACGACAAGCAGTTGTGTAATGTAAAACAAGCAAGTCTAGACCTGGCTGATACACAGTGAGTCGTATGTAATGAGAAGTGGTGCAAAGATGTTGGAGAGCTCTTCGGCCGACATTGCACCGCGGTTTGCCAGCAATGTCAGATGTGTATACAGTCGGTCCCAGACAGCCACACTGTCTTCACTAGCTTGTTCTCTGTCATTCAACATGCACTTTCATTAACAACACCATCACTACTACTACTATCACCACTAATACTACAACCAGGAGATCACATACAGCTGCATTGGCATCATTGGCTTGTTCTCCATCAGTCACAGCATGCACTAACAGTAAGCAACAGTGGCACAGCATCACAAACACCACCACAACGACGACCACCACTATGACTACTAACACAAGAAACTCATCAGGAGATGAGATAGCAAACGCGAACTTTCTTTACGACGACATCGTGCACGTACTACAAAATACAATAGACTCGTGCATAAATTCCGCCACAGATCGACGCGGTTATGTGTTGGAATGCATGTTTACCAGTAGCACACCATCACAAACACCATCACAACGATGACCACCACTAACACTACCACCACTATGACTACTAACAAAACCATGATCATGAACACCTCACTTAGCACGTAACATATATCTATAAATGTGACCATCGCAATGTCACATGTCAGTGATATCTGACCAGTGTTTAAAGTATAAATATGGTGACCCAGGAATTCTCTGTGGTCTGACAGGCACGATCACTCAACCCCGGAGGGGACCCTATCACACGATCAGGGTCCCACTTCAACTTATCATGAAGCCCTGTAATGCACTACAATAATGCTGAACTGGCTTTTGCTTCCTCGGCATAAGAAAACGCAGAACAACATTCTGGTAAGAATTAGTAACAATGGGGCCCCAGAATGGTCTCACGACAATTTTTTGGGCCCAGGCTGCATTCTGGTCCATTATAACCACTGTATCTGAACTGACAGTGACAAAGAAATGATATGCAAAAGACTGCGGCGGCCAACCTGACATCATGCTCTGTCAACTGTGACATGTCCAACAGTCGTATGAGATTCTGCAGCGCTCTGTCACTCAACATGCAGCCGGTCGGGCGAGCTGAACACATCCGTGGCAGTGCTTTGATGACGGCAGCACACAGACGCGTGAGACTAACTGCAGACAGCGCTCGGCCCGTGTTGCATAACCTTAACATAAATGCACAATCATATCGGCAACTATGTACAGAAACGGAAGTCAGAAACAGTCGGGTTTAATGCCCTGCTCGACACATTAGAGGTAACTTCGGAGACGATCTTCCCAGCCAATCACTTAACTGATGCAAACACGGGGTCTTCCCAGCCCGGTTAGTACTGGGATGGGCGATCGTGTCCGGGTTCAGTTCCCACTGCTGGACATTTATCTTGGAATGTAACCAGCCACTCAGGCCAACTCAGCCTTCCATCCCTCCGGGGTCCGTGAATGAGGACCAGCTTTAGCTGGGAAGGAAAAGGCAGGTATGGTTCATTCCATTAGCAGATGAAAACGAGGTGTGCAGGTAAAACTGCGAGATCCCTTCAGAATTTGTGCCATACCTGAGCGCCTTAGAGGTGTGTTCACGATGAGGTGCCATACAAATCCATGTTTACCTTTACATTTACCTTCCCAACCAATTACTCGGCTGCTACTAGCAAACCCAATCTGACTGCAACCAATATGACACAAAAACAAGCAACCCACGAGCTATGACGCTATGTAGCAGGACAGTTATATAAACAAGACAACATATGAACCCAGCAAACCACGTCAGACTGACCTAATTCTTGGCTTATGACCAGAGTTCATCAGTAGCTCTGTGCAAGTAGGATTACAAGTCTCTACATGTAGCAGTTATGGTTTGTGCCATCCTGGTTAACACACAGACAGACAGCTTTTAACCGGTTATACTATTAGCTCAGCCAGCTGAGCTGACAACAGAGAACAGTTGCAAATAACTACTAACTTGTACAAAAACTAATCATAACAAAACTAAAGTCTGGTTCGGAGCCCTATTATGTCACCTGGCCAGAAAACCGATCAGTGAGATCAGGTCTACTCGACGCCCCTGGGGCCCACACAGGGCTTACTTACAGAAAGATCTGTTGGTTTGTTACAGCACATCTACATAATTATGTCATGGAGTGGTTATAATGGGTTACATTTTGTTAGAAATTTCAACTGGAAGTCAAAATACAACTTCTGCTGTGTGAATTAACAGTTGCAAGATCTAAAAGTGAAAACAAAAAAACAAGCTTAATGAACTGCTGGCACGCCACAAAAAACAGCTGTCTTTATACAGTGTATCTCAAAAAAAAACATCCCCGACATTTTTAGCTGTAACTCGAGAAAGCATTGTCGGATTTTCATAATGTTTGGCACACATGTTACCGAGGAAGTAAGCAATCAGTAGATGCTATAGTTTCCCACCACACCTAACTAGTGCTTCTGCACTACCTGAGAAAATGCAGTAGTTCAGAAACAGCATCATTTCACTCAAATGCTGTATCACTGCTTTGCCAGTTTTAAGCAGTCGATGCT
>Ga0209255_1000305_pt1 | contig 11098 bp, 3 predicted proteins | sample WorMetvaBAHAMAS2_FD_187394 | JGI IMG/M metagenome (GOLD analysis project Ga0209255, IMG submission 187394) | Marine gutless worms symbiont microbial communities from Max Planck institute for Marine Microbiology, Germany - Olavius vacuus... | ecosystem: Host-associated > Annelida > Digestive...
CCGCCAAACGCATTTTTGTGCAATTCCCAGCCCAAAATCTGTCAACATTTTCACCCACGTACACAAGACGCCCATACAACATAAATAGTTGTGAATTGGTATTACATATAAATTATGTGCAGGTAACGATACAATGTCTGCATTATTTGGAAGATCCATGCACCAACTCACTCGACTGCCTAAATGACTATCCAGTCGTTAAACTGATGTTCAGAAAGCTCAATGCAACGTATTGCCACATAACAGATGATAAGACTGTAAGACTAGGAGCTTATGGGCTTGTTTAAACCTAAGTTAGGACTGTTGCAATAAAACATTCTAGTTTAATATCCATATGTCCTTATTTTCATTGTAATGGGAAAATTATTTTAACTAGAAAAGTGGCAATTGCGACTGCATTGCAACTTGAGGCCGCCCGAGCCACGCCAGTCCCTTTCCGCTTTAATTACAATGTCGTGTCAAGTTTGAAGTCGCTGAACCTATCCATTGCTGTATTATTATGTGGTTTTTGCTGCTGCTACATTACGCTGTGACCTTGACCTTTGACCTTTGACCTTGAACATCTGCAAGGTATCGCCTGTGATGTGATGAAATTCTGTACCAAATTTGATTGCAATCGAGCAATCCGCGGCGGAGTTATTGCGATTTCAGTATGTGACCTAATGACCTTGAACACCGTGTAACGTGTTGGGCTCGGCTCTGCGATATTTTCCACCAAGTTTAACCTTCGACAACTTATCCGTGTCTGAATTTTAGCGTTTTTTATGCTGATATGTCATGTCAGGCTGTGACCTTGACCTTTGATCTCTTGACCTTGAACTTTTACAACACTTCGAGTGTCCAGTTTTTAAACTCTGTACAAAATTTGAGCGAAATCGAATAATCCACGGCTGAGTTATTGACGATTTAGCACATTTTCGCGTGCAATTTTTTTTGGGTGGTGGGGCAGAACTGACAGCTTTTTCACGGGTGCGTGCGTGGACCCAACTTCGCCAAACTTGGCAAGGACATAGAGCGATCATCGCAGCATTGCACTTTTGTTTCAGATTTCGGGCATGCTGCATTTTCAAACGCGGACGACTCAAAGTTGAGTGATTTTTAAACGACGCCAAATTTGCACTCTTTACCCCCCCTGTGAAAATTAGGGGAAGGGTGGGCGAGATCTCTATTAATTGTTGAAGCCTTAAGACCTACGACGAACCTCCGGAATACATTTGATGGCCATCCACTGCGCGGCTGCTGAGCACGGTGGAATGATAAAAAAGAAAAAGAAAAATTAACGTCGGTCGGCCTAAAAAATTACCTGGAACTCGGGGGCCCCCTGGACTTTGTCCACCATCCTCACCCCATTGTTACGCCACAGTACAAGTACTAAAAATGCATGGTCACTTTTTATGCTTTTAATTCATAGACAAGTGAAAATTGCTCTAAAAGGTGCCTGCTAGACAAGCACATGTCATCGTAATAATAATTCTACTTATAATATCCAAGAAAATAACATCCAAGACAATGCTTATGGTGCTTGTAAACATGGGAGTTCACCCAGTTTATCTGATGAATGTAAGCAGCAATCTATCTGAAATGGTGAAACGTGAGATATGGTTACTAACTTATTATAGGCTAGACGCTGTTAGGAAGTCGCATCTCCTGCAGGCCTGTGCTGTATTGACTGTGCCATTGTTAGTGACCTTGAATGAGCTTAAACGGTCGTTCCGGCCTTGCTTCGCTATTTGTGAAATTGTAGCATCAGTAAAAAAGCGACTAACAGAAATTCATACCGTCGTTGGTATTTGAAATAGGCCTGTCTCTGCAGAGTCGAGATAAGAAACACTGAGGAAGTTATCATAGGCCTATGTGAGAATCGACATCTCAGGGGACGTAGCGCGGTTTCTCTGCGACATCTGAGCTTGGCGACAATTATTGCCCTTTGGCGTCTGTGTTTGATATCTCGACCTTGACATGGGTACGTCTGTCTGGCTGTCGCCCGTGGTGTAGCCTATTTTACTGCATGTCGCTGCCGTGGCAGGGGCGGTTCCAGGGGGGGGGGGGGTCGAGATTCGAGAGATACATCCCTGCTGGCAGCTTTAAGTGTAGCAGGCTGAATGTGCAACATAGTGAAGAGTGGCATTATGCTATGATAATGCCTGTCTGTCTGTCACACTTGTGAGTCACGTCTAAACGGTTCAAACTTCAAAATATCGAAATGTGCTTCGCACCATGCATGCAATAGAACGATGTCTGTAGTGTCTTGACACCAAACTTCGCAATGTTGAATTTAGCGGTTCAGGCCGAACGAGTGCGTTAAAGAGAGGCACTCGACACCAAAAATTTAACCAGTCGTCTGCCGTATCTCGGAAAGGTGCAAGATACGAATTAAGTTGCTATTATTCAGACATAGGAACTAGAAATCACATGCCGGCTTTACATTGGTACCAAAATAGGTGACCTTCAGTGACCTTGAACGGCATACTGGCCGTTATATTGCGTTATCTTGCCGAATTAGTCAGCTTTGGGGCCCAACTACATCAACGTGGTTGAAGTTATCCTCATACTGTCTGTGATAAAAAATTTAGCGCAAAGAATCTAGTTCTCGGCCGTATAATTATGATTTATGGTCATATTCGGAAAGAGTACTGAGCAAGAGTGTGTTAAAGAAAGTTTATACTCCCCCCACTCGAAAACGACAACTTGACTTGTGCAGCATTGCGCGGCCATGTCAGCAATAGCTGAGGTCTTGTTTGAATATTCAAAACGGTCACGTGCGGGGTTGCAAGAAAGTTGACTCTCTGGAATGCACGCGCAAGTATTTGTCTTTCAGGAGGCTTCGCCCTGGGCCCTTATATCCCACGAGGGACTGCCTGTCGACTCTGGAAGCGTCATTCTCTACTCCCGCCAACAATTTCTGGATGCGCCCCTGGCAGTTCGTGTCGAGAGCATCAAATCATTGCATTATTGTGCCGACCGACAGGCTACTGAGCGCAAACGACGTTTATCGCGCGATCGACGTACGGTACGTGGCATGCAAGTTACACGGAGGCCGCTAGCCGCTGGCTGATCGATGTCGAACCGTCCCCGCGGTATACAGGCCGATTGGTTATGCAGAACAAATTATTGCGCGGAATGCTGTGCGACTGCAGTCTCTGCAACAACCCCGACCCTGTCCCACACCACACATCCTACCAGTTGAAAATCATGTTAGTGACCGACTGCTGCTGAATAGTGACGTAGATTGCGCTCCTGGTATATCCTGCCCTTTGGGCCTTGGCCTTCGCAATCTTCGCTCGGCGAGTGGCTCCAGTGATAAACGATATCAGCGGAGAATTATACTACAGTAGACCGACATGCGTCTGCTTTTTATAATCATATAATTAATCATCTTTATTCACCGGTACATGGTAGATGTGGAAAATAATACAACAAGAAAAAAACTTAAATAGCTTAACTAAACAGCTAATTATGTTCTGTTCGACGCAATGGCTGTTGTTGCATGTCTGTCTGTCTGTCTTTCCATCTGTCTGTTTCTGTTTTGCGCTATGCATGTAACTTTGTATTTGTTAGGCCTAATGTTTTTGTATTTATTTGAGCGACCAGCTTTTATATAGATGAACCTATTTGCTTTTTTAGCCCGTCACTGTGCTTCAGCTTGTCTTATTATATTCTATTTTGCACAGTTGGCTAATAAATTGACTTGACTTCGAATAAAATCGCGACGTCGTTGTTTGCCACTTGCATCTTCTCTTACTCGTTCAGTCTTTAATGCTGAACTTAAGACTTGACTTTTCGGCAAATCATTTCCTCCATAGATCTTTTCCTTTCCTACCGGACTGATTCTACGGATTCTCGGACCATTCAGTGTTTTTATTATGCTCAACGGCTGGATTTGTTTACACGGTGTGCTAGACTAAGCCGGCTCTTAGTCGGTTTTCGAACGCACTTAAAATCATTGCACTTTCATTTCATAAGACAGACCACCCGCGAATGCGTGCATTTTACACACGTAACTAAATGCACGCATTCGCGGGTGGTCGGCCTTAGATTAGAAGAGTCTTGTTTTTGGTGTTACTTGTCAGCGTCTGAGAGAAGAATATTCCTGAGCACACGTCAAATTCTTACCTATCATATTATACTGGCTTATAGATTTATCAGATTTCTGTACCACTCTGCTTTAATTTGAATTCAGACTGTTCTATTGTTCTCGATTACTCACAGATGAATTCTGAAACTACTTTAAAGTTGCATTAAATCTACAATAAGAGTAGAAATGCAGCGGCGGGGTTCAAGACAAGTGAATTTTGCGACACATCACGCTTATATAAAATAACAGCAACGCGGACTAAAGGATGTCATGCACATGTAAATCTGAGCTTAATCTCATCGCTATCACAGTGGGCTATACCTACCTACACACACTCATTCACTCAAACAACACAAGTCTGTTAACATGCAACAATGATGTCGATTAACGAAGGTTTATAAACAGATTTACATGCTGTCGCGCAGAATATATGAGTAAAACATCTCAAATCGGTCTTTATAATAATTAGGCCGCACGATAGTAGTCGGAAGTCTATATATTTTGCCGCTGAACTTTTTTGCACTGTCTCCCAGTCGGCCGATCGGCGCACCCTCAAAAGTACAAGTGTATTAGTTGTTGCAAGAGTCCTAGGTTTCGCACGGAAAATTCACTCAGACATTTCGTCCACCCTCCCCTAATTTTTGTAGGGGTCAAAAAGTGCAAATTTTGACCTCAATTTTCGACCACATTCACATTTTTGAAGCGCTCTTTCGAAACGGAGCAACATGTCGGAAATCTGAAACATGCATTGCAATTTGGCAGCACAGATGATTGGTCTAAGTAACTGACTCAGACATTTTGCCTATCTCTCTTCTAACTTTTACAGGGGTAAAAGTGCGAAATTTGCCTCGAGCTTTGCTTTCCAAACGGAACAACATACCGGAAATCTAAAAAGCCTTGTCATGTGCCGGCTACGTACTCCCCAAATTTCGTACGGTTCGGGCCCCGCAACTCTGAAACGCGATGAAAACTGTGAAAATGGTCGAGTTAAATCGGGTATATTATCCGCCCGTCGAGCAACCCCCATTAAAAGTATATCCGAGGTTGAGAGTCCTAGGCTCAACTAGAAAAATTCACGCGGACATTTCGCCAAACACTCCCCTAATCTTTACAGGGGAAGGGAGGGGGTGAAAAAGTTCCAAATTTAGCCTGGATTTTTCGACTTCAGTCGTCTGCGAGTCGCCGTTATTTCGAAACGAAGGATCTTGTCGGAAATCTACCGCGTACAGTGGCAGCGTTAATGATTGTCCATATGTCCTATCCAAATTTGTTAGGCTAGCTACAGTTCAAGTCTAACCAACTGCAAGAACTGACTGCTCTTTGACAGCCCTCTAGAGTCGGGCAAGAAATTTTTTTGAATCACAAATAACTGAACCGTGCATTGGTCGACTGTGCTGAAATATGGTAGGCCGGTGCACTATGGGTCCGCCAAGCCGCGCAGTGATTATCCATTTATCGAGCAAACCAAAATGGCGGGCGACGCTAATCTTTTCTAGTTAATGCTAGAAAAGGTGGCAATTAGCGTTGTATTGCCACTTGAGGCGGCCCGTGGCGCCAGTCGTGCTCCCCTTTAATTACGAGTCCCATAATGCACTGCAGCCTTCAAATTCAACTGCAACCTCTGCGAGCATAACAATGCATCCATGTACCAAGTTTCAAGAAAATGGGGCAATCATCGGCCGAAATATAGCGATCTAATCGTTTTCAATTTGGGTGTCGTCCGCCATCTTGTATTTGACCGTAAGTGGGTTTCAACCATTGTGCCGATCTGACGTTCTGACCCATCTCCCTGTACACGTGACCACCTCAGAGGCGTTTCGTGCTATAAAATGCGGGTGAAAAGAGGCGATAATGTCCGTCGTCGTCGAAGTCTGCCGTCATTAATCATTTAGGCGGTTCAGAATTCACACCATCGGCTTCGATTGGGACACACCGAGATCTGCAGTTATGCCTATGTTTGAAGTAAACTTCTATCAGCGAGAGAGTCCGCCTACACGTGGTTGATATCGTCTACAGGACGACGCGCGCGACTGCAGTCAGCCGGAGTTCGCTATCGTGGTCGGCGGGAACGACGACAGATCGAGCACATTGCATGGCTCGTTGTCGGACCGCGCGTTCAGCTCGTCGATGATCAGTTCACCGGCGGCGTGTTTCGACAGTCCAGCCGCGTGTCCTTTCACGAGCGCCGCGATCATCAACTTGCCGTCGGGCGTCAGTCCGGCTCGCAGCGAGTGCGCCTCGACGCGCTCGGGCAACTCGTAGTCCTTGGAGAACTTGCTGCGCGACAGTCGCTCCGACGTGCGCTCTTCGTGTCTCGCTTTTACCTGCACACACAACGGACCACACACAGCCGCCGATACCGACAAGTAGTAAAGGCTGGCCAGTCACTTGTCTGTACTCATAAATAAAAAAGTAAATTCATTTTTCCAGCAACATGGGCCCACAGGCCTCCGTTTTCTGTATCCCTCCGCCAGACTATATCGTGACTATACAGGGCTAGTGCATCGCCTAGTGTCCGTGTTTACTCCCCAGCTTTTACTGCTACTCACTTTGTCTACCTGGAGGAATGGCCAGGCTGAGTTAACCTAATTGGTTAATTACATTACAAAATGGCGCGAAAGCGACTCAAATCCGCGAAGGCCCGATGTGGCGCAACTATACGTTCCGTAATGAAGCGCCACCATTACACCATCGTGTGTAAATATGATAACAAAATATTTTTAGCAAAACACTTCAAACAACATTAAACAACCGGCACTATGGCCCTCTAAGTTTGCTACTGTCATCACGCTACTGCATTCCTCATTGGTCATCTGAAATGTGGCAGATCTAGGGACGAATGAAGGGGAAAGTAAGGTAAGGTAAACGTGGATTTGTATAGCGCCTCGTCGTGGACACACCTCTAAGGCGCTCAGGCATAGCAGGTGTTCTCAAGGGATTTCACAGTTTTACCTACACACCCTGCATTCATCCGCTAACGGAATGAACCATACCTGCCTTTTCCTTCTCAGCCGAAGCTGGTCCTCATTTACCGACCCCGGAGGGATGGAAGGCTGAGTTGGCTTGGGTGGCTGGTTACATACCGAAATAAGTGTCCGGTACCGGGAATTGAACCCGGACACGGTCACCCATCTCAGTACTAACCGGGCCCGACGTAGGTTAACTTCGTTGGTCGACTCGTCGACTCGACCTGGTACTTTACTATACGCCAGACCGCCACTGTCAGCAAACCTAATCTACGTGTATGAGCAATACAGCTATATACGTAACGTCAGGTAGTTTGATGCACTTGCTTTGGCGCCTGTTGATATCACGGCATCACAAAGTTATATCTTCTACTTACGTGTTTATGCCATTATCCTCTGACCAACAACGAATGAATCTCGGTAGACGAACCTTCAGTCTCGACTCTTTTATTAGGAATATGCTGATCTCTTTCGGCGTGAACGTAGTGCCAAGGTCGACAACGAGAGACAGCCGACGACGTCCGTCAAGGTCGCGGATGACGGGCACACCGAGCAACTCACGCGGACAGATGGACGGCGCAGGCGGCGCTGGACTGCCAGCCCGCGATGATGACTTAGATCGTGGTAAGGACGCCGTCGACCCGCCGCCGCCGCCGCCGCCGTTGTGGTTGGCGGAAGAGCGCGTGGAGGACGCGGGGCTCGATGAACCAGGTCCGGACGATTTCTTTAAATTCAACGTCACCGGGGGCATCGAGGCTTCGACCACCAAAATGCCGTCGGTTGTTAATGTCGATTTGAGCTTGGTGTGGTCCACCTCCTGCGATGTGGTGTGGTCCACCTCCTTCGGTGTGGTGTGGTCCACCTCCTGCGATGTGGTGTGGTCCACCTCCTTCGGTGTGGTGTAATCTACCTCCTTCGGTGTAGTGTGGTCTACCTTCTTCGGTGTGGTGTGGTCCACCTCCTTGGTGTGGTCCACCTCTTTCGGTGTGGTGTGGTCCACCTCCTTGGTGTGGTCCACCTCCTTCGGCTTCTCGATCTTGCGGACGTACTCGCGTGATGCTCCGTCGTCGCCGCTCGGCGTCGTCGTCGCTCGCACGATGATGCGTTCACCGTCTGTCGTCACAGCGATCTCGTCGTCGTCGAAACCAGACACGTCGAACCGCAGCTTGCAGCGCCGGCCGCCGTCAGGGTACTCAAGGAACAAGGTCTTCATTTTGCGAACGTCCAGACAGTCGGTGCTGCCACGTCGGCGTGCGATAAACGGCTCCAACGTCGTCTCGTCGCTATCCTTTGACCGCTCAAGCGGAAGCAGCTGGATCACTTCTTCGCGCATGCGCGCCACGTCGCGGTTCCAGTCTCGTCGCTTCTTGCGCAGTTCCTCATCGACTTTCTTCTCCATCTCCTTCAGTCGCACCTCCTGCCGCGCGCCGAACGTCAGGCTGTCGTGCGTCAGCGGTACCTGATATCCAGTCCCGCTTTCTCCGCCGGAAGTGCCAGTTCCTACCGACGACGACGACGAGGCAATGGTGCTGGTTGCCGACTCCGATGACGTCATGGCAGTACGCTTTGATGACGTCGATGATGATGACGCCATGTCACAGAGACGTCAGAACCAGCGAGCTATAGTCGATGCAGTCAGTATAACCATCATCACTTGAGTCATAACTCCAAAACGTGTCAAACGTTAGTTGCCGATAGTTTCCAGTCGAGTGCACATTGATCTTCAGACACAGCGGCGGGTTGTTGAGTTCAAGCGTCGCGGCTTAATCGCAGCACGACACCGAGCAAGACGCCTGTATCGCTGTCAGCGCACACTGTGCCTGTAGACAGTACCGCAACACCGTCGTTACACATACCGAAATGCTGTCTGATTTGCAGTAGGAAAAAACAATTACCGTAAACTTATAAACGTCGGGTCTCGAATAAACGCCGGCCTCTAACAAACGCCGGGTCTCTATACACCCAGACAGTTGCCAGCATATAAAGCCGATACACACATACATACAAACCACGCTTAGAACATTCTACGCACTATTAATGTGCTAATTTGACTCTGCTATCGATTTTAGTCGATGATGACAAAAGAATAAACATTAACGTATGGTATACCCGGTGTCATAAACGCTGTAGGCTTGAGGCAATGTTCTAATAAACTTCACTGACTCAAAACTATGCTTCAAATAGTTCTATCAGACCGGATTTACGACATCAAACAGTTAAAACGCATTACCGGAACTGAGGGTGGTCCAGAAGACAAAACTGACTTTTAAAAAATCAGTTATCAATTAAGTTCAAAGTCGCAGCTCTGACGTATAAGATACGCTCTACTTAGCGTCCAGCGTATCTGCACTCGCTGCTGTCAAACCACATCAGTTGATCCACGGGGACATTGCGGTCGGCATCTCGGCCGCTTCTACACGTACCACGAACTCGAACTGTCTACGGCAGTCGCGCCTTCAGTGTCGCTGCACCAACTTTACGGAACCGTCTGCCTGCTGACATTACTAACGCTGCATGACTAACTGCTTTCAGAAACCGACTCAAAACATTTTTATTTCACCATACTCCCTCTGGCTGCTCAGTCGACTAGTCCCACCGTCAAACGTCTCTGAATCTTCGGACTTGATGGCGCTATATAAATTAGTTTTTAACTTTAACTTTACCTTTAAACTGAAGCAGTTTGACACTTGTAATGCATCGTTATCAGCAGAATAACGAGGGTGATGATTGTGATGGTAGTCTACAATCTGTAAACCAAAGACATGCCTAAACGAAGTCTTAGTTGCGAAAAAATTGGCTGTCTTAACAATGTGCCGTGAGAAGGTAACAGATCATTACGCCCGGCCTGAGTCTGCGACGGTCTCTAAGACTTGTGCGCAACCGTTATCAAACAGTTTTGTATCGATCGACGGGATACGTTTGGAGATTCGGCAAGTTGCAACTTGTTCTATAATTATCGCTAAACTGCCCCGGTTGTTTGCCATACCGGGCTGCGCATATAATAGACTTCGTGTTTTTCAACAGTGAGACGTTAGGCATGTCTTTGGCTTACACATTGCAATTCAGGCCATCGTCACAATCATCACCCTGGTTATTGTGCTGATAATTCATGCATTTATTATCACTAGTTTGAACGAAGTGTTAGCATCGAAAGAGTGGCACAGAATTAATAACGTACATGCAGAAAATAGGTGAAAATCCGAGACGAATTTTAAAGTAATTAACGGCAGCAATATTATCTAATCTCAACCCTATGTGTCACTCTTTTGATACGGTATTTACGGCGGCGATAAATTTCAAATCAGTTATACCAATATTACCCTAACTCTAACTTTAATCATTACCACAAATCCCTGCCCTCTTTGTTATCAAATCAAATCAAATAGCGTCCAATGCAGACAACAAGGTGCCCCTCTGCATTGTGTAATTCCTTAGAACAGATGCGTGGAGGAACTGGTCCCATCACTGAAGTCCGATGTAATTCGCCAGTAGTGACTAGCTAATATCAAACAATGTAGCAGCCGCAACGCAGACTTCAGACGAAAACCACCACTGGAACGCGTGAGCCCGAGAAATCTGATGCTGCTGAGACTGGCCGCAAGGCCATCGCAGTACATCGAGGAACTGGTCGTCGCATGAATATTTCAACGACATTGTAGACGAAAGACCTTCTCCCCGTGTGACCGATTACGTGTAAGCCCACCTGCAGGCGTCTTGCGGAAGCTAAGACGATTTTTAAAGCTTGTTCGACTACGTCGGGAAACATCCGCAAGAGTCAACGTGCGAGCGAGCGGGCGAACGTGGTTCGCGGTTCATTTAACGTGCGGTGCCAGTGGGAACGCGAAGCAATCTCCACAAATACCCATCGGTCGTCCATTTGACGGCGATCAACAGCTAGCCGGGCTGTTAGCGCTCTGAGCCGTCAACATCGGGCATGTGACCAACCTTCGATTACAGCACGACATCACTCACGCTTAGCAGTCAACACACGCAGCTGGCCAGCCGTTCACATGGCACTGCAGTGACCTTCCGGCACTCTGATATCGACTGCAGATAA
>Ga0209255_1000306_pt1 | contig 11092 bp, 7 predicted proteins | sample WorMetvaBAHAMAS2_FD_187394 | JGI IMG/M metagenome (GOLD analysis project Ga0209255, IMG submission 187394) | Marine gutless worms symbiont microbial communities from Max Planck institute for Marine Microbiology, Germany - Olavius vacuus... | ecosystem: Host-associated > Annelida > Digestive...
CTGATTGCCTACTTTCTCGGTAATAAGTGTGCCAAATATTATCAAAATCCGACAATGCTTTCTCGAGTTATAGCTAAAAATGTCGGGGATGTTTTTTTTGAGACACACTGTAGTTGTGTGCTATTGTAGCTTGTAGACGCAATCAGTTTGAGTGCACAAATGGGTCGTGCATACACATGTATCAGAGATGTGATGGTGTGGCTCACTGTCCTGATGGAGAAGATGAAATGAACTGTACCAGAACAGGTGAATACTGTCACTGTCAGTGCGTTTGTTTGCGTCTCAATAATTTTAGTCTGCAACCGCGAACCATTCATTGTTACTTAATTTGCTTATTTCATATATGCCTATTTTCACAAATTCTGTTTGCACATTTTTTGTTTGAAAATCTGAGAATATTTTTGTTGATACTGTCAAACACTGCTGACAGTGAGGCTGGCCGGCAGTACGTCATCATACCAAGGACGTCTGGAAGTCTATCATAATGGAATCTGGGGAACTGTGTGTGATGATTCGTTTGGCGACGTTGATGCCAGAGTCGCTTGCTACAGTCTTGGTTTTGGGTGAGGTTCATGTATTTCTAAACACGACAGCCTGCTTGTTATCAGTGCGTATCTGCAATGTTTTGTTTGTACATAATATGAAGAGTCATATAACTTATAGACGAAAACTATAGAAAAGGTGGCAATTGCGATGCATTGCATAGGGGGCGCCACACCCACATTTTGGAGGTCCAAATTTTCTGCCCACGACCGACATTCTACAAGCAATGGCCTATAAGGCACAACATTGGGATTGGGCACAAACGGAAATCACGAGTCCTATATTAACATTTCGCTCAGTTATTGATTACTACAATAAACGAGGTGCAACTGCAAATTTGTGCATGTTAGACATATCTAAAGCATTTGGTAGGGTTAATCATTATTGTATGTTTATTATCTGCCCAATGAGTCAGCAGCATTGGACAGATTATAAAATCAGTTTGTGTGTCAGTCAGTCAGTCAGTGAATTTTCGGACCCCCTCCATATCTCGCGAACGGTTCAACCTAGAAACTTCAAATTTGGTACGCAGATTGGCCACTGGGCGACATAAACGAAATAATGCAAAATTAGGTCAAAAGGGGTCGATAAGGGGTCACATGACCTACTTTTTAAAATTTTGGGACCCCCTCCATATCTCAGAAACTGTTGAAGCTGGAAACTTCAAATTTGGTACGCAGATTGGCCACTAGCGGTCCTAAGCAAAAAAATGCAAAATTAAGTCAAAAGGGGTTGTGAAGGGGTCACGTGAACTACTTTCAGAATTTTGGGACCCCTCTATATCTCGGGAACGGTTGAAGCTAGAAACTTCAAATTTGGCATGCAGGTTGGCCACTGGAGGATCTGAACGAAATAATGCAAAATTAAATCAAAAGGGGTCGTGAATGGGTCACATGACCTACTTTTTTAAATTTTGGGCCCCCTCCATATCTCGGGAACGGCTGAAGCTAGAAACTTCAAATTTGGCACACAGATTGGCCACCGGGGGTCCTAATGAAAAAAATGCAAAATTAGGTCAAAAGGGGCTGTGAAAGGGTCACGTGACCTACTTTTTGAAATTTTAGTACCCCCTCTATATCTCGGGAACGGTTAAAGCTAGAAACTTCAAATTTGGCAGGCAGATTGGACACTGGGATACTAACGAAAAAATGCAAAATTAGGTCAACATGGGCGTGAGCAAGGTCACGTGCCCTACTTTTTTAAATTTTGGAACCCTTCAAAGACGGTGAGTCAAACGATTAGGAAGAGTAAACATTGGGCCCCTGATGTATAAAGCTATGCAACAGCCGTTGTGAGAAAACCATTAGGACTGTTTGCACCGTTGTAAAATCCTACCTCAGTACATGACAACCTGTTTAGGCATACGGAATGCAACGCATTGGGCAGATGCACGTTCCATAGAACGTATTTCTTGTTAAATTAATGAATCGCAATGTACCTGCAGTTCTTCTAAAGGTGCTAATTAACTGGTATGATAAACGTGCTGTGTTTGTTTGTTGGAATAATGTGTTATCGAAATGTTTTTATTTGATGTGTGGTGTGAGACAAGGGGAAGTGTTGTCTCCTATCCTGTTTGCAGTGTATGTTAATGATATGATACAGAAGCTTTGTGATAAGAGCCTTGCATGTTATGTTGGTGATGTTTATTGTGGTTGTGTTATGCAGATGATTTCATTCCAGTGTCGGCATCTGTTAATTTATCGCAGTGAATGATAGACACCTGTTGTGAAGAAGCTGTGTATTTAGACATGAAGTTTAATGCATTAAAATCAAATATTCGCTTCGGACCGAAATGTACTGACTTCAACATATAATTGCATGTTGACAGTATTGCTGTTCCATGTGTTAATCGAGAAAAGTACTTGGGAGTGTACTTGATGTCAGCCAAAAGTTTTAAAGTCTGTTGGCATGAACCTGAAAGAATTTTTAGACCGCCAATATCACCAGCTGAAATAGCTTTTAACGCCAGTACAAAAGTACAAAGTGGGCACCTGAGTGGCCCAACTAAAAGTGAACAATAAGTAAGTATTTCTTTGTTGCCAGTAAGCTTCGGTAATCACAGTTTAAAGTATAATAACATGCAGCATAGAACTAATAATATCTAAGAACAGATGGCTTTTATTTTTAATTTCTGTAAAAAAACTTGGGTTGGTTAAAAATGATCTTTGAACCCTGGTTTGTGGTAATGAATTTGCACAAATTGTTTTCGTTAGGTATGTTGGACGGAGCCTTTATAATCAATATGGTCCGGGAACAGGACCGATATGGCTTGATAATCTAGGATGTACTGGATCAGAAACTCACCTTTTCAACTGTCATCACAATGGCTGGGGTCGACACAACTGTGGACATTATGAAGATGTTTCCATCACTTGCTACAGCAGTGTCTATGGTAATGTACACAATAATCGCGTATTTGTATGATCCATGCAAACATTCATGAAAAAAATGGAAAATTCGGCCCTGTAAAGTCGTAACACGTTAGAATTTCGTTTCGAAACTTTCAACATATGATTACGTAGTGATGCCGTAGAACAAGGCACGGGAACGTTGCCAGTTTTCTTGTCTTACCTTTACTACATCAGCAATTTACACAAAAGGCGCTATCTGCAACGTTTATTTACGTTGTTATAAAGCGCAGTTAGTCGCTGGCTACTCATTGTCAGTCGCTACTGCAGGTGCTGCATGCAAGCGGTATACAACAGCTGCTGATCGGGCTAGTGAGCCGTCTCGAGATCTGAGCGGCAACTCAACTTTAGCTTTAGTGTCTTCACACACAGAGCCTTTCCCCTGAAGCGTTCCCCTCGCCCCCTCCGCTTCCCCTCTCCTCCCCTTTATCTTCCCATCTCCTCCCCTTTTTCTTCCCTTCCCTCTCCCCTTAGAAGTAGGGCTCCGTGTTACAGCTAGGGGGTCTGGGGAGTGCTGTAAGCTCCCCCAGCGCGGTCAGGGGCGCATTTAGGCATTGTTAACCCGATTTCGTAACATTGGCGGGCTATTTTAGACATTCTATATCGCACACCATGACAACTAGTAGTGTTTATGCACCCGGCTTATGAGTCGTAAGTTCGTACTTGCACGACAGTCACGCTTGCTTGCATGATGCCGCCGTAATAAGTGTCCAAACTGCCTATGACTGAACGACAATTATTGGTTCATATCGGTCATCTGACGCTGTTAGAAAACAATCCGCGACCGCAAAGCTCGTGCAGACGACTCGTGCTATTGCGCAAATAACACAAAGATAGCGATCGCGGTCCATGCAATACCATGCAATACAAAGTAGGCCTAGGCTACTCTTTGTACAGTTACACAGTCTTAATTTTCCATCTTCGAAATTTGACAGTAACCCATGCACTGACAATAGCAACACTCATCGGACACGCTGCGCTGAATGTTTGTTTCTTGCTGATTTCGCCAGACGTGCATTCTCATAATGCTGCACCAGTCCTGTTATCTGGAAATTTACCTGCAGACATTTTGCTGTGTAATAGCAGAGAATCTAGTTTCTTATTAAGACATAACTAGGCCCTACAGACAGTTCTGTTTAACATATGCCACTTGACTGAATCCTCCAGCGCCTGTGAGGCTTTCATGTACTTGCAGAATTTACAAACTCAAGTTTGAATGTCTTCAAATTAAAGTTTGAATGTCTTAATATCATTAATGTGCACTGGTCAGATTGACATTGTGATCTACACTCATTGTCAACATATATTATTACTCAGCCTGAAAGGTGATACTCATTTGAGCTCAGTTGGGGCGCAGCAAGCGTGTGAAACTGAATGGCTGTTTTGTACATCCATGCCTGGCTCACAATAATTACTGTATTACTGTATTATCATTTTGAACATTTTACTGCAGCAAATAGCTGTATCGTACCTTCTTGCTCATGAAGGCTGAGTAAGTTAATGCGGCCCTGATGTTGCTGTGACAGCAACATTCGTTATCTTTTTAAAATGCGGAGACTTTAAACTTTGAGACTCTAGCCTCTAATTGATATTTTAACTTTGAGACATAATAAATTCTTATATCGTGTTGACACAATATCCCGCCATGGTCACGCAGTTCGTTGATCACATTCCGGGTCAAGATCAGCATCAAAATTTATATACATTGTGCACCATTTCACAAACTATCACACGTGACTGACATGGGCACTTAGCCTAATTTGGAATAAGGCTCGCTTATTTCACAAACTAACCATCATAAGCGTCCAAACATTTACTGCCGTTATTATTTCCAGTTGGTAAAATATTTCGTATTGGACTCGTGTAGAATTCCCATGAAAAGTGTAGAATTACTTCACTTGCAAATGACTTGCGGTGTGTTTTGAAGAAATGTTTGACATCTCTCGGTCGGTCCGTTTAATTTTTATTTCATTAAATTGAAACTTGGCCTTCGTTGTATATGCTGACAGTGAGGCTGGCTGGCGGTACGTCGCCATACGGAGGTCGTTTAGAAGTTTATCATAATGGAGACTGGGGAACTGTTTGTGATGGTTCTTTTGGCAACGTCGATGCCAGAGTTGCTTGCTACAGTCTTGGTTTTGGGTGAGGTTTTTTTTGTTTATTTCTAAACAAGACAGCGTGCTTGTTATCAGAGCGTATCGGCATTGTTTATACTGGTGACATTGTGACTTGACTTTCTGTCTGTAATTAATTTTGCGAAGGAGTAGACTCCAAGTGTTATTAAGTAAATATTAAACAATTATTTTTTATCAAAAATTTATTGATGTTGAACCAGATTTATTACAGTAATGTATAAATGCAATTTGGGGCCTGTTTTGGACTCACTCAACACTGTACACTGTGCATAAAATCGAAAAGCCTTCCCATTTTGCTATAATTTTTCCAAATGTACTTCAACTTTAATTGAATTTATGCCACCATGTTCGTTAGATAATTTTGCTTGTGATATGGTCCTTATTTGTACATTTTTAAATAGTCATTGTAGAGCGTAATGATGTCGAAATTATAAATTGCAGCAGCTGATGGACATTTTACTCAACACAAGAACTACTTATGTGTTTAAGAAAATGCGCCACAGTATTGTGGCGACAATTTCGTCAAATCTCAACCGATTTTCAAAATTATGACAATTTCGTCAAATCTCAACCGATTTCAAAATTATTTCGTTGCTGCAAGGTCTGTTAAAGTTCCAATAAAAGTATATAACATTACCCACCACACTTAAAATGTGTTGCCGCACTACCTAGAGAAGCTTAATGTTCGGATTTGTTGCATGTTTTGCATATTATACTGTGCTCCAATAAAAGGCAACTGGTGATAATTTCATAACATCTTAACTGAATGTCATAACATCTTAACTGAATGTCTCGAATACGTGAGATTTCACGGACCTTGTGAGTCTGCGTCGTATCTTCTTGATTCAGAACCAGATCGTTAACCAGGTTTACATTTTTCCCCGCTGCATGGAATGCCAGCGCGGACTAGCGATGAAAAAGGTGTCCGTCTGTCCGTCCGTCTGTCAAACGCGTGGATTGTGACAAAAACGGAAGAAAGATTTGTCCACATTTTTACACCGTATGAAAGATCATTTAGCCTAGTATTCTGAGAAGAAGAATGGTTGGTTGGGGGCGACCCCTTCTACGTGAAATTTTGGGTCAGCTGGCCCCCCTTGGAGCGAAATCGCCGATTTTGAACCGATATTCGTTCGTAGCTTCTCAGCCGTAACACCTAGCGAAAAAGTTCAATTAACACTAATATGAAGTCTACTACGCGCTTTCCAATGAGCCTAAGATGATCATCGTACGTTGCCCCTAAGTCCGCCACAGGGGGTCTCAAAAACGCAAAACGGCCGATTGTCATCTAAAATCGCACTGCGCTTGAAGAAAGTCTGCTACAAAGTGCCTTTGTGTGAAAACTGTCAGAGGCAAAGTTGCAAGGCATTCATTGGCCTAACTATCCATGCAAAATGATTGGTGGGGGCAACCCTTCTACCTGAAATTTTGGATCAAACTGACCGCGTTGGAGCGAAATCGCCGATTTTCGATCTCTTTTCGCCCGTAGCAACTCAGCCGTAACACCTAGCGAAAAAAGTTCAATTAACACTAATAGTAAGTCCACTACGCGCTTTCCAATGAACCCAAGATCTCTGTGAGGTCTATATCGTAGACGTGTTGCACTTTCCCGCATGGATATCGACGCTTTTGTGTGTCGTACATGTATGTGTTCCAGATCGAAGTGCTGTAAATTGTGCTTGAACAACAACGGTTAAACTACCATTTGGCTGTCCATACAAGCCTTTTCAGCATTTTCTGCCACATGCAATTGGATCCGGCGTTTTCCATCGCGCGTTTTCCACGCCTTATTTTCAGTCGCACCGTTGCATGGAGTGAAAAGTTATAGCAAACATGCAAAGACTTTGTGGAGCACGGTTTAATAAAAAATATTGCTAATAATGCAGATGTGCCCCCAGAGTAAAATGTCAGTGGTCAAAACTAAAAATACACAATATTTAACAAAAAGCAGCAAAGGGAATATGACAAAATATTTCTTATTTTGTGCAAAATCTTCAAGACTTAATTTGATAGAATGACTAATTAGTTATGTTTCATAGCATTTCAGCTGTATTGAAAACAAAAACGTTATAAAACAAGAGCACTGGCAGAGCGCATAACTCCGCCAAGGCGAATCGAGTCAGGATCCCGATTCCGGATCCGGATTCCGAATCTGGATGACTTCCAAAATTTAGTGTGTACTTTCTGGTCTAAAGATACATCTGTGCTAAAATTTTCATGAGGATGCAATCAGTTTTTAAAGAGATATGAACCAAACCGTGGGAAAATGTTCTATCTCGCAATGCCGAAAAATCCTTTAAAAATCTCTAGATCTGGATCCTGTTGCGGATGACTTCCAAAATGTAATCAGTTCTTTCTTGTCTGGTAATATTTTCATGAAGATCAGATCAGTATTTTTACATGAGGTTGCTAAGGGACAGACGGACAAACAGACACACAGACAACGTTGGGTAAAACATTACCTCATTGGCGGAAGTAAATGTCGTCTCATCGTAAACGAATTCGGGCTGTGTCATCCGATTTGCATATATTGTTTTTTTCTTAGATACGTTGGACAGACGCTTGGAAATTACTATGGTCCTGGAACAGGACAGACATGGCTTGATGATCTACAATGTACTGGATCAGAAACACACCTTTTCAGATGTCGCCACGGTGGTTGGGGTCAACACAACTGTGAACACTCCAAAGATGTTTCCATCAGTTGCTTTACCAGTGTCGATGGTAATTAGTCGCTTGACGTCGAAGGCCTTCTGAAATGTACTCTTCTTTTTATCCGACCGCCAAGTCCGCGAAGCGGATGCCGATCAAATTATAGTCCTGACAAAGGTTCGGGCGGGGCTGAACTCGCTTTTCCCACTCAGCAATTTTGCTAATTCCTCCCTAATTTTTACGGGGTCAAAAAGTACGAAATTGGCCTCATTTCGGACATGACTAACTTATGGGTATCAAAGTCTCAAGTTGGGCGCTCAGACGATTGACCTATGTCCTCCCCTAAATTTGATGCATTAAGTTCTACTTTCTCATGAGGTGTAAATGCTGGAAATGCTCCCGAAAACGACGAAAATATGTGCTAAACCGTCAATACCTCGGCCCGATTGCCTTGAAATTTGGCACGTCATGAATTCCCGGAAGCCACTTCCGCAATTTTTACCCCTGCAATCTGTTGCCGCGATTTCCACTCCCGCGTTTTCTACTCCCGCGATTTCAGCGTCCCCTTATGGTGGTAGGGAGAATGAAAGAAGCGAGGGAGGGCAAAGGAAGAATGGGGAACTTGCTCCATGGCTTCTATAGTGGGGGATAGACAGTTAGACACCCACAGATACGTTATGGGCCCGAGGTCGCTGAATTGTTAAAATCCACTTCCGGTCAGATCCAAGATGGCGGACACTTCTCTAAATTTTTAATCTATAAATTGCTGTAAATTAGTTGTTGATTGTTCGATTTCGCTGAAGTTTTGTACGAGGGTGTATTATACGTCTGCAACAGAGGCGCGACATAATTGATATTCATCTGTGATTAAATCCAAGGTACGGATGGACTTATATTTTCAGTCATTAAATTTCTACAGCGTGAGTCAAAAAACAATCCCCTGTTCATTTTACTGTGATGTCTACATTTGTTGACCGATTTCTACAATATTTGGCAGAGTATATCGAGAAAATATACAACACACAGGTTATTAGTTAGCCCACCGCACCTACGTAATGTTGCTGCACTACCTTGGGAAAATGATTTTTAGTGTTCAGCGTTTTGAACGTTGTATTCTCCGGTAGTACGTGGGCGGCTCTGAAAAGAGTCGATTTTTGTGCTAAAATAAGGATGCAGACTTGGAGATGGACAGAGTTACTGCAGATGCTCGAAATGACCACCACTGGCAGCCACACAGGCAGTCAAGTACTCACGCAACGTCTGCATTCTCATCTTGTCAGCCGCTGAAATCTTTCCATATGAGCGCAGTGTCAAATAGAGAATACTATTCCAGAAAAGAACTGTTTATTTGGTAGAGATAATTAATGATGTCATTAATTATTCTGTTGATAAGATGTTGCTCGTAAGTTTGAATTTAAATGAGTACCGTACCAGTATAAGACTGCAACATGAGGGTTTTCGTGATTAAATCTGTATAAATTAGTCATTTTCTGACATATTTCAACAAACGTGTGTAAAATGTCATTAAAAAATTTGCACGCACTGCTGAAAATCAACAAAAGTTGAAGGGATTGTTTTTTTGATTCGCCCTGTAAACTGCGTCGCGGATAGTTCGATTTCGCAAAAATTCGGTGCAGTGTTTGATCATGTAGCAAACTTTGAAGGTCAAAGGATCAAAGTTTAAGGTCACAGCGTGACATAATTAAGGTATGGTAGTATAAGGACGTTTAAAGTCAGGAACGGATAAGTCATGGACACCTAGTACGAACACTAGGTGTCCATGGATAAGTTGACTTCAAACTTGGTATGGGCCTCGTAATTAAAGTGGGGAATTGGCGCCACGTCGGCGGCCTCAGGTTGCAATGTTTCGCAAATGCCACCTTTTCTAGTTTAATTTTTAATGCTTTACGTTATCAGAAAGAGCTAGAGTAGTTGTGTTTGTTTACAATGAAAGCTGTCCAAGAATTTCCTAGTGGAACTAGTACCAGAGATTGTCTTGTATTGGTCTATATCGGCGGATGGAAGCGGATTTGGCATGCTGAAACGAGATATTTAAAATAAAATACCGTAAAATGTCAGCCGTTGTTATTATGCCAATGGTGCAATATTGTATAGCGTACTCATGTACTATGTCTATAACATCAATTCACTAGAGAGGACTCCGGTACAATTTCTACGATACCGATGGATTGCCTAGTACGGGTTTAAGTCGGTAGGTGGAACTGGAAGCATGCAAACTTTCTGGTTTTGATGCGTCTTAGCATTCCGGACGAGAGTCACAAGACAGTTGAAAATTCCGGGAAAATAATAGCCGTTGTTATTACTTCCAGTAGGTGTTCCATTTTGTAGTGGACTTATTTACAATTAGTGTGACAAGTGTAGATTTGTTTCATTTACATAAGACTTTTTTTCTGAAGTGATGTTTGACATCTCTCGATCCATTTAATTTTAATGTTTATTTCATATTGAAGTTGAAGCTTGGCCGTCGTTGTATGTGCTGACAGTGAGGCTGGCCGGCAGTACATTGTCATACGAAGGACGTCTGGAAGTCTTTCATAACGGAAGCTGGGGAACTGTTTGTGATGACTTTTTTGACAACGTCGATGCCAGTGTCGCTTGCTACAGTCTTGGTTTTGGGTGAGTTTTGCTTATTTCTAAACACGACACGTGCTTGTTATCAGTGCATATCGGCAATGTTTTGTTTGTACTGGTGACATTATGACTTGACTTTTACTCAGTAATTTCGCGAAGGAATTAGTGCGGTACGATATGTCACGAAAAACGCTTCCGTAGGCAGTGTATGCTAAAGTTGATTTTTTTTTGTGCTAGTTGGGTTGGTTTGGGGTCAAAAAAAGTAGAAAATGATGGGATTTAAAATTTTACACTTTGGAACCCTATTTTAGGACACTTCTACCTCGCGTCATTAGACGGCTCTGTTTGCTAAAGGCCGTTAATTCTCTTTATCTGTCTGTCAGTCACGAGCCACGCCAATTATTTCAAGATATCGACACATTTTTACACCATACAATGGAACGATGTTTCTAGTTTCTTGCCGCCAAATTTTGTAGTAGTGAGTTTGGGGGTCACTCTAAATGATGTGTTAAAGACAGGCACCCCCTGTCGACGGCAAGCTTTTTAGTTTAGGCCAATGGACAGCGTTTTATGTATTTTTTGACTACAACTATTATCACGAAACTGGACTGGAATAGCAACTCAGCAAGTTAAATTTTACATAAATTTCTAAAATTAGGGGATAGAAGACTTTGGCCTAGGTAACGTGGCCTACGTTTAAAATTTTGGGACACCTCTCAATATCTGTGAAACGATTGAAGCTACAACTTCAAATTCGGTGACCGG
>Ga0209255_1000307_pt1 | contig 11087 bp, 8 predicted proteins | sample WorMetvaBAHAMAS2_FD_187394 | JGI IMG/M metagenome (GOLD analysis project Ga0209255, IMG submission 187394) | Marine gutless worms symbiont microbial communities from Max Planck institute for Marine Microbiology, Germany - Olavius vacuus... | ecosystem: Host-associated > Annelida > Digestive...
CTTTTTTCGCTAGGTGTTACGGCTGAGGAGCTACGAGCGATTATTGGTTGAAAATCGGCGATTTCGTTCCAACGGGGGTCGGTTGACCCAAAATTTCACGTAGAAGGGGTCGCCCCTACCAACCATTCTTCTTCTCAGAAAACTAGGATAATTGTTCTTTCGTATGGTATAAAAATCTGGACCGATCTTTCTTCCATTTTGTCAGGGATCACGCGTGTGACAGACGGACGGACGGACGGACAGACAGACGGACAGACAGAATTCTTATCGCTAGACCGCGTCTGCATTTCATGCAGCGCGGTAATGACCGATATACACCTGAGACGAACAACATTATTAGTCACAGCCGAGTTTTGCTAAAGTTGTAGATGACCGTCCTTTCTTCACAGCTTGACGACAAGAAATTTAAAGACCCGCTTACGATAAAAAAATAACGTTGATATTGAAATAAAGGCATAGAAAGAACGTCGGCTGTTGAAAAATGTCTTTGTACTGTACTACTTGATTAAGCTCAGTAGTAACAGTTGCGTAATAATAATAAGTAAGTAAGTAAGATTTCTGGTCGGCGCCTTTAACGTTCAGACACAGGGCACCGCGGCCCAACTAATCAAACATAAACGTTTTCAACGATTGTTTGAATTGTCCGAAGATGATGTCCGGTTGCCGAATCTGTTCAGGCAGACTGTTCCACAGTGTTGGCCCGGCGATGGCAAAACAGTGGTCACCGAACTGGTTGCGTCATCTCTTGACCAAGCACGTTCGATTGTCAGCAGACCACAGAGGACGGCGGCCAGCGGCGTCAGCTAAGTACACAGGAGCGGTGCCAGCCAACGAACGATAGACAAGGGTGGATATCTTAAAATTCACTCGTCTGCGGACTGGCAGCCAGTGCAGCTGACGTAGCGCTGGCATGATGTGCTAGCATCGCCTGACTCCGGTGATGAGACAAGAACACAATCGTCCACTGAATCAAAGTTGTGACTGTTACTACTGCTATTACCAACTCTATTGTTACAGTTGTTGTTGTTGTTGTTGTTGTTGTTGTTGTTGTAACTGTATTATTATTGTACGCGTAGTGACAGTCAGAACATGCGTCGAATGACGACTGCTATTCGACTAAACCAAGTCATACGCCAGCACTCAACAGACGCTAAACTAATTATTGTCAACATGCCGAAACCGCCCAAGGACGAAGACGGAGAGAGAAACTGTATACTTTCATTGCTAACAAACTCTCAACATTATTGTTTAAACTGCTTTCCTGTATTAAACCAATCAAGAGTATGTGTTCTAGTTGCATTTTCTAATGTAAAATTTCGTCACATTTCCAATTCCGATTAAATTTGATTTACTGTTAAATAGGTTACGTAACTCAGTGAACGCCGATGGTTTGTGCAGCCTAGTTTAAGTGCAATGAATGAATGAATGAAAGTACAATGATTTTAAGTGCGTTAGAAAACCGACTTAGAGCCGGCTTAGTCTAACACACCATGTAAACAAATCCAGCCGCTGAGCAGAGTGGTCCGAGAGTCCGTAGAATCAGTCCGGTAATTACAAATGGTGCTGAAGAAAGTTGAATATGGTAAATTCTAAATCCGCTATATAGTCACTGTTCGGTGCGTTCTGAACTGATTTCACGTTCTCTGCGACTGCTTGTAAGATTTTTCTGCTCATGCGTTTTTTGTGTCACTTTGGCTTTTATTTCGATGTCCTATGTTAGACTAAGCGGATTTCTGTCAACTTTCAAACATACGTTAAATCTTAGCTTTTCCTCAGAGCGTGTTATTAGCTAGTTGCCTAATTTATGCATGGGCACTTCCGGCACACCCCGACAAAATAATGTAATTGTCGATCGTTTGGGTGCGTTCTTTTATTGAACCAGATTTATTTGTCAACAGTGTACCCTTCGACAATACGACTCCGATTTATCTGATCAATCTGCTCCGGAAATTAGGATTAGGATTAGAGTAGACTTAGAGCTCCACTGTTTTAGCATTTTTCACGGAGAATAACGAAAACGAACACCTTATCTTCCGCGAATTTCACGTACGGTAACATCTTGCTAAAAACGCACCCAAACGATCAACTAAAAAATAAAATGACATATTCTAGGAGTGCGAATGAATAAATTAAGCAGTTGGCTAATGTAGGTAACCAACTGTCTAAGTCCACTGATTTTAGTTCGTTATCGTTATTCGTGCGAAATGTGCACGGCATGTATCAAACTCGCTATTTGCTTTTGTAGGTTTAGTCTAATAGGCCTATGTTTTGCTTATTTGTTGGCAACTTTCAGTGCATTTTGTGCCTTGTTGTCCAGTCTTTGGACAAAAAGATGATGTCAGATAATGATTATGATGATGATATCACATTTTGATTTCTGTTCAACCTTGTCTAGGTTGACGGCGACGCAGATTCCTCATCTATGGTCACTCTTGCTCGTCCACCTACCCGGTCCTCTTTGAAAATCACCAATCGCTCTTCTCGGTATGCTGCACCTTGTCTATGGAACGAACTCCCCACTGATCTTCGCGAGCCTCGTCAGATACGGTCTCCTTCACTTTCACCTATCACACATCATCTTCTTCGCCGTCTTCACTATCACCACTTGCATCTTCTCTTACTCGTTCAGTCTTTTATTCTGAAATCAAGACATGGCTCTACAGCAAATCCTTTCCTCCATAGACCTGTTTCCTCTTACCGGACTGATTCCACGGACTCTCGGACCATTTAATGTTTTTTATTCTGCTCAACTGCTGGATTTGTTTGCATGGTGTGTTAGACTAAGCTGGCTCTTAGTCGGTTTTCGAACGCACTTAGAATCAATGCACTTTTATTTCATTTCATTTCATTAATTTTATTTTATTTCATGCACCATATTATATCACGTATTCCTTAGCAAGTGTCGTACAGATATGGACTTCCTGGACGTGTTGACGGAAGGTCTGGAGCGTGTCCTGCTGGTGGCTGGAGGCGGCCGCGAAGTCATCACCATTTACTCGTAGACCAAAGCATCCCACGGCGAGTTGCTGGCACTGTGCACTGTGCAACATCATCCTACCGTCAGCATGATGCCTTGCTGCAGCGCTTTCGTTATCGTCCGCCCGCGATACAGTGTAGTTCACATTGCGTCGGCGACGAGACGCGCCGATTGTCGGCTGTCGTGTTTTCAGTCGCCAACGAACGTACAGTCACGATTAGATGTACAGTATAAACTAATATACTCCAAAATTGTCTAAATTCTTACAACTATCAGTGTATTTTTCGTACCTTGTTGTCCTGTTCCACTGTCATTTTATTTGGTTTTATCTTACATGTTTAGCTTAATAAATGGAAATGGCGATGGAGAACAAAATTATTTTCTGAACCTGAAATACAAAAATCGAATTATTGTTTCACTGGAGAGGTATTTCGCATTTTTCCGTTGTGTGTTTTCTCGTGATCATCTTTATTCACCAAAATGGTAGAAACACGTTAAAGAAAGAAAAAATACAGTAATAACAAAAATAACCTTAACTATAAGCAATGCAGAACATATTAAACAGACATTAAGCACTAAGAAACCTTATCGTCATCAGCAGCATTTGCCAAAAATTTCTCAAAACGTCTTCGGCGCTGTACGGATGGCAATTCGATATGGAAGAAATACCTGCACTTATACTCACCGATTGTTAAAATCAAAATAAATGAATAATAATACTGACAGTATTCGATATCAAATAATTTTGTTAATAAAAATTATAATTAATTCAACTCCTTTTTACAAATGAATTTCGTTCGATTCCAATTTACTCGATCCTTTTAGACATAGGTCCTACCTGGTTAACACTACGAATAACGACAACCTAACTGGAGTACGTGTGAGCTGTGTGTGTGCGTGTGTGTGTTAAATTTCAACTTTTGTCAACTACTGCGTTGTGAACATAGATACATATTGTGCATTTTTACATACATACGTACGATGTATTTGTCATGCTAAGCTTATATTATCGTATTACGCGGCGTTTGGCAGAATATGCGAGAATTTCAGAATTATACCAACGGTTACACATATACGCCTATTCGTAAGTGGGTAGTATGTTAACTTAACTTTTAAAATATATATTAAACGTAAACTTAGTTTTAACGGTATCGGACGAATTGAGAACTGAAAGAAATCCAATGCGACATCAAGGTGTCAGTGTCGTACACCATTTTGACAAAATACATGCGCTGTGATGCCCAGAGCGGATAACTGACACAGAGTTTGAATATCAGCATTAAGGCTCGTGTTGATATTGTGACTTTATGACATTTCCAGTGTTTGCAGCGTTTGTGAGCGCGGGAAGGAGTCGTTCTTTCTCCCTTCCGACGGGCCACCACAGCAGTCCTGCGGTGTCGCCACTGGGAAACTTTGAAAATTTTAGATTAAAATCCGCCCTCAGGAGGGGGCATGGGAGGTCAGAAATTTACTTATTTATTATTTTTCGTCTGGAAATGGCATATTCTGATCTATTCTGAGTCACTGTTTACGGGAGTTCCGCGCCTACCAAACAGAATGGCACAAGCCCGCAACTGTTGGGCGCATTACCCCACCACAGCAGAGTTACTGGGGGAACGCCCTCGTCCCCTGTAGTTGACGCGCGGCCTGTGGCATTAGTATAATAATGATTTGTACGTAAAAAAGCGGGCACTGTTGATGTTCTGCTTGAACATTGTCGTGTGTAACACGTGGGCCAACGACATCGGTCGTGGACAGAACATCAACGCACATAGATGCAGGGGCGTAGGCAGGAATCGACGGAGGGGGTGTTCTTACTTTTCTGCCCTCCCCCTCCTCTCCTTCCTCCCTTCCTCTCCTCTCCTTCCTCCCTTTCCCTCCTCTTCCCTCCCCTCTTCCTGGCATCCCTACCCCTTCCCTTCATTTCCCCCGTTCCCTGTCCCACCCCTACCTCTTCCCTTACATCCCCTCTCCTCATTTTCCGTCCCTTTCCCTCCTCTCCCCTTAGAAGTAGGCCCCCTTAAACCAGCTAGGAGGTCTAGGGGAGCACTGTAAGCTCTCCCAGCGGGGTCCGGGACGGAGCCCCGGCCGAAATCAAATTTGGTGCACTCTAGAGATGTTAGAAAGCCACTGGTAGCAATCATTTTGACACCCCTATCACCCCCCTGCCTACGCCCCTGCATAAATCTGAATGTTTTATGCGTCGAAGTCCTGAATGTAGTGAGTACTGCGAGTTCTCATGATAAGTACTGTACGTCGACTGCGGTGCAATTGAGCTTTTTAATTCCGTGTCTTCGACCGTGTGACAAGTAATAATGTTAGATGTTGTGTATGGCCGTAAGAGGCTTCGCTGAGAGTGTGAACTTTGGATTGAAAATAACTTGATGTGTTATGACTCAGTAATGACTCTTTAGTTAACAGTTAGTATTTAGTAACAGTTAAACTGACGAATAATTGCGAATACACCTGATCTCTTGAAGTCACTTATTTGCTGGAAATACAACGTTAAAAATTACGTCGTGGTGGAATAGGCTATGTTATGCACTGTGATTTCAATAAAACAAAGGCAGCTAGATTAATCAAGTAATCAATCAATTTATTTATTTATTAACTTTAAGTATATCCAACAGTCGATACAGTGCAGCCTGGCGTTACTCCACGTTCAGTATTCAGATTTTAAAGTGTCGTGAACGGTTGTGACTTTTATGACTGTACACAATCTCGCCGCCGACTTCTTGTCCAGCTGTTAATGTCCGCTGCCTGCGTACGGTATTTTGCATCGTGTTCGCAGATGGGCAGACACTGTTGTAGCGACCGGTCGTTTCGTTTCTGAAACCAATGCGACCGTGTATTTTTAAAATCGCAGCAGTTGAAATGTGCTATCGATTTGTATGCGATAATAGGTGATAACGCCAATGCATTGTTTGTTTCTATCGGTAAGCGAAAAACTATCTGGCTTCGAGCATTCCAATCGTATGGTATTAAAAACCAAAACTATAACAAGCGATGGGTCTTGGAGCTCGGCAGTATTTGTTAATGCAATGAAAACAGCGCCGAACAGACTACTGCATGTGATGAACTGCAAACGAAAAGCGTGATCAAGACAACTCGGGCGGGGGAGGCTAACTTGCAGTGATGGGCAATAATTGACTAAAATGTTGCTAACGAATAGTTTAACTATTTTTCAGTTACATGTGAAGTTTAACTAAATAAAATTAGTTTAGTTAAAATGCAAGTTTTAATAAAAAATTTTTGTTTGCTAACTAACTAGTATAACTAAATGAAATTGTGTGTAAGTATGTGTTCTTTGTTTTTCTTGTGTTTACGGTTTTTTCCTATTTTTTAATGTGTACCTTTTGTACGAATTCATGATAAATAAATTAATTAATTACATTTGAACAAGTTCGTGTTTCTGCAGTTTGAACTAAATTAGATTTCATGATTTCTTAGACATTTTGTCATCTGGATTCCATTGTCGAGAGTTGTTTTTATTATCCACACTTATTACCGTCTACTTTGTTCATCCGAAAACCCTTCGGATGATTTCATCAGCCCTAGTGTGTTAGCGTTGCCGACTGATCACTGACGACAGTTTACACAAAAATAGTTGCAAATTAGTTGTGAAAAATGTAGCTCTAATTTCTTCAGTTTGGTTAAACTTTTTTTAAATTGGTCTGAAAAAATAGTTTAACTGTAAGTCTGATTAACATCTTTTAGTTTAACAAAAAACATTTCAATTAGTTGACCATCACTGCTAACTTTGGGGCTACGAAGTACTTGATTAAAAGTTGTCATTTGTCCCCGTTGTAACGTTTCGTTCTGTTGGGAGTTACAGCCACTGATGGGGATGAAAGCCAGACTAACGCTCCCGTAAAACTGCCATTGGTTTATTTGCATACATACTTGAAGTGTCAAGGCCATAACCAGGAATTTATTTCGAGGGGTGTTTTCTCCCATCCATTTTGTCCCTTTATTTCCTTTTCTTTCCCCCACTTAATTCATTTTCCCGCTATTTCTCCCGCCTTGAAGTGGCTCCTCAAATCCAGCTACGGAATTTGGGGGAGTCCGGTCGCAAACGCATTTTTGGTGTATTTAGAGCCCAGAGAACGTGTCTGGAGGCTGCAAATGTCGCTCTATTTCTGTTAAACGAAATTTGAAATTTGAAGCAAATGTGATTGTTTCCGAATGTACTGTATGTTATGTTACCGCGTAGTCGCTTATTAAATTCTATGTGATTATTTATGTGCATTTTATTTCGGAGAAACGGCGCGTTTTAACATCCAAAACACCCCCGTCATAGTTACGGCCTTGTGGAGTGCTACAATGTGCAATAAGCCTATAATAGTCACTCAGTGTGTGTGTTTTTTTCTACCCAAAGCGCGGGTCCAAAGACTTTTGCATCCAGTACCTTTCGTTCCATGCAAAACCAGCGCTGAAACTTAACCCTATACGTTCGGGCCAACATATCACTATTACTAATCCCTGCCGTGTCCCGTGTCCCATCAAGCCGATGACGCCAATATCGTACGTAAAGCGGAAACGAAAGGTCTTGGAATGACAGTCCTGATATCAGACGCGGAGCCGGTGAATTGTTGAGTGTTGTACGGTGTATTGTTTTCGCATAACTTCAAGCTTAGCGGTGTCATCGGTCGCTTATGTGTGCTGCCTGTAGGCCTACCCGTCCAGTACGTGCTCGCTATAGCTCTCAACATTTGTTAGTGTGTGTGTGATAGTCTGTTATGAAACCCCTCTCTATTTCATTTCGTTAACCGCATTCTTTCTTATAGTCATGTTGCGTCGTCACCCGGACAAAATTCATATCAGTTGGCGGGTGCTGGCCTACTTTAACGCATCAATATTCATGAGTTTGATAATGTTTCACTGTTAAGTTACAGCTGAAATAGTTAGTAAAATAACGATACGTAGAGATTTGGGCCTTCGTGTCTCACGACTTTACTCTTTAGTTAATTTAATTAATCATAAGTTGTGTCACGTAAAATGTTGCTGATGATATTGGCCTGCTTTTTGTCATATCATAAAATGCTTAATATTTTAAGCCTATTAGGCCTATACATTGTTATGCATACTTGAATTAACTTCTCTGCATTGAAATGCGTTTACCGTTTTATCATCTTTCAGAAATGTGATTGAATTAGCATACATATACTCTAAAATTTATATTGTGTATATATAATTGCTGTCAGTTGTATCGAAGTGTATTTCTTATTTAGTTTGTACAAGAAATACGTCTAGGTATTATATTGCTTTATATGATGATTAATTTCGGTCGGTAGGTTCCGTGTGTGTGAAAGAGATTGTTGACGAACTCTTGCACCAAGTGCATAACTGTTGAACATTGCAAACGACATTTGAGAACAAGCAGACTTGTATCTGACTGCAAGCACAGTATTGCTTAATATTGTTATTGTTATGTAATGTTAGACGTTGTTACTGTGCTTACGGCAAGGCAGTTGCGTGCTCGGCACGCTGTCTGCCTCCGATAAGTTTGGCTCCGAGCTAAGCTATTGACTTTTTCATACGTTGTAGTATCTTCGTTGTATTATGTCAACGCTGTATTCGATGTGTTTCGAACGGTAACAATGAAAGAGCTGTTGCGCGTTTTAGGTAGGCCTAGTTCGGCTTTTCATTGTTACTATGTAATCGGGTAGTAATTTTGTACGTTAGTCTGAATTGTACTGTTGTAACGAATGATGCTCTTCCGTTTAATTCACAAACTCGCCGTAAAACGTCCCATAGGCCTATAGTAGCTAGCTGGGTCTTTGTCAGTACCTGGTTTCGAGTTGTAGCATGGGCCTATAAAGCCCGATCTCCATCATCAAGCATTCGTTATACGCAACGTGCCGCAACGTAACGCGACGCGTGATAAACGGAGCGCAAAAAACTTTCAGTTGGTGTGCGTTGTTTAAGTGAGGAAATGTTTTTCAAGTGTGTTGTTCGTAGTTACTGTATATAACAAACAGTTAAATTATACAATCACGTTATTTGCAACGTTTTGTTTGCAGCAGTTTGCTAAGGTGCCACATTCGGTTGTTCTTAAACTATTTCAGTGTAATGTCATCATGGATGGGCGCCGGCACGGTAGTTTCGTGTGGTCGACAGAACCCGCAAAATTGTGAACTTGGGTCGGCCAACCCCTAATTTTAATAGAATTAATCGACATTTGATACTTATTAATTCTTATTGCCAGGCCCGTAGGCAAGTGGGGTTATTATGGTTAACCCCCTCTCCCCCAAATAAAAATGCAACCATAAAATTTTTGGGGTCTACGTTTGGCAGGCTACAATACTACACCAACAACACTAAACTGCTTTTCGTGTAATAATCAGCAATGAATGGCGTATTTGGAGGGGGGGGGCTAGGCGGAATGGCTACAAACTCCTAGGTTAAATAACTGGCGTCTAAAAGAGTGGTGACTATAAAAGGTCGTCAGCATATTGGGAAGAAGGAAAATAATAAGTATGACCATAGGCGCTAATGACATTAGCTGGTGTTGTGCAGTAAAACAACTTCACTTTTGTAACCCTTTCCCCTCCCGTGCGGTAAATTTTTGACTACAGGCCTGCATATTACAATAATATCACGAGGCGATTGGTGCATTCGGAAGAGTAATGGCGCCTCTGAAACGAACGTGGTGTGCGCCCGAGCACAGAAGTTGCAGTCTACCAGGCTGTAGTCGTTGCCACCCTGTTGTATAGCTGCGAGTCTTGGACCAAATATTGGCGTCATGTACGTAGCATTGACCAGTTCGATATCCACTGCCAGCGTCGAATAGTAAGGATCAGGCTCTGGTAAAGGATGAAGGGGCAAGCGGAAATGTCCAACCCGGAAGTTCTGCGCCGTTGCGATACATCTGGCTTTAAAGCACTTATCATCATATCGCGGCTCCAATGGGTCGGCTGTGTCTGCGACATAGTACACACCAGAAGGCTGTCTTCTACTCAGAACTGCAGTCAGGCTCCCGGCCCACAGCCATCCACTGCAACGTTACTACAAAGATAACGTGAAGGCCAACGTCGACCCCAAAAACGTCGAGACAGATCATAGTGGCGGAAATAATTTCTCGGGGGGGGGGGGGTCCAAAATTGTAGCCTACAAATTGACATAACGAGCTGAAATAATCTGAAACGTGGGCGTCTGCGTTTGCCATTTTTACGGGAAAAAACTACCCACTTGTAACTGTTAAAGCTGTTAATTACATTTATCAACAATGTTATATCGACCGTATATGTAGCCTGCGTACATGTGTTCTGTGTTTTTGAAGATGCCACGTGGACTTTTAGCTGTTATTATGCAGTGTTGACTGTATATACTGAGGATTTATTAGCTTAATACTTGTTGACTCGTTGACGTCTGCTGTAGCCTAACTGCTAGGTATGCAATGTCAGGCGATCAGCTGGAAGCTTTTGTCTGTAGTCGATCGATTCTGCTAGAGTTGTCTATTTTACTCAAAGTAAAGACCAGCGGCGGCGGAATGACGGAGATACTGGGGCAGAGTTAAAAGGTCGGGCGAAATCTCACTAAGCTAGCCTAACAGCTTCCCTAACTATGAGTAAACGTTTGTTATATTTTGAGAAATGTGGCGTTTTAAATACGTACTCGAATCCATTCACAGCGCGCGAAACAAGCAGTGCGTAACTCGTGTTTGAAGCCAAACGAATCATATATAGGCCTACTTAACGCTTATCTTCAGTCAAAAAGGATGGGTGGAATACGAAAAATGGGAAGGCAACAGCCCCAGCACTCCCACCTGTTCCGCCGCTTGTGTTGAATACTGCTGTTGTAGTCATTAAAGTGTCGTCTGACGTCAGCGAGTCTCGGTTTGCGTTGATGCCGAATACGTGAGATACTGTCGCTAGAGCATCCTCGATGCAATCGAGTCATGACTAATAACACATAAGTACAGTCAAAGACATCATCACAGTCGTCATCGAACTTCATATTTGCAATGTTGCATATCCGGTGTATCTCCAGATAATACGGGTCAAGTTCGTCATATTTGAAGGTCATCTGGTCAAGGTCAAGGTGATAGAAGCAAAAAAGTCGAACATCCTCAGGGGGCGCTGAAAACGCGGGACTGGAAAACGCGGGA
>Ga0209255_1000308_pt1 | contig 11083 bp, 4 predicted proteins | sample WorMetvaBAHAMAS2_FD_187394 | JGI IMG/M metagenome (GOLD analysis project Ga0209255, IMG submission 187394) | Marine gutless worms symbiont microbial communities from Max Planck institute for Marine Microbiology, Germany - Olavius vacuus... | ecosystem: Host-associated > Annelida > Digestive...
TCCATAAATTTCGGCTGGCCCGGCGGCGCACCGAATTTTTTCCGGCGGCGGCGGCGCGGCACGCTTCCGGCTGGCGGCGGCGGCGGAATTCGGCGGCTGAGGGGTCTAATATCCAGTGCAGAGCAGTAACTGTCATGGTTACTAACTATCAGCTTCGTTGTTCAGATAAATGTTGTGAAAGTTCATTAAATCGACAGCTGTGAACTGTCTCAGGCCACAACCTAAGGAATATTGAGGTAAAAGAGGTAAAAGTTCTAGCACAAGCCATCGATTCTATGGCTGTCAGGCTCCAGACACCAGCTATGGACACAGAGCCAGTGTGCCACATGATTTACACGTTCTGTACCACTCGTCTTTCACCAAGTACCAATTACACTGCTTGGTAACAGTGCCCCGATGCAAGTGCAGCGCTGTAATGTTACTTGCAGCTAAATCTAGCCTTACATAAATTTACAATCACAAAAAATGAGCACCATCTGCATATCAGCAGACAAATTACACACATACACACTAGAGATGGGCCGAATGTCAGTATGCTAGGATGAAACATCTTTTACTGGTGAGCGCACCGAGCGGCTAGGAAATGTTGTAGTAAGTAAGCATGTGAACACGCACGCATCGTCTGAGATGGCAGACTACGTAGAAAAACTACAGCGTATCGTCTACAAACAAAAGTAATTAGCAAGTTAATGTTATTCATCAAATTTACACGTGGACCATTTCTTCAAGGACATTTTTTTAAATTTGCAGAGTTTTGGGTTTTTAGAACGTACATTGTATTTCCAAACTGCGAGTGCGGGTGTTTGTTGAACAAGTCAAGTCTGTGTTGTTACCAAAGATGGGCCGAATGAAGCCAAAGGTTTGGCAGGCTCAGTGTGCTCACCAGCAAAAGACGTCATTTCATCCTAGCATAAAACAGTCAGCCGAAGTTCGGCCGAATGCTCGGCACTCGTTTGCATAAATTACATTACAAAATTATCTCTGAATGAGAAAGGCATATCCATTTGTCGACACCGAAAAAAGTTTCAGATTCGTTTTGCTGAGTCTGTATGATCCATTTATGAACTATTTGTAGTGTACTGCATGTAAGTTGATAACTAACTATTGTAGTAACTATTAGTATACTAAGTATATTGACTTTAGTTAATGCCAGCTGAGAGCGCAAAACGCCACAAATGTGAAGCCACAAAGGAAGCTGAATGTTTGCCGAAGTTCGGCCGAATAGTCACATGTTGCCGAGCCGAACATTTGGCCGAATTCTTTGGCGGAACTGGCGTCTGCCGAACTTCAGCCCATCTCTAATACACACATTAAGATACAGAAAAGACAACTGAAAACTTTCTTGTTTGATAACTCTTTTTGTGACTACATATTTTAATTATGTACCGTATCCTAGAAGCTATTTTGCTTATGCCACATTAATCTTCACGTTGTAAAAATAATAACAATAATAATAATAATATGAACATCACAGTAATAACCTTCAACTATATTCACTAGTTTGTTATAGAAGTTCAAGGGGTGAAAAATACATAAATATTAGTACATGTAACTGCATACATTACACTTTGGTGATCATTTAGAATAGTTACATATAGCCTAATCACAGCATAAAACACAGAGAAATCAGTGTGAATCTCCATACACTCAGCGTGATCGCAGTCGGGATGGGACGTTCAAGGGGGGCTGCACCCTCGTTATAACGCGGTAATGGACGTCGCCGCCCGTACCGCGTTAAAACGAGAACTGCGTTATACTGAAATGAACAACAGAAATGCTGATTTCTGTCACATTTTACGTCATTATCAGTTTAGAAAACACAGATATCGCGTTATATGTAGTCACTATTTGCGCAATTTCTCCTTATCCTTCAGACAGCCACGCAGTGTTGACTCAGATACGGATAAATAACGCGACACTTTCGCTTGGCTTTCGCCTTTGTCAACGCGTTCAACAGCATTTACTTTATCACTAACAGTCCACGCCTTTCGCTTACGACTCGACATGATGCTCTGCTACTCTGCTGCAGTGACCAGTGGCCGTGGTGTCGTGCCCGGCACGGCGTCTGTAGGCCTACATGCCCACCGCGTCAGATATCACATTTCAATTCAACATCAGCGCGCACCGTGCACTGTGCTGCACTGAACCTCGGCCCCCGTTCACAGCGCGCTTGTGTACCATTTTTGGCGCCGTCCCCCGTAGCCTCTATAGGAGCCATACAGCTGTGGCTCAAAGGTTAGTTAGTCCCATCATCTGCGCATGGTGTGTAAAGATTTCAGCGAGCTAGCTTCAAGGGTTGCAGAAATATTAAAGGGGCCGTAAAAAACACAAAAATGGAGAAAAATCGAGTTAAAAAAATTTCCCACAATGTAAAATCTCAAAGTAAGCTTTTACACCTCCGGCCCAGTATGCCTGAGAATATCAGTGCAAAACAACTTCGGAAACTCGAGTAAAGCCGATTTGAAATTTTTCGTCCCATTGGCCGTAATGCAAACGCAAAATTCAAAGGGGCGCCAAATTTTTTAGGGGAGGAAATTCAAAATTCCGTCCGACACGAATGTGCGCATTGTCGTCCTCTAGGAGTGTGTAAAATTTCAGGCTGATAAGTGAAGAAATAAAAAATGCCCGTCGATTTTCGAAATCGCCGTTGCCCCCATAGAAACGCTATGTGCGCACGGTATAAAGATCGTTCGGAAAAGTCCACCCACGCAGTCGGTATGATAACTGCTCTACAACAAGAAATTGTAATGTGCTGATCATCACATGCAACTGCACTAATCTACTGCACTGAACAGTCGATCGGTGATGAGCTCCAGGATCGGCAATGGCACCATTCCACAAGAGAGCACTGCGTCGTGAAATGACCGAACATCAAACCGCGACCCTGCATCAGACATTTCAGCAACATACATTTATTTCACAGTGCCATTAACAGGCCAGAACTCGTCCATGGCCACCACTGCCATTTAGTATTGCTCAGCCCGATTGCCGATACTCATTTCCCATCCGATAGTCTCGACAGACGGTTGGAGGTTCGACCCAGGCACTGCAGTGGAGGGGAGCTGACATCTAAAACTGTATACAGCAGGTGCTTATGCGACAAGCATGCAATTGCCAGTGTATGGTACTGAGTACGGACCACCATTTTCTGCAGAAAAATTCTGCGAATTCTGCACGTCATTAAATTCCACTGTTTACCGTGGCAAATCACTGTTAATTCCGCGGTATATAGTCAACTGAAAGAAAACTAACGCTCCTGTTCAAAATATCCAATACATAGAAATTACTCATTAGTATTAACTGTTAACTTAAATGTCGACGACTAGATACTTACCTGCTAGCAAAAATGCTGTACACTTAACTACAGATGACATGGATAAATACAGTGTGAGTCAAAAAAAGTAGCCCCCCTAAAACTTTTTGCGATATTTTCACTTATGGTGAACCTGTGTACCTGTGTAAATGAAAATTACCTTGGTTATTGCACAAACATATTCCTATGTTTACACCAATTTTAGTCCATTTATCTGAATATTTGTATGAAATGTAACATTTTCACTAGTAAGACCCCTCAAATTTTAACAATTCCATTTCATTTATTGCGAAATTCACGAATTTTTCCTTAAAAACACGTAAAATCATATGATATTTAATTAAATATAACAGTTAGTATCTGTTAAATGAATTAGGACATTAAATGTTCAAAATGTCCACTGTTGGCTGACACACATGGCTGAAGTCGGTGGTGGTAGTCTTTCACAGTGTTGTCAGTGGCTTTCTCCGGTAAGGCAGACCAAATTAACTAAGGTGCATTTTGAAACTCGGGAACTGGTTTTGGCTTTTGTTGCAGATTTTGTTAAGACTCCAGCATTGCCCCCAAACCGGATAATCCAGTGAAATGAGGTTGGGTGAATTGGGGCCACTCATCATTAGCGATGAAATCAAGGCAATCTGACTTGTTGAAACTCGAAACTTGAAACGGTAAAAACGATAAGTACTCCTACAAAAGTTAACGCCATTTTGTTAAATATGAAGATAAATCAACCAAAATTGGTAGACATGTGTAGATATATACTGGCAACAAATAGGCAAAATTTCATGGAAACATACTTAGCCTAAGTAAAAATATTGCAAAAAGTTTTAGGGGGGGCTACTTTTTTTGACTCACACTGTATATAAACATGGTCGAATAATGCGAACAAAAAGCTGACCAGTAAAATACGGACGACTTTTCAGGTGATCTGCTGGTACTAAACTGCTAAATAAATCATTAGTTTTTAAGTATTTTCCAGAAATTTCCCAATTTGTGTGGAAAAACCCACATTCCACAGCTCGGCTCAAAATTCCATGGGCTGCGGTAAAGTGTGGTACCTAGCGCTGAGACTGCTGCTTCATTACATCTCCACACATCTAACAGAAAATGCCCATACAGCATAAACACAGTAACTATAACTAACACAGGTTGGTATATTAACTGAATATTGTTTAATTACAGAAAAGAAAGCGCCATTAACATCACCACCAATAAATCTTTACAAAATGATGGTTTATTTGTGAAAAATATGTAGTATATATCACGATCAATACGTCTAGCTATCACAGTGGTACATATTTTTACCGAGTGCAGTCTCTGCCTTTTTCCTTAATTCTTTAATCTTCAGCTCGCCAAGTTTGTAAGCACAGGCCTACAATGCAGAGCCATCAACAGTTGCAATAATACTACCCGACTTAATTCACTCAGCGCAGCAAAGTTACACCAAGATGTCACCACAAAACACATTCACAAGTGTGTTGCACAAATGATTATAGCTCTCAGTTCGATTAGTCTAACAGCTGTGATACTGCAGAGTCGCAACGAGTTATGCCGATGACGATAACAATAATAATACTTAAAACTTTCACTCGGTTAATTTGACAAACGTAGAACAGCGCCAAGAACCTGCCAAACCTCAGACCAAGCCAACTGACTTGTGCTGTACGTCTGTACCAAAGCCGACGCTCTAATTTGCACTGCCATGGTAATTCAGAATGCACCCAAGACAGAAGTGCACAGTGTATGCAGATGAACCATAAAAGTCAAACACAGCTACACTCCCGTAGGAATCCAATACAGTCTGGGAGTCCAACAGCATCTGTTTCCATCTCCACAGGAACTCTGCGACATTAGCTTCCATATCAGTGGGAATACCGCGGGTTCTGTCGAATTTCCATAATCTCATCCTGTGCAGGCCTCTGTTAATGATCAGACCACTGCAACACTCATGTGAATTAAAGACGGACACGCTGCCAGTGAAAGTAACTACCGGTAATTCAGTTACAAGAGACTCTGTCTCTCTGGCTGGAGTCCATACCTGAGCTGGCCAGGTGATGTATCGTCGGATTTCGCAGCGTATCTCAGCCTCTGCAAGAGCGGTGTTTTCCATAAACAGATTCACAGCCTGTTCATATGTCCACCTAGCCACATGATCACATCTGTCTGTTACAGGGAGAGTCCAGTCATTATACTGGCAATTACCATCGTCTCATGAATTTACTAGTGCTGCCCAGCTAAGCAGTACATTACAATCATAGGATTTGAAAGTAATGTTATGCATACAAAAAAACTAAGTAAATAAACATACTTTCAATTGCTGGCAAAATGTGGAATGTCATGCTAACCTGGCTACTGCAAGCAATCTTCAGCAAGTTGTAACCTACTGTGTGCTCAGCAAACTCAGCCTCCTACCCACATTAAGATGAGCTTACCTAGTGTGCAGTGTGTGCACTATGGTGTGAAAGCTAGTGTGGCTGAATAGGACAGTGTTATTGTTATGTCTGTTGGCTGCACTGTGTGCTCAACAGTCTATTTGTATGGCAATGGTGGCTGCACGATGTGCGGTGATACTAATGAATTAGTTGATCAATCAATCAAATCTACATCGAGCTCGGCCGACATGGAAATACAAAGTCAACAAAATACAATAAAACGTCAAGACAAACTGTAGCTGGAATGTAAGTTTAAAATGTGATTTAAGATGGTATTTGAAAGCCGCGGTTCAGTCAGTTGATCTCGGGAACTGTTAGCCAATCAGCTGCCACTAGTGATGGTGTAAGCAGTAACTGGTCACTCACAACTCATGTAAGCAGCACTATAGCAAGTGTCCAGATCTTTATTTTCACCTTTACAAACCAAAGAATGCAACCAATATGAGCAGCCAATGTGCTCACATTGACCTAGTTTAGTTTATGATCAGAGTTCACTATTAGGTCTGTGCAAGACGGATTACAAGTCTCTACATGTAGCAGTTATGATTTGTGACACCCTGGTTAACCCAGCCACACAGACAGACAGCTTTTCACTGGTTATACTATTAGCTCAGCTACTCAGCTGAGCTAAAAGCTGAGATATACATTTTTAAGTTTTACATACTGCATCGCATGTAGTCCAGTGTCGGCAACAAGACGACAAGCACGAAACATCTCATTGGAAAGAAAGCCAAACCTACAATGCATCAGGACACCAGCATTATGCTACTGACAGAACAGTGAAACAAATGCATGACTTACCAGCATCAAACATACCGGTACTCCGAGATAACACTAAAGACAAAATGTTGATAGTCACATAGTCTTGTTAAAAAGTGTGTCATTATCTGATCACAAAAGGATCCTATGGCCGACGTGAGATTTACATATTCGCCTGCAAACTAAAAATTATTACTGGTATTATTACCTGATTTTGCATTGCCCCTTCCCCCAGTAATCAGTGTTCATTTTTACTTGGCTAGAAGTGAAGGTAGGTTGCATTGGCCTAGAAGCAGTGAATGAACGGTCTGCCAAGACATGCTGGGATACAATCGTCATGGCTTTAACAAATCCACAACCATGCTATTGTAACTTGACCACACTGCCTGACAGCAAAAGAAAAATCATTATTATTCTCTGATTTTGCCCTTTCAGCAGTAACCAGTGCTCATTTGTTTAGCCAGAAGTAATGACAGCCAAGTTTCAACCAACCTCATGAATCATACATGATCTTTGCTAAATCATTTCCTGGCAGATTAACACTTGCTTATGTTCTGCAAGCCAACACAGTTATATAAAGCCTTGTGAAATCACACGTCTGTGACTCTAACAGCAGACTATGAACTACACTGGCGACATGTCCATCAACAAAATCTGAAGGTGGTTTACAACATACATGATGTTGTACTATGATTATGAACTACACTGGCGACATGTCCATCAACAAAATCTGAAGGTGGTTTACAACTGCTGGAGACGACAGTGACTACGGCAGCTGTGAAATGAGATGAATGGTCTAACTGTCAGTGACTGAGCAGCATGTGTGCACACAGAAGAAGTATAAACTCTGATAAGATGCACAACAACTCGATGAAAACTCACTAACTCGTCATAAGGATCTTCGTACATGCCAAGCTCATAGCCAAGATATTCACAGTACAAGCCCCAACCCTACACATAAACACATATTGTGAACAGTGCTTTTGCCTTCAACACCTTCCAGCATGTAGACTTACTCTTCAATGAGCACAACGACACAATGTGTATTTACACTATCAATGTAACCATGTGTAACCATGCATTATAATGATTTCATATACTAATCTAGACAACAACTACGGCTGTAAAGTTAATCACATGTGACTAACAGATAAAAGCAAATAACAATTTATTGTGACTGAAAATTAATCATCATTAATAAAAATACTGGGCCAGGATGATAACAGCAACGAAAACAAAAACAGTACGAACTTTACCGGGGAATGATACAGTGGCCTATTTTAAAGCAATTTTTGTACAATAAATGCAAGATGAAAATTACACAGCCAGTAGCATAGTTACTGAAATACATATATGCACACACAAACCTCACAGTATGAACTGTACAATGGGAACTTGCTAGGAGCCTGGCTGTAATACATGTCCTCCACGAAGCGCCTGAATCGTGGTAAGTCTTTACTTTCAATGGCGTACATTCCCTAAAACACAAATTGTTTACACAGTCACAGTACACTCCTGCATGTTTGACACTTATCACGCGTGTGGAATCTTTTTTAAGAGCAAATGTTTGTTAATGAGCTATGAAGTCTATCTTCATCTGCACTAACTTTAAAGTTGCTAAATGTGACACCTACGATTGATAATCTCTATCAGCGTAATATGCATTTGCCAATACCCGACAATGCATCATCACACTTACCTGTTTGTGGCTTTTTTTAACAAATAATCGCTAACACAAACACATTTGCACATCTCTTGTTCAATGAAGGTTTTCACGACAATCAAAATAACTATCTACAACAACAATAAATAAATTTATTGTTGTTGTTGTATAAAAATTATATATAAGAAAATGACAAATGTTGCTTGTCAAACCTGGAAATGATGCCCTGGCTCGCCTTCATGCAGTGACAATGTTCTGACACCATATTTTGCACTGTACACACATCACAAGCAGCCCATAGACTGTGAAGCTCGGTTGGCAGTACAGCTATATAAGCGTTTGCGAAGATGACTTATAAACCCAGTAAATTAGGTCAGAGTGACCTAGTTTCTGGTTCGTAATCAAAGTTCATTGGTAGTTTTGTGTATGCAGGACTACAAGTTTCTACATGTAGCAGATTTGTGCCACCATGGTTAACACACAGATACACAGACAGACAGCTTTTGACTGGTTACAATTAGTTCAGCTAACCAGCTCAGCTAAAATGTGTTTCTACTGCATAACAGCAAAGACCTAAAAGCTTACAGTACATGCAATGTGTTTCTCTCTAAGCAAATATATAAACTGACAACATCAGTAGTAATAATGTCATACTGATTGCTCAGGTTGGACAAGTTGACATAGTAAACACCAGGTCGCGAGCCATCCAATGTTCCAGCATAATAATATCCTGTTGAACCAGACGATTTGCCAGGCAGATTCGGTTTTATACTACAAAATATACATAAGAATATCAAATTGTGACACAGTATTCTCAGGCTGCACCAGGTTATCAACAAGGCCAGAAATACGTAATTTTCACAGTCCAATAGCATCTGATGAACAATGTTTTGACCTACCTTGGCACATCGGCTTTCTGTCTGTGTATCTCTCGCTTACTGTGAAACTGAGTCTCTTAAACTATGATGACACAATTTTCAGCAGAAGTTCTTTAAACAGATTTGTCATCTTGGGAACTGCCTGTATGACCTCCTCCCACCTGAATGTGACCCTTCTGTTTCTCTTCAGCTGCGGTATCCAACAGTTTACCCCATCCCTCTGGTCCGAACAAAATGGTACTGCTCCTTTATAAACTACTCCTTAAAGTACTACCAATGAGAAATTTTACTGCAATGCAAATTTTAGCTCGTAATGGTAACTGTCCGAGTTGGCCTTGATGTTGGCCTCGAAAATTTTTTATGTCCTTGGCCTTGAGAAAAAAGTCTTGGTCTTGGCCTTTGCCTTGAAAAATTTTCATGTTCTTGGCCTTGGCCTTGGAGAAAAAGTCTTGGCCTTGGCCTCGTAAACTAAGTCCTTGATAACAAGACTGGTTACACATGATGTTTACTATTTGATGAGGTTTACTGTCACTCCAACAAACAGAAAACGATGCAAGGAACTAGCTGGAAACTACAACACTCAAGAAACAAATAAAAATTTATATTGTATTTTGAATGGACCTAGAACAACCATTCACATTTCATTTCACCTGTATGCATGCACTATAATGCACTCAACTGACATCTATGACTACAACTACACGACCCTCAACAGTGACTGCCCACTGGTATGCAGTTGCAAATTTAGTGAAACTCCCACAAGCGGTTTACAAAATATTGCGTTAACAAACTTTTAGTATACGATCATGGATACAGACTCTCTCTCGGACAGCCCAAAAACAGATGGCCTTCGACAATTATCAAAGGCAAAAACATAAAAATTTTATTAACTAACTTACTTAAAGCAAAAAAGGCTGCCTTCACATGAAAACATGCGACATATCACAGAGATCACAGCAGCTAGCATACTATAACTACTTACATCAGCCTGGACTGTGGAATTTTGGGAAAAAGACGCGATAATGCTGGTCGAATAATGTCATAACACACACGACGATAATGTTCCAAACATTCATCCTATGCAAACCATTTTGTCTATCAACATAACAAAACTGAAATAAAACATTTAAAAACAACATCATGCATTGGCTTTCATGCTCGCGATAGGGCATGTAAGTTATTTAATATACGTCTCTATGCGACACTATGTTTTAACTACTTCTGGTGACATCGTCGTATGTTTTCATATGGTAGTGCGTTTGAGTTGTTAATTTGTTAATTACGTAAAGGCATTTTCAACTTGTTATTGGGCGAATTATATCCAAGGAAAAACAAAGTTATCCCAAAAGTCAGAAAACGCCGTGGCGGATGACAGGGTTTTGAAGTTTTTGTATGACGCAGACTTACGTCATGTTGAATCCTCAGTGCGATGTCACCGGAAATACAAGAATGGTCGCATAAAAGTAGATCTAGGATAAATAACCTTCATTTACTTACACGCCCTATACTCACAAACCATGCAAACTGACAAGTACGTAAGTAAGTAAGTAAGCACAAATTAATATCCCACTTAATACACAGTAAATCATTTCAGACAGGATGCATGCAAACCAATAACAAGCAACCTGAACTAATCTGTTTCAAAATACTTTGTCCATGTAGTTCAGGAACAACATTAACACAACAACAAAAGCAATATTGCAATAAAGCTTACAACACGCGATAAGATAAAACATAGGAAAGAAAAACTCTGCCATTACAACTACTCAAAGTAAAGTTAATTATTGAAATACCTCACTTTTGAAGCGAAATTTGTCATCTGAACGCAACTTCTCAATGAACTCTTTGATACCGCCAGTAAATCCGGTTTTCTGAATCACCTGAAATAATCAGTTAGGTATAACCTTTTACCTTTTTACCTTTTCCTTCAAGGCGGACTATGTCCAGCGCTGAGGCCGTCTATCAATTGTTGCCCAATGCGCAACCTCGACATAACCAAAAGTTACCGTAGGTAAATCTATTTCAAGTTCTATGAACC
>Ga0209255_1000309_pt1 | contig 11071 bp, 11 predicted proteins | sample WorMetvaBAHAMAS2_FD_187394 | JGI IMG/M metagenome (GOLD analysis project Ga0209255, IMG submission 187394) | Marine gutless worms symbiont microbial communities from Max Planck institute for Marine Microbiology, Germany - Olavius vacuus... | ecosystem: Host-associated > Annelida > Digestive...
ATACCAACCACGTAAGAAAAGGTAAATCGAAGGAAACAAGCGTACCAAGATTTCCGTATCGGGTTTTCTTGCTGTTTTCCGTAGTATACGGTGTGGGTTTGGCGAGAGCAAGGAAAACGAGCGTTTAGCTGACATGGTGCGTGGCGGAGGCGCTGGTCCGACTAGTGGGGGCAGCTGTGCTTACAATGGCGTTACGCCTGACCGACCCGGCGTAACGCGAATCGAAGGATTCTGGCACGTAACCCCGACGATCACCAAGGGGCTTGATTGAAAGTAATTAATCTTGTTGTAAACTAAATTGGTCAGCCTTTTGGCTATAAGTAGGCGATGACGGAGCACAAGGTGGGGATTGGGAGATAGGGGGGGCTAAAGCTATCAATGAAAGGCCTCACAGGTCCGAGGCGGCATTCTTGGGATAGCCTCTACTCGTAGTAGGCTACGCTGGATCGTTGAAGGCTACAGGACGTGCTGCTATTCGTTCTTAGTGAACCATAGGTCGAAGGCTGTGACGATCTGGCTGTTAATTTGCACGGCATGATTGTCGGTAGACATGGACATACAGATGGTCGCAGCAGATAAAAATCCCCAGCTGGATTTTAAAGGCTTGTATCTGGTGGCCGTTAGGGCGGTAGTTTTGGATGCGCCGGACGCAGGCCGTCACGGGGTCGCGGAAGTAGAGGATTTGCCGGCCATAGATTGGTGCCTGTCCAGCGACGAAGACCAGCAAATGACCGGGTTCCAGGACTTGACCCTGAGCATCCTTACGGGCCGCTGGCAGACGCATCACCTCGTCGGGGGTGATGAGTGGGCGCTGGACCTCTTGCAACGATTCGCTGCGCTGGCTGCGACGACCGCCACCAGGGCGAAAGCCCGAGATCATCGTCTGCTGGCGAATCATCGTGGTCTGGCCGGCCATCCGGGACATCTAGCACCGGTATGAAATCTGACCTTGGCGCGTTTTTTGTCTCTCATATAAGCCATGATGCGCACGTTCGTAGCCAACCTTATGGATGGTGGGCACCAGAAATTCCAGGTTACGCTCACTCATGGTTTGTGCTTCCTCAACACCAGAATATCTTAATACAAGGAGTAGTATTTGGTGTTCTTCATGTCATCAGAAATCTGATATGCAAAGACCGACAGAAGTTTTCGAGGAATTGATCGATCTAAATGAGTCAGACACCCTTGATTTTAAAGAGTGTCAATACTCTTTCGACGCTGATACAAAGGAAGCGAAAAAGAGGAAGCGAGCAAACTTTGTAAAAGACATTATTTGCATGGCCAATACCCCTCGCGAAGCATCCGCCTATATCGTCTTAGGGGTTCGTGCCTTACCGGATGGGAAGAAGGAACTCCTAGGGCTTAGCAACCACGCGGACGATGCTGACCTTCAGGAGAAAGTTGCATCCCTCTGTTTACCCCATCCACGGTTCAAATATGAGCCGGTCACATATCAGAACGGCAGTTATGCTTACATCGAGATTTTTTCGGACCAAAGCATCGGTCCACATTTTCCTCAAGAAAATATCGGTGCTCTCCAGAAATTTGGGGTGTACCATCGGAGGAACTCACAGAACGCAAAGGCGGATAACATGGAGCAAAAACGGATACATGCGTGGTTCCGAGACTCTTGTGAGATTGGAGTCCCGCAAGAAATAAAAGACCCGGCATGGGACCAGTTTATCCAGGCAGTTCACCATTTTGAACTCTCTCGGAAGTACTTCCTCTGCGTATCCCACGGTATCGCTGATGATGGCCCCGTCGATGGCTTAGCCAACGTGCCGTGGTTCTTTGTTGCCGACTTCGACCCAGACTCCGCGACAAAGGGATTACTCCATAAGGTTAATAAACTAATGAAAGACCGGGTATCCCTTCATCACGTGACACGCGACACACAGATTGCCATCAATCCTAGTGGGGCAACCTACTGGTATTTCGCAAGAGGCATAAGAGGGCGAGAGACGACCCTAGCTCTCGGGAAATGGTCTGACTGGCAGCATGCCTATGCTACTGACGTGAAAGACAGGATTACCAAGTTTTCAGCAGCCATCAATGCCCCCGTGACGGTAGTGGTACTTTGGAGGGATAGTGACTTGGTTGATCATTTGGATTCTCTCCTTGGAATGTTGCTTCTGTCGTTTGGTAAAAGTGTCGAGATTGTGTTTATCACGGACGTAAAGGGCACATGCGGCGAGCTCGCCAGGAAATACGAAGCACCGCATATTACGCTGCCACTGCCTCAGTTCTTCCACGGCATGGTGAGTCTGCCACGGGTGCGCCGTGCGGATTCAAATGCGATCATCTTGCCATCAAGCAGTGGTGCCGATATAACTCTTGATGACCAAGAGGTTGCATGGATTCAGGAAGAAATTGAGCTTGTGCACAAGAACACTGGTCTTCATCCTGCCGAAGGGGATGATTTGCAATCCCCATTTCTTCGGGGAAGGGAGATTTCCTGGTTTGAGCTAGGTCTGCATACCGATGTCGACCGTGAGATTACTGACAAAATTATGAAGGTCATGAAACGAGACCTAGAAAATAGGTCGGCAACACGAATTAACCTTTATCATGCACCGGGAGCAGGGGGAACAACCTTAGCCCGTCGGCTGCTCTGGAATTTTCGGAACGAATTCCCATCCCTCATCGTTAAGCGTACTCGACCCAGAGAAACAGTTGAACGAATTCAGAAGATATTCTCGGTAAGTGGCCAATCTGTCCTAATAGAGGTCGACGGGAGCCGAATCTCGGACAGGGAATCCGATAACTTGCACACTATTCTTTCTGCAAGCAATACGCCATTCGTAATGCTGCAAGTATTGCGCCGTTTCGACAAACCCAGAGCTACAGAGCGCTCATTCTATCTTCCTCCAGCACTCAGTAATGCTGAGTGCGGCTGGTTTGCTGCCACGCTGTCAAAGGAGGTGCCAACCAAAAGGCGCGCCATTGAGAACGCAGCTACGTCTGCAACTGTGGGGTATCGTTCTCCGTTCTATTTGGGACTGGTTGCCTTCGAACGAGATTTCTCTTCCTTAGGTCGGTACGTCTCGATACATATTTCAGACCTAAGCAAACTTCAGAAACGTATACTCGCGTACTTGGCGATGGCCCATTATTACGGGCAGCAGACGATTTCGGAGCAGTCTTTCGCCGATATACTTAATATACCGCACAACCGCAGTGTTGACCTTAAGAAAGCCATTTCCGTAGCGGGTTTGAAGCTGCTCGTAATGCCTGAGAAGGGCCAGTGGCGTACTATCCACCATCTTGTAGCTGAAGAAGTAATTCACCAAGTTATGAGCGCGCCGTCGAAGGACACACGGGTCTGGAAAAATCGCCTTGCTGATTGGGCTGTAGATTTTGCCAAGTTCTGCGTACGCGAGCTTCCTGAGCCAGCTGAGGAAAGTCTGGAGCTTGTGCGGCGGGTATTCATTTATCGCAACGAGTCCGAAATGCTTGGAACTGAAGCATCCAACACTCGGAAATACTCGCAAGTCATAACGGATATTCCTGTCTTGCAGGGTAGAGAACGGGTTCTTCAAAACCTCACCGAACTATTCCCAAACGAAGCCCATTTCTGGGCCCACGTGGCCCGTTTTTACGCGAATGAGATTGAGGACTTTAGTCGTGCCCTAGAGATGGCCGAAAAAGCTTTGTCTCTTCATCGGGAAGACCATGTTTTGCATCACATGAAAGGCATGGTATGCCGCAAGCAAGCTTACAACTTTATCAATGAAAAGCGATCCTTGGAAGAGGTTCTCCAGAAAGCCAAACAAGCTTCGGAAGCTTTCGCGTTAGCTAGAAATCACGGCCCAGATGACGAATACGGATTTATCAGCGATGCTCAGCTCATTATCGCATTTCTAGATTATGTCGGAAAGGTAGCCAGTACAGACCCAGTTACAGCTGCGTCACGGCATGATGACCCTTGGGTCAGAGAGGGGTTCCAAACAGTAGAAGACCTTCTCATGCACGTGAGGCAGAGGAACAGAGAGTTTGCGGATTCTGAATTCGAGCAACGTTGCCGGGCTGATCTCGATGTGCTCTATGGAGAACATGAGAGGGCACTGCAAATCTGGGACAGTCTCTTGGCACGCAAAAGCGAAGTCTACGCGCCGCCTATCCGACGTCAAATTGTTTGGGTACTTCTTGCACGCCGGAAGCGTAACTGGGCAAGTCTTCACCCTAAGGAGGTAGAGCGAAGCGTGTCTTTGCTCGAAGAGAACATCAAGGATGATCCCAATGACGAGCGCAATATGAAGCTCTGGATGCGAGCTATACGACATCAGAAGAATCCACCCGCTGTCGAGGCAGTACTTGAGAAGGTTTCCTACTGGGCATCGAACACCGATTCACTTGAAGCAAACTACTACCTCTACGTCTTGAATACGTTATTGGCCATCAATGGCTCCACCGTTTCCGCTAACCATGCTATGCGAGCATTAGAGCGGTGCAGGGAGAAATCCCGGTACCGACATGACAGGACACGGTGCCATGAATGGCTCGGTAAGAAGCAAGACTTTAAACGACTCGTTCACAAGGAGAACCTTGGAAAGTGGGATCAGGAAGCCCGTTTCTGGGAGCAAACCAAGCAACTTAGCCAGATTCCGGGTGTCATCTCAGATATCAGGGGCCCACAATCTGGGACTATTGAAATCAAGCGCAATTTAACGGCGTTCTTCGTACCAGGTGTGTCGAAACACTCGGTAGGGCGATCCGAGAACCTCTCGGTCGCGTTTTTCCTAGGATTTAGCTATGACGGCTTACGTGCGTGGTCCGTGGAGGATATGTGACACTCCAAATGGGATATGGGTCAGATCGACTGGGCTGTTGGCCAAATCCTTGAACCACAATCGTGTGACCGGGATGGTCTGGTTCTCCAGCGCCTGCTCGGCGTGTTTGCTCCATTTATCGGTGGTGGCAACGACGAGGCGTTGACTGAAGCCGCGTTCTCCATCCGCCGTCTCGAAGCGCCTGCCGGAGGCGGTAAAAAAGGAATCGATGTCTGATTTTTGGAGCGCATGCACCGGGTCATAGAACTTGCATTGAATGGCCCAATAATCGCCGCTGCCGTTTTCTTGGGCCACTAAGTCGATACCGACGTCCGGCTCCCAACGATCCGGCTGCAACTTGGTGCGCTTGAGAGTCTCGGCCAGCAGCTGGCGTCGCCGGCGAGGATCGCCTCGATCAGCGCCCGGTGTTACCATGCGTGCCCGATGGACCAGGTCGAAGACCGTCATGCCACGACTGGCCAGTGCGGCGGCGCACTGGCCGGTAACGGGCGCGCGTATGAAACGTTATTAACAAAACGAACTACTGGTGTGGCAACCTACATACTCGCAGCCTTGTCCATCACCCTGGGCGTAGGTTCGCTGATCGTTTTTACCCTCTTCCTCTACATAGGGCCATTCAACCTTACCGGATTTGGGCTCGATACCACCCGGACGTTGCTGCTCGACGCCGGTCTCTGTATGGCCTTCTTCCTGCAACACAGCGGGATGGTTCGTAAGACCATCCGGAATCGTCTGTCGCGGTACATTAGGGAACCCTTTATCGGCGCCGTCTACTCTATCGTTTCTGGAATCCTGCTACTAACACTAATCGTACTCTGGCAGGAATCGACGCTTACCCTTATCTCCGCCGAGGGATTCTTCCTATGGTCGATGAGGGCCATCTTCTTTCTCGCCGTCGCCGGACAGATATGGGTAATCCTGTCACTCAAGTCCACGGACCCCTTCGGCACTAACGCTTTGCTCCATAACCGAGAGCCGACATCACCTCCTATCGTGCTACGCGGACCCTACCGCTGGAGTCGGCATCCCCTGTATCTGACCACCCTGCTGATGATATGGTCCTATCCGGACTTGACCGCCGATCGGCTGCTTCTCAACATCCTGTTCACGCTCTGGATAATCGTCAGCATTATCCTTGAAGAACGGGACCTCGTTGAAACCTATGGAGACGACTACCGCACATACCAGCGTACCGTACCCATGCTGATCCCTGGTTTTGACCCGCGCAGGACAAGAAAACATAGCGCACCCCGCCTTTAGAGGCTATCTGAAAAGGCCGTCTCCTATGAGATGTCGTAAGAGAATCTCCGCAGGCCCTTCAATTGCACCGCCCTGGAGTCGTTAGGCCTTGATGATATGCTCGATTGGCTCGACCAATCATACAAAATATGCCATTATTCGGTAATTATCTGAGCCTCCACATTTCATTGCACATTTTGGAAGTCAATCTGTTCGAGCAAAGGCATGTGGAACAAAATGTATCTTTTCGATTTTTAAAGAAGAAACCGTTTCACACCGTCGTCGGCGATGTTATTGGAGACCGTGGATTGTGCCTGCCGCGTCGAAAAGTGGCAGGATCAATCGTCCGACAGCGGCCCGCGCGCCAAAAGCCAGCACATGCTCCGGCCCAACCCTTTTTCTTAGCAAATCGGGGTTTGGAGACAGAGTGTATTAGTGGGCTGATCGATAACCGTCCGCAGCTTGCCGAAGACTTCGCCCGCTTCCTGAAAGGTTTGCAAAATACATTCAACTTTGCCGTTAGCAGCAACGATTTACTGGCCTTGTCGCGTTCCCTTTGCCGCATGCTTCCTAAGCCGGACAGGGTGAATAGGTGGCGGGATACGGCCTTGACGGTAACCAGTCCTTTCCTCGAACGAAGCCATAAGGTCGCCCGTAGCCATAGCCCGCAACAGGTCTTGCTCGGTGACGGCCTGTCTGTAGTGCCCGTTGGGCGCGGTTGCGAGCGATGCCACTCCGCAGCTACAGGGATTGTAGGGAGGCGGGATTTGGGGACCCCTATCCGATCATGTCCAACCAATCCGGGTTGCTCACCTCGCCCCTCGCAAGACACCTTAAACGTTCCTTTCCTGCCGAACCAATTTTCTATCGATCCGATGGCTTGAGCGTTGCAGATGGCTGCTAGCGGCTCTCTGTGCTGCTTTTTCGGTGGTCCTCTGAGGTCAGTCTGATTACTTAGCTCTAAACTGATTATTTTGAATAATGCTCACCACCTAATGGAGGACTTACCGACACTTAATTTTTCGATCCCAAGCGAGCAGCCCGGCGCTGGGTCAAAATCCGGTGGTGCGTGGGCTTGGTTCCGCGCTGAGGATTGATGCGGAGAGGCGTTTTTGGCCCTTGACCTGCGGCGTTTCAGCCGTGGCACGGATCGGGGGTAAGGAGCATCCGTTCGGCTTCCTCGATGAGCCGATCTCGGGTCCAGTGCGGGTGGGCTTGTTTGAGTTCCAGCGCCTTGACGTCCCGTCGTCGGCGGTATTCCAGGTCGTCCGGCGGCTTGTGCTTCGGTTTCCCTCCGAGTTTCCCAGCCAAGGCTTTCAGAGTTAACGTCAACCGGGCCTGTCCGGCACCCTCTTGCTTCCTGGCTTTTTTCGCTAGCCGCTTGCTGGCTTTGGTGCGTTCGCGTTTCAGCATCCCCCCCAGGCCGAACAGGGCGAACAGGTGACGGGATACGGCCTTGACGGCTGCTAGTCCTTTCCAGGAGCCATCAGGAAGGCGTTTACGGGGTTGGGAAATGGTCACCAGGTCGGCGGTTTTCAGATCGGCCAGGGCGCGTTCTACGCGCTTCGGGCCCATGCCGGTTTGCTTGCCGATATAGTCCACGGTGAGGCTCAGGAAGCCGTCCTGAGTGGGGATGCCGACCCGCAGGCTGGCTAGGTCCGTGTATTTGAGCGAGGCCATCAGCAAGAGCAGGCAGGCTTCCCGGCGCTCGCTGCGTTGTTGCCGGGTGCTGCCATTCGCTAAATCGAGGGAGGGGATGATCTGGCGCGGATTGTCGTAGTAGCTCTTGAGCAGAGCCATGAGCCGCGTGAGCACAAAGGGGATCCCGCCCTTGCCGGTCTTGGCTGGCTTTTCCAGCGTGAGCCTGGGGTTCTGCGGATCGTGTCCGCAGAAATTGCCGCCTAGGTTTTCACGCGGTGCGTAGGGCCTGCCCACGAGCGATCCCCAGCTTGGCAAGCGGGGAGCGGGCAGTAGTCACTTCCCAAGTCCCCGTGATTAAAACCTTGCAACAGGGGATTTGGGCAGGTAGGATTTTCATCGACCGTTGCTGCCATAATACTGTTACGGTTATTTAACCCGCGTTGGGATGTAGTCCCCGGCGCGGGTTTTTCATTTATGCCTCGAAATTAGCGAGTGTTTCGGTTCCGGGCATCCCTTCCCGGTAATGGGTGATGACAGTAGTTTGTCAGACTACCACGGTACACGCTCCTGCGTAATCCGCAGCCGTTTCCAATTTACCCTCGACGCTGTGCCCCATGGCGGCAGTCAGAGCGTGGCCTCTGAGCCACAAAGAGGCGTTCTAAGCCGTCCTCTCGGAGTACCCCAACCTTGGTCCTACGGCCCACGGGAAGCCTCTACAGGCTTTTACGTGGCTAGCGCATCGATGCCTGGATTCCGTCAGGCAAAGCCCGGAGTCGCTGTACCGCCAGGGCCGTTTGCCGTTTCGGTGTTTTGGTAAAGAAGTCTGACGGGCTACGGGCTTTGCCGTCGGCAGGGAACACAAGCAAAATCTTGCCTTTCAATTCGGCATTCTCGGTCGCGCCGGTTCGCGTGTCCCACATATCCAAGAATTGCCACCGGCTGTAGGTGCGGTTTCCAAGCGATGGATCGGCTAGCCAGACGGTCGATTCATCGATCCCCCGGAGCACGGAGAAGTGCTCGTTCTTGCGGTGCTCCAGATACACGATTCCCGGCATCTTGAGCTTGGCCAACTGATCGTAGCTGGCGGAAAAGCCAATGGCGGCTAATATTTCCCCGGAGAGAGAAGGGCCACGGAGATATGCGCGCCCATCTTCCGCGTGTGTGCTAGACAAGATCGAGCACAATAGAACGCCGCAGATCACGTGCAGGAATGGCCGGATTGCCTTGCTCATTGCTCATCTTCGGGTTTCGTTGCAAGGTCGAAAATCTCGAATACCCAGGACAGGTTTTCACATCGCAGCACGAGGTATAGCTTTTGCCGCATTCCTCTGCATATTGTTTGTATTTTTCATAGCAAGCGTTATGACACCCGATCAATATAATTGTTAGCACGGACGCCAGCGCGAGAGAAGTTTTGTTACTCATCTTGTCGCCGTTCTCATATATTGGGAGCAAAGAGTACAGGACCGTTGCGTACACACGGGAGAGGGAGGCTCCGTATTATTTCTCAACTTGCGCTCGCTAGTTAAATATCTTTTTGATTAAATACATCGCCAAATCGTTGGATAACAAAACAACGAAGGCAATAGAAAAGGCCACAGGGAAGCCTAATAAAAAATCGATAGAGTCGGACGATTTGATGATGCGAAAAGGATCTAAAACCCTAAACTTTCTAAGAACAAAGTGAACAAAAAACAGAGTTATCGTACCAACAAACGAATACCTGAAATAGTGCTTGTAAACCTCATCATCCAACCGCTCACCGTATAGGCCGTAAATAAATAGCTCGGTCAACAAAGAAAGGGCCATAATTACGAGTAAAGAAACTATAACGAAAAGTCCGACGAGCTTATTGTTTGTTTTGATCTTGAGGTATATTAAATAATGCCCCGCCAGCGCGACGATAAAGCTATAAACCAATATAAAGATGGAACTATGCTGTAGCATTTGTTACCCCCGTGACACAAAAGATTATAGGGTAAGCTCCAAACGGCAGCTTGGACGATAATACGCGACGGACAGCGGCGAGAAAATAGCCATCCAATTGCCGTTTAGAGCTATACCGCTCTAAAGTAGCTATCCTAGACCGCAACCCTCACTGGCTTGTTACATGACGAAGTGTTTCCAACAATCCGCCGTGGTTCCGGATATAGGCATCAAGACCAATTGCCACAGCCCCAAAACTTGGACTGGTAGAAATAGCGCCAAGTGCAGCACCACGCAGCATAGACCCCGATATACCGTTCCATTGGTAGGCACCATGCTCGGTTTCAGCTATGTAGAGACCAGCACTACCCCACGATCCCCAATAAGCATTTCTTAAAAGGGACAACCATATAGGCAACGCGGTGCCTTGCGTTTCCCGCATTTCCTGTTCGGAAAGCAGCGCCAACTCCATAGGCTCCCCGTCATTCTCGAATGCCAAGGCCATATCGCGCTCGAATCCCGGATAGGGCATCTTCCCGAAAGCCGGGCTAGCTATGATCAATGCAAGGATACTTGCGATTGTAGTTCTTAGACCTATTTTCATCTTCGGATATCTCTTGTGAAACAAGTGGGTGGTCAGAAAGTGTGCAACCAATCGAGCCTCAGATTTGAACCTCTGGTGCCTGAGACATTCGACGAAAAAGTCACATTGAGAATGTTGTCATCGGAAAAACCGTAGTCCACACCAAGTTGTAAATCGGTGTTGGTTTTCCGATATTGCCGCATGGGGATATGCCAGGGCCATGTATTCGTCCAGCGTACCCCGGTATTGAGTGTGACGCGATCATTGACAGAGAATGCAACCGACGGATTCAACATCAAGGTATTACCTGGATTGATGGTCGCCCCACCATCCTTGCGAGGCAAATTGAGGCCGTAGTACCCCGAAAACACGAAAACGATTGGATCAATCGATTTGTACGCGGTTAAACCGGCGGCCCAGGACTTGAGCGCGTAGGTGCTATCTTTCCCTCGTTCGATTAAAGCCCCCTCGACAAATCCGATCAGTGCCGGGGTCTCGGTGTCTTTTTTGAACTGGTAGCTTGTCCCGACCCAGGTGTTCAGAAAGCGGACGTCCGACTTCTCGCCAGCGGACGTGCGAATGTTGCTGTATAGGCCGCTCCCTCGGGCGTAAATTTCCATTTTTCCCGTGAGACCATAACGCAGGGTTGCGGTGCCGACCACGGCGTCGCTATTGAAAAATCTTGCGGTCGCGCTGTTACTGTATGCCAGCGATAGGTTCAGTTTCAGCTTTCCCTTATCGGTCAGGAGGCTCTCGACCGCCAGAGGCAGATCGGCGTGCGCTACTGTGCCAAGTGAGCAGAGCATCGCGGCAAGCATGGGCCGGAACCCCTGCCGCTTGGGCTTCAAGTGCCCGGCAGATCGGACGGGAAGATTCCAGCGGGTATGCGGAA
>Ga0209255_1000310_pt1 | contig 11043 bp, 7 predicted proteins | sample WorMetvaBAHAMAS2_FD_187394 | JGI IMG/M metagenome (GOLD analysis project Ga0209255, IMG submission 187394) | Marine gutless worms symbiont microbial communities from Max Planck institute for Marine Microbiology, Germany - Olavius vacuus... | ecosystem: Host-associated > Annelida > Digestive...
CCATCAAGACAGTCGGTTGTCGCATCGTGTTGGTGGTGCCAGGCATTCTGGTAAGCTTATACTTTGGTGTTTTGTCAACTGACAGTCGGTGTGCAAGCCTGCTTCCATGCTTACCTAATGCAAGCACCTGTGAGGCCCGTGAAGTGTAACATGGCTAGTGTGTGACTACTGTCATTGTAATATCACATTGACAGTGTGTGTGGATGGGAGGAGCTTGTAGTGTACTTATTACATGTATTATACAGTCGTTGCAAACATTACAATTTGAGAACGTATTTTATTGAGCTTAATTGTAACAGAAATGGAAGAAAGTACATATAATATTTTGAACCTTTGATTCACTGATTATTTTGCTTGAAACTGCTTGTGAAAAGGTTTATGCTTAATGCTTAATAGGTTAATAAATATAACAAACTCTTCGCCTCAACTGCTAAGACAGTTTATTCATATTAGCCTTGGCAAGTTTATCACCATAGTTTTTAATTGCATTTTAATTGCAGAAGTTTTTATATTGTGTCATATTAACATGCCTTGTCAACCATACGTGGTAATGAGATGTCTATGTTTGGCTGATGATGAGTTTAGGATCATTGTACGTACATTATAGTTTCTGGATATTTGTATAGTGCCTATTTATGGGAAGCGCCACTGTTAAGGCGCTCAGATAAGGGCCGTATGTAACGAGGGGATCACACAGCTTTACCTGCCACCCTCACACGAACCATACGTACCTTTACTCCCCAGCCGCAAGGCATCACCGCCCTTTGGCTGATACTCATTGTGCCTACTACCCATGAAGGGATGGCCAGGCTGAGTTGACCTGGGTGGCTGGCCACATACCGAGATAAATGTCCCGCACCAGGAATTGAACCCGGATATGGTCACCCATCTCAGTGCTAACCGGGCCCGACGTTGATTAACTTCGTTGATCGATGTCAACGTGCTTACAACTACACCAGGCCACCACCTGATAGTGATACTACAGAAGCTTTTTCTCCAGGATGATGGTGACATTTTGAAATGTTGCCTGCAGACCTTGTAAACTCTTGGACAACATTCCAATGTCTGAGAAAAGCATTTCTGGTGATGCTAGAGAAAGGTGCAGTGATATGCACAGCATGAGTGTGATAAGTCTGTGTAGAAGGTGAAGTTTTGAGTGTGGCTGTCAGAGAGTTGGTCTGATACTGGCAACAATCAGGCATGGGACACAAGGCAACATGCTACTACGACTGATACTACAAGCGGCACTCATAGTGAGCCAGCATTCACTGCCGGTACTGAATATTATTATTGTTACATGTATTACAGCTATAGCTTGCACTGTTGTGTACTACAGAGGTCAGTTTAGTTGCTTTCAGTTGTTTGGCTCTCAGTTGTAGCTGTGGGCAAGTTATTGGCGAACGCTATCTTTTATAACATTGTAATTTGACGAATGAGACATCAAGTTCTCGTCAAAACCATCTACTTTAATGGCTCTACTGTGTAATCGAAGTCAGATAACACTTACTGTATATAGTGCCATTATGTAGTAACAAAATAAACCTGTAACATGCTGCCTGTTGTAGTAAGATGGAGAGGGGTTCCACAGACATTAATTAAGTCATTAATTTAAGAATCTTAGCCATAGGCAACACAGTATAAAAACAGAGTAAAATCTTCAGATGTCTTTTGAGAGAAGCAGTATGATGTGATTAAATAAAACCATTATATACAGTGTATTCCACGTGTCCACATGGCCTGTTGGCCCTGTTGGGATGGCATCGGAGTTGCGATTCATAGGTCGCTGGTTTGAGTTTTCCCTCGGCACTATTGCGCAGTGGCCGTGGGCAAGCTACTTACACCTATGTGTCTCTGTCACCAAGCAGTATAATTTGGTACCGGCAAAAGCTGGGGAGTAAACCACCTATGAAGTTATGACCTTATGGCAGTATAGAAATGTGTATATTATTATTATTATCATTATTATTATTAGTAACACAACTTGTTTGTTTTCTGACATAATGCCAAGGAAAAAATGATAGGTTTACGCAGATCAGTAGACTGAGTTATTTGAGTTTACTACTCAGATTTTGTGTCCGTAAGGTTGAAATGTGAATGACAGCTGTTCTTTGGCAGATGATTGACACAGCAGTTGTGTGTTGCTCAGTAATGTCTGTATTGTCAGCTGTGCACGTTGAGCTGTTATTTAGTGAGCATCACGTGGTTCTCTGTGCATTGCAGCTGCTGTACCAGACGTGACAACGTTTACCTATGATGAGTCTTCAGGCTATTACTATGATGCTGTGACAGGCTACTACTATGATGCTGGCACTCGGGTATTGTAATTGTTCTCACTGCGTATTGCTAATCAGTATTCACTATTTAATCTAAAAGTCTTGTATAATACACATTGGTGCTTATTGTTTTGTAGCATTTGAAACATATTTAAACATTTCATATTCTATAAATGTGCCATTTTGGTGAGAAAATACTAGTCATTTATTTTATGGTTGTTCCATCGTATATCAAGTTACCGATGTGAAGCAGAACTCACTGCTGTTTGAGTATTGAATGATGTTAGTGCTTTGACATTGTTGATTGTCATTGAAGGACCTCACCACTGCAGTGATGTGCACTGGCTGTCCGGGTGAATGTGAAGGATCACTGTGAAATGATTGTGTTTGTCAGTGTGATTGTCAGTGACGTGTCACGTAATGTGTTTGTGTTTGTTAGTATTTCTACAATCCAGAATCGTGTCAGTTTCTTTACTGGAATTATGAGACTCAGTCGTATCATCCCGTCCCAACTGATGTCAGTTCTGAGAGACAAAAACAAACTCAGGATACGCCAGGAGAGCAGACTGCTATTGATGACAGCAGCATTGAACAGAAGCCAGAGTCAACAGAATCAGTAACTGCTCCTCCAACTCCTTCTTCTTCTTCTTCTCCGACAGCGTCAGATGACAAAGCCAAGAAAGAGAAAGCTCTGCATGCAAAGAAAATTGTGAAAGTATGTAATTGTTGAAGTGATATGTTAGTTTTATTGGTTAGTGCAGCCAGATCTGACTCGTTGTCTGTCTTGTCTAATATAAGATCTTGTAATTGATGTCACCCAGACACATACACACAGTGCATGTGATAAAACATGAAGGACATGTCATATGACAGTCACTAAGTGAGGCCATTGCTGAAGTGAAGGCCACTTGTGTAGTGTAGTTTGGACATGTATTACAGAGTGATATGAATAATGTGTAGGATATGGCGAGATGGGCCAAAGTACAGAACACACAGAAAGACTCGTCACCATCAGCGTCATCATCAGCCGGCTTCAAGAAGCCTCTTGCACCAATATCGGCTGCTGTAAAAAGCAAAGAATCAGCAGCTGCCGATGCAGGCTTCGCTGTACTGTCAAAGGTTGAACATGCAGTAGAGCTATATTTTGTGAATTAGTGGTTGACTGCTGAGAGTTTATTATTGTGTGCTGTGATTGGTTATTGTTGAATATTGAAGACTCGTTGCAGAGAATAACTGTAGCTGTCTGATAGAGCTGTAGCTCTTAATTACAACAACTGAACTGATACAAGAGAAGACTGCTGATAACTGCATTGTTGTTGCAGGTGAAGGCGCAGACAAAGACTGATAAATTTACGATGGAGATAATGAAAGGTCGAGATGACAAGAGACCTCTCGTAAGTGTGTTGATCGAGCATTACGTGCAGTGTGTATGCCTTGTTATAGTACTAATTAAATTTCATCGAGTTTTTGTGGAGTCGGCATATAGTATAGAGTATTTGCCTTTGTCATATGATGTATATGTTGAATGTATTAATGACCAGACAGTAGCCAGATATTTATTTATGGGGTGTTTTCTTTCTTAACTTTCCTTCCATTTATTCCTGCCCTTTATCCTGCCCTTCCTGCTTCCCTTTCCTCCCACCCTTTTCCTTCGCCATGAAGCGTCCTTGTCAAATCCATCTATGGGCTATGAGAAATGCTATAAATTCCCCCAGTGGGGTTCAGCGCTGAACCCTGGCTGCAATCACATGTTTGGTATGTTCAGAGCTCAGGGAACACTGGTGGCTGCAGATTTTGTTCTGTTTCTGATAAATGAAGTCTGAATTCTGTGTTATATTTTTTTGTGCTTCTGCCACTGTTAGAATGGTACAAGAGGCATTCTGTTTAAGAGCTGTCCATGCATGCATCTGTTTGTGCTTGCATCTGTGATCATACACTAAAAGTTTGTTAACATGATGTATAAAGTGCTTGCATGAATTTTGTCAAATTGACAACTTCGATGCAGTTGAGGACAAAGATGAACTGGCTAGATTATGAGGTGAGAAGGTCAGAGTCACAGCGAGAGCAAATGCGCTTCCAGGCAGAGGCTTACTGATTGACAGTTTGCCCTCAAAGACCGTCTGGTTCTAAATTTCATGTACAGTTTTCTAACACCCAAAACACCCACCTGCTGTAGTCGTGATTACTGATGTGTTTCTGTAGAGCAAAGTTGCTCCTGAGAAGAAAGTTAAACCGAGCGTGAGTGGGCCGCTGGGTCTAGTTGCATCATACGGTGGAGAGAGTGACAGTGAGAGTGAAGAAGAGCCAGAGCCACCTGCAGCCGAACCTGCACCAAGGGACGAGTGGGATGCTGCAGCCGTGGAAGAGAAGATGACTGACTGGCCCAAGTTGACTTGTTTGTTATGTAAACGATTGTTCAATTCACGCGAAGTCCTGATTAAACACCAACAGCTATCAGATCTACACAAGGTAGTCAACCGATATGCATACCTTGATGCATGTGTGTGTGATGTTTCTCAGTGTGTTAATATGGCTGGTAATACTGCAGGCTACACGTTACATGAGTAGATCATGGTAAACAGATTTGTGTGATAGTATGCAGACAGAAGAATGTGTTCTACATGATTGGAAATACTGTATGTTGTTATCAGTACTTGTAACTATCTGTGTTCACAATTGACCATAGCCAGTCTTCATACTTGGTGGCTATAGAGGTATAAGTTGATGCAGTCAAGGCAGGATGATACATTATGGTAGCAGTTTGGCATGGTTGTTGATCAACATGGTTGCTCTATATCAGGCTGGTTAGTACTGGGAATGGGATAGATGACCATTTATCGGTTTTAGTCATGTTCATATCGTCTTAGTATTCAATCGATCACTCAGGTAAACTCAGCTTGGCCATCCCAGCAGGATAAGCAAAAGCTGGGGAGTATACAGGCACATGATGTGATGCACTATTCCGCTATCCGTGGTCTCACTGTGTAAGCTGGTGTAAGGCTGAGGGCTATGGAAATGATCAGTGCCCAGTGGGTTTCACGTGGCTCGGGAAAGGACTGTTCTCTCTCCCGTCATAACTTCTGTTTGCTTGTAGGCTTTCAGTGCATCTGATTGCCACTCACTGTTCACAGATGAGATTAAATGTTGACCTTTAGGAAGTATCTAAACTGCACACTACTTGAAGTCATCTTGCTTGGACCCCAGCAACTCACTCAGTCACCAGTCCAGTTGGATGCATATTCATTTTTGACACCATACAAGTGATTTACTTAACTGCTTGCTCGCATTGCCTGTTAGCCAGTGAAATGAACATGTGTAAAGTAAATATTGGTTTTGCTGTGCAGTCAAACTTAGAAGAGTTGAGGTTGCAGTCGTCAGGAAAAAGGTAAGATACATCAAACTGCACTGTTTTATTATGATGTCATCTCAGTTTATTGTCATTGGATAAATTCAAGAGCTGTTTAGCTTCATGTTGTGTTAAGCAAAGAGAAAATAATAATTAGCAAAACGTAATTAACTCATAAGCATGAACAGTGCAACAATGTGTGTGAAGGCAGCTCAATGGGAATGATCTGTGAACCAGATGCATTTGAATCCTTTAGTTAAAGAATGACTGATTGATAAATTGTTCAGTGAGAACTGGTGACATGACTAACCACGATGAAACTGATTAGGATTAGGCTGATGTGAAGAACTGGAAAGTCAATTACAATGCATGAATTTGTTCTTAAATTTGACTTATTCAGTTTATATTGTGTCTAAAAGAACATGACGTAATAATGGAGGTCTGGAATTCACAAAATTAAAATATACAGGTGAACTCGGTTTTGACATATTACTATTGGGACACTATGTGTTGTGATCTGTGCTATTGAACTGTAGCTTGCTCTGTATTGACTGTTGTATGATAGCAATGTAAGTTTCAGTTTAAACTTTAAATTCTAATTGTGATCTGAGGCTTCAAACAAGAAGCTTGCACTTTCCAGCTTGTCATTGTTGCTGTGATGTAGGCGATGATATGTTGCATTGGCAGTCTGTTTATATCTGACATCTCAGTGATGTGACGGTGTTCACATCTCATCACTTCATGGCAGCAGTAACACGAGCAACCACTGCCATGCTGCTGTGGTATCAACAGCTCGTTGACTGTGGATCAGTTACACAACAGTCACATGTTGCTGCCTCATTGTGCCGTGCTTGAAGTATCAGTGTACAATGTTCATACAGCTGACCTATAATGTGTCGAGTGGGACGTCAAGCCTTTACACTACTACTACATAGAGCAGATGTGTACTGTGTGTATGTGTGTGTGCAACTGTCGTTGTGATCTGCTAGGTCTGTTATACCACTGTTCAAAGCTAACCAGATGACTGTTGCTTATCGTGTGCCATGACAGTGTATTGTTACGTATCTGATAATGATGATGATGACAGTGATTGTGATTGTGACCAGACAAAGCTGCATTTAGTGTCTCTTTGTTATTGAATCTTCATACTGATGACATTTCATGAGTGCACATGCTGTTGCAGTATGTACTCAGAGCTTACAGTGAGTGGTATAGTCTCCCGGTCCAACACGTCAGCTTGCGGAGTTTTTAGGGTTTTGTGTTGACACTTACAGTACAACATTGGGGAGTTTCTTCTTCAGGGTAATGTGAAAAATGTCCAACACTATCACGTTGTCCCACTGTAAATCCTGTTAGTAGACGTTGTAGCCAAGGGAATTGGAGGATCAGTATCTCGCTCACTTTTTCAAAATGAGGGACTATCTCCTTACTTTTAGCTGCTAACAATAGAACAATATTGCAGTTTTTATTTAGTTGCTAAATAAAATTGTGTTACATTGAAAAAAGGTAAAGAAACAGGCCATCATGCTTTGTTATTTCCTATTTATAGATTGAAAGACATGCTATGTTTGCTGTGAGTCCGTGACAAAATACCCCACTGTGACAAAACTCGCTGTATGATGTAAACCTCCACAACAAAACCCCCTTAAATATTACACAGTGAATAGCCAGTTTTTATGAACTCTGATATTTGACAACGCACAGGCTTTTGAGTTTAGTTGAGTTTTAGTCATTTTACGAAACAAGTCTATGTCAGCATCGTCAGCTCTGGTAAGTTCTAGACAGAGACAGAGGCTATACAAGTAGTTGTAGTAGCGTTGACTACAAGAACTAGAAACTGAATGAACTATACGCATTGACATCAAACAGCCCACACTTCACAGATTCGGATTATTTTACAACCTACATCTAATATACATGCAAGTCTGTGAAACATTCCTGAGCAAGAAATGGAACACTGTTATGTGACACCGTGAGTGTGTGCAGAGCATACACGTACAGCAACCACGTAGCCTGGATCTTGGGGAAAAAGTCTTGTCCTTGCCAAGGCGAAGACTTTTCTCTCAAGGCCAAGGCAAAGACCTGAGGTGCCAAGGCCAAGACCTTCATGGGGTGTCCTCGAGGCCAAGGCCAGGCCTCGAGGACAACAAGACTGCAAATATGCAGCCAAAGATGCCGCACATACTGCACAGAAACATGAAATCGGAAGATACCCCAGGCAAACACATTAAAGTTCTGAGGATAGCATTCTTACTCAATGAAATTTTACGATAGAAAAGCAGCTTACGCTCGTCTGTCATATACGACAAAGGCACAGTGTTACAATATAACTGTATGGGCTTCACCGATTCACGCCAACAACAATTAAAAATATAACGAAGTTATTGCAAAAAAATCGACACTACGTTTTTTGAAGCACAGTATATTAAGGTTTTGTAGTATCAATCAAGTATTTTACCGAAGGGGAAGTTTCGGGAATTTTCTCTTTGGCGGGGGCATTTTGCGTTTTCAAAACGGGAGTCACCGGTGGCCCTGTTTCGTGTGACATCCAGATTTATACTAATATTCATTTCATGTACAACTAAAAATGGCCACTCTTCTCCGGCTCGTTATCAGAGTTGATATAGACCCACTGGATCGAAATGTACCAAAGATGATGATAGGCCATGGCTATTATCGATGCTTAACAAGTTTGTTAGAATTCAATAAATTGATGTAGTTCGAAACGACGACGACACAGCGACAGGGTCGAACATCGCTTCCAAATTTTTGACATTTTGGTTCCCTGTAAAATTTATGAACAGCAAATGTCGGAATTTTTTTTACTTTCACCTAGCTCCCAACAGCTGATATAATTTCGCGGACGGCCGCTCAGCGAGGTGCTATGAGATATTAGAAAAAAATTGGAAGCGGGTGTTCTCAGAATGACGAGCCATCAATTTCTGTATCGGCTGATATGGTAGAGCTGTAAATATTGTAATCCGATGAGTGGTGTTCGCCTATGGGCGGTTCGTTTGCACACAGAGATCGGCTGTTAATAAGCGGATAAAGCGGCGTCACATTGTTGAGATGCGGGTACTCTTGCACATGTTATCACCGTGGCGGCGTCGTAACAGCAGCAGCAGCTGGTTCTGTTCTCCCCATCTATCTCCATATCGTTCGGCAACGCCGGCTGCATGAGTGAGTTAGGACTGTTCCCACCGTGAAAACGCCTGTCAGTGATGCGACTGTAGGTCATCATGGAACGTCAGTTGCGCCAGTCGGCGCCGCCTCACTAGCAACTCTTTGACTGTTCCATTCAATCACGCTCACGCACGCGCCTTGGCGGACAGTTCATTGAGTGTTCGTCACGCCGCTGGTACTCCGGCATCTTCCTTCTCGCTACTGTAGCTGCTGCTGCTGCTGCTGACGCTGATGCCGTCGAGTCTTCTAGACGAAGATACGGACACGCAGTGGCACGCGCGGTACCTCCTAGCGCGCTGCCCTATGTGTCCATCAATTCACCGTATCAGTCTGGGTTCAGGTTCGCACAGAAGGCCTACGTCCATGAATATTGCGCAACTGAGTTGTGATCAGTAAACGCCCCGACACCACTGTACTCGCCTTTGAACTTCGCACATTCATTATAAGTTCCGGACTTCCGCTTCGAAGTAAGCTTATAGACCACATCACCGTAGCAAGACTTCCGGAAGGAGGTCGGACAAGGGTTGTTCTAGTGACGGAAATGCCGATCGAGTGGATGAAATGAAATGAAATGAAAGTGCAGTGATTTAAAGTGCATTCAAAAGCCAAGAGTCGGCTTAGTCTAACACACTATGAGTCCGGGGGACAAAGTCTGTGCGTCTGTTACATGTAGTTTGTGCGTGCGGCTGTGCGTGGAGTTGGTTTTTTTTCACCGTATCTCATCCATTTCGGAGCATCTGAATGTCACGTAACTTACTGTAACTGTATACATGTTCCTATCGACCTAGCGCTGCCTTCGTGGATGATGCACTTTACTTTGACAGCGCAAAAGTACCATGTCGGTCATCGGTGAGATCGTCGAAGATGTGACTACCAAAATTTGTTACTAATTATTATTATTACTATGCATCGACTGACCAGGGCACCGGAGGCATTAAGCAGTAAGGTTGTCCGTGCCCGAGTTCGTTTTCTCGCCGTATCTCATGAATGAATTATGGGGGTATTTTAATGAAACTGATCACGTTAATGACTAGCTGGTCCACACGACACTGGTGACATTTAGAAGCTCACAAGGTTCAAAGGTCAAGGTCACGTGCAGAAACGGCGGAGGCATACACCCGTGGACGGTTCGCAGTCGACTGTTATGTAGCTTTGCTTTTGAAGTCGTCTGTTTTATGTGCACAATATATTCAGCTTGTAACAGCTGAAGCCTATGTGCTCTTGTGTCTTGTGTGAAATATAACCTACGTCATAGAAGTATAACAAGTAAGCCTGGCCTATAAAAAGATACAAACAGATTAACACAGTCTTTACCATGTGTGATAATTTCTTAAAACGCTTTAAAAGTCTTCTAAACACGATGAGAGGCCTATTCACTGCACTGCAGTAGTGCAACAGCAGACGTGCTGCTTGCGAGTGAAAGCGCCCGTTCAGCTGTTCAACTGCGTGTTCGTCTTACATTAGGGCTACACGCTGCCTAGACTATACCTCGCATCTGCAGAAGACACACAGCACATCATACGGCGGCTATCTGATAACTACGTGTAGCCGACGATAATAATTACATTAATATCGGTATTGCCGTGATAATGGCTGAGACGGAAGTGATCATTAGCGATGATAAGCCTCTGACACATTCGCTCCCGGTGCCGCTGTCGTTGCCGAAGAAGATGTCAAACGCATGTGAACTCGATCTGCAACGCGTCGCTCGCAACAAAGAGACAGACAGCAACATCTTCGCGCTCGGTGAAGCGGCGTCACAGCTCGACATAGATGACGTACTGTCTGGTGTCGGGTCGGACTTCAGCGAACTGCTCAACGCTGACGACGGATCAGTGACCACGACATCATGGCGACTTCCAGTCACAGAACATGTCAGCCTCAAAACACCCACCGTCGACAAATACACTACCGTGCAGGTAGCATAGCTGATGCCATCTCTCACTGACCTTCTACTTCGTTTTATTTGATTAAAGTTTCTCTTGCTATCTTCCAATAAAGATAGGGAACGTCATCAGCGTTTTATATAAAGTGTTGTGAGTTTATTTCTGCAGCACAGTAAATTTTATGTCTGCATTGTCTTAATGTCTGTTCTGTGAACATTGTATTATTATTATTATTAACAAAGTACTGATTAAAGTGACGCTTAATAAAGTTATTGCAGGGGCACTTTACATAGTTATCTGTGGCTGAAACGCTGTGAAAGTGCTGGCCTGACAGTTAACAGTCGAATGACGATTG
>Ga0209255_1000311_pt1 | contig 11041 bp, 7 predicted proteins | sample WorMetvaBAHAMAS2_FD_187394 | JGI IMG/M metagenome (GOLD analysis project Ga0209255, IMG submission 187394) | Marine gutless worms symbiont microbial communities from Max Planck institute for Marine Microbiology, Germany - Olavius vacuus... | ecosystem: Host-associated > Annelida > Digestive...
CACCACTACTACTACTACTACTACTACTACTACTACTACTACCACCACCACCACCACTACTACTACTACTACTACTACCACCACCACCACCACTACTACTACTACTACTACTACTACTACTACTACTACTACTACTACTACTACTAGATTTATATAGCGCGATATGTCGCATAAGACTCGAATCTGGGTGCTATATATCTCTTTCTTTCTGTTTGTTTTTTCTGCTTTGTTTATTTTCTGTTTGGTGGGCGAACAATTTTACATGTATTTTACACCCCTCGCTTGGATCTCTGGCCATCTTGACACCATATTACCCCATGATCGCCGCCTGTCACCGACTTTCTATGAAAAAACCGACCGATCGCGTGACGCGCGCTACATCGCGCAGCAATTTTCGCCATTCGCCGCGCGATGACGGATGGCACGAAACGTGCGACGGAAGCTCGCTAATGGTGGCGATCACAAGTGGGTTCACTGGATTACATTTCGCGCCGCAGCTGCCGAGTGGCATTTGACGCGTTGTCAAATGAGCGGACGGACGAACGCCGGCGTGATGGCACCGAACCCCGCCAACGCGTCGTCAACGCCTAATCAAATTCATTTTGCTAATGCGAATCGATCGCGCGCACCAGCAACACGAAGACACTCGGCCTTCCAGACCAGCTGCACGACGACCGGACCGGCCGACGACGCTGACCATTACGTTACGGCGTCCGTTACGCCTCCTCGGCTCGCCGCCGACGCCGCGGGCATCACGGTTGACCGCTCCGTACCGACTCAGCCTCAGAACTCTGACGTCATCAGTGCTATCTATAGTTCAGTCTGAAAAACGTCCTTGTTATTGCCGCCTCGGGATTTTATTGAAGGACGCCATACGCGATTTCTTACCGGTTCCGTGGCCGGCGCTGGGGCTGCTGCGACCTGGGTCCCATCAACGGCCATCCTGGACCAATCATCGAAGACTTAGTTGGCATTCGCAGGAACGTTTGGACCCAGTGAATAATAAAATAACAGATCTTGTGAAATGTGATGTTTCTTTTGCTTTAATTGGCTAGCGCTGTTTATGAGTCCTAATTTTCGGTTTTCTGTCTCGGTGCATATGTATGTTTCGCAATTTTATTTTACCTGGCCCGTTGCGGAAACGGTCTGGCATATTACAGTAACATTTGGCAGGTAGGACCGTCCCTCTGGACCAATAGTCTGGAATAATTCACTGTCTGATCATCTGCGGGATCCAGCTGTTGACTCCGAGCAATTTAGGCCAGACCTAAAGACGTATCTGTTCCCCGGACATTCGAAGCGTTAGGGCATTAGAGGTATTACATAATCGCGCTCTACAAATCGACATTTACTTACTTACTTACTTACTTACTTACTTACTTACTAGTAGTACGCATCAGAAAATTGCTCCAGATATCTGCGTTGCCTAGCAACAAGAAAAACTGCAAACTGGGCACTAGACGCCAAACCCTACGATTCCTTGTTCTTTCATCGGAAGACGCTGAATTTTTGTCTGCAACATCTTCGATGGATGCGCCGAAGTTTTATTTTAGATTTTATGCAGTAGACAGCCCATATCTAAAAATAGCGTACAGTGCTGCTGGCTTATGAGATCTAGCAGCACCAACCTAGTCGCCTATCGGCTTGTTTTTGTTTTTATCACATTTGGCGATTCATATAAGTGTAATTATAAGTAAAGATTTAATGCTTATCATTCCTATCAGAAATGTTGACATTGAAGCCAGATCTGTTCAATGAGTTATTTCTGTTATTAGCTCCCATCGGCATCAGTTACGCTGAACTAGGTATTGTTTTTCGTCTCGTCGTCTGTCCGTCTGTTTGTCTGTCTCTCTGTCTCTCTGTGTATGTCCAAGCAAAAAAAAACTGAAAAACTGCTGATGCGAAATTGTTGTAACTTACTATAAATATGTGTTGTGGTGAATCCTAGAAGTGATCAGCTTCTGAAATGATTTTTGAGAGCTGTTTTCGTATTTTTAAACAAGAAAATTGCCATAGCCTGACAATGCTTGCGTGTAGTTTTGATGTATTTTTCATCGTTAATGATTGGAATATAACAGTGGGCGTAAACTATTCGACTTTGACCTTGACTTTCGGCAATAATTCACAGCAGCACGCGTATGCAGCAGGTTTATGCTTCCTCGGATACAGATTAATTTAAATATGTAACGGATATGTCCGGTTTTTATTGAACCAGGTTGCGCATACACGGCGCTACAGTTGCTCAAAGGTTCAATTAATTTATCAATTCGTCGACAGAGAATCGAACGTTACACTGTCTATCAATCGATCGGTGAGCGTATCCGTTATAGACACGCGCAGTGATTACGAGAATCCACATCCTGTCATTGCTGTGCTGCGGCGCCGACGCGTATCGATTAACACATTGAAACAGCGCCGCTCGCGTGCCAATCCGCGTGCTATTTATAGCCACATTTCAGACGGGTAGCCAGGATTTCTGATTGGCAGATCGTAAGGTAAAGTCCCATACTCGCTGGTCGCTGGACGGTACTCAATCATTATATCTGACTCTTCTATCAGCTTGCAGAATGCAGAACAAAATTCGACTCCACAACGTGTATTTACTCCCGATACTCCCTTGTGGTGCAGACACGTGAAGTATTAAGAGGTGTTATTACTCAAAAATCCGGCAGTAAGCTGCATTTCTCTCCGCCAGGTCCGCGCTTGCCTTTCCAGCCACTCAGCTCAACTTAAGTTAACTCAACTTTATTGTGACATACTTGCAGCTGAACACCTGAACAGCTGGATTGTTAAATATAGCTCAATGAGCAGTATAGCCACACAGAATCACTGCCCTTAGGCCAGTAACCAATGATTATACTCCTTGGTGACAGAGATATAGGCGAAACTAGGTTACAATATCCACACATTATGGTGCGGTTCCATGAATGTCGCTAAGAAGTTAAGTATCACAACTTTGAGTACACGTTAGCTTTTAAAACTCGACTTATTCTACTACAACGTACTCGAAGCACAAAGCTTGAACAAGAGCGTTAAACGCATGTGTAATTTTATGATTGCAAGCATTTAACATTGGACATATCACAATTTTTCGGTGGGAGTACATGTAGCCTAATTGTAAAACGTGATTGAACGTTCTGAAGTTTTTCGTCTTGATTTTGCTAACGTACGGTTGTTACGGGAACGGATAAGCTGGTTCCCAGTGTTGATAGTAACTTCTCTGATATTATGTTATGTTAATAATTGAAGAACAAATTTTCATTTTGTTGAAATTGAGTATTATTGAACCCTTTATTTCAAATTGCAATGAATAAGCTTATCTGTTTTTAGACACAGTGTATCTACATCATCTACTTTTATATGGAAAAAATCGTAGGATATTAGATGCCGCGTTGGTTTAGGGCTGGAAAAACCTTCGCTTAAAAAGTTTTCAGATTTTTACTGTGCGACTGCATGTAATGCAACGCACGGTATAGCGAAGGCCTTGCTGGCCGTCTGTCTGACCGTCTGTCTGTCTGTCCGTCCGTCTATCTGTTAAACGCGTGCATTGCGACAAAATGAAAGAAACTCGTGCTCACATTCTTATACCATATAAAATAAGTTTATCCTAGTTTTCCGACACGAAGAATGGCTGATGGGGACGACCCCCTGTACTTGAAATATTGGGACAAACTGACCCCGTTGGAGCAAAAACGCCGATTTTTCAATCGATATTCACTCGTATCACCTCAGCCGTAACACCTAGCGGAAAAAGTTTAATTAACACGAATAGAAAATCTACTACGCGCTTTCCAGTCAGCTTAAGATGAACAGTGTACGTTGCCCCTAAACTTCCTAAGATAAACAGCGTACGTTTAATTGCTCCTAGTTAGCCCCCAAAGGGGGACAAAAACGCAAAACAGCCCTTTTCCATTCGTCTAAAATTCCACTTCACTTAAAGAAAGTCTGCTACAAAGTTTTTATGTGCATATTGTCAGCGACAAAGTTATAAGACATTCACTGCCCTATCCATCCGTGCACCTAACCCCATGCCGATTTCCAAGCAATATTCGCTCGTAGCGCCTCAGCCGTAACACTTAGCGAAAAAGTTCAATTAACATGAATAGGAAGTCTACTACGAACTTTCCAGTGAGCCTAAGATGAACAGTGTACGTTGCCTCTAAGCTCCTCAAGGGGTTCAATGACACAGAGTGTCCAAATTTTGAACAATAATCTGCGATAACTTCAAAACAGTACTAGATAGTTTGTCAGTTAGTATTAATCACTAATAAGAAGTCGCATATTGGCTTTCGATTGGTAACGACATCGGTGACCTTGAATGACCTTGAAAGGCGTAATAGCCCTGATTTTGCGTTATTTCATCAAATTCGATAGCTCTGCAGGCCGATTACGTCACAATGGTTGAAGGTAGACCTATAATGTCGCAAAAGATCGTATTCCAGTTATATTTGGCAAAAACTGATCCACGCAGCAGTCTCTTTTCGCAACATCTAAGCTTCTTGTTTAGGTTAACGTATGAAAACCGAACACAAAATTACGATACAGAAGTCACTGAGAAGTATGTATGTATGTATGTATGTATGTATATTCGTTTAAAACAGTTGACAAATCGCAACACAGACAATACAGACAATAAACGTAAGTAGTAGTAAACGTAGTAAACAGTTAATATGAGTTAGAGTGGAGCATTCTAGTGATGAAGCAAGAGTGCCTAAAGAACATGCTATACACCCTTTCTGTCACATCGTTATAGCAGGGTGCATACCGTAGCATACAAGACTGAAAAAAAGAAGACATTAAGAAAGAAATTAAGAAATTAATCAGACTCAAAAAGCAAGAATTGTATTGTAACAACTGGTACTAATATGAGTTAAAAATTTGGACTTTTCAGGTTTCAGATTTTTTAAAACCAAGGTGTTTCTAAACCCAGTTCTACTGCCACTCGTTGGCTATGCTATGCACATTTAGCGATGCATTTTACTCGGAACCGGTCGCCCGTTTCGCGTTATGCTAATAAGATCTATTTCTGACATCGAGCCGGCGGCGGCAGTGCGACGCCGAACGAAAATAATGTCGGCGCGGGTTTGGACCGGGCATTCATCTGCGGCGTGGCGGGCCGGCCGACAGCGTAATGTGAAAGGATTTGCGCTCTTGTATATATGGGCGTGCGTGTGCGTTCGTTCGCTGGGACGACGTTGTTTACCATCGTCGTTACAACTGGTGCGTGTCTGACGTGATTACGCTGCGTTTGTCTCGTTCCGGAGAATGAGAGAACCAGGCGGCGGCCGTGGCGGCGGCGGCGGCGGCGGTGATATACGGCCGCCGTGTACATTGTCCCCGGTAGCGCAACACGACCGAAGACGTCCGCATTCCTTCTTCCTGCTTCAATCGACCGCATTCCCTGCAGCTGAATCCAATCGTCGCCAGACTCAAAGACCTGGCGACCGATGAATGCAGTTTAACGATCGTTCACACCAGTACAGTTGTAATTGTAACAATTTATTTTTGCTGCGCGTCTACTTTGTTTTGTCTCTTGATTATTTTATTGGTGATGGTCATGTCGCCTGCTGTACGAACAAATTTTAGGAGTACGAGATTTTTAGCCAATAAAGTGAAAGATTTTCAACGCCGAGATGAGGTTTAAGTTGTGCTACTGGAAGTCGAGCTCAATCGTTTGAAGCCAGTTTTGTATTGGTCGACCTCGCGGGTGTTGTCAGTCCGGTGGGAGACGGTTGATTGCCGCTCTGAGAGCACATCGTGTGTGGTCCTGTGATGGGCAGGCTCGAGCAATGTGACTGAATAAACGTAGCCGTCTCGTCGTGAGAAGAGCGGCTGGCGATTGGCAGGTCATGTGTCTGACTTCGTCGTTTGTGGCTTGTGCGGTCCATATGGAATGCGCAGGATATGACGGAGGCAGCACTGGTCAAAAGATTCGTCGACTGGAGATGAACGTCATGCTCCACATGTCTGCAGCATAAAGGAGTATCGGGAGTATATACACGTCGTAGAGTCGGATCTTGGGCTGCAACCTGATAGAAGAGCGCCAGAAATTACCACCGAGAGCCTTCGTGCACATGCACGATGCACAACAGCACAACCGCAACAGATGCGCGATGCGGGTCATTTCGATCCTGGTACTCGTAGCTATGTTGGTCTCACTTCCTCCAGCTTCACTGATGCATGATCCAAGTTCCAAGATAGACAGAGAAGTCGACAACCTCAATATCGTGACTGAGTACAGACACCTTAGGTCATTGCTTACTGCTTCGCCTAGTCTACGTCATTGTCGAAAGCTTGTAAGCATTTGGTTTTGGTTAGGGTTAGGGTTAGGGATAAAATGGCAGTGAGGCTTTCCAGTGGCTAAAAATTCCAATGTATGAAGCGGGCGTGGCCACCCCGTTGTGACGTATGAAGTTAAAAATGTTCCCGGGCCAATACGCCTCGAAGAGTAAATGTTCCAGGGAGTGAAAGTTCCAGGGAGCGAATTGAGCAGGGTCATACTTGAACTTTTGCTACAGGGAGGGAATTGGCCCGGGAGCGAAAAGGCTCGGTACCGTGAAGAATCTTCGAATAATAAACTTTCGTTTGGCAGAAGGTGTTTTCATCGTGCTGAATTGCTGCAGCGTTGAATGATGGCTGTCACGTTCAAGTGTCTCGAATGATACGCTCTTTTTCGCGACGACCTTCGGTTGGTGATGACGTTCGCATTGGCCGGCCGCATACAGCAGTGACAGCTGATAACATTAGCCTACGCTGCTGAGAAATGCATTCTTGAAGACAGACGCGCCACATTTAGTAGAATTTCAGCTGAATTGAGCCGAGTGTCAGTTCTGTCGAGAAAATTATTCGTAAACATCTTAAATTCAGTAAAGTGTCTGTGAGATGGGTTCCAAAACAACTGAATAGTGATCAAAAACAACAACGAGACGATGTCTCTCGGGGCCTAGTTAATCGATATCGTAGAAAAGAGGCATCATTTCTCAGTAGAATAATTTGCTTGTGATGAGATAACCGAGCATCATTATACGCCATAAAGCAAACGTTCGTCGATGCAGTGAAAGCACACTACGTCCCCTTGTCCGAAAAAAATCAAAGTTCCGCTATCTGCACAACCTGTGTCTTTTATTCTGTTGTCTACCTACCTTTTATAATTGCTGTGAATGTGAACTACTATACTTCTTCTTTGCTTTCTGATCATTCCAGTCCTGCAATCTGAAGAAAGCGACTTAAAAAGCTTCAGCCAGGTGTTATCTTTCATAAGTAAAGTGTCTTATAAAGCAAGCTCGTCCAGCCACACAGAAAATTGCCGAGATTGGTTTGTAGGTGCTGACACATTCGTCGTACAGCCCAGATCTGGCACCAAGTGATTTCCACTTGTTCGAACCTCCCAAAGAATCAATTGATGTTGAGAAAACGACACACTGTACCAGCATGTCCAGCATGTCTTGAAATTTCTACCTAATACTAAGGCTAATGCACTCGTTGAGCGTTGGGAGCCCTACTTTGCACTGCAAGACGATTACGTTGAGAAATACCATTAAATTACTGTAGCTTAAATGTTTATCATTATGTAAAATACAACGGAGGCCTAGGACTTAATGAACGTCTCTCATATCTCGGTTGTATTTCTCCATGGTTTAGAGTTTTAAAACTGGGACGAGATGGGATGGAATGGAATCGGTTTGCTCGGGTCGGTTCGGTTCGGTAAATGTGGTGACATTTTTCATAGCTTATCAAAAAAACTTTAAAAATTGGTTCGTTCGCTAGTGCCCCGCCGGACCGATTGAGTCTGTGCGAACCAGTGGAAACGAAAGCTCGGCAAATAATTTTTTTGCAGATCCGGGCCGGCTTCAGCAACCAGAGACCATTTGAGCGTTGATAATTCGAGGTAACGGAGGCGGCAACGCGAGGGTCACTCTAGTTCCTCGGTTTAACTACGCATGCCGTTACGATCAAGAAAACCATAACTCTGAATTGAGCAGGCATTACGCAATTTCGTACAAAACTGTCTTTTCGCCAGCTTTCTCTGCGCAGTAACTTCTGCACGACAGCACAACCGCAACAGATCAATGGAATGGATCCGGACATTTAGACCGGATGTTTACCCCCCCCGTCCCTCTCGGAAATTACGCTGGCTATACCACATTACCACTACTGAAACTTTTAAAAAGGTGCTTATGATAGCCTATCAGTTTAGACTTCAGTAAGCAAGTAAGTAAATAAGAAGATTTCTAGTCGGCGCCTTTAACGTTCAGACACAGGGCGCCGCGGCCCAGCTAATCGAACATAAACGTTTCCAGCGATCGTTTAAATTTAAATGGTTGTGAAAGTCAGACTATTTCGTACCTACTTATCTGCTTTTATGACACGGCATTGTGGTCTAATTTTACCATTGGTACATTTAACATATTTTCCTCTTGCTATTCTAAATGTATCAAGTGTTTTTCGGATACCCAAAGTATAGCAGCGTTACAAAAATGCTATTTGATCTTGGACTCCCCAGTTTTAGCACTTTGATACACAACTCTAAAGTAAGTTTTGCCAGCAGGCTGTCAGTCTGTGATAATAATATTGTACGACGTGTTTTATGAGTGTGTTTTGTTTCTTTCTGTCTGTCTCTCTTTCTGTGTTCTTGTTTCTGTATATGTTGTATGTTTTATGTGTATGTCTATGGACTTCAGTTGTCTGAAATAAATGAATGAATGAATGAATGAATAATAATGGCTTAGCAATCGATCGAGCAGAGAGACCAGCAGTCCGTACGTCGCCACTACCATCTACGTAGTCCTACTATGCGCTTGCTCTGGGACGACTACACGCCACTGACCGATCGTCAGCTGCAGACAGACTCCAATCAGCCGCATTCCGCACATGGACATCATTACATCCGCTCTCGCGGCCGACTTCATCGACTGCGCGCAGTGTATACGCGTGTCAACTCGTCCGTCCGCGGCCGGTCATCGACACCCGCCAAATATCAAACGCCGCCTCGTTTTTGCCACACTGACCGATGCAGCAGTGACCCATTGGTTGATCGACAAGCGTGGGAACTCTTAGAAAGTCGTGTGAGCGTATAGCACGGATCTGGCGATCGTTCTCCTCGGTACAGGGTCTCTAGAGCGAAGTACTCGTTAGCAAAAAGCAAGTCACATCTGTAGATGGCGCCAGAATCGCTGCAACAGCGGCGCCGGGTGGTGTAAATCACTGTTCGAACAGTGACGTGTGTTCAGTGGGAGGTTCTTGTTGCGCTAAGCAGATGGCAGACTGTTACCAGGCACGTAAATACGGGAGTACTCCTACGGGAGTAGGATGGCTGGACGGGAAACTGTCCCCCAAACTTGTCTTGCCCCCAGGCATTCGCCCTATATACAAGCGGCACGAATATATTTACATTAGTCAGCACGTATACTGTTGTGTTACTAACAGCCTAGTACACGTGATATGATTTGTTCTTTAAATTAATTAGTGTTACTGTCTAAGTCTAACTGGCAGTAGCTTGATTGGCCGTGTGTCAATGTTCATAGGCGTGAGCCAATCCACCAAGAGGGTGCATTCCCAGATTTTTGGATAAGCGAGACGGAAATGCAAATGCCCCCTCACATTTTGCTAATGATCAATGTATCCAGTGGCCTAAATTCTAATATATCATAATAAGTAAAATGAATTCTTTAAGTTACTGATCAGATTGCTCAGAAGCCTAATAATATTATTAACAGAATGTAAATACAGGAAATTTGTTTTCTATAAGCACGCTCTGTCATTTTTGCATTTTTTTGTGATTTGTGTTGTATAAAAAATCTTCTGAGGTCAAAAACAGTGCATAGAAATGCACCGGAATGCACCATTTTTGTCTACAAAAGTCAAAAGTTTTCTGGGAAGGGATACAGCCCCTTCTCGAAACCCTCCCTGATGGCGAGGGCATAAACCACCTCCCCAGAACCCCGTATACCCGGTCTCCACCCTGCGACTGCTCGACCTATACGTCTCAAAACATCATGAGTGTGTCCACCGGGTCTGCCCTCCCTGAAATCTGGTTGTCCGTCCATGCAGTGTTGACTGGCTACGTGCCTGACTGTTACATACTGCGGGTTCGCAGAATGCAAAACTGCGTTGCAAAACTTCGCTGGCCTATTGACGGACAACCGCGGACATTTCCAGCGGCATGCAACTGTTCTTATGCATAGACACAAGCAATGCAGTGGATACATCCACACACAAGGACTGCGGTCTGAGAACTGAAAGCCAAAATCTCAATCTCAGAGAAACTGCTGCGGTTGAACGCACTGCTTTCTAAAAATCAGTAAGCTATTCGTCGAAAGCATATGCATGTCACATATCCGCGTTTTGGTTCAGCTGTGGACAGCGGCCCTGCATGCTACGAGAGCATATTCCAATACTGGTGAGTAGTGACACAAGGCCAACAAGCAGCTTAGCTGTCGCAAAGAGACCGTGCGACTACTGCGTGGATCAGTTTTGGCTAAATGTAACTGGGAGACGATATTTTGCGGACATTATAGGTCTGTCTTCAACCATTGTGACCTAATCGGTTTGCAAAGCTATCGAATTCGGTGAAATAACGCAAAGTAAGGGCTATTACGCCGTTCAAGGCCATTCAAGGTCACCGATGTCCGTAGCAATCGAAAGCCCGTATGTGACTTCCTATTAGTGATTAATACTAACTGACATCCTATCTCGTAGTCGTACCGTTTTGAAGTTATCGCAGATTATTGTTCGAATTTTTGTTCGTTTTAGGCTCACTGGAAAGCTCGTAGTGGACTTCCTGTTTGTCTTAATTGAACTTTTTTGCTAGGGGTCGCCCCCTACCAACCATTCTTCTTGTCAGAAAGCTAGGATGGATGATCTTTCATGTGCTATAAGAATGTAAACATAAGTTTCTTTCGTTTTGTCACAATGCACGCGTTAGACAGACAGACAGACAGACGGACAGAAATACCTTCGCAATACCGTGTGATGCAAACACAATTGAGTAAAGGTCTAACATAATATAAATGTAAAAAACCTTCTGTTTTATAACAACGTG
>Ga0209255_1000312_pt1 | contig 11016 bp, 7 predicted proteins | sample WorMetvaBAHAMAS2_FD_187394 | JGI IMG/M metagenome (GOLD analysis project Ga0209255, IMG submission 187394) | Marine gutless worms symbiont microbial communities from Max Planck institute for Marine Microbiology, Germany - Olavius vacuus... | ecosystem: Host-associated > Annelida > Digestive...
AAGTAGGTCACGTGACTTAGGCCACGCCCCCTTTTGACCCATTTTTCATTTTTTGCTTTAGTATCCCTTTCCTTCAATCCGCATGAAAAATTTGAGGTTTGTATCTTCAGCCGTCCCAGAGATATTAGGGGGGTCCCAAAATTTGAAAGCTGGTGACGTGACCCAGGCAACGATCCCTTGTGACCTAATTTTGTATTTTTGAATTAGTACCTCGTGGCCTCCAGTTGAACTTCAAATTTCAACTTGATTGGACTTACTGTTTTGGAGACATTGCCATTGTAAGATTTTGGCATTTTGGCTGGAAAATGCCTATTTGGGCCATTTTTTGGCGGTTTTGGGGGATTTTAACCCCCTGAAACTGTGATATCGTTGTTCTAACCCCTAAAGGAATGCAATATTTCCAGAAACACGAGTTTTGAGACATTACTCGTCCAAATTGGCTCAGCGGTTTGACCACTGATGAACAGACAAAAAAAGCAGAGATCATTAACATTTCACCCCTTCGTGGGGGTCACATCCCTGAACCGATCGACATGCCATTTGGGGTACTGAGTGGCGTCCCCGACATAATCACCCATGCCAAATTTTGTGTCAATCGGTTAAGGGGTTTCTCCGTGGCAGCACCCCCAAAAGTGCCATTTCCTATACTTTTTAGAACGATCCTTACAACAGTTCTGCACTACCGTGCAGATTGTGATGAAGTCTCTTTGTTAAGATTGTCACACGGCGTCGTCGTCACCCATGTTTTCAACATTGTCGTCATACGTGAGTTTTCAGATAATCATGCATGTATTATGATTCGTACTGGCTCTGCGACATGCTGGTATGTACTATGTTGTTCCTCAGAAAAAGTGGCGTGTGGCGGACGGCTTCAAGCTTATCAAGGTAGCGTCTGTATAGCATACCGTCCTATACCGTCCCGCTTCTAGCCCTGACAAAGGCAATAGGCTACTGGTAACGTAATCAGTAGTTTGCACTATCACTTCACAAAACTCATTCTAATCACCTCCTGGCTTGTTGCTTTCTTTTTCAAAAAGACAGAGAGACAGACAGACAGATAGAGACTGAATGAACTTATCACATTACTTCCTCTAACAAAGTTGCTGCAGGTAATGATTACGGTGACGGATAGCGGGATCTCATATAGCGTAGACTCAGACCTATTGCTTTACACACGGCTCTTTATATACAATGCCGGCTGCTTTGTGTTCTTTTAGAGATGTGCAATATCAGTAAATGTTCGACGATCGTTAAGATATCGTTGTCAAAACACTGTAGTAACACGGTCAGGCACTTCTCGCGACTTTAACGATCAATTAGCACATTTTTAAATTACCACAATAACTTATTACACTCACTGCACTGTGTACAGAAAATCTGTCCAATAATTTTTGTCGAATCATCATCATGACTGTCATTTAAAGCCAAAGATAAAATTTAAAAAAATAGAAATTAACTCCAAAGTGTATATACGCAAGTCATATGCTTGTAATATGACTTCTGCCAAGTCTTATACATGTGAACGTTTCCAGTGTGATATAGGGTGACGCCGACGTACGTCGCAATTACAGCCTGTCACACGGAAGACGCAGTCAAATGAAGGGCAGACTTTTGTTATATAATTGCACCATCACTTTTGATACCGCCAATCCGCCATAATGTTAACGCGATATTACGTGCATCACTACCATGTGTTGCTGCTGCAGCTGCTGACTGTGTTGTTGCTAAGCTTTCGCTGACTGACAGCGTTTTCCAGAGTAGAGGTGAGGTGTATGGACTGCACTGCAGGCGGATCGAAATCATCAGCAATTTCAGCACCCATTTACGAACTGTCGTATAAGACAGAAATTCAAGCATAATTGAGTACAAGATGTTCAGCTATCGCAGAGAGACCGCGCTGCAGGGCGCGTTATAGTTCTCGCTGAAAGTAGAAGACTGGAACTGGGAGACAATATTTTACGGACATTATAAATCTATTTTCAACCACTGTGATATAATCGGCCTGAAAATCTGTCGAATTCGGTGTAAAAATGCAAATAAGGGCTATTACGGCATTCAAGGTCATTCAAGGTCATCGAGGTCGGTACCAATCGAAAGCCCGTATGCGATTTCCTATTAGTGATTAATAGTAACTGACATCCTATCTCGAAACCGTTTCGGAGTTATCGCAGCTTATTGTTCAAATTTCGGACACTTTGTGTTTTTGAGCCATCCTATGATGGCTTTGGGACAACGGATAATGTTCATCTTGGGCGTGTAGTGGACTTCCTATTAGTGTTAATTGAAGTTTTTTCGCTAGATGTTACGGCTGAGTCGCTACGAGCGAAGACATCGAACATCGGCGATTTCGCTCCAACGCGGTCAGTTTGATCCAAAATTTCAGGTAGAGGGGGTTGCCCCCACCAATCATTTTTTGCACGGTTGGTTAGGCCAGTAAATGCCTTACAACTTTGCCTCTGACAGTTTTGACATAACGAAACTTTGTAGCAGACTTTCTTCAAGCTAGCGAAGTGCGATTTTAGACGGAAATCGGCCATTTTGCGTTTTTGAGACCCCCTTTGGAGGACTTAGGGGCAGCGTACAGCAAATCGCTCTAACGGGGGCCAGTTGACTCAAAATTTCAGATAGAGGTGGTCGCCCCCACCAACCATTCTTCTTCCCAGAAAACTAGACTAAATGATCTTTCGTATGGTATAAAATCTGGACCGATATTTCTTCCGTTTTGTCACGATTCACGCGTTTGACGGACAGACAGACAGACGGACAGACAGCTTTCTCATCGCTAGACCGCGTCTGCATTTCATGCAGCGCAGTGAAAACAAGCAGGCTGCCTAGTCAAGTCCGAAGTCAACAAGTTTACATTAAGAATAAGAACGGGTGGACTCCGGGCATAACCTAAACGTTTACAACCGGTATTCCTACTTCCTAGAGACTGGCCGTCCGGGGTTGCCAGATTTTTTTCTGAAGTTACAGCGCCAACCACCCACGAAAAGTAGCCCGAAGTCGCCCAACTTCCATTCCTATTTTGTAGCCCGTAAGTAGCTCAACGGCTGGCAGATCTAGCTCATTGGCGCTTTGCGCCCACTCTGGCAACACTGCGGTCTAGCTAGAGTAAGCTGACTGCTCGTCGGCTTTTGAGATGGAACACACGTTAAATGCCTGTCGGCTAAGATATCCGGTAGCTTTTCTGAGAAGTGGGAAGGTGGCACTTTGGACTATGACAATGTGTGTATTTGACGAGTATGTAAAGAAATTTTTTGCTTCATTAGTTGACTTATACAACTTCAAGTAAGTAACGTAAGTAAGTTACATCATTTTTACAATATAGGTAACCGTATACGAACCTATTTGCCTATATCGGCTGCGCTCCTTCATTTTAGCGTGTGAAAAGTGGAAGCCAATCAGGAATCGACGTAATAATTCTGGGAGCTTGCCCCTCTGATCCTTTACTTACAAACGCCAATGATGCCTCTGGCTATAAAACGTTTTCGTAAACAGACGGGAGATCTCTAGACAGTGTTTTATTTTATAACCCTAAGGGGTGTTTGATTCAGATGACACCCTTTGGTCATGCACTGCAGCCGAACCATGCCTTCCAGTAGTACACCGGTTACTGCATACGACGTTAAAAGTATACACGCCTCTCTGATGCATATTGTACAATATGCATATAACTCCAACTGTGTCTGCGTTGCAGACGCAAACGCTATGCTATTATATATACAACTTTATTCATCATCAGACAATGATAGCAAATAATGAAAAAACAAACAAATAGAAATAATAAAGAACTAGGCTACATTAATTACCACCGTACAAAACGCGTTACTACTTATATTTTCTAGCGAAAATATCACTTCTTTTTCTCAAGATAGTACTGGGCAGGTCAAAATTGAATGCATACGACAATAAGTATATTATTCGTTTTAAACAATTTCACTCAATTGAACTCTGAAGCTGCGATTGCTTCTTCTCTCTGGAAACAAGTGCGATTGAATTGAAACTTTAACATAAGGTGCAGAATGGCCTCAAGTCGAGGTCGATTACTTTTGCGCTAATCTAACCTAAGATCACGAAATTACAGCTCTTACAAAAAGAAATTATGATAAAAGCGCCACCTGGCGAATGTATATATAAATAATTGTGTCGCCTGCCCACCCGGCGCTGGTTAACAGAGTCTCCAACGCAGACAGAGTTCATCTCCTTGAGAAACTCAGAAACTCTAGAGTCTAGTCTATTTTTATTTTTAAAAGGTATGGGTACATTTACAAAAATACATCAGATGGAGACTCCCTGGGACTGTGAAACTGGTTCTGACCGGAGGCTTCCATTCCCTATCTCAAACTTCTCCTACACGCTTGCATTAAAGTCTGTTTAGAAACATCGCGGTGGCGGACTTTATACCAGACTCGCGGATTGACAGCGGACCGGAGTTTTGCCACTGTGCACTTCCTCCTGCCCTTGAGACGTTGATAAATAAGGCTGCTGGTAGAGCATAAATCTGCTACAGTACGTGCTTCGTTGATCCATCAGTGCGATGTATGATTAGGCGCCTTTCGTCGCCCGAGCGGAACGTTTAGGTCCGTTACTTCGGAATAGCCAGTGAGCTATTAGGCTACTCGGTACGTGCTAATGTGATAATGGACGTAGAATTCAGCGGACTAGTTCAGAGAAGTCTGAAGTCGATCAATCGGACGTGAATAAGATCCGTTGGAGTGTAGCGTTTTGATTGGATTCTACAAGATCGTATTGCTCCAGACGTCCATAGCACTGGGATGGGTAAGCAGCAGTGATGTGCAATATCTTTATCTTCTTATACTGAACAGTATCTTTATCTTGTATCTTCAAGATATTTTTGAAGCTATCTTTGAAAAACAGAGGATGCGATTTGAAAATAAGCTTAATTTTTTTAAGGTACTCTTCACCCGCATAACGTAAAAAACTGTCACTGGCTTACTTACTTGTTGTATGATATGACAGGTGACTTTTTAAAATTTTCGAAAAATGTCCAAAATTTTGAATACAATAAACGTGAATAAATTTTGCATTGCTAGTCTGAAATTTCTAGTGTCATTTACTAGAACTGTGGTCTACCGGGTGAACACAAAAACATAACCCCCTGTGACTTTTGTTGATATTCCAGCAATGCATGCTGATTTTTGCATGAAATTTTGCACAACTATTAAACAAGAAAATATAGCGTACACATTACTACCGAGTTTTATTGAAATATCTTTGAAAATGACAAAATTATGCCGTTTTAACCGAGACAAATCCCCTATTTATCGCGTTCCGTTCCGAGTATTGTTTCACCGGTAAAAAAGAGCCAATTTGTTGGTGATGAGATGAGAATGCAGACTTGGAGATGGACAGAGTTACTGCAGATGCTTGAAGTGACCACCAGTGGCAGCCACAGCCACGTACGTAGTCAAGCGCTTAATGAAGTTCACCAATGCCTTGTTGATGTGTTCTTGTGATGGCAGCTCTTCTCAGATAGTCTGCAGGTCAACTGTCAGCTCATCAGTCGTCTTAGGCTTTGGCTGGAGTTTATGGTACTTTTCCAGCATGCTGCCCCAGACGTGATTGTTCAGCAGGTCAAATCTGGAGAATTTTAGGACCACTCATTCTTCTCAATAAAAACGGGACAGTTTAGTTGCAGTCAGTTCTTTGTGATGCTAAAAAGTGCGGGTTGTCTTGGTTGAAACAGCATAATTTTGTTATTTTCAGGTAAATGTCAACTAAACTTGACGTTTAATGCCATCAGATGATGTAACAGTATAGAAATGTGTTTTGTCAGAAGACCTGTTAACATGCATGCAGCGTTGGAGATATCTAGTGAACGTCAAGGATGGTGGACCACATCTGCTATTCATTCCAGTAAAATAACTTAGATGAGATCTCGCCCGGTAGAGGTATTTTTCCAGTGCACTGAAGTCCGGGAAATTACCGTGTAAGCGGCTTGGTGTGCGACAGATGCAAGATAATTGCGTTCGGCTGTAATCTTTCGTCTACAATCCAGCGCGGACGTTGCAGCAGGCGAGGCTGCACGCATCAGTCTGCCGTGTATGAGTGCATCTTCTACTGACAAGCTGCATTACGCCGGGCGGTTCGTGCGCCGCAGTGCCGGAGTGCCGTCTCGTGTCGTCGACTCGTAGCAGACAATGGCTGTTGTATACATTTCCAAGACGCAGAGAGCTCTCGGACTGGTACGTCGTGTCTGCATTCTTGCCAGTGCGTACGACACTATACAGAGTGGTTCAGAAAAATTGCACGAAGTTTAATGCACCGCCATTTTGCAACCGTTTGCAGTAGAGTCACGTGGTTTTCACCGAAATGCTAAGAAATTAACTGGTAACAGGAAGAATAGGCAAATTTTGAGCAGTGTGATTAAATATTCTTTGTTTTGCCGCTGGTAATGGAACTACTTAAAAGCGTGAATACGAGCGACACTTTCAAGGCTGTCATCATGACAAACAGCGAAAGTTACAAAATTAACAGAAAACATTTCCATTTTACGAATTAGTAACCTGATCCGTCTTGGCTGCAGTTAAGTTATTAATCGACTTGATATTTGAATCAGTTCACTCCGAACGACGTCGATCGCTACCACTCATCCTTTTAGCGAGGCCAGTAGACTCAATTATCTGTAAAGAGATCAAACAACATAATATGCCATTTCCGCTGTTTCGCTGGAAACTCAACAGTTAATTTTTTTCAACATTTTTCTCATAACATGTATGCAATTCCGGCTCCGACTATTTATCAAAGAGTATTTAACCAACTGATTTTCTGACCATTTTGGTGAAAACCGCGTGATTCTACTGTAAATGGTTGCAAGATGACGGTGCATCAAAATTTGTGCAATTTTTTGGACGACTCTGTAGATCATTATCAGCCGACGGCGGGAGGCTTATGTTTTTGGGTTGTCCGTATACGTCCGTCCTTTAACAGACTGATATTCTGCGTGATGCGATATCTCTGTATTAGCGGAGGGATTTCAATGAAACTTGTCACAAATATTCAGCATCTGAGTGGCGACTGCTTAAAAGTTTCTCAAAGTCAGAGGTCCAGGTTATAGCGAGACCGAAATCCCGAATGCAGGCAGGTATGGTTCATTCATTATGGTTTGGCTTGCTGCAGGAATTACTTTTGTTACAAATTTATGACTACGCGTTATTAGTTGTTATTCCGTCTGCCCATGGCTGCATGTTAACGTGTTAATTCATATCAGTATTGTACTTTTAATAGTTGTTCATCGATGCACCACATTCGCAGCTATTTTGAACACCAACAAGCAAATTTGTATTCTGCCCAGATTTGCAAATCGACAGCAGAGCAACACAAACGCGGTCGCTATAAGCCTAATTGACTGTGACATAGCAGCTGAAGCATTTCACCGATGTGTGTCTCGCTGTGGTTGACCAAGCGATGCAAACAGTCGCATCACTCTCGTCATTTTCCGAGTGGAACGGTCCAAGACGCTCCACGTCGAACAAAAGGCGTGACGAAACGTCGATTCTGATTTCGGTCTTGAAACCCCGGACACCAGCACTCAGGCTCACAGCTTGAGACCGGAAGTAAGATACATGTAACTAGGATTCTTTTGACACTTGGAACAGGCACAACAGGATCTACGTCGGGCCCGGTTAGTACTGAGATGGACGACCGTCTCCGGGTTCAGTTCCCGGTGCCGGACACTTATTTCGGTATGTAACCAACCAGCGACCCAAGGCCAACTCAGCCTTCCATCCCTCCGGGGTCGGTAAATGAGTACCAGCTTCGGCTGGGAAGGCGAACGCAGATTCCGTTAGCGGATGTACGCGGGGTGTGCAGGTAAAACTGTGAAATCCCTTGAGAACACGTGCCATACCTGAGCGCCTTAGAGGTGTGATCACGACAAGGCGCTATACAAATGCACGCTTACCTTTACCTTACCTTACCACAAGTCACAGGTTTGTGAGCTCCTGCGAAAATTAACACGTATCGCCATACGCCACCCCGTCCCTTCCTGACTACAACCGCCAAGTACACACAATTCTTATATTCACCATACAGTAATGGAAATACGCTGTTCGTGATCAGCTACACAATCTTTTGGCTCCGAACATCGGCTCACGCAGGATTCTTCCCATCCCTGCAGTGAGAGATCCAGACAATATTATCTACGCACGTGTGTTACACGACAACCACGACGAGGACGTATTGTTTTAGCGCAAAACTGATCAGAAATATGGCGGTGAAGTGTAGTTTAATGACGTCATTCATCAAAGCTCAAATGAGCGATCATAAAATGGATTTTGGGCATCACAGCAGTGAACAGTCGCAGTCATGCCGATGTCCGTCTGTCCGTCACACTCGCGAATTGTGACAAAACGAAAGGTGGCTCCAGCACGAAAACTGACCGACTGCTGGTGCTCAGTGTGAGTGATAATACGTGAAATTCGCGGGATGTCTCTCAGGACTTCACCGCCTCGACGTAACCTGGTGTAATATGCGTCGCGGTGAAGTTAACTGTAGAAGCGATTAGATTTTGCCGACATTTGACCTTCACGTTTGAGCTTGAAAGCTATTTTTGTATTTTTTTTGTATAAAAATTGGCTAGTACATGAAAACAACTGGCCAGATTATGGTGCCATTTTTCACGGTAATGTATTTTTGTCAGTTATATAAGTCTACTAAAAGTGGGCATATTTGACTTTGACCTTGACCTTGACCTTTGACCTTGAGTGCTAAAAATTAACAGCAGCGCGCATGTTTTGTGCTCCCCTCAGACAAAGTTTAATTATTTTTGTGGTCAAAATACAAAAATGTCAAGGTAAGATGATGGCCTACTCTCTCCTCTGCCCCATTTCCCCTCTAGATCCGCCCCTTCGCCGTAGATCTTAAGATCACAGGACGAAAGACGGTGTTTTGACGAGCACGGTGTGTACGTCGTACGTGCAGTTTGCGGGTCTGTCGTTAATCGCACTCGGCGTCGTCGTGAGCACCAAGTCTTCCAGCTATTCTGGCTTCATCAACATTCCCGTCAACCCGGTCGGCGTTGCTCTTAACGCGGTCGGAGCGTTCATCTTCGCCGGTGGATTCTTCGGCTGCTGCGGCGTCTACCGCGCTCACTTCTGCGCCGTCGTCGCTGTGAGTTGCAGTCTCTGTACCAGCAGCAGAATGATGATGATGATGATGATGATTACGATGATGATGACTGTGACAATAACGCTGAGAATGTTGATATATACTGGATATCAACATGACACAAGATGTAACCAAAAGCCTAGGCCCCAGCATAGGCGTCGGCGTTCGAAAACGTATCCCCGCAGCTGCTACTTTTTTGCTAAATAAATTCATATTACACTATCGATCTCTTTCAGAGGCCTTCATCAGAAGAAAGCCGGTACTCGATAATCCTTGGGTACACAGCTTTGTTCCGATGAAGGTCTCTGAAAGAGGTCGAAACGTCAAATGTTTCTAGTTTTATGTTGGTCGTGTAATATGAATTTATTTAGCAATACTAAATTCAACCAAATGAGCCTATTTGTTGTTATCCGTGTATGCAGCTTCCCTTCCCTTCCTCTTTTTCTTTCTCTTTCCTCCCTCACCTTCTTCCCTTCACTTCTCTTCTTCTCTGTCCTCTTTCCTCTCCCTTTCTTTATTTCTGCCCCTCCTCAACCACGGCTAGGTGCCCGGGGGCTCTTAAGCTCTCCCAGCGGGTTCAGGCGAAGCCCGACTGCCAAACGACATTTGGTGCATTTTGGGCTGAGAACGAACGAACGAAGTTTATTTGCCAATAGTGAACAATGACTGGTTACCAGTAAAGGCCGAAGCCCATCAAAGCTGACCACCAAAAAAATTAAAAAAAAACTGACAAACTAACAAACAGAGAAAGACAGAGAAAGAAAGAAAAAAAACAAAATACGTTGTTATTTATGTTATGTATGATGACAGCAATAGCATTAGCACTCGCATCAGCGCACAAAAACTCAAGCGTTTCGATGGAGAACATTTGCAAACGGAGGCAGATTTCAATGTGTGCTAAGCATCCACATAATTTTTACTATGGGTGCTTGAGCCCCGAGGCACTCACGGAGTAGGTTATGTAATTTCGGTTGTACTGTCAGTTTCTCTGTATGTATGTTTGCAATTATGATAACTTTCGAAAGCCTTGACGTACTATAGGAAGTTTATTTTCGCACATCCCGTATGTCTCGAGGGAATACAGGTCAAGTTCGTATATGAAGGTCATCGAGTCAAGGTCAAGGTCACGTGCGCAAAAAAGCGAAAATCCCTATTCCCGTAATGTAAAATTTCGATCGGCAATAACTCCGGTTCTATAAAACATGGAGCCATGAAGTTTGCGTGCAGCATGAGGTTTTCGGATACGGCCGATCAAATGGTGTGACCGCCATCTTTGTCGCGTGAACAGAAGTGACTATACGCGTAACTGAATGGTGGTCGGTCTCAGATTAGAAGGCAATTCTGTTCTACACTGTAGTGCAACAATTTTTGTAAGAAATGGCGAGAAATATTAATATTTTTTATAGATAATTTTTTGCTGTTTCCAACAGTGAAAGGATTTTCAAAATCGGTTAACAGTTAATGAAGTTATCGTAAAAAGTTCGACAACACTTTTTTCTGAGTCACAGTGTATATAGGAGTTACAGACATCTCAGCGTTTAGCAGACGCTCTGCACAGCAACATAAATACGAATTCAGCTTCAGAGCCGTAGAATAGCCTATTGCTTTTGCAATTTTCTCTTATTAAACAGTTCTGCTGCCGCAGGGCGTATTTCGACTTCCTAAGATCTGGTCGCGCACTGCGTCCTCTTCCGTTTCCGGTCCAGCAAGCGCATGCGCGGTCACGTGGTCGGCCGTCTGTACCTGTATCTCGTATGAATAATTCCGCCTAACGGCGTCGGGTTAGCGTCGTCGACCGACGTCGATTTCCATAGCGAATATAACGAAACAGGCGTCTATCGGAAACGGTCTAAATGTAACGAATGGTGTGTGGGTCTATAGGCCATG
>Ga0209255_1000313_pt1 | contig 11003 bp, 5 predicted proteins | sample WorMetvaBAHAMAS2_FD_187394 | JGI IMG/M metagenome (GOLD analysis project Ga0209255, IMG submission 187394) | Marine gutless worms symbiont microbial communities from Max Planck institute for Marine Microbiology, Germany - Olavius vacuus... | ecosystem: Host-associated > Annelida > Digestive...
ATCACATGCCATATGAGATCACACAGTGTTACCTGCCACCCGGCAGAGGTGACTTTCCCGCCTTTACCCCAGCCAAAGCTGGTACTCGATTTAGCGACCCCGGAGGGATGCAAGGCTGAGTTGACCAGCTAAAGGCAGGCACCATGACAGAGTGGCTCTAGAAAGTTTTTGTGGGCATGGCAGGGGCAGATACAATACAATACAGTACAATACAATATAAAACTTGTAGCGCACCTTATGACAGGGTAGGAATTCAGAGTGGAGATAGAGTAGCAGTGGAGTCACTCCCTAGTAGGGGAGTCTGTGACATTGTCCCCAGAAATTTTTTTAATATTTACTTTAATCTCTTGCACCTTGGTGTACAGAATATGATGTACCGGTAGGCTGCACATTGATAGTGTTGGTACTAATAGTTGACGAGAACTGGGAAACTGCAGTGCAGTGCAGTGGCCAATAAGTTCAATATATGCTGTGATAGTACATGATTATTTATGAATGGTGTTCGTGTAGGCTCTGATTTGTGAGTCGGGTATGTGTCTGTTTGTCGGTCTGTCTGTCTGTCTGTTTGGTGATCCATCCTCACGATGAATAAACATGTATATTTCGGCAAGCCGAAGGGAACTGCGATATTACTAAGCTGATGGCTGGGCTCAGGTGGGTGGGACAAGGGTTGGAGCCATGGCAGGCACAGTTCATTCCATTTACAGACAAGAGTAGACCTGTTGGTCTTAGTGATGGCTCAGACTATGTGCCGGGGTATACACTTATGCAGTGATAACCGGATGCAGCCTGCTGTTTGTGTGCCTTTGCCACTACACAGCAGACCTTGGTCTATGCTAACAGATAATAATAATAATAAGCTGCCTTTATTCAGTTAAGTCAGATCGCTCAACTCAACCACATACAACAAGCTGCCACGCAGGACAGCACTAACTAGTACCAGCACGCAGCCCAAGTACAATAACAGCGGGGTAGAGCACACGCATAGAAGCCGCCACAAGCAGCTCTAAGTGGCTGCAATCAACCGCACGAGGCCATTACCCCGTAAGCATTCACCAGATGGTGCCACCTGAGCGGTGTAACACACATCCGATAATACAGTTTGCTACTCATATATCGACCCCAAAAGGATGAAAGGCTGAGTTGGCTGACCTGTAGCGGACGGTTTACCCACATAAGTGGTCGCCCTTCGGCTGCAGGCCGAGCGTAGGACAGGATCAGTTCGCCGGCCAATGACCGACGTTCTACCACTGTGCTACGCAACCAACCATGTATCTGGTCATACACAGTTTCGGTCAGCATCAATCATCGATAGTATGGAACAGTCGGCCATCTGCTCTATGTGACAATAGTTTCTCGCAGCACACGTTCGGCCAGCAACTGAAGTATTATCTTTTCAAACAGTGATGAATGATGAACAATGAATGCCATCCAATGCTCATGTGGCATTTCTGCATTTCTGGCGCTGTCTACAAGTGTCATTACTTACTTTATGCAAAATCTTTTTCTGTGTGAGAAGACCATCCAGCATGTATGCCGTGCGTGGAATGACCTGCCATTTACCCTGCATGCATCACCTGGCACACTCAGATAGTTTCAAAGCACGATACTGTTTTGTTAGCCTATGGAACATGATTTGGCGCTTTCACAACTGTTTAGGCCATTAAAACAGCGAGATATAAATTTACTTATTTACTTACTTACTAACTTGCGATGTTCCGTTGACCTAGAAGCATATATACTTGTGGACTGTCGCAATCTTTAGGACGTCCGACATAAGCAATTCACTGCTTTTTTCTTTAAATACATTTTTGAAAGCATCAGCAGTCAGTGCATCATCGATTTTGTGAAACATACTCTTCTTATCATCATAGGCATAGATCTGGCTGGACTTCTGGGGGGGGACGCATGGCGAGTGCCGAAGGTGGGTTCATGCCGAGTGGGGTGGGGTATGGGGAGGGGTGTCCCCTCTCCAACCGACTAAGGGGTTTGGGGAGCGACGTGAGCTCCCCCAGCGGGGTCCAGGGCAGAGCCCCGACCAAAAATGGATTTTGGGGTATTTTGAAGGCCACAGAATGCTCATTTTTGTACCTATATGACAAAATCTGGGGGAGACAATTTGCATTAGCGTCCCCTGCTCCAAATTCTGGGGGTGGGGGACTTGTCCCCCTGTCCCTCCGTGATCTACGCCCATGCTTATCATCAACTGTAGTATTTGTTCTTCATCTTTCATTGTAGCTGAATAGAGTTACATTTAGTCTTTTATTGTTCTTGTTAACTATTTCGTCATTGTCCACATGACTGTAAGGCACTAAATGGCCTAATATGTGCTGATGTGCCATTCAGAAACAACATACTCACTTCCACTCCAGACTCAAAACTTACCATTTCCATAAATCCTTCCCTCCATAGTCTTCCTCACCTTTTCAGATGGATCTCACGGATTTTTTGGTGATTATTTCCGGACTTAATTGCTTATTGGTTTTTTGTTTTGTTTTTCTCTTTTCATCTTTTTTGTTTGATCGGGTGACAGACTGAGCTGATTTAATCAGCTTTTAAATTGCACGTTAAATCACTGCACATTCTTGTCTTCTGCGTGTAGTCGCTGGAGGCGGTGAAGCTGACGATGGTTCATAAAGACAAGGAGCGGCATCACGAGGTCACTGAACGCGCTCAGAAGCGGCTCGACTCGTTCTCGCGCGATGTTGAACGCAAGCTCGCCGAGAAGATGGAGCTCATGTTTGAGAACAAGGAGGCTAACATCAGGGCACTCCAGCATCGACTGCATCAACACGTATGATCGCTGTGATGCTTTTGAAGCGAGCCAGCATCATTCGGTTTAACACCAGTACTGTTTCTAACACTCAGAAATTGTGGAGCCACAATTAGGGGTTAAAGTATAATTTTCATGGTGGAGGAACTGTTCAGCTCTCCTGGCCCCCAGTTCGTTCCTGGGCCCTGTGTTCATTCCGAGCCCATGTTTCAATAGCAGGCTCTCAAATTATCAGTGATCGACTGAATGTATATTAAGCATGCTGTCGTGTTGTTTTTTTTTTCAATTTTGTCATAAAAGCATTTGAAATTATGAATCTGTTATCGCAAAAATGTGAAATTTGAATGACTCATAACTTATCGGATTACTGTAATTTGCTTGGCCCAGGAACGTGGGTTCCGGCTGTAAAATCCAATAATTTTGCAGCCAAAACGCTTCAGGCTTAAATTTCCGGGCCCTGGAACGGCTGTCCGGTGCGTTATGGCTTACTTTTAATCCCTGGCCACTTAAATGTATGACAGAGTTGAGAAATGACTTGAAATGTCAGTATACTAAAACTAAAAACTCTCTCCAGTTTTTTCCTAAAAGCTGCTTTAAAATTCATACAAAGTGCCTTTTGTGGTAATTGTAGCTGTATCCAGTGGTTAAAGTGGGCCGGAATGTGGCAGAACTGACGCCCCAAAAAAATTGTTCGCGACCATTCCAGGGCCCCACTGCTATCAGTTCTTGCCAGAATGCTGTTATATGGTCTGTTATGCCGATAAAGTTGAAACCAGCTTAGTGGTATTTTCGTTGTATTTTATGCATTACAGAGCTTCGAGTAGTGGAACCGTGACCGAGATGTAGAAGCCCTTGACCAAGTAGCAAGGGTCCTCAGACTACATAGAGTTCCTGGACCCCAAATTTACACTTTAAACACTGGCTCTACCCTGCATTATTCTGCGCTGAAGGTAAGGTTAGGTAAGGTAAGGTAAACGTGGATTTCCATAGCGCCTTGTCGTGAACACACCTCTAAGGCGCTCAGGTATGGCATGCATTCTCAAGGGATCTCACAGTTTTACCTGCACACACTGCGTTTATTCGTTAACGGAATGAACCATACCTGCCTTTGCCTTCCAAGTCTAAGCTGGTACTCATTTACCAACCCCGGAGGGATGGAAGGCTGAGTTGGCCTTTGAACCATGGTTGTGCATGCATTTGCAAGAAAAATGTGTGGAATTGAGCAGAATTTAGAATTGGGTGTTAGTTATCTCATATTATTTGTATGGCAATAGTGAATGAATTATGTAGTGTTAAGAAAACCAAGTCAGTCACCAAGTGTCGATGTAGGCGCTGAGAGTGGAGGCAGTGCGCAAGGCCGGTGATGAGTACCGTACCAAGCTGAAGGAGAGAATCGAACGCAAGCAGGAACATGCCGATGAGAAGCGTGAAGCCAGACTCAGCAACCTTCAGGACCGCATCCGCAAACACGTATGACAGCATCCTGTCACTGCTTGTCTCTCTGTTCCAGAGAAACCCCACATTACAAATACACTGAAGTGCCATTAAGTAAGTAAGTAAGTTATGATATTTTAGAAACTAAGAATTATTATTAAAAGTGATCATAACATCATAATAATGACGCCATGGTTATAATAAATTACGTCTAATCATCTTGTATTTTGTCGTATGCCCCACGGGCCCATTTAATAATCTCACCGTAAACCACTGACCCACTTGGTGACCTATCAGACCCATGACCCACTGACACATTTGGTGACCCACTGACCCATTCGGTGACCTATCTGACCCATAATCCACTGACCCATTTGGTGACCTATCTGACCTATTGACCCATTTGGTGACCTGTCTGACCCCTGACCCACTGACCAGCTTGGTGACCTATCGGACCCATGATACACTGACCCATTTGGTGACCCATCTGACCCTCTGACCCATTTGATTACCTATCTGACCCGTGATCCACTGACCCATTTGGTGACCTGTCTGACCCATGACCCATTGACCCATTTGTTAACCTACTAACCCATTGACCTAGTAATTGAGGTCAAGTGCATGCTTGCTGTGGTATGCAGCAGAAGCACGTGGATGAAGTGATCGATGCGAGCAGCAAGTTCAGCAAGGACACCGAGGAGAAGATGATACAGAAGATGGAGACGAGTCTCAGACAGCGTGAGCAGCAGCTCGACCGCCTCATGGAACGACTCCAGAAACACGTAATTCAAACATCCTCGATTTTGTTTGGTCTTCTCGGCTTTGAAGCTGTTGACGGGGGCGTCAGAAAGGGTTAATACTACATAGAATGAATGAATGAGTGAATGAAAGTGCAGTGATTTAAAGTGCGTTCGAAAACCGACTAGGAGCCGGCGTAGTCTAACACACCATGCAAACAAATCCAGCCGTTGAGCAGAGTAAAATCATTAGATGGTCCGAGAGTCCATGTAATGAGTCCGATAAGAAAGGAAAAGGTCTGCATAGCCTATAAAAATGTTTGCTTCAACACTTCTGCAAAAGTGAGGAAGATGCAGTGAAGGGCAGAAGTTAACTGGAAATGGGAAATGTCGACATTTAGGTGAGCTGCTTTTTAGCTCAACTGTGTGTCTGTGTGTTAACCAGCATGGCACAAATCATAACCGCTAAGCGTAGACACTACGCTCGCCTATGCCGGTAGGAGCATGTCACCCTTTATGTTTACTTCAAAAGTTCAAGTGAAATTAACAAAGGTTAGTCGGGATTTGAGTTGTGGCATCGCGCCAAACCCTTGTTGAATATGTAAAAATTGGGATGAGAAAAAGATGCTTGAAGGCAGTTGTACACAGGCTTGCTGGTCAGTAGCAGAACACTGAGTGACGGTGATGGTGAGCAGTTTCTTAACGGCACATGAGCACATATGAGGCTATTTAGTGCCTTACCATGGTATAGTAAATGTACATAGATAGGGGGATATAATCAAGGCTGTTTAGCTACGTTAAAAATGAATAACCAATATGTAGTTGAGTAAACAAGAGAAAAGTGATAATAGAAACATGAATATGAAAGATAAAAGTGTGAGGTTATAATCGAGGCTATTTAGCTACAATAAGATATAAATTAGGAGTACTAAGGTTAAAGATGGGGATGTACAGATGATTGTAAAATCCCATATTTTTTTATAAAATCAACAATTACATGAGCATTGACATGGTGAAACAAATCTTTCAGTGATGAGACAGTAAAATATTTTGCTCTCTTGACAGTAAATTGTGGAACACTGAGTGATGATGGCGATAATGATGATGACTGTGATGAAAGATGATCCAGATGCGTGTTTCAGAATCATCCAACTCCCGTCACATTCCAGCGTTGCTGTGATATCTGTGGCCGGACGTCCGTCGATTTCTCATGTGCTTTGCCTGTTGCGACGTAGAGCAATAAAATACATATCGCAGCTGTGTGTGGTCTCAGGAGGAGCACGGTCAGAGGGTGCGTCAGAACAAGCTGAACCAGTCCGCATCCAACTGCAGCATCGAAGACTCGCTGTCCAATTCCACCGGTGCCAGCTCCGAGACCGACATGGTTTTCGGCGACTACTAGCCACCCCACAGAGGGGGACCGGAGATTTAGGGGTTCTGCCCCCCAAGTTACTCGTGATGTTGTTTGCGGTGACAGTGTTCTGTGGTGGTTGCTTAATTCTGTCCGTGTCCGCTTTTCTTGTGCGTTCGTTTTTTTTTCTGTTTCTTTGTCGCGTCCGATGACTGCAGTCGTTGTGTGTGAGGACTGATTGTCGACCCACCCACAGGCATCATTTGTGGAGGTACTAGGGGTATGGTTATCCCCAATTTATGAAGTGAGGGACTGTGCCCCTCGATTACTTTTATCACATTTGTGCCATATTTGGTCAATAGTTCCTTGTGAATATTACAAAAATCATTATTACTAAATGCCAGATTTACACGTAATGACTAAAATGTACACAATTTTAATTTCCAATCCCTACTAATGTAGCTCACAGCACTTCTCCAGACTTCTAGCAGATTGGAGGTGCAACGCGGCAGGGTTAGCTTGATATATATCACCGATATATATCATTGATATATATCGGATATTTTTGTTCAAAAATATCGGATTTTTTCGATATATACAATTTTTATGGAGTTTTTTTTATTTTTAATGTGACAGAAGAATGATGTCAACAGTCCGTGTGTTTTGCTGGCTTATGACTTGTGCCCTCAGCATTTTCTCAGTGTTGGACAACTTCTGTCAGATTGCACCTCTCCACAGCAATGCAGTGTGAATGACAAGACTACTTCACCTAATATGCAAAGCACACATACACACATACTACTGTTTGGTAGTAAGTTTTATATTTTTTGGAAATGTATATGCAAATGCAAGCTCGATATAAATCGAAAATATCGAAAAAATTAATTTTTTTTTGGTATTTTTTATATTATCGAAAATATCACGGTATTTTCCAACCCTGCTGCACGTTGGGGACGAAAGGCAAAGAGGCAAGAGAGATCAGGTTCCCCCATACATTTTGGCCCAAAGTGATGTCATGGTCTGTGAAAACTGTTTGTCGGATGCACCTGTATGTCCAGCTTAGCGCTTGCTGGTGTCTGTGCTGTGTGAAAACGGTTTACACTTTGACAGTTTGCCCAATGTGTTTTTGGTTAACGTCTGCGTGTTACATTCCAATTATATTTCAGTAATTGCCTTCGCATTTATTTGTCACTAATGCAGACTTTGTTATACTGAATGTGTTAACCTCTAGTGAACGTTCGCTGCAGTTTTAACCACGGGTTGTGTCCAGCCCTTTCGGGTTGCAGACTTGGTGAAAGTTTTGACTCTCTGGGCAATTTTTACAGAATTCATTTGTATAGTGGTGTAGTCTGAGGCCATTTGAACAACGTAGGCTGCTTGTTTATTTCAGTGCAGTGTAAGGCTGTGGGCCCGGACACCTGTCCCCTGCTGATAGTTTGTTATAAACTTTTTAAAATGGTCTGGTTTCTTTCCCACCCTGTATGTTTTTTGTTAATTACACTAGTCTTAAGTTTTTGTTTCATTAGCCGTAAAATTTGTTTTTTTTTACATTCTAGTGAAGCTTAAGTCCGCCACTGTGTCTATTAAAACAAGTGCTTTTTAATTAGCTAGTTAATTAAGTAAGCAGTGATTGTATTTTATACCACATTAGCGGAACTGATTGTAGATGGTAGTGAATGCGTTAATTGACTCTTTGCAGTTGCCTTACAGTTGTTCTGCATTTCTATTTACTGTGTTTCAATGGTGCATAGGATAATTTGCTGGCTTCATGTCTGTCTTTGTTTGGTGCTAATTTCATGCATTGTCTTTAGACTGCCGAGATACTGTTTGTGTGTGTCAAGTCACGTAGTCGCTAGCCAAACTCTGAATGTGTGTCATGGCTGTTAGTACACGTCCAACATATCTGTCACGTCTGTCAGTTGCTTCTGCTGTTTAATGCCTACAGTTGTAATCTTTTCATTAAATCTGGTTTTGCTGATTTAATGAGTTTGAAGTTTACATTACTATGTTGTCTGAGTCGGCTCTCACACATTTTATGCTGTGACTGCAACGTTTATGTTTTAAAATCGATCACGCAGACGTGGCAGAGAAGTAATACTTAACCGACATATATACGTAGCACAAATCTCCACGGAACTTGTTCTGGTGCAACCTATTGGACGCATGAGTTAAACAAGATTGCCTTCTAACCTAAGGCAGACCAACCGCGAATGTCCGGCACTGTTGAGACGTTCATACGCGATTCCGCACGAAATATAAATGTACTAACTTACTTACTTATTCGGTTATGTACGTAAGCCAATGAGTATTCAGTATGCCAGTGGCCTTGTATAATCCGGCACTGATATGACGCATGGAATTTACCGTCGTCATGTTTGCTCGCTGCCCATGACGCAGTGCGCTCGCTGGAGCGACGCTCACTTAAGCGTACGGGTGGCGAGATAATTTTTGCTCGTGTGACCGTGACCTTGACCCGATGACCTTCATATACGAACTTGATCCGTATATGCACTGAAGATCTGCGGGATGAGCGAAAATGAACTTCGTACATCCAAGCTTTCAAAAGTTATTGTCTGAGTCAGACAGACAGAGAGACACGACGGAAATTACCACGTACAGCTGTACAGTTTTGAGGGCGACGACAAAAAAGGTCGTCAACTTTTTTGAGAAAAACGGGTGCACCCTCGCAGCTTCTGTGCCTTCCAATGTAAAATCCTGGCTACGCGCCTGATAGGGCCTACGTGCAGCGTTCGATTTGTCGGGGGGGGGAGGGTGGGGGTTAACCCCCCCCCCACTGGTTGAAGATGACCGCCACACTGATGACTGAAAATTTTTGTCTGGGGGTCGACTTCGACCCCCCAGTCCCGATACAGCAAGACCAACATAATATGCACAACGAGACCCAATGTCCAATGCTAAACCACGGTTACTTTTCAGCACCATTGAAATACACATCGTCAAAATCATGGTGGATGGCATCATCATTCTCCAGTTTTTAGCGAACGTGAACTCATGTTCATGTTCGCTATTTGTCGTCGTCCGTCCGTCTGTCTGTCTGTCGTCTGTAACTTTCGTACACCCTACTCAGCCGATTGAAATTTTTGGCAATGTTTCTGCGCCATGTAATGCGTTAGTGACCTGACAACATCCAGGTAAAATTTTACGAAGATCGTCCCAGGGGAACCCCTCCATCGGGGGGTTAAACCAAAGAGTGGTAGAAAAATTTAGCGATTTTGGACCTTTGCGAGGCTATATCTCGGAAACGGTGCAAGATAGGAGGTAAGTTACTATTAATCACTAATAGGAAGTCGCATATGCACTTACGATTGGTACCAAAATCGGTGACCTTGAATGACCTCGAACGGCGTAATAGCCCTAACCTCTGCGTAATTTCACCAAATTCGGTAGCATTGAGGACGGATTACGTAAAAGTAGTTGGAGATACATCGATACTTTCTGCGGCAGAAATGTAGGCCAAAGCATCCAGTTTTTAGTGATAATCACTTATGGCGCTATTAGCAGGGGATCACCCCTAGCAAGAGCGTCAAAGTGAGGCACTCCCCTCTCGCCAGCGCAAATTGGGCCATAACTTGGAAACAGTGCAATATAGGAGGTAAGTTACTATTAATCACTAATAGGAAGTCGTATATGAGCTTTCGATTGGTACCAAAATCGGTGACCTTGAATGACCTTGAACGGCGTAATGGCCGTTAAATTGCGTTATTTCAGTGAATTTGGTAAACATGCGTTCCACACACAACCGCCGCGTCGATCTGTGGCGGAATGCACGAGTCTATTGTATTTTGTAGTACGTGTACGATGTCGTCGTAAAGAAAGTTCACGTTCGCTCTCTCATCTCCTGATGAGTTTCTTGTACAGATATTGTTTGCTAATTTTTAATGCTAAATTGCTAATTGATATTCTTTGCCGCAGTGTAAACAACTACAGGTTACGTTGAATAAGTGAAAGTCGGGTAAAATCTTTGGTTACACGGTTCAGACAGGTTACACAAATGTATGTATGATGAGTCTGCCCTCGCGCAGCACATAAGAACCTAAACACCACATTTCTGAAGAACTATCACTCACACGATCACTGCTTACTCAGTGGAAACGTGCTTCGTGGGGCGTAGTCCATTTTTGCACCTATATCGTCTTCGTATATGCTACTCGCATAATACTCGCAAATGCATAACGTTAGTGGTATTGCATTCAGCACCTTACTGGTAGGGTAACCCTAACCCTAACCCTTCGTAGGGTGACTAAGGTGCGAAAATGGACTAGTCCCTGCTTTGTGTGCACAGTCATCATACAGGTCCGTAGAAACATTGCATCGGACTAATCGGCCATAAATATTGAGTATACACGGACAAAAAGCAACGAAAAAAATTATAAATCGCATCTATTAACACATACAAGCACAAGATAAAAATATTATGACGAGCGTCTTAGGTGCTCAGTTGGAGTCCTGCATACAGCACTAAAAAGACCCAAAACTATATCAGGCCTAGATGCCGATTACCGGTCAGTCGGCCGATTAGCGAAAAGAATGTCAAAGTTTGCAACCGCTAATTGTCCTTATCAGATGCAGCCAAGAACTTCTGTACAGTTAACATTACAGTTCTGTGCAGTCCTGTAGTTGAGAACTACGTCGTTGCCGCTTGGGCAGGTCGATTCGTGTCGCTATTGGTTAATAGGCTGATTGACCA
>Ga0209255_1000314_pt1 | contig 10992 bp, 8 predicted proteins | sample WorMetvaBAHAMAS2_FD_187394 | JGI IMG/M metagenome (GOLD analysis project Ga0209255, IMG submission 187394) | Marine gutless worms symbiont microbial communities from Max Planck institute for Marine Microbiology, Germany - Olavius vacuus... | ecosystem: Host-associated > Annelida > Digestive...
GATGGGCCTCGTGGCGCTGGCGCTCGCATGGGCCGGGCGGACGGCAACCGACCTGCCCGCCCCCAACGTCCCCAGGCGAAAGGCCCATGGACACTACGCCAAGTCATGGTTCCGCATCGGTTTCGACCGCATCCGACAGCTCCTGAGAACAAACACGCAAGAGGCCGTCAAACCATGGCAACGCATCGCACCAAAGAAGCCAAAATCACCGAGAGTCGTGCAGTGTGGGTCTCACACCCCCATTGTTCGGATTTGGTCATGTCTTTCTTCCGTGTTGGTCAGGCTGCGAGCATTCTCTGCCATGCGTTGTTTTGGGCGGTGGCTTGGCCGGCGAGCCGTGCGATGAACCATGCGATATAGACGGGGAGGTTCTTTCTGGCCTGTCGCGCCGGAAATGGCGGCGGATGCGGGCGCTGAGGCCGCCGGGGCCGCGGGCGCTGCCGAGATAGAGATGCCAGCCCGGCGCCAATCGCTGCGACCCGCGGCCCGGCAGATCGACCGTCATCAGATGATCGAGAAACACGGCGAGCACATAGGCGCCGGCCTCGACGGGCAGCGTCTCGCCCTCGTGCGGCATCAGCCAGCGGCCGGCAATCCCGGCTGCGGCGACATCGCCGCGCACCCAATCGGGGAATCCGCGCGCTGTCATGGCTCAACCCTGTCCGCCAGTTCACAGGTGATGCGATGCCACTGGTGTAGCCGACTTCGCCGCCCTGCCCAAGACCGGCGAACGGGCGGCGGGCGAGCGGCTCTTCAGTTGAACGTGACAGTGCTTGTCCCTCCCCCCCGACTGGTGTTTTAAACGTCCTGAGAAAACCGGCGCAGGAGACGCTGGTGTCGCGACGGGGAAAAGATGGGCGCCACGCCAATCCTGCGGGTCGAGAACCTAGTAAAGCGCTACGGCGGCCTCGCCGCTGTCGATGGCGCCAGCTTCGAGGTCAGGCACGGCACCATCACCGGGCTGATCGGGCCGAACGGTGCCGGCAAGACCACGACCTTCGACATCATCGCCGGGGCGCAGAAGCCGACCGGCGGCCGGATCAGCTATGAGGGGCGCGACATCACCGGAATGGCGACACACGAGCTGTTCCACCTCTGCATCGTCCGCAGTTTCCAGATCTCGCGCGAATACGGCCGGTTGACGGTGCTGGAGAACCTGATGGTTGCGCCGCCGCAACAGCCCGGCGAGTCGGTGTGGCGCACATGGTTCATCCCCGCCGCCTGCCGGGCGCGCGAGCGCGAGATCACCGACCGGGCCGACGAAGCGCTGGATTTCCTCGGCCTCAGCCATCTGCGCGACGAGCTCGGCGGCAACCTCTCGGGCGGGCAGAAGAAGCTCCTGGAGCTCGGCCGGGCGATGATGACCGACTCCAAGCTGGTGCTGCTCGACGAGCCCGGCGCCGGGGTGAATCCGACGCTGATGAACAAGATCATCGAGATGATCGAGCGGCTCAACGCCGAGCGCGGCTACACCTTCTGCATCGTCGAGCACGACATGGACCTGATCGCCCGGCTGTGCGACCCGGTGATCGTGCTGGTCGAGGGCAAGGTGCTGACCGAGGGGCCGTTCGCCGAGGTCGCCGGCGACGCCCGGGTGATCGATGCCTATTTCGGCGGCGGCGCGGCGGCGGATTCGGCGGGAGAAGCGGCGTGAGCCGGGTGCTGGAGCTCGACGGCGTCACCGCCGGCTATGGCGAGACCGAGATCCTGCACGACATCGACCTGCATGTCGAAGAGGGCGAGATCGTGGTCATCGTCGGCCCCAACGGCGCCGGCAAGTCGACGGCGATGAAGGCGGTGTTCGGGATGCTGAACATCACCGCCGGCGCGGTCCGGCTCCAGGGCGAGGAGATCACCAACACGCCGCCGCAGCAGGTGGTGACCAAGGGGGTCGCCTATGTGCCGCAGAGCGCGAATGTCTTCATCTCGCTAAGCGTGGAAGAGAACCTGGAGATGGGTGCCTACATCTCCAGCGGGGACCCGGCGGCGCGGATCGAGGAGATCTACCAGAAGTTCCCGCCCCTGCGCGAGAAGCGGCGCCAGCCGGCCGGCGCGCTCTCGGGCGGGCAGCGGCAGATGGTGGCGATGGGCAAGGCGCTGATGCTGCACCCGAAGATCCTCCTGCTCGACGAGCCGACCGCCGGCCTCAGCCCGAAATACCGCGGCGAGATCTTCCGCACCGTGCAGGACATCAACGCCGCCGGCAGCACCATCCTGATGGTCGAGCAGAACGCCAAGCAGGCGCTGATGATCGCCCATCGCGGCTATGTGCTGGTCGATGGCGAGAACCGCTACACCGGCGGCGGGCAGGAGCTGGTCCATGACGACGAGGTCACAAGGCTGTTCCTGGGGGGCGCGGGTGATAATGGAGTTCCTCAACTTCTATCTCGTCCCCAGGGTGGTGCTGGGCTGCATCTACGCCCTCGGCGCCATCGGCATCTCGCTGACCTTCGGTATCTTAAGGTTCTCGAACTTCGCCCATGGCGACACCATGACGCTCGGCGTCTACATCACGCTGAGCCTGATCCACCTGACCGGGCTGCATCCGCTGATCGTGATGCCGCTGGCAATGGTGCTGACGACGGTCGTCATGCTCGGGCTCGACAAGGCGTTCTTCAAGCCGTTCCGAAGGAGCCCGACGATCATTCTGGTGATCGCCTCCTTCGGGCTGATGCTGATGATCCGCTCGGTGGTGCAGTTCTTCTGGGGCGTGCAACTGCAGGCGTTGCAGACCGGCATACAACGGCCTTGGGTCTGGTTTGACGCCTTCCGCATCCTGCCCAAGCACGTGCTGATAATCGGCGCCACGGTGGCGCTGATGGTGGCGGTGCACCGGGTGTTGACCCGGACCAAGATCGGCAAGGCGATGCGGGCGACCTCGGACAACCCGGAGCTGGCGGCGCTGACCGGCATCGACACCGAGATGGTGATCCGCGCCACCTGGGCGATGGGCGCCTCGCTGGCGGTGGCGGCCGGCGTGTTCCTCGGCCTCGACACCCATGTCGAGACCATGATGGGCTTCAAGCTGCTGTTGCCGATGTTCGCCGCGGCGATCCTGGGAGGCATCGGCAAGCCCTACGGGGCGGTCGCCGGCGGGCTGGTGATCGGCATCGCCGAGGAGATCTCCGCCTATCCCTGGATCGGCACCGAGCCCCTGCTCGCGCCCGGCTACAAGGCCGGGGTCGCCTTCGCCATCATGGTGGCGATGCTGATCTGGCGGCCACAGGGCCTCCTGCGCGGGAGGCAGTTCTGATGGAGCAGTATTACGGCCTGTTCATCTATGCCCTGAGCCTACTGACCGTGGGCGGCATATATGCGGTCATGACCCTGGGGCTGAACGTGCAGTGGGGCTTCACCGGCCTCTTCAACGCCGGCATCGCCGGGTTCCTCGCGGTCGGCGCCTATGTGCAGGCGATCCTGACCACGCCGATCTGCACCGCGCACCTAGGCTGCTACAACTGGCCGATCCCGCTGGCGATGCTGCTGGCCATGGTGTTCTCCGCCGCGGTGGCCTGGGCGATCGCGAAGATCTGCATCCGGCTGAGGGCCGACTATCTCGCCATCGCCACCATCGGCATCGCCGAGATTCTCAGGCTGGTGTTCAAGAACGAGCTCTGGGCCACCAACGGCCCGCGCGGGGTCAGCCAGATCCCGAAGGCGTTCGAGAGCCTGCCGCAGCCCTAGAACACCCTCGCCTTCCTCTCCATGGTGATGGGGCTGGTGATGCTGATCTACCTGGCGCTGGAGCGCGCCCGCCGGGCGTCCTGGGGCCGGGTGATGACCGCGATTCGCGAGAACGAGACCGCCGCCGCCGCCGCGGGCAAGAACGTCGAGGCGTTCCGGCTGGAGAATTTCGTCCTCGGCGCGGCGCTGATGGGGCTCGCCGGGGCGCTGCTGGCGCAGTACCTGAAGCAGATCGACCCGCAGGTCTCGGACCCCTTGACCGCCACCTTCCTGGTCTGGGTGATGTTGATCGCCGGCGGCTCGGCCAACAACCGCGGCGCGGTGTTCGGTGCGGTGCTGCTGTGGACGATCTGGTCCGGCTCGGAGATCGTCAGCCAGCGCATCCTGACCACGCTTTCGTCGGACTCGATCGGGCTCCTGACAATTACCGAGGCCGGCGAATGGTCGATTCGATTCGCCTATCTCAGGATCTTTCTCATAGGATTGATCCTGCAGTTCATCCTGCAGAAGCGTCCGCAGGGAATCCTGCCGGAGGTCCGGCCGAAACCGCATCTACGCCTGAGGGGCAGTGAAGCCCCTGCGGCAAACAAGGGAGAGTAAAGCGATGAACAGACTGTTTTGTGCGGCCGCTGTGGCGTCCCTGATGACGTCGCCCGCCATGGCGGGCGAGATCAAGGTCGGCTCGGTGGCCGGCGTCACCGGTCCGATCGCCGAGCTGGTGGTGCCGATCGTCGGCGGGCGCAACATGGCAGCCGAGGATATCAACGCCCAGGGCGGCCTCTTGGGCGGCGACACCCTGGTGATGGTGCTGTCCGACAGCCAGTGCGACCCGAAGGCGGGCGTCGATGCCGGCAACAAGGCGGTCAATGTCGACCAGGTCGCCGCCATCGTCGGCGCCTCCTGCTCGGGCGCGACCAACGGCATGGTGCAGTCGGTGACGATCCCGGCGGGGATCCCCTCGGTCTCGGATTCGGCCACCGCGCCGTCGATCACCGACCTCGACGACAACGGCCTGGTGTTCCGCACGGCGCCCTCGGACGCCTACCAGGGCGCGGCGCTGGCCCAGCTGGCGACCGATGCAGGCTTCAAGAAGCTGGCCGTCACATACTCGAACGACGACTACAACGCCGGCATCGCCAAGGTGTTTGCGGCCGTGTTCGAGGAGATGGGCGGCACGGTGACCGCGAACCAGGTGCACGAGCCGAACAAGGCCTCGTACCGCTCCGAGCTCGCCACGCTGTCGGGCGGCGGCGCCGAGGGCCTGGCGCTCTTCGCCTATTACGGCGGCTCTGGCATCACCATCATCCGCAATTCGCTGGAGACCGGGGCGTTCGGCAAGTTCCTCGCTGCCGATGGCATGTTCGACATCTCGGTGGTCGAGCAGATCGGGGCCGAGAACCTGAAGGGCAACTACATGGTCACCCAGGCCGCTGCCGACCCGGACAACGACAGCTACAAGCGGTTCGCCGAAGCGTTTGCCAAGACCGGCCTCGACCCGGCGGCGCCTTATGCCAGCCATGGCTATGACGCTACCTTCCTGGTCGCCTTGGCGATCGAGAAGGCCGGCGCAGCGGACCCGGCGAAAATCGCCGCGGCGCTGCTGGAGATCTCGTCCGCACCCGGCGAGGTGGTCCGTCCGGGCGAGTGGGCCAAGGCCAAGGAGCTGATCGCGGCCGGCAAGGACGTCAACTACGAGGGCGCCAGCGGCTCGGTCGACTTCGACGCCAATGGCGACGTGCCGGGCTTCTACTCGGTCAACCGGGTCGACGATTCCGGCTATGTGATGGAGTACCTGCGCTGAGATGGAAGGGGCGCCCCGCGGGGCGCCCCGATCCGTAGGGTGCACATCCTGCGCACCTTTCGAAATCGACCCGCCGCAGCGGTGCGCAGAATGCGCACCCTACGACGACCAGTTCAAGACCGGCCCAACATGACCACCTCCCCCATCCGCCTCGGCGTCGATATCGGCGGCACCTTCACCGACGTGGTGCTGGAAGCCGACGGTCGGCTCACTACCGTCAAGGTGCTGACCACAACGCAGGCGCCGGAGGAGGCGATCCTCGACGGCATCGGCCAGGTCTGCGCCCAGGCCGGGGTGGCGCCCGGCGCAGTGGCGATGATCATCCACGGCACCACGCTGGCAACCAACGCGCTGATCGAGCGGCGCGGCGCCAAGACGGCGCTGATCACCACCAAGGGCTTCCGCGACGTGATCGAGATGCGGACCGAGAGCCGGTTCGAGCAGTACGACCTGAACCTGGTGCTGCCGGAGCCGCTGATCGCCCGCAACCACCGTCACGTGCTCGACGAGCGGATCGGCGCCGAGGGACAGGTCCTGCGGCCGCTGGAGAGGGCGGAGGTCGAGGCTATAGCCGGGACCATCGCCCGCGGCGGCTATGAGAGTGTCGCCGTGGGGCTGATGCACGCCTACGCCAACGACGCCCATGAGCGGCTGGTGCGCGAGGTGCTGGCCGAGCGGCTGCCGGGGGTCGATATCTCGCTCTCCTCGGAAGTCTTGCCGCAGATGCGGGAATACGAGCGCTTCACCACGGTGTGCGCCAACGCCTTCGTGAAGCCGATGATGCGCGCCTATCTCGAACGCCTGACCGAGCGGCTGGCGGCACTTGGCATGGACGCGCCGGTGATGCTGATGCATTCGGGCGGCGGCATCGTCGCGCTCGGGACCGCCGCCGAGTTCCCGGTGCGGCTGGTCGAATCCGGCCCCGCCGGGGGCGCGATCTTTGCCGCCGACCTGGCGCGGCGCTACGGGCTGGCGAAGGTGCTCTCCTTCGACATGGGCGGCACCACGGCAAAGATCTGCATGATCCGGGACCAGAGCCCGAAGACCACGCGGGTGTTCGAGGTGGCCCGCAGCTATCGGTTCAAGAAGGGCTCGGGGATGCCGATCTCGGTGCCCGTCATCGACATGGTCGAGATCGGCGCCGGCGGCGGCTCGCTGGCTTGCGTTGACGCCATGCGCCAGATTCGGGTCGGGCCGGAAAGCGCGGGCTCGGAGCCCGGCCCCGCCTGCTATCAGCGCGGGGGTAAGAGGCCGGCAGTGACCGATGCCGACCTGGTGCTCGGCCGTCTCGACCCGGAGGACTTCGCCGGCGGCACGATCCCGCTCTCGGCCGAGGCGGCGGGGGCGGCGGTGGACCGCGAGGTGGGCGAACCGCTGGGTCTCGACCGCATGACCGCGGCCTTCGGGATCTCCGAGGTGGTCGACGAGAACATGGCCAATGCGACGCGCCAGCACGCGGTCGAGAACGGCGAGGACCTCGCCGGCTTCACCATGATCGCCTTCGGCGGCGCGGCGCCCTTGCATGCCGGCCGGCTGGTGCAGAAGCTGGGAATCGATCGGTTCCTAGTGCCGCCGGGGGCCGGGGTGGGCTCCGCCATCGGCTTCCTGCGCGCGCCGTTCAGCTTCGAAGCGACGCGGAGCGCCAATATGCGGCTGTCGGACTACAGCGCCGCGGCGGCAAAGCGAGTGCTGGCGGAGTTGCAGGAGGAAGCGGCGGCCTTCGTGCGCTCCTGCGATCCGGCGGCCGAGATTGCTTATGAGGCACGGGCCTATATGCGCTATGTCGGTCAAGGTTGGGAGATCCCGGTCGATTTCGCGCCCGAGGACGCGGCCGACCCCTCGCAGGCGCGCTGCCTCGGGCTGTTCGAGGACGCCTACCGCGTGCTGTTCGGGCGGGTGGTCGACGGGGTCGACATCGAGGTGACGAGCTGGGCGGTGAAGGCGACGACCCCCCTGCCCCCGGCCGAGCCGGTGGCGCCGCTGGCGGATGCCGGCGCGGCGGAGGCGATGGAGACACGGCCGCTGTTCGAGCCCGCGGCCGGCGCCGAGGTTGGCGCGCAGGTCACCGAACGCGACCGCATCACCACCGGGCAGCATCTCGCCGGCCCGGCGATGATCACCGAGCGCGAGACCACGGTGGTGGTGCCGGCCGGCTTCACCGCGGCGATGCGGGCGGACGGGACCATAGAGGTGGTGCGTGACGCCACCCGGGCGACGGAGGCGGCGGAATGAGACCGCGCAGAGACCCCCACCCATCCCTCCCCCGTCCAGGGGGAGGGTATAACTGCCGCTTCGCGAAGATTTCTCGTAGCCCCTCCCCTGGAAGGGGAGGGGTCCGGCGGCGCCGCCATGCCGTTCGACACCCCGGACTTGATCCGGGGCCTCGTGCCGCCGCGCACAGATCGTCGAGGTCCCTGGGCAAGCCCGGGACATCGGGGATTCAATACACAGGTGAGCAGATGACCGACCTCTCCCCCGTTGCCCTGCAGGTGATGTGGAACCGGCTGATCTCGGTGGTCGAGGAGCAGGCCCGGGCGCTGGTGCGCACCGCCTTCTCGACCTCGGTGCGCGAGGCGGGGGACCTCTCGGCCGGGATCTACGATCTTCAGGGCCGGATGCTGGCGCAGGCGGTCACCGGCACCCCCGGCCACGTCAACGCCATGGCCGAGTCGATCAAGCACTTCATGCGCGAGATCGGCACCGAGACCATGCGCGAGGGCGACGTCTACATCACCAACGACCCCTGGATGGGCACCGGGCACCTGCACGACATCACCGTGGTGACACCCTCGTTCCACCGGGGGGGCCATGTGGGCTATTTCGCCTGCACCGCCCATGTGGTCGATATCGGCGGGCGCGGCTTCGGCGCCGATGGCAATTCGGTCTACGAGGAAGGGTTCTGCATCCCGGTCATGCATTTCGCCCGGGAAGGCGAAGTGAACCGGGATCTGGTCAAGATCGTCCGCAACAATGTGCGCGAGCAGGACCAAGTGGTGGGCGACATCTATGCGCTCGCTGCCTGCAACGAGACCGGGCACCGGCGGCTCGTCGACATGCTCGACGAGTTCGGGCTGGCGGGGCTCACGGAGATCTCTGCCTACATCCTGGAAAACAGCTACCGCGCGACGTTGGAACGGATCGCCGCCCTGCACAAGGAGACATCGGTCGAGGTCGCCGTGAACGAGATGACCATCGACGGCTACGCCACCCCGATCCGCTTGGCGGTGCAGCTCGACATCCGCGAAGACCGGATTCTGGCCGATTTCGACGGTACCTCGCCGGTCGACCCGAAGGGGATCAACGTGCCGATGGTCTACACCCAAGCCTATGCCTGCTACGGCCTCAAATGCGCCATCGCGCCGGAGATCCCGAACAACGCCGCCTCGCTGGCGCCCTTCGTGATCACCGCCCCCGAGGGGACGATCCTGTACGCCCCGCACCCGGCCCCGGTGGCCTTGCGCCACGTCATCGGCCACATGATCCCGGACACCGTGCTCGGCGCGCTGCACAAGCTGCGCCCCGGCACCATTCCAGCCGAGGGCTGCGGGTCTCTGTGCAACTTCCAGCTCAGCTTCCAGCCCGTGCGCGGCGGCAACGCGCCGCCCGACGCACGCCGGGCAGAGGTGCTGATGTTCAACTGCGGCGGCTCCGGGGCGCGGCCCACGCTCGACGGCATGAACGCCACCGCCTTCCCCTCCGGCGTGATGACCATGCCGGTCGAGGCGACCGAGCACACCGGGCCGGTGATCATCTGGCGCAAGGAGCTGAGGCCGGATTCGGGCGGCGCCGGGCGCCAGCGCGGCGGCCTCGGCCAGTACATGGAGATCGGCGCGACGCCGGGGCACGAGTTCGACTTCTCCGCCATGTTCGACCGGGTGCGCCACCCGGCGCGCGGCCGCGAGGGCGGACAGACCGGCGGGCTGACCCGCTTCGAGCTCGACGACGGCACGGTGATGCGCGGCAAGGGGCGCCAGAACATCCCCGCCGGGCGCCGGGCGATGCTGGCACTGCCGGGGGGGGGCGGCTTCGGCGACCCGAAGCAGCGTGATCCGGCTGCGCTCCGCCGAGACCTAGCGCTCGGTTATGTCTCGCGCGAGGCGGCGATGCGCGACTACGGCATCGCGGCCGACGACCTGCTGGAGGACGAAGGATGAGCCTCGCCCCGATCACCGCTGCGCCGAATCACGCCGCCTATGACGTGGTCATCGTCGGCGGCGCCATCATGGTCTCGTCCACCGCCTGGTGGCTCTCGACCGATCCGGCCTTCCAGGGCCGGGTGCTGGTGGTCGAGAAGGACCCGGACTATCGCGAAGCCTCCTCGGCACTCAGCGCCTCCTGCATCCGGCACCAGTTCTCCAACGCGGTGAACGTGAAGCTGTCGATGTTCGGAACCGAGTTCGTGAAGAACTTCCGCGAGCGGCTCGGCGGCGATCCGGAGATCCCCGAGATCACGCTGAAGGAGTTCGGCTACATGCTGCTGGCATCGGAAGCGGGGGTGCCGATCCTCAAGGTGAACCAGGCCGTTCAGGCAGACTGCGGCGCGGCGACCCGGCTGATGACGCCCGATCAGATCAAGGCGCAGTTCCCGTTCTACCATGTCGACGGCGTCGCCATGGGCAGTTTCAACCCGGTCGGCGAGGGCTGGTTCGACGGCGCCACCATGATGCAGTGGTGGCGGCGCAAGGCGCGCGAGAACGGGGTGGACTACGTCCGAGGCGAGGTCGTGGCGATGGACCGCCGCGGCGGCCGGGTCGAGAACGTGACCCTAGCCTCAGGCGAGACCGTCGCCTGCGGCACTGTGGTCAACGCCTCCGGCCCTTACGGCGGCAAGACCGCGGCGATGGCCGGCATCCACCATCCGGTGGAGCCGCGCAAGCGCTGCCTGTTCGTGTTCTCGTGCCGCGAGGAGCTGGGCCAGCCGCTGCCGCTGACCGTCGATTCCTCGGGCGTGCATTGCCGGTCCGAGGGCGATCTCTACCTGACGGGCACCGCACCGGAGGATGACTCGCCTCCGGCGCATGACGATTTCGAGGTGGTCTATTCCGAGTTCGAGGATGAGATCTGGCCGGTGGTGGCCAACCGGGTGCCGGCCTTCGAGGCGATCAAGCTGGCCAACGCCTGGGTCGGCCACTACGACTACAACGCGCTCGACCAGAATGCGGTGATCGGGCCGCATCCGGAAGTGGGGAACTTCCACTTCGTCAACGGCTTTTCGGGCCATGGGTTGCAGCAAGCAGCCGGCGCCGGGCGCGGGGTCTGCGAACTGATCGTCCATGGCGGGTTCCGGACGCTGGACCTCTCGGAGCTGGCCTATGACCGGATCGCGGCGGGCCGGCCGTTCCTGGAGCAGGCGATCATCTGAAGCGCGCCGTTCAAACCGATCGTCGCGCTGGGGCCGTTCGGCCAAGGCACGAAATCGCTTCGCGATAGGTTGCGGGCGCCGCGGCGAGGCGCGGCGAGCGGGTTGTGATTGCGGGGTTCGGACCGGGAACGGTGTGCTGCCGGTG
>Ga0209255_1000315_pt1 | contig 10986 bp, 9 predicted proteins | sample WorMetvaBAHAMAS2_FD_187394 | JGI IMG/M metagenome (GOLD analysis project Ga0209255, IMG submission 187394) | Marine gutless worms symbiont microbial communities from Max Planck institute for Marine Microbiology, Germany - Olavius vacuus... | ecosystem: Host-associated > Annelida > Digestive...
CAAGAACCTCCCTGCGTGCATCAAGCGCCCGAAGCTTGCGCCGCAGCTCCCGGAGCTGCACCACCGACAACCGATCCACATTGGCGCACAGGCTCCTGAACCGCATCCCGTCCATCTCGATCCTCCCCGAAAGACCATGTTCACCAAATGTTCCCACAAACTTGAGCGACGATCAGCACGCAAGGCAGACACGACATAGAATATCGTTTGAAATCAATGCATTGACCCCATGCCCAAGTTTGGACAAGTGCACCCTCACTCCGCCGCCATCCGCCCCGCCTTGACCAGCATCGGCCTGAGATACCGCCCGGTGTGGCTCGCCTCGACCTCGGCGACCTCCTCCGGGGTGCCTTCGGCCACCACCCGGCCGCCGCCGTCGCCGCCTTCGGGGCCGAGGTCGACGATCCAGTCGGCGGTCTTGATCACATCGAGGTTGTGCTCGATCACCACCACCGTGTTGCCCTGCTCCACGAGCTCGTGCAGCACCTCCAGCAGCTTCTTGACGTCGTCGAAATGCAGCCCGGTGGTCGGCTCGTCTAGGATATAAAGCGTCCGCCCGGTGGCCCGGCGGCTGAGTTCCTTGGAGAGCTTCACCCGCTGCGCCTCGCCGCCCGAAAGCATCGTCGCCTGCTGGCCGATCTTGATGTAGCCGAGGCCCACCCGCTCCAGCGTCTCCAGCTTCTCGCGGATCGACGGGATCGCCTGGAAGAAGCCCACCCCGTCCTCCACCGTCATGTCGAGCACATCGGCGATCGAGTGGCCGCGATAGTTGATTTCCAGGGTCTCGCGGTTGTAGCGGGCGCCCTTGCAGGTATCGCAGGTGACGTAGACGTCGGGCAGGAAATGCATCTCGATCTTGATCACCCCGTCGCCCTGGCAGGCCTCGCAGCGCCCGCCCTTGACGTTGAAGCTGAACCTTCCCGGCTTGTAGCCGCGCGCCTTGGCCTCCGGCAGGCCGGTGAACCAGTCGCGGATCGAGGTGAAGGCGCCGGTATAGGTCGCCGGGTTCGACCGTGGGGTGCGGCCGATCGGCGACTGGTCGATGTCGATCACCTTGTCGAGCTGATCGAGCCCGCGGATGGTCCGGCAGGGGGCCGGGTGCAGCCGGGCGTTGTTCAGCCGGTTGGCGGCGGCCTTGTAGAGGGTCTCGACCGTCAGGGTCGACTTGCCGCCGCCCGAAACCCCGGTGATGCAGGTGAAGGTGCAGAGCGGGATGGCGACGTCGAGATCCTTGAGATTGTTCCCGGTCGCCCCCTCCACGACCAGCGCCTTGCCGGTGCCGGGTCGGCGGCCCGACGGGATCGGCACCTCACGCCGCCCGACGAGGTACTCGCCGGTAATCGAGGCGGCGGAGGCCATGATCTCCTCCGGCGCACCGGTGGCGATGATCTCGCCGCCATGCTCCCCGGCGCCGGGGCCGATGTCGATCACATGGTCGGCGGTGCGGATCGCCTCCTCGTCATGCTCGACCACGATCACCGTGTTGCCCTGGTCGCGCAGACCCTTGAGGCTGTCGAGCAGCCGCCCGTTGTCGCGCTGATGCAGTCCGATCGACGGCTCGTCGAGGACGTAGAGAACGCCGGTGAGCCCGGAGCCGATCTGGCTCGCCAGTCGGATCCGCTGGCTTTCGCCGCCGCTCAGCGTGCCGGAATTGCGGCTGAGCGTCAGGTAATCGAGCCCGACATTGACTAGGAACCCCAGCCGCTCGCGGATCTCCTTCAGGATCGCCGCCGCAATCTCGTTCTTCTGGGCGCTGAGGTCGGCCGGGACGCCCCGCACCCAGTCGAGCGCCTCCTTGATCGAGAGCTCGGTCACCAGACCGACATGCCGCCCGCCGATCTTCACCGCCAGCGCTTCGGGGCGCAGCCGGTGGCCGCCGCAGGCGCCGCAGGGGCGGTTGGCCTGGTAGCGCTCGAATTCCTCGCGGATCCAGCTCGAATCGGTATCGAGGTAGCGCCGCTCCATGTTCGGGATCACCCCCTCGAAGGGGCGCTTGATCTGGTAGACCCGGCCGCCGTCGTCGTAGCGGAAGCTGATCACCTCGTCGCCGGAGCCGTAGAGCATCACCCGCCGAGCCTCGTCGGGCATGTCCTCCCACGGGGTGGTGTGGCTGAAGCCGTAATGGGCGGCCAGTGCCTCCAGGGTCTGGCGGAAATAGGGGGTCTTCGATTTCGACCACGGCGCCAGCGCGCCCTGGATCAGGCTGAGGGACTCGTCCGGCACCACCAGCCGCTCGTCGAAATAGAGCTCCACCCCCAGCCCGTCGCAGGACGGGCAGGCGCCGAACGGGGCGTTGAACGAGAACAGCCGCGGCTCAATCTCCGGGATCGAGAAGCCGGAGACCGGACAGGCGAAGTTCTCCGAGAAGGTGATCCGCTCCGGCTCCCCCTCCCGCGGGGCCGTCTCGATGATGGCGATGCCGTCCGCGAGCCCCAGCGCGGTGGTGAAGCTGTCGGCGAGCCGGGTCTCGATCCCCGGCTTGACGACGATCCGATCGACGACGACGTCGATGTTGTGGCGGAACTTCTTGTCGAGGGTGGGCGGCTCGTCGAGGTCGTAGAACGCGCCGTTGACCTTGACCCGCTGGAAGCCCTGCTTGCGCAGCTCCAGGAACTCCTTGCGGTACTCGCCCTTGCGGTCGCGGATGATCGGCGCCAGCAGATAGGCGCGGGTCCCTTCTTCCATCGCCATCACCCGGTCGACCATGTCCGAGACCTGCTGCGCCTCGATCGGCAGCCCGGTGGCGGGCGAGTAGGGGGTGCCGGCACGGGCGAATAGCAGCCTCAGATAGTCGTAGATCTCGGTCACCGTGCCGACGGTGGAGCGCGGGTTCTTCGAGGTGGTCTTCTGCTCGATGGAAATGGCCGGCGACAGGCCCTCGATATGGTCCACCTCCGGCTTCTGCATCATCTGCAGGAACTGCCGGGCATAGGCGGACAGCGACTCGACATAACGCCGCTGCCCCTCGGCATAGATGGTGTCGAAGGCGAGCGACGACTTGCCCGAGCCGGAAAGCCCGGTGATCACGGTCAGGGTATCGCGCGGGATGTCGACATCGACCCCCTTGAGATTGTGCTCGCGCGCGCCCCTGACGGAGATGAATTTCTGCTCGGCCATCGCCTCAAGCCTGATTCCGTGCCCGGTTCAGAGATAGCGACTTGCCCGCAGATTGCGAGTCGGGATTGTCGCCCGGCCAAGTGTAAACAAAACACGAACATTCGCAATGGTTCTTCGCGGCGGCCGTTGCGCCGCCATATGCGAATGCGCTTCTATGGCCGGCACTGGTGCGTCGGGGGCGACGTGCATCGGAACATCCCAGCGGAGGCGCCATGCTGTTCTTCCTCACCCTCATCCTCGCCTGCCAGCTTGCTGGTGAGATCTTCGTCGCCGCCACCGGGTTGCCGGTGCCGGGGCCGGTCTGCGGCATGGCGCTGCTGTTCGTCGGGCTAATCGCCCGTGGATTGCCCGTGATGCTGGAGCAGGTCTCCGACACGCTCCTCAGCCACCTGTCTCTCTTGTTCGTTCCCGCCGGGGTCGGGGTGATGCTGCATGCCGGACTGATCGGGCGCGACTGGTTGCCGATCTCTGTGGCGCTTGTCGCCAGCACCTTACTCACCATCGTCGTGACGGCGGCGGTGATGTCCCGGCTCGGCCGAGGGAGAGACGAGAATACGGGAGAGAGGGATGCGTGACATCTGGGTCTATCTCAGCGCCAGCCCGCTGCTGCACCTGACGCTGACCCTGGTCGCCTTCCAGATCGGTGCCTGGCCGTACCGCAAGGGCGGGCACAATCCGCTCCTGAACCCGGTGCTGATCGCGGTGGTGCAGCTGGTGGCGATCCTCAGCCTGACCGGCACCGGCTACCCGGAGTACTTCGCCGGCGCCCAGTTCGTGCATTTCCTGCTCGGCCCGGCCACCGTGGCGCTGGCGATCCCGCTCTACCGCCAGTTCGAGCGGGTGCGCCGCTCGGCCCTGGCGCTGATCGTGAGCATTCTGGCGGGCTCGCTGACCGCCGCCGGTTCGGCGGTGGGCATCGCTTGGGCGCTCGGCGGGTCGCGCGACACGCTGATCTCGCTGGCGCCGAAATCGGTCACCGCGCCGGTGGCGATGGGCGTCGCCGAGCAGCTCGGCGGGCTGGCCTCGCTGACCGCGGTGCTATTGATCCTGACCGGAGTGCTCGGGGCGATGTTGGGCCCCCTGGTGCTGAGCGCCCTCGGCATCCGCGACTGGGCTGCCCGCGGGGTCGCCATGGGCACCTCCAGCCACGGCATCGGCACCGCCCGGGCGCTGCAGGAGAGCGAACTCGCCGGCGCCTTCTCCGGCCTTGCCATGGGGTTGAACGCGCTCGCCACCGCGGTGCTGCTGCCGATCCTGTCGCGGTTGCTGTTCTGACCCTTGCGCGGACCGGCCGGGACGGCGAGGATTGCCGGCAAAGAGGGAGGCACGCATGGAAAAGGTACGGATGACGCTGGACGAGTGCCGAGGGCTCGCCACCGAGGTGCTGAGGCAGAACGGCTGTGATCAGGCCAACGCCGATGCCATCGCCGCCACCGTCACCGCGGCCGAGCGCGACCGGGCCTTGAGCCACGGCCTCTTCCGCCTGCCGGGCTACGTCACCTCCTTGCGCAACGGCAAGGCCAATGGCCGCGCCGCGCCGCGGGCCGAGCGCATCGCCCCCACCGTGGTGCGGGTCGACGGCGACGGCGGCTTCACGCCGCTGGCCCATGCGGTGGGGCGGGGACCGCTGGTCGAGGCCGCGCGCGAGACCGGCATGGCGGCGCTGGCGATCCGGCGCACCATCCACTTCGCGGCGCTGTGGCCCGAGGCCGAGGCGCTGGCCGAGCAGGGCCTGGTCGCCCTCGCCGTCACCTCGTCGCCGCCCTATCTGGCGCCGGCAGGGGGCAGGCGGCCGTTCTTCGGCACCAACCCGATGTCCTTCGCCTGGCCCCGGAAGGGCCGCCCACCGATGGTGTTCGACCAAGCCTCGGCGGCGATGGCCCGGGGCGAGCTGATGATCGCTGCGCGCGATGGCAAGCGGCTGCCCGAGGGTGTCGGCATCGACGCCGAGGGCAACCCGACGACGGACCCGAACGCGGTGCTCAAAGGCGCCCAGCTTCCCTTCGGCGGGCACAAGGGCAGTGCGATCGCGCTGATGGTCGACTTGCTCGCCGGCCCGCTGATCGGCGAGGTCACCAGCGCCGAGGCGGGCGATGCCGACAACAAGGACGGCACCGCGGCGCTCGGCGGCGAGCTGGTCTTGGCCCTCGACCCCGCCCGCTTCGGCGCCGACGGCCCCATCGCCCACGACGAGCGCCTGTTCGAACGCATGCTGGCCGAGGAGGGCGTCCGCCTCCCCGGCGACCGCCGCGTCAAGGCGCGGGCCGAGACACCGGGACAGGGCATCGAGGTGCCGCGGAGCCTGTTCGAGACGATCGAGGGGCTGCGGACGGGGTAGCGTGCAGGGTAGGGTGCAGGGTAGGGTGCGCATCCTGCGCACCGTTGCAGCAAGGCCCGTTGGCCGCGGTGCGCAGGATGCGCTCCCGACTCGCAGAGTTCCACGATTCTAGGATACACTCGGCCTGCGACTCAGGTGATCCCATGTGCTGGGATTATAATTACACTTGAAATTAGGAAAAACGACATGACCATCACCGACACTGCCCGCGACTTCTTCGACGCCTGCGAGACCGGCAAGGGCTGGGACGTGTGCAAGCAGTGGTGCCACGACGGCGCGACGTTCTCGTGCCAGTCGGACGCGCTTGCCAACACTACGGCGCTGGAAGGCTACGCCGAATGGATGAAGGGCCTCCTGGGGCCACTGCCCGATGGGCGCTATGAGCTCAAGGCCTTCGCCACCGACCCCGAGCGCGGCACGGTCTGTGGCTTCACCGTCTTCCACGGCACCCATACCGGCGAGGGCGGGCCGATCGCTCCGACCGGCAAGTCGGTCGCTGCCGACTATGTCCACGCGATGCAGTTCGACGGCGACCGGATCTGCCACATGACTAAGATCTGGCCGCTCTACACTTGGTTCAAGGACGAGAAGCCGGGCGACATCACCGGTGACGGCGTCAAGGGCGTCTGGCATCTTGCACGTCCCTGACGGGCGCGTCGCTGAGGATATCGGCCCAACCCAATGAGCGTTCTGGACCAGATCGAGGCTTCCATCCCGGCCCTGCGCCGCTTTGCGCGCGCGCTGGTGCGCGACCGGGACGAGGCCGATGATCTGGTCCAGGATTGCCTCGAGCGGGCCGTGGCGCGGCGCCACACCTGGCGGCGCGAGGCGCCGGTGCTTCACTGGCTCTACCGCATCCTGGTCAACCGCCACCGCGACATCCTTCGGCGCCGACCCGCGCATCTGGTGGCCCTGGGGGACATACCTCAGCCACCGGCCCGCTCCGGCGGGCAGGAGGCGCATCTGCACCTCCGCGAGGTGCAGGACGCGCTGATGCAGCTGCCCGTCGACCAGCGGCAGGTGCTGGTGCTGGTCGCGGTCGAAGGCCTGAGCTTCGATCAGGTCGCCACTGTCTTGAACATACCCAAGGGTACGGTCATGTCACGCCTCGGCAGGGCGCGGACGCGGCTGCGTATCCTGACCGGAAGGGACACCGACTCCAGCCGAGCGACAGGAACCCGAGTGCCATGACCAAGCAGGGCGGCCCGATCCCCGAGAACGAGCTTCTCGCCTATTTCGAAGGCGCCTTGACGCCGGAGGAGAGCGAGGCCGTCGCCGCCCGGCTGGAGGCGGACCCGGAGGCGCGGCGGCTCCTGAACGACTGGGCGCGACAGGATGCAGCACTGAACGCGCTGTTCCGGCCGGTCGGCGATGAGCCGGTGCTCGAGCGGTTGCGGGACGTTGTTCGGCCCTCGCGGCACATGTGGGGCCTGCGGGCGATGCAGGTCGCTGCGATGCTGTTGCTCGTGGTTGCTGGCGCCGCCGGCGGCTGGATGGCGGCGCGTATGGTCCCTGCGGAGTCGCCGGTGCCCGGCCCGGCGGTGGCCGCGATCAGCGCCCACCGGACCTTCGTGGTCGAGGTCGTCCATCCGGTCGAGGTTGAGGCGGAGCAGGCGGCGCATCTGATCGGATGGGTGTCGAAGCGGCTGGGACACGACATCGCGCCGCCCGACTTCGCCGCGCAGGGATTTCGGCTGATGGGCGGCCGGGTCTTGCCTGGCGCACATGGCCCGGCCGCGCTGTTCATGTATGAGGACGAGGTCGGCGGCCGGGTGAGCCTCTATGTCGCGCCGGCCGGCGAGGGAGGCGAAACCGCCTTCCAGTTCGCCGAGCAGGGAACCGCCCAGAGCTTCTACTGGATTGACGGCGCGTTAAGCTATTTCGTGGTCGGCGACGTCCCGCGAGAAACGCTTCGCCACATTGCGCTCGCCGCCTACGATCAGCTGATCTGACCGCCCTCAGGCGTCGATCTCCGGCCCGTTTGCGCTCCGGGCAACGCGCCGGTTCTCCGGGTGCAGCGCGGCGCCGAGGATGTGTACGGAGCCGTGGATCACGTGGTCGGTCGAGCCGACGATCAGCGGGTCCGGCGGCTGCACCAGGCGGTGGTTCTTGCCCGGGTAGTTCACCGAGTTGAGGAAGTGCAGCATGCAGTTCAGCCGCGCCCGCTTCTTGTCGTCCGACTTGATGATGGTCCAGGGGGCATCGGCGGTGTCGGTGTAGAAGAACAACGCGTCCTTGGTCTCGGTGTAGTCGTCCCATTTGTCGAGGCTGGCCTTGTCGACCGGCGACAGCTTCCACTGCTTCAGCGGGTTGGTCTCGCGCGAGCGGAAGCGGCGGCGCTGCTCCTCGCGGGTGACCGAGAACCAGTACTTGTAGAGCCTGATGCCCGAGCGCGTCAACATCCGCTCTATGTCCGGCGCCTGGCGCATGAATTCGAGGTAGTCGGCGGGAGAGCAGAATCCCATCACCCGCTCGACCCCGGCGCGGTTGTACCAGGAGTGGTCGAAGAACACCATCTCGCCCGAGGTCGGCAGATGTTCGATGTAGCGCTGGAAGAACCACTGCCCGCTCTCGGTCTCGGTCGGCTTGTTCAGCGCCACGACCCGCGCGGCGCGGGGGTTTAGGTGCTCCATGAAGCGCTTGATGGTGCCGCCCTTGCCGGCAGCGTCGCGGCCCTCGAACAGCAGCACGAACTTCTGCCCGGTCTCCTGCACCCAGAGCTGGAGCTTGAGCAGCTCGGCCTGCAGCCTGGCCTTCTTGCGCTCGTAGTCGCTCCGCCGCATCTTGTTCTCATAGGGGCAGATCCCGGACTCGAAGGCGCGCCGGATCGCCTCCGGGTCGTGCCGCATCTCGGCCAGTTCGTGCAGCCGCTGGCCGCCGCGACGATGTGCGGCCGCCAGCTTGGCGGCCTGACCGGGGGCAGCGGCGCCTTCGCCCGAGTCTGCGGCCGCGCCGGGCACGGGTTCGGCGGTCGACTTGACGGCCGGCTCGACGGCTGGGTCGACCGCGGGCTCGACGGCAGCCTTGGCGCCAGCCTCGGCGGCGGGGGCTTCGACCTCCGGCTCGATCTGGGCGGCGGATCGGTCGCTGGCTTCGGCGGGCATCGCGGCTCCTCCCTTTCACGTCACGTCGTCGCCGGGGCAGTATACCACCTCAGTGCGGTCCGAGCGAGTCGGCCCCCGGCCGCCGGGCTCAGGCTTCGGCGAGCATTTCGGCCCGCATTTCGATCATCTTCTCGGCGTCCTTGCCATAGACTTCCTGATAGTGGCTGAACTCCGCCTCGTAGCGGCCGACGCCCTGGGTGATCGAGCGCAAGTCGGCGATCAGGCCGTCCAGTGCAGTGCCGGGCAGCTGGGCGCGGAACAGATCCCAACCCTCGCAGTCAGCCTCGCGGTCGAAGCCCAGCACCTGGCCACGGCGCGACGAGACCAGCGGGTTCAGCGCGCCGGTATAGATCGACGGCAGCGAGAACCTGACATTGTAGATCGGCTCCAGCAGCACCGGCGAGCCCTCGTCCAGCGCCTGGCGCACGCCGCCGCGGGCAGCGATGCGGAACGCCATGTCAGAGCTGTCGACGTTGTGGTACTGGCCGTCGTAGAGGCTTACTTGGATGTCGACCACCGGGAAGCCCAACGGCCCCCGCTCGGTCGCGTCCCGGGCACCGTTCTCGACCGCCGGGAAGTAGTTTCTCGGCACCGAGCCGCCACGGATCGTCTGTTCGAAGGAGAAACCCTCGCCGCGCGCAGACGGGGCCACTTTCAGCCGCACATCGGCGAACTGCCCGGCGCCGCCGGTCTGCTTCTTGTGGCGGAAATGGACATCCGCGGGCTTGGTGATGGTCTCGCGCAGTTCCGGCGCGATCGCCGCCTCGACGGTGGGCACCCCGAGATCCTCGGCCATGGTGTCCCGCGCCCGGCGCAGATGCAGTGCCCCCTGGCCGCTCAGCACATGGGCGCCGGTCTCCGCGTCGGTCGAGACCGACAGCGAGAGATCCTCGATGTCCAGCTTGTGCAGTGCCTCCGACAGCTTGGCATCGTCGCGGTCGTTCTCGGCCCTCAGCCCGAGCGACAGCACCGACGTCAACGGCCGATGCCACTCTGGCATCTGCGCCTCGCCATCGTGGTAGAGATGGCCGGACCGCAGGTGGTCGGACTTGATCGCCGCCACCACGTCGCCCGGCTTGGCCTCGGCGATCGGGTGCGCCTTGGCGTCGCCGACGCTGGAGATCGGGCCGAGGGAGCCGCCGCCGAGGGTGTCGCCGGACTTGAGACCGGTCAGGCACCTGAGGAACGCCGTCATGCCGACATGCTTGCGGTGGCGCGCTAGGAACACGGTGGCCTTGGCGTCGCCGAGCCGCTGGGCCAGCACCTCGACGCCCGGGGTCTCGTGGCGCAGCGCCTTCATCATCCGGGTCATGCCGTTGGCATGCAGCGCCGAGCCGATGAAGGCCGGGGTCACCGCGCCCTCCCGCAACACCCGGGCGCAGATCGCGTAGATCGGGTCTCTGGCCGGCTCGCGCTCCTCGATCAGCTCCTCCATCAGCCAGTCGTCGTAGTCCGACAGGCTCTCCAGGAATTCCTCGCGGGCCTCGTGTTCGCGGTCGACCAGATCGGCGGGGATCTCGATCAGGTCCGAATGCTGGCCCTCGCGATAGCGCCAGGCGCGCTCGGAGACGAGGTCGACGGCGCCGACGATCTTGCAGCCCTCGCGGATCGGGATCTGGCGCAGCACCACCGGATGGCGCGAGTAGGTCTGCAGCGCGGCGATGATCTCGCGCGCGCTCGCCTCGGCCTCGTCGATGCGGTTGATCAGCAGGAAGATCGGCACCCCGGCGGATTCCGCCAGCCGTATGTAGGGCGCCGACAGCACCGCCTGCTCGGGCTGCGGCGAGACGCAGATCACCGCTGCGTCGGCGGCCAGCATGGCATGCATCGATTGCTGCATGAACTCCAGCGAGCCGGGGCAGTCCAGCGCCGTCCAGTCGTCACCGAGAAAGCTGAAATGCGCAGCTCGGACCTCGTGTTGGGTCGCCGGGTGAGGATGCCCGCCTTTCAGCTCGCAGAGCCTGTCCACCAGTGTCGATTTGCCGGTGCCCGTGGCGCCCAGCACAGCGATGCATCTTGTCATCCCGTTACTCTCCCCGAAGTCTTGACCCGCAGGCGTGCCAGAAGGCGTGTTCCTCACTCTCGCAGTCATCCCCTGGTCGCAGACAAAGCCGGCAGCCGGGAATCGGCACCTTACATAATTCTTCGCTGCTGCCATAGGCGTGCGAGCGCGATGATTCCAGGCTTTTGCGCCGCAATTGGCCGCGGTTGCCCCGCGATTGGCCCCCGATCCGCTTCCGACCGGCCCGCGCTTAACCGGCAATTAACCATGTCGCTGGCCTGTGGCGGTGAGCGCCGCTAAGCTGCGGCCGGACAGAGGATTCGCAGGCAAGGAGGTCTCGGCCATGGCGAGCAGCGTCAACAAGGTGATCCTGATCGGCAATCTGGGAGTGGACCCGGAGGTGCGCACCTTCCAGAGCGGCGGCC
>Ga0209255_1000316_pt1 | contig 10984 bp, 8 predicted proteins | sample WorMetvaBAHAMAS2_FD_187394 | JGI IMG/M metagenome (GOLD analysis project Ga0209255, IMG submission 187394) | Marine gutless worms symbiont microbial communities from Max Planck institute for Marine Microbiology, Germany - Olavius vacuus... | ecosystem: Host-associated > Annelida > Digestive...
CACCTAGCGAAAAAAGTTCAATTAATGCTAATAGGAAGTCCACTACGCGCTTTCCAATGAGCCTAAGATGATCGTCGTACGTTGCCCCTAAGTCCCCCAAAGGGGGTCTGAAAAACGCAAAACGGCAGATTTGCGTAAAAAATCGGACTTCGCTTGAAGAAAGTCTGCTACAAAGTTTCTTTGTGTGAAAACTGTCAGCGGCAAAGATGTAAGGCATTCATTGACTAATGGGGGCGACCCCTTCTACCTAAAATTTTGAGTCAAAGTGACCGCGTTGGAGCGAAATTTGAACAATAAGCTGCGATAACTCCGAAACGGCACGAGATAGGATGGCAGTTACTATTAATCACTTATTCGAAATCGCATACGGGCTTTCGATTGGCACCGACCTCGATGACCTTGAATGACCTTGAACGCCGTAATAGCCCTTATTTTGCGTTTTTTACGAAATTCGACAGATTGTCAGGCCGATTATATCACAGTGGTTGAAGATAGACCTATAATGTCCGTATAATATCGTCTCCCAGTTCCAGTCTTCTATTTTTTGCGAAAACTATAATGCACCCTGCAGCGCGATCTTTCTGCAATAGCTGCAATAGCTGAGCATGTTGTAATTTACGTGGACAGCTTTACGGTAACGACATAAAGCTGTTAGCGATTCATCTAGAAAAGAAGTAAAATAAACTGTACAACAGGTGTCCGCTATGAAATATTCTGTTTGCTGCTGTAGCAACTGTTACGAATGTTGTACTATCCACCCGTCCAGTACATTTGCATCGACAGGAAAGCACGATAAACCGCCAAAGAGGTGATGAATCCAATGAAACGAAATCCTATCGAAACAATAGGCATTTTTGTCTCGTATAGCGTTGTCTGGCCGATGTGAATCACTACTCGTAGCTAACATTAGTTCGCCGATGATTGCTTCAACTGGTCGGTTGCACGTATATGGCGACCAAATGCGATACGCTGTCAATTCACCGCCAAGCTCTAACCATTCTGTAGCCCGCACCAACAGCACCGTAGATTAATGATAACGTGACCAGTTGGCCATCGCTGTCCGGTCCTCTTCGCGGTCATCCGTTCACACCGGAATGTTCTGTTCAATTACTCTAGTCCTGGTCAGCATTGTGGTCAGTCGGACTGACCGCTCGAACCGTGATTGCGTCTCAGTCGCGGTGGTTCTTCCGTCGCCGCACGTAGCCGACAATCGCAGCCGTCGAGTCTCATTTCGTGCGCAGACGTAGATGGCACGTCCGTTACAACAACGGCGTCGGTGGGTCGCCGCACTTGGCGGCCGCTTTTATTGTCGTCGCCGGCGAAGATACAATCTCCAAAGTGTCTACACGCCGCCTAGCGACCAGCGAGCGCACTGCGCATGTCAATGAACAGAAGAGCGACCAATGACACTCAACAGCTCTTCAGTTAACTGAGACGTCTTTCACACTCGAGAACTCGCTAAGTACCAGACAAATGAATAACTAAGCTAATCCGGCTGTTTTTGGGTGAACCAAGTCGGTCTGAATATATCCATAGTTCAAATACACAATTGGTAAGATATATAACATTATTATGAACATTTATATTTCGTAATTTGCTTATGTTTTTTTTTTCTTTTCTGTTTGTATTTGCAAAATATTAATATTAGTATTAATATTAAGTATATTAATATTAATATTATTAAACAAGATATGAAAAATAAGCGTTACTTGTTTAAGTGCAGTTATCCTTTGTATTGTTCACTAAGCAAGTTTTTGCTGTGAATTGTGCAATTAATTTCTTACTTATTTCGTGTTTTTGAATTTGTTTTTGTACTTGGAGTGTTTTTCTGATTATTTTAGTTGCTGCTTTGCTGCCGTACTGGCAAAATAAAGTTCATATGGCAATAAAGTAACTTTTTAGTGAATTAACTGAATTTTGTTTAATTTTAATACACTGAAATGTAACTGATTTCTTGGCATCAATGTCAAGAGACTTCGTTTTTCTGTTACTTCTGTTGATAAATTAGCAATAATATCATTGTTACTAATACAAGTCAGTAAGATAAGATCAAGTTTACGGTTAATTTCATTGAAATGCATCTTCTGCTTTTGGTTACTCACAATGAATATGTTTTACTATATTCATTGTGTTGGTTACTGTGGGAAGATAAAGTACGTGCTGTTTATGTAGTATGCATTTCTGTCTGTATGCAGAAACGTACGTCAGTAATAGCATGTCAGGACGAGCACGTGACAAATGGAGCAGTGTCAACAAAAAACGGCACACACACATTCACACACACACACACACTCTCTCTCTCCCCCTCCCCATCTCTCTCTCTCTCTCTACAATGCAAATAACACGAATCTCCATTTGTTGCCACATGCAACCGCTCCGTCGTCTAATTTATCCACGTCCGGCGTCACCAGCCGGCTACAGCAGCTGTAGCAGCAGGTGCCTGTCTCGTGGATGCAGTGATAAATGGCGCAATATAGTCGTGGAAGCGACATTCCGTGTGGTCGGCCGTCTTACTCGATGTCGTTAGTGTGTGGAAGTCGATTGTTTGATGATAAGGGAAAAGCGTCTCTTATCAAGTGTGACGAAGGTGACACGTGTTATATGTTGTGCATTATTGCACCAGAAATAGCTTTAATATCTGTGATCATATTTAGGCCGACTTAGTTCATTCAGACATCCAGATTACTCGTTATTAATTACTACTAGTTTTTTTTGAGTTCGGTTTACTTCTTTTGATACATTACTGCACAGATACAAAGTTTGTTTTATATGCCTGTGAATACTTGTGAAAATATCTTTTTACAGTGTGTGAAAAAGTTTAATTAAATAGTACAGCCTTGTTTCTTTGTAACATGTCATTGTATGCTTTTTTTGTCCGTCTGCATGTTTTCTCTCTCTCTGTCTTTTACTGTCACTGTCTATGGACCTTATGTCTGAAATAAACGCATTTATTCATTCATTCATTACCGCAGTTGTTATCATGATGCCAACTTTTACACGGTGTCTTCAGTCCTTCGGTTTTGTACAAGAAATCAAGTCAGTGAAAAGCTGCTATCATCGGCCTTACTCATATCATGTTGGTCTCAATTCCGTTACAATCCGAGCAGCGAGCTGTTATCTTCCTGCATTAGAAGTGTGCACAGTAACGACTGCTCAGTGTGGACGGCGACGGTCTGGCGTAGCAGTAGCGCGTTTTTCTCGATCAACGAAGTTAACCTACGTTTGGCCCGGTTAGTACTGGGATGGGTGACCGTGTTCGGGTTCAGTTCCTGGTGCGGGACATTTATCTCGGTATCTAGCCAGTCACCCAAGTCAACTCAGCCTGGAATCCCTTCGTGGGTAGGCGCAATGAGTACCAGCCAAATGGCGGTGACGCCTTGCGGCTGGGGATCGAGCAAAGGCAACTACGGTTCGTGTGTGGGTGGCAGATGAAACTGAGTGATCCCGTTGTTACACACGGGCCACGAGCCATATCTGAGGGCGTAGGAGTTATACATTATAAAGCGCTATATAAATTAACCTTCTTTTACTTTTTACCATGCGACTGCATGTAATGCAACGCATGGAAATGCGAAGGCCTTTCTGTCCGTTTGTCTGTCTGTCAAACGCGTGCATTGTGACAAAACGAAAGAAACTTGTGTCCATATTCTCATACCGAATGAAAGATCGTTCCTCCTAGTTTGCTGATAAAAAGAATGGTTGGTGAGGCGATCCATCCTACCTGAAATTTTGGTCCAAACTGCCCCCGTTGAAGCAAAAACGCCCATTCGCTCGTAGCGCCTCAGCTGTAACACCTAGCGAAAAAAGTTTACTTATCATTACAGGAAGTCCACAACACGCTTTCCAATGAGTCTAAGATGGACATCGTACGTTGCCCCTAAGCCCCAAAGGGAGGGGGCTCAAAACACAAAGCGGCCACTTTTCTGGAAGATACTTCTGCTGAAAAGTTTATTTGTGTGACAACCGTCAGCGACAAAGTTGCATAGGCCTAAGGCATTCATTGGCCTATCTATACATGCAAAAATGGTTGGTGGGGAACGTCCCCTTCTACGTGAAAATTGACCGAAACTCACCCACCTTCTTTCGATACGCCGATTTTCAATTAATATTCGCTCGTAGCGCCTCAGCCGTAACGCCTATGGAAAAAGTTCAATTAACACGAATAGGAAGCCCACTACGAGCTTTCTAATAAGTTTAAGATGAACCGTGTACGTTGCACCTGAACCACCGCCCCTAATTATGGAGGGGGCTCAAAAACGCAATGTCCAAAATTTAAACAATAATCTACGATAACTTCAAAACGGTACGAGATAGGATGTCAGTTAGTATTAATCACTAATAAGAAGTCGCATACGGGTTTTCGATCGGTGACCTTGAATGACCTTGAACGGCGGAATAGCCCTTGTTTTGCGTTATTTCACCGAATTCGATAGCTTTGGAGGCTAATAACGTCACATTGGTTGAAGACAGAACTATAATGTCCGCAAAATATCGTCTCCCGGCTTCATTTGGCCAAAACTGACACATGCAGCAGTCGCACAGTCTCTTTGCGACAGCTAAGCTTTTTGTACTTCAAAGTCCCTACACCGTCACATTACCAGTACGTCCGGAATGCAGTCCCCTGGTACCAGCAAGTGCGACAAGTCGACGACAGGCGCCAGCTGAGGCCCACCGGCGTCGACGGAGTTAAACAGGTCCAGGCAACCGGTCAGAACAGACTCGTTACCGACAACGTGTGTCAACGTCTCCAGGCAGCAAACTTGCGAAACATGTTGTGGGTAACCTATAGCCTGCTTGTTAGGTCTACTACCTTGCATTAATTTACCTAAACAATAAAATATAATGCCAGTAAACTTACATCGCGCAGAACTGTTTCTAGATTCGGTGAATGACAATGAAAATCGTGCGATCGTGTCCGTGATCGCGTAACTCAACAAAATGTATGCAAATTGTGCTCGACTGTACATGTAAGGTGTGCTGAAAATGCAAGGTCGCCGCGTTCTGTAGGATATGAAGCACTTGCAGGAATACTGATTTGTGCAAATCCTTGTACCATGTATACGACTTGGTTACAATAGTTTGTGCATGACATATGACCAACCTCACAGCGACTTTCATAAAACAAGATGCTCAGCTATCGCAGAGAGATCGCGCTGCAGGGTGCGTTATAGTTTTTGCCAAAAGTAGAAGACTGGAACTGGGAGACAATATTTTACGGACATTATAGGTCTATCTTTAACCACTGTGATATAATCGGCCTGACAATCTGTCGAATTCCGTGAAAAAAATGCAAAATAAGGGCGTTCAATGTCATTCAAGGTCATCGAGGTCGGTACCAATCGAAAGCCCGTGTGCGATTTCCTATTAGTGATTAATAGTAACTGTCATCCTATCTCGTACCGTTTCGGAGTTATCGCAGCTTATTGTTCAAATTTCGCTCCAACGCGGTCACTTTGATTCAAAATTTCAGGTAGAAGGGGTCGCCTCCCACCAATCATTTTTGCACGGATAGTTAGGCCAATGAATGCCTTACAACTTTGTCGCTGACAGTTTTCACACAAAGAAACTTTGTAGCAGACTTTCTTCAAGCGAAGTCCGATTTTTTTACGCAAATCGGCCGTTTTGCGTTTTCAGACCCCTCATGGAGGACTTAGAAGCAACGTACGACGATCATCTTAGGCTCATTGGAAAGCGCGTAGTGGATTTCTTATTAGCATTAATTAAACTTTTTTCGCTAGGTATTACGGCTGAGGCGCTACGAGCAATTATCGGTTCAAAATCGGCGATTTTGCTTCAACGGGGGCCGGTTGACCCCAAATTTCAGGTAGAAGGGGTCGCCCCCACCAACCATTCTTCTTCTCAGAAAACTAGGCTAAATGTTCTTTCATGTGGTATATAAATCTGAACAGATCTTTTTACCGTTTTGTCACAATTTACGCGTGTGACGGACGGACAAACGGACGGACGGACGGACAGACAGAATTCTCATCACTAGACCGCGTCTGCATTGCATGCAGCGCGGTAAAAACTTATCAGCGTGGCGTGGACGTTGGCGTGAGATTTAGCGCAGTTTGTTAACCGTGTTTAAAACGAAACTGCGACCCGTGTTACAATGACCTCGTGCTATAGACTAACTGTGAAGAAGCTAATTATGTGACATATGTACATTCATGAACGGCCGGTGAGTGACATGGTAGCGACAGGACAATATAATGGCCACAATTGCTACACCTGGACACACCTGCAAAGGCATTATATAACAGGCTTCATCGGTGTTCTGTACTATTACCTCTACAAGAGCTCAGCTACTGCTGAGATGGCCGCGCAATGTTGCACAATTCGAACTTTCTCTGCCGAGTGCGTGGCACCTCTTTTAATGCACTCGTTCTCAGTAATCTCTGAGGTATCATCATAAATCATATATTGCCAGAAGTAGATACCCTGTGCTACATTTTTGTCGCAGACAATCTGGGTCTGACTTCAATCACTGTGACGTAATTGGCCAGAAAGCTAGGAAATTCGGTTAAATAACGCAAAATAACGGCGATTTCGCCGTTCAAGGTCATTCAATTTCAATCTCACCAATTTGAGAATGTCGGTACCAGTAAGCCCGTGTGCGACTTCCTATGTGTGAATCATAGTAACTTATTTCCTATCACGCATCGTTTCCGAGATATGGCGGATTATTAGTCCAATTTTCGCTGTCTGTGGGGGTACCTCTTTTTAACGCACTCGTTCGAGGTAAACACTAAACACTTAAATGTAGGATTGCGAAATTCGGCCTTAAGAAACTAAAACATCTAATTATCATAATGTGAAGTATATTTCGATATATTGAACGTTTAGGTGTGATTGGCGAGTGTGACGAGCAGACAGACGGAGAGACGGACGGCAGACTTACCTATAGCACATTACTGCGTTGCGCGGCCGAAAACGTGGCAGTTACTTCTGACAATGATTATAGCAAACGTTAGCGGATGTGAATAATTTGCATGGTGCATGAATTCTAAGCGCACTCATTACTCACAGTATACACTGTCTAGTACAAGAAGCTCATCAGCAGATGAGATAGCGAACGTGGACTTTTTAACGACGATATTGTACACGTACTACAAAATACAGTAGACTTACATGTATAGTCATGTGCAGACTAGCTATAAACGCAACTAATTAGACTGAAAGGCAACAATTTTCTGCTGTGACAGTAAGTCTAAAATCTGGATTTTAGTTTTTTTTTCGAAAAACCTAAAAAAAACTTTAATTTGGACTTCTGAGTATTTTATTTTATTTTGTAAAAAACCTAACAACCTAGGTTTTTTACAACCCCTTTCTACAACCCTGGTTAAGACAGATAAAAAGTTGAGTTGAGCAAGGTTTAACGTCCCACCAAACACATTATAGGTCATATCGGGGACGGGTTTTTAAGGGTCAAATGACCCAACCAATAGTGTCAAAGCACTGGAGGAAGAGAAGACAGAAGGAAGACAGATAGGAGCTTAATATATACGTTTAAAAATGAGATTTAAGGCGGCGTTTGCAAGTCGCAGTACAGTTAGTCGATCGCAAGAACTCAGAGTTCCAAACAGACGGTCCAGCAACAGAGCTCTCTCCTATCTGTGTCCTCGTCCTTGGTACAACGTAATTAGTGAAGTGTCGGTTGAACGCCGTTCGACGACGAGGCCTATGCGGACTGATCAGCGTCGCCGATGTATGAAGGAGGCCGGCTAGCGTGTGTTCCAGGACAGCAAGTTTGAACTGGATACGGTAGCAACTATTGATAACCAGTGCAGCTCCACCAGCGCCGGACTAACGTGGTTTCGTGGCAACAGGTCAATGACGAGTCCAACTGTAGCGTTGCCTGATTTAAATAAATGTATGTATGTATGTTCTGGACTCGCTGTAGTGGCGCGACTGCATGTTCAGCGCGCAAACACTATGGAAGCAAATCGGTTCAAGCATCAATACACGTCGCTACTTCAGACCACAACACATGTTCACTAGGCTCTTTTGCGACGTACATGTACGTACACATTCAGACTGAGGCGAAACCGTTTATTAGCGTAATAAGTATTTGTCCCCGACTAATGTAAATTCCAGTGATTTTAGCTAACTTTAGTTGAACACCTCTTATAGTATGCAATATGAAGCACGGTACGGATCTTCCTGTTACCGAGTTATTTTTTAAATATTGTCTATTCAATAGAGTCTCGGGCCAAGTAGTAATTCGTTCTCTGGGCAATCCTTTGTACAACGCAATTGTCGACATGCCAACACACGTGTCTGTTACACGTTACACTCGCCACGTTGTGATATTTTTGCCAGAGCCAGTTATAAAACACGCTTGTGAACAGGCCAGGTGCAAAAAAATCAATGCTGTATATCATTATGTTTCTTTCTTTATAATTGTGTTGTTTTTATTTTTATTTATGTCTTTCAATCCAGCTGTAAAACTGCATGCAGTATTCTCAGTAAATAATCGATCTAACTCGGTCAGAACCTTCTGCCAGCCATCCGTTCCATAGCCGGAGAAACTTCACAACATGCCAGCAGAACAATGCTTCGGCTCACTGCGCTTGCGACACGGTTCACGAACGACCGCCGGACGGAAGGCCGGTCGGCATACCCGAAGACATATTGCCTCCGCCTAGTCCGCCACCGATTCTTTGATGGCGGATGCAAAAAAATAGATTACATCGTGAAACAGTAAGTTATTATTGTAATTTTTCAGCAGTGTACACTGATTCAGCGAATTGCATCTTTTGGAGCACGGTTTCGTGTGTAACAACAAAATTTAATAGACTGACAACGCGGCATATCATTGGCATTGGCAAAAGCGTCAAGTTCCTAAATGGCGAAGATTTCTTAACTAGTCAGGGCATAGTGCTGCTGACAGAACATAGCCGGTATGAAATCGACGAAAGCAGACACCAGGCCAGCGAAAAATGACACTGCAAAAGGGTGTTTATTGTCACGGCGAGGCAATTGCGTCTACTCGCACGTGCGCGTATGTAGTCAATCGGCGCAGCGCCGAACAGCAGAAGGGCAACGTACGCCAAGCCCAGCCGATCAGTCAGTAGCCAGCAAGTTCACTCTGATTCTGCCGTCCGCGCCGCGTCTCTGCATCGAAACTGAAGCCACGTCGACGACGAGAAAGTCGCAGCGAGTTGTCTTGGAAGTAGCGTACTGTGCGGCATGGAAACGAAGCTGGTGAACCTAGCGACATCGCATTCGTGTCAGGAGGCCACTGGAAATTGAAATCGGTCGAAAGCGCTGAGCTGAAACGTGTTTATTTTGCATTGCTTCGACGCATCGACGAACGTCTGCGCTAATCGATTTCGCCGAATACTGATGGAAGACCGTCATATGACCTTCAAAGCCACACGGAGTCGCCGTAGCGCGCTTATGTCATCCACTACGGTGACGTCTTAACCAGGATTAATTACGTGGAGATCGATTAGCGGAATCAGTGCGTGCACTTGATTGCCTGGCTGCATTCTGAACACCGACCGCCGATTTGTCTTCACCGTTGCTGGTGTGACAACATGTCGGCGATAACAATCTTAGTTTGAGATCCTGCGTCGAAGCGACCCAGGATTCGGCTCTCGGATCAAACTGTTTTTTTCGGTTCATTCCGGAACCGGTGCGACCGAGTGAGTCGTCGGCGACAGGTCGGGTACACGTACTGCTAGCGGTTCGTCCAAATGGTCACGACGTCGACGGTGTTCCACCGCGCTCTGGACTCGGACGCCGGCGGGAGCGGCGGTTCCATGGAAGGACTCGGATGTAGTGCAGGGTAGAATGCATCGTAGTAGCGGACGCCGGGTCGTCGGACACGCAGGTGTTCGCTGGTCAGTCCGTCGACGACGAGAAGTTGGACGGCATCACGCTATCTACCGCACGGCGTTGACGCTGACGACCATCGTCTGTCTCGTTGTTGGTGCTTCTGACGGCGACCGCTCTTCGAAGTCGTCAGCCGCAGAAGACACCGTGGAAACAGTGATACGACCTACGACGAGTCTCTCTTTTGTTCAGTCTCACACGCACGACATGAGCGTACCAGACATCTCTTACGACGCCAAGAACGACTTGTCAACCGATGTCAAACAGTCAGTAAGTTTATCACTATTTACTTTCGTATATTGATATCATAATTAATGCACTCTGGACCAGGTGCCCAACGTAACGGCAGTAACGCAGTTATCTGAATGGCAGGCGGTCCAACCAACAGTAAATCTATGCCATTTGCACGACGTTATTATGGGATATTTTCCGCTGAACGAAGTACCAAAACGGCTAAAGTGACTGTAAACTCTGACCTAAACCCTAACTGTAGCTGGCCAGGCGCGTAGGAACCGTTCGACAGTCGTGTGAGTCAAGATATGTTGTTTCTTAGGTCTTGGTGTCCCAGTGGAGTCCATGAAACAGAGTTCCTGGTAACTAGATACTCCGTCTTCCAAATGCTGAAAGTCTTAAAGAAATGGGACGCGGTTGGAAGGCATCACGCTGTTGGTGGGACCGCCTGCGCTTGTCGACTTGTCATTAAAGAAAATAATGACCGTGATGATGAACATCATCATAAACATTGTAGTGCGTCCGGATCATAGAACCACTACAATGTCAGTGCCAGTGAATAAAATTGTCGCCACCTCCTGTTGGCTAAAAACTAACGATCAGCAAGTGTGACAAAACGCAGTATTGAAACGATGAATGTCCAGTAGTACTACTGCAGTGTACTAATTACTACTACTAACACCAATAATAGCAGTAATAATAACTCATTAATGTTTACAAATACATGATATACTATAAGTCATTATCGACAGTAGTCATAGAATAGTTACGTATGTTCCATCATTATGGCGGAGGTGGAAGTCTGGTATTTGAGTTCTGAAGACCAGTGGTTTGTATTTTGGACCTCAGAACAACACAGTACTTCGGCTCCAAACTTTCGTCTCAGACGGGAGGGTAGGAGCTAGCCACTCCT
>Ga0209255_1000317_pt1 | contig 10978 bp, 7 predicted proteins | sample WorMetvaBAHAMAS2_FD_187394 | JGI IMG/M metagenome (GOLD analysis project Ga0209255, IMG submission 187394) | Marine gutless worms symbiont microbial communities from Max Planck institute for Marine Microbiology, Germany - Olavius vacuus... | ecosystem: Host-associated > Annelida > Digestive...
ATTAGAAAACTAATCAATAACACAACTGTTAAAGAGAACTGACATTAGGTATACCTGCAACACTTGTAGACAATGGGTTTTCTATATGTGTGACTATTTCTTCACTCAGTGAAATATCAGGTGGATCAACATTGACATTCCTCTGATCATCATCCGCTGTTTGCTCACACTCTATCTCACTGGTTGTTCTGTGCTGACAGCCATTCTGTTCTGTCTCACCCTGTATGTCACTAGACACTTTCTGTCTCTTCTTTGGTGGAAGATGACGTAGAAGGTCACTGGTACTTAAATATTTCACAGAATTTTGTTCACGACCTCCATCAATCAGAAGTGCAGGTGTGGGTTTTGATCCACCAAGACTACACTGAGATTCAGTGACAAGCTGATTGCTTGAGGTGTCATATGATGCCTGATGATGATCTAACGAAACTGCTGGTAATACTCGGCTGCTGTTCCTCACTGGCAAGCTATTGTTGGCAGCCTCACTAGATGCTGATTGCAGGTTCAACTTTGTCTGTGTATCAAAATTTCTTGCTGCTGACATATCAACAGTGCACAGAACTGGTTGAACAATGTGATCATTACAGACAGGCACAGAGACTGCAGGAATCTGCGAACGTAATGCATCTGCATTATTAATTTCATTATTTTCCACAGATGCAACACTTGCAGCTGAATTGAATACCTGCACTTTAGTGGCAGTCAAAGAACTTGACTGAGCGACACTTGCACTGATACGACTGTAATAGTCACGCAGTGCACCAAGTGATCCAAACTGACCGACTGCCTCGTCACTCGATGACGCAGCACTCGTGCTGTGAGATGCAGATTCACCTGTTGCATGACCACTGCAGCTCACACCGTTGACAATACCAGTGACAGTACTGGACGAGCCAGCTGAACAACCACCAGACACATTATAATAGTTTCCTAGAATGCTCAGAGAGCCAAGAGAATGCAGCTGAAGTGTAGCACTGTCAGCAGCAGTTACTAATTCACTGCTATGTGCAACATCTGCTTGTGTCACACTGTTGTTGAGTGAGTCGGCAGACTGTCCATTATGTTGTGTCACAGTCTGAATGACTGGCACACATTCAGTGTCTGGCAACACAGTAGACCCACATGCTGCTGATGCAGACATTGGCACTAACAGCCACGTACCATCAGATATCGGTTCTAAAACAAGCGGCAGTTTTACAACTCCGACACTTGCATTGTGATTATCAGGCTCAACAGTGCTCAGTGTAGAAACTTCACCCGGTGACCCAGACTCAACAGTGGAAGAAGGGCAACTGGCAAGCACTGGTGGATTCCAGCCCATCAGTACTGCACTGAACACTGAACAGCTGGCAGTGTCGGTCTCCATACACGTTGCAGTCTCAGACACATCCGATGTGCTCTGAAGTGTTGACTGACTCTGAAGGACACTATCGTTAGCACTGCAGACAGATGGCTGGCTTTGTACATGGACCGGCATCCTATCAGCCGGTGACCTTGTCTTACGAGTTGGTATGTCTACATGCCCATGGCTAGTTGTGCTGGCACTGCCATCGACAGACACACTTCGAGTCACCAATGGTACGTTATGCAGGCTCAAAGGCAAAGAACCAGAACAATCGACTTCATCAACAACCATTGATGGTAATCTAGCAAAGTTAGCAGCTGATCTATCATCGTAAGAATTTTGACGAGTTATAACACCATGACGAGGTTGTTCAATGCTGTTGGCAAGACCTGCAATTGTCTCTGCAACACTCAAGCGTTCATCAGACTCCTTCTGTGATGCTCTAGAGCCCCGTCGTCGAGGAGGCATTTTGTAGTGACAATCTACAGCAATAATATGTCAACACAGTTCTACAAGTTTCACGATACAACATGATACGATATGCAAGTATGTACAGTGCAATCAAAAGCTGACAAATAGTCAGCTTAGTCTAGCACACAGAATCAAAATAAAAATTATGAATGAAATCAATTTTGAATACACTGGGTACAAAATTATAAAAGCAGCTGAAAAGCCATGAAGTCAGCCTGAGCTGTAGGGTACTTGATCTACGTCGGAAGGATTTGTAGAAAAGGTAAGTTCTGAGCCTGGAATGGAAGAGTGAAGCAGTGATGGATAATGACAGTTGTGACATGAACTGCATGGCTTGCATGAAATGAAATGAAAGTAAAAGAGACAGAATCTCAGTAGGCTACCAAGATGAATCAGACAGTTCATTCCAAAGACAAGGTGATGCATATCGAAATGACCAATTTGACATTTGCTAAGAAAAGCAGGTCAGTGGATGAGCAAGGAAGACAATAGATAAACAGCATATGTCATGAGGAAGTTAAACAAAAATCAAATACAGATATGCAGTTCAGAAGACAGGAAAATTTTTGTCCAAAGGGCTAAACTATGGAAAATATCCTATCTTGCAATGTTGAAGAATACCTTATATAATTTGTAGATCTAGAGGTCAATGACTTTCAAAATTTAACAGTATCTTCCTTGTCCAAAAATAAACCTAGGCTATGGTGAAATTTTCACGTAAGATCCCATTTCGTGTGCATTTGCTAATGGACCAACAGACGAACAAACAAACAAATGAAGTATTACATAAAGAAGTCGTCAACATTACTACAATGTTGCAATGAGATTGTTGCTATGAGAGTGTTATGCTGCAAAAACAGACTCAGAATCACACAGTTTTGTTTTAGACACAGCATCAAATGTTCAGTGTGTCACTAGTGTCAGTCCAAACTAAATACATTCTACATATCGGTACACTGAGCTCCTCTCAAAAACTGCTCAAAATCTTTTGAATAAGCTAATTATCAAACCAACTGCTTACTGTAAATTTTAAATCAATAATTGCAGGAAGTTGCTTCAGATACACAAAACTCATAAAACAGTTGAAGCTCATCATAAATAAAGTTCATGGCTATATCCAGGAAGAGCCCCCGGGGGCTTATCCTGGAGATTATATGCTAACACTAACCCTAATCCTAACCCACGGGCTAGTCCTCGATAATGCCAAGTTCATGCCATCACATTAAGTTCAAACTGAAAATAAAAATCAAAGCACTAGCTACTGCTAACACAGATCTGATCATCAGATAAACAACAGTGTCAACTGATATGCCAGTCTAGACATTGTACATGAAAGCTACTTTAATACCTTCCCATTGCAAATCTTAGCTGGAACTGGTGCCTAGCTGGCAAATCTGCACTGTAATGCAAAATTTGGGAGCAGCGGCAGCAACATTCTGTTAACAAAAACTATAGGCCTAGGCCATTCCCAAAATGCAGTAAAGTATGTGTCCCATTTAAACCATACTTTGCTGTTATGAGGTATACTAAGTTCATGCATAAGTGGTATTTTAACCGAATGCAGTACACTGACTATTAAAAAACTTGATCATCATCCGAGATTCAACTCATTTCCAATGTAGGCAAGCCCAATTTTGCTAAGTATTTCTTCACAGTAGCAGACATGATGCCAATTACCAAATTCTGCTGCCTATCTCGTCAGCCCAATGACTTAAAGCGGCAATGGTTCAAGTTGGTTGCAGAAAAATGCCGAGAATGTTTTTGCTTTTAGCTGCAATTCACGCTGTGGTTTTACGAAGCGAACGAGAGCGTGCAACGTCAAACGCGTATAGAGAAAGTAAGATGATCCACATCACTAACAACAAATAGTTAAGTGACAATATATAATATCTATATTAAGTTTTAATAACAAATAATACTGTCATCAAACGACAGCTTGCATCAACAACCTTACCACATAAACTGGCTATATTAATCGGCCATATTGGAAAAACCGCAACATCTCTGACTTGGAAAAGACCGGGGTCACGTGGTAACTCAACACTGTGGGAAAATCCATCGGGTTTGGAAATCCCGTGGCAATGATGTCAATTGAGATTACAAGTTGCAACCAGGGCGCTTAAAGAACACATTGCACTTGTGATGTGTTGTATTTTTTACTGATCTTTATTCGCCGTTATTAACACCGCAAAGGCAAAAAATTCCGAAGAAAGTTAAACCATATACGCGAGTAAAAGTAGTGCGAGTTTCTCACACAACCGTCCTTCCGGTCAGTGCGGTGCAATACGTAGGGGGACCTATACCTGGCAGTTACCTGCTGTGCAGAACCTCTTCTTTGTTCAACTCTTTCACTCTCTCTCGATCACAACACTTGTACTTCATCTTGTTATCACTCATGCTTGGCCAACAACCTGCTCCTCTCTGAAAATCACAAATCACGTAGCCTACACTTTTCTATACACATCGACTGGTCTATGGAAATGGATGGAACCAACGTTCTGTTAACTTTGTCAATATCAGCTCTCGAGATTCTCTATACCGAACTTTCATCTCTTCAAACTCGCCAGTTGATCATCTTTATTATCAGGGCCGGATTACCCAATGTGCACGTGCACATGAGGCCCCACCACCAAAGCAAAATTTGGAGGCCATCCCATACTGGCAAACACGAAGTGTCATTAACGTAGGCCTATATTTAGAAACTGACAGCCAACATTTTTATTGTTTTAAATCATTTTCTTTATATATTCTAGTTCAATTAGGTACAGAGAGGAGAATGGTAGGACTAGCTAACCCAAGGTTTGGGTTGATGAGACGTCAATAACTTTGTCTCCTCCAAAAATGGAATGATTATTTTGGTTTGTCACAGCAAAAATGAAATGCACCAAACTGTGTTTCGTGGCCGAGCTGGAAGGGAAACAGGAGGGAAGGGGATAAAAGATGAAGACGATCGATATACCCTGCAGTGTCTGAAGGGATTGACGCCGCCGTCGCTCGCTATACTACTGCATTTTGCCACTGCGTGAATAATGTGTTCATGAAATAATTATAGGCCTAAGGGATACAAACTAATTACTTTTTAGAGTGAGAGGCCCCACCAATACGATGCACACTCTGCCAAGGTAGTTCAATCCGGCCCTGTTTATCACATCACCACTCACGTCTTCCAGCACTCCTGCACTGTTTCATTCCAGGCTTGACTTCACTGTTCCACAAATCCAAATCCTTCCCACCAGACTTACTCGCTAACCGCACTGACTTCATAGATTCTCAGATTGTTTGACGGCTTTTACAGCATAATAGTCCTTATTTTGCGTTTCTCACCGAATTCGATAACTATGCAGGCCAGTTATGTCACAATGGTAAGGATGTACCGGATAGTAAATTTTATTATCCGGCCGGAACCGGATAGTACCGGATAGTAAATGTGCTATCCGGCCGGAACCGGAACCGGATAGCCAAAAATGGCCGGATATCCGGCCAACCGGAACCGGATATCCGGTACATCCCTACACAATGGTTAAGATAGACCTATAATGTGCGTAAAATAATGACTCCCAGTTCCGGTCTTCCACTTTTGGCCAAAAACGACGCACCCTGCAGCATGGTCTCTGTGAACAGCTGAGCATCTTGTACTTTGACAGCATGAGTCGTGGAATAATATTTACTTTTAGCATCTCTTTCATGATACACGTCACTCCAGTATCTGCGTTGACGACGTCATACATCTTCAATGATATGTTAAAATAACTAAAGAAAATCATTTTTCGAGCTGCTGAATAGACCTACTAATGGTGACTGTAGAGTAGATGATACCAAGCAATCTACAGGTATTTTAGAGCAAACAAATGAATGATCCTCACACTTACACGGTGAGCCAATATTACCAGAACGCCTTGCCAACTGCTGTGTAGAATTTTACAGAAAAGCAAGTCGTATAATTCGAATCAATGTCATGCTGCATGGAAACCTACACAAATTTTAAACCACATTTTAGACAAGACGGCATTTCGATTGAAGGCAGACAGACCACCCACAAACAGAATGCAAAGACACGCTTTTTTGGTCCTGTGACCTTGACCTTGAACCAATGACCTTGATATACGAACTTACGCAGATACCTGCATACCAACCTGTATATCTGCATACCAAAAATGCACTTTCTAGGTCAAGGCTTTCAGAAAAACATACAAAAATCATTTTCACTTATTAGTAGAAACGTTAAACGGCAATCAGCGAAGCTGCAAGTGCGAGGACTTCCGGTAGTTATCACTGACAATGTATTTGATGTACAGACAAACTCCCATCATTAAACTATCCTGTCTCCTTCACCCCCATTTCCCAATTACAGCACCACTGCTGCAAAACACGCATTTCTGTGTAGAAAACTGTAACCAGAATTTCAGTTTTGCTTGTGAAACCAAGCAAAGCCAAACTGACTATGTAAACGCTAGAACTGTAAAAAAAAAACAAAAAAAACCCTAAATGGCAGATGTGTGTCAAAGGGCAGAAAATATCACACAACATCACTGCTATCATCACGTGATGTAAACTACGAACGCTGGACAAAACGACCTCCACGTATCTGCATCTTCAACACTTATAGATGTCAGCTCATATCTGATCAGAACAACAACAGCTTTGTACCAAGTCCATGTCACAGAGAGATACTTTCTAAAAAAACTAGCATCTGACATGACGACACGGTACAACCAGCAGTAATTACCTTGTCCATACTAACAATAATAGTGTCGACTTAAGTTACTAGTCAGAGGTCAGTTCTGAGGAAAATGGTGTAAAAAGCATAACAGAATATTATGGCAGCATGTAAACTGTGTAACAGTGACAGTTTTTCTCACACAGAACTGTTCATCACTGATTCCAACATTACAGCTGCATGCCATGAATGAAGGCAATATTCTACATCACAAAATCTCAGTCCAATACAGTGCACTGCAGGAGAACATAGCCAACACAAATTTTACGCAGTTTTGTACATCATGTCCGGCAGTTGTGGCCGATCCTCAAGCTTGCTGTATTCCAGGTAGAACTCTTTGGCAACCTTCCTCCAATTATGCACATCAAAAAAGAAATATGTACCACGTTCATATGAGTTTGTTTTAGTGACAGGCTCCATTCCTGGTGCACGAGTTATCCAGACTCTTTCCTCTTTGTGATACCTCCAGTCACGGTTGTACAGTTCCGCCGCTGCTGCTAGTTGCAAAACATCGCCACCATTCACGTAGAACAGATACATCAGTAGATCCTCCTGATAACGATTCAATTTGATTGGTGCCAACTTCTCTCGAATGAAGATGTTTGTGAGATATTCAGATGGCACATGATAATCAATATCTTGTGGTCTACATGGTGCATCGGCCCACGGAGACTGAAAGGTGGAATACAGATTATCAACCGAGTTCAGATTCAGTCCCAGAGTTGTCAAATCAATTCCTGGTGCAAGTGCTACCAAATTAGGATCCATTTCAGCAGCTCTAATGAATGTCAGTAGGCCTACCATACCAAACTGGTCAGCCACCATGCCTGCAGGAATGTTTGATACCGTGCCATCAGCATGCGTCTGAATACCTCGGCGGCCTACAGCCTTATCTGTTAACATTTTCCCACCTGTTGTCTCCTTCAGTGCTTGATCATAACTGCCTACATTTGAAGACGGCTTGGAGCTATTTTCACTCGAACCTGACGTTGATGTTACTGGATTTTGAGCACCTGGCAAAGCTGGAAAATCTTCTTGCTGTATCTGAAATTCTGGAGTTGGTTCCTGTGGTGGTTTGCTGACCATGCCGACGTAATTTCTTGTGGGTAACAGCTGCGACGGAGGCACCATACTGCGACCACCAATTGAAGGAAAATCATTAGTCCAGTCGAACGAGGGCTGCCCACCATCGTTCACTGGCCGAGAGAAGTTACCAATATTTGTCATCGTGCTGCCTCCACTCAACAAACCGGACGTTAATAGATTGGGTCTTCTTATCTGACTCATGTTTTGCTGGGATGAGTATTGAGACAAGAGATTATGTGACTGGCCCATTGAAAACATACTTCTATTAGGTGAAACCGGCTGTGGTCGCACTGGCTGCTGAAGACTAAGTGGAAAGGAAGACCCGACACCAACACCACTCAAGCTAGTAGGAGGAACTGCCGATGCAAATAATGCCCGCTGCTGTAAGCTACTCATGCCAATGCCTGTGGACTGAGAATACATGTTGTTGCTAAATGACGCAAGTTGTGATGTTGGTGATCCCATCACTGGCTTGGATGAGTCCTGCCTAAACAATGACGCAGGATTGTAGAACACATCTGGCTCAATATCATCTTCCTCAACACCAAACACATTTGTTTTCTTTGTCTTAGCCCCTGGCAGGTTTCCTTTACGATTCATTTGTTGTTGAGATGACTGCTATTAGTACAGAGAAACTGAAGAAAGCAGCAAATGAAACTTCAGCACGCTGTCAAAGTGACTGTCGTGTTTTACACTGACAACCTTTCAACTTCTGAAGTATTCAATTCAGGTACGTCCAAAACCTGCAGCAAATCATTCAGTTGTTAAAATGTATAGGTAAACAGAGCAAATGTATTAAAAATCCATAACATGCGATCATAACGCATTCAAAATAGAACAAACAGAACAGACACATGCAGTACAATAAGAGGTGCTGTTCACGACATCAATGCTAAGGTTAATGTACTTAGTGAGGGGATCAGATCGGTGAATTGACCGTAACTACTACAGTACAGGGTGTAAAAAATGGTAGGCTCCAATCAAGGCAATCTGACTGTAAAAAGTATAAAGTGAAAAAATACAATAGGACCAGACTGGAAATCTCAATGTAACTACCATGAAACTTTGGATAGAAGCCACAAATGAATCAGACCCCCGACCTGTATGTGGGGCACGGCATGTATCCGGGGCCCGGCTTTTATCACAACATGTCAACTCTGTGTTACTTTATTCAAAAATCATCGACCAGTGTGTACCAGTACCAGTATTTTATTTATTTTCACAATGCACTATAACATTGGAATATACCGAATAAGTAACGAAATCAAATTAGTAGCAATAAGATTAACCAACAGTCTAAGTGAGAGATATCATATCACATATCACGCATACCATTTGAAGTCACAGCATTTGCTTTCCTGTGTTGCTTGTGCTACCATATTATATGGTGAATAAAGATGAATATATTTGTAGGTGGGGCCGGAATCACTGAAACGCTACAACGGCGCCGGAGGGTGTTAAATTCTTTAGTGTGAAAGAGACTAAGTGTCCTTACTTAACCAACATACACAGTTTTTTTTGCCAGTTTCATAATCAAAACTTGATTCAAGCAGTAATCCAGAACCAATCACCAGTAAACAATACCCGTATGTAGCTACCAGTAACCTACCCCGGCTTGTATGTGCGACTTGTAACCACGGCGCGGCTTCTATCAGTACAAATGAATCAGACTGGCCTGTATGTGAGGCCCGGCATCTATCTGGGGCCCGGCTTCTATCCAAAGTTTTATGGTACTCTAAAAATTGATACACCCGGATCAGAATGACGAGTTGTACAGCTACTGTAGCAGAGACTGGACATCAACAGGATATGTTGCAGTTTGTCAATTTAGTTAATTCAATGTTTTCTGCAGTAGTTTTGTGTGTGTTGCAGTTTGTCAATTTAGTTAATTCAATGTTTTCTGCAGTAGTTTTGTGTGGTACTTTTACAACCTTAAAGTCACACTGATAGCAAACTCCATTCCTTATTATTTTTTTAAACTGCTTAAATTTGTACTGACACATCTCCCTGTTATCTAATGTAATTCAAATTTGGTATGAATCATCTTTTGTCAAGCCTATTAATTAGAATTAACTGGGTGACGATTATTAACTGAGTAAAGATTGGTAAACAGTTTATCCCACCGCGGCCTATTGTATAACTTATGCCATTGTAACTGCTGCAGCAGCAATTGATCCACAATGTGTGTCTGGAAGACAATCCAATTTTAAAAAACTTCTGTTCTTGTCGCACTACTTGTCCCTACTTGTACCTGTACAAATGCTGCTGTAGCCTGTCCACTCGCACTGCATGCACAATGTTCTTCCACAACTCATTGATGCCAATTTGACCCTATCAAATTTTCAAGTGCTTCAGGGTCAGACTGTCCCAATCAGAAGCCATCAGTTTTTTGAGTACCGGTAGTTACTTGATCGGATAATACAATTACTGATAGTTTAAACTTTGAACACTAAAGGTCAAAGCTGCAGAGGAAACACATTTCATGCGTGGCAAACATCCTAACATTACTAACATACAATTTGCAGGCAAACTGTTCAACTATGATTACTGTCAGTGTTGGGTAAGCAACATTTAAACAGTAACTTTTACAGCTGTCACCTAGGTAAGATTTCACTTCACTGGTGGCTGACTCAATGTTGTCACAAAAGTGAAGAATTTTCATCATTTGCCTCAATTTTCGACCCCAGTCAACTCTGAAGCATTTTAGTTTCAAGACAGAGCATATATTGGAAATATGAAAAATTTGTTGGGAGCTCCAGTCACTGTCCTGCGTCTTCCACAAATTTGATAAATTTCAGTTTCAGTCCATTTACTTCTGAGAACTAGGAGCTACGAAAATGCCACAAAAAACGGGCCGAAAATTTGTTGAATACTCGATAACTCAGCAGTGCTGAAGTGTGGTACACTGGTGCATCATGGGTCCCCTTAAGTCACTGTACGGTTAAAATCCAAATTTTGGACTTGACCCTTATAAAACTACGGGAGGGTGACCTAAATGAGTCAATATTACCAGTTCAACCTAGGCCCAAACCACTGATATACTTTCGACGGGGATCATTTGGCTCGGTTTTATGTTCGTTTTGCCAAAAATTTCAGGTAGAAGGGGTTGCCTTCCACCAACCATTCTTCTTGTCAGAAAACTACGATGAATGTTCTTTCATGTGGTATAAGAATGCGGGCACAAGTTTCTAGTGATGTTACGATACGGCTTTATCGATTTTGATCGATTTCGATTCGATTTTTCGATCAACTATTCGATCTCGATTCGATTCAATTCGATTTTTTTATGATCTGCACACCTCTGTTGACCCTACTCGATTCGTGTGTGGCCGCGTGGGAACGGCAATGCTGCAGTGCTG
>Ga0209255_1000319_pt1 | contig 10975 bp, 6 predicted proteins | sample WorMetvaBAHAMAS2_FD_187394 | JGI IMG/M metagenome (GOLD analysis project Ga0209255, IMG submission 187394) | Marine gutless worms symbiont microbial communities from Max Planck institute for Marine Microbiology, Germany - Olavius vacuus... | ecosystem: Host-associated > Annelida > Digestive...
GCCCTTTGCGCTTGTACCATGCAACACCGAGTACCGACGTGTTAGTCTTACAACCTTCATCATGGCATGGCATAACTGGTTCTTTCCAACACTTTTTTATATCGGCATATATCAGCAGCAGTATTTCGGAGAAAAAACGAGAATTGTGTCATTTAAACAAGATAATGATTGAAGTAATTTAACGTGAAATAAACAATTTCTACTGTGAAATTGGCACACTGCACTGGCGCCGGGAGTATGCTGTTGTAGAATCGCATGAAAAACATCATGTTGTATTGCTTCTTCGCCGTCAAGCACCGACTGAAGTCTCGCGTCGGCTACTTCGACCTCTACGGCTTCGACTTTCTCATCGACGAGAATATGAAGGTTGTTCTGCTTGCAGACGAAATGTACAAGGCCTGTTTTCTATCTAGCCGATAAAGCTAAGATTGGCAACTTGCTCTGTGTTAGGCTAACCACGTTCGTATTTTCGCAGTTAGTACATTCGCAGCGTTACCACTAGTCCCTACCGTAGGAGGCAGCGTTACGGCTTACGCGTCCGTTATTCGTGCTGTTTGTCTCGTGTGGACTTCTAACATCATTAGCGTATGAAGAGTAGAGACCAACACAGGGTCCCTCCAAAATTCTGCGGGCCATACCGCCATAGCCTCCTCCTGTCCCTTCTGCTCGTGCAAGGTAGTCAAATGATGTCATTGATATCTGTCGTGTGGTTTGCAGGTATGGCTGATTGAGGTGAATGCTAACCCTTGCCTGGCGACTAACTGCCAAGTTCTAAGGGCCATCGTACCGAACGTGGTCCAAGAAGTTCTCTGTAAGTGCGTCGCGCCATATAGTATATGAATTAGATGATTTAGTCAGTTGATTGTTTTATACTGGCATTTTAATTTTGTACGAGGCAATGAATTTTATAGTAACTGTTCTCAGCGCCCGTCAATCTAATGCTGAAGTGTCCACTTTGTTCTGTATTTTGCTTTGATCTTGTGGGCTAGTGGTACGCCAATCCACGATGTTAATTCTGTATGACCGCTCGTAATATCCAAAACTATCGTTATCCATTTGGAAATGTAACAGTTCTTTGTATCACTTATGAAATATACTTTTTGTACATAAAACTGGCAAACAAATATTGCGCATTTTCCTTTTTTTGCTACTTATCGAACTGCAGAAGATTAGATTATGACGATGATGATTTACATTCACTTCCTCGACAAACTACATTTGTTTTCTGGAGTTTAAACCGTATTAATTAGCCTAGTACGTATACTAATGCGCGTGCGATGATCTCGTTGTGGGCAAGGTTTATCACTCGAGTGTTTTGAGAAGAGTCGACGCGGCGTGCCTCTGTTACCACTTCAGACTCTGGTAGACTTTCAGCTACTCTACTGCGGCAAACATTCACCTTATCAGCTGATGCCGACTTCGAATGAGCCCGAGCTGTGGCCCATCGGCCAGAATTCGCCAGCATCAGACAGCAACGAGGATGATCTGGTTCATCGCTCGGAGACGTCCATTTTCCACGACGAACTAGCGACCAGCGTCCACCTGGGCGACCCGAACAGTCCGATCAACGTGGTCAGCAGGAGCAACAGGCCGGTGTCGATGTTCGAGGTGTATTCCGACGGGCGCTACAACTCCACGGCGACGATGTCGACTGGCTTCGCGACCAAGGACGAGCGTGCACCTGGCGGTATGTCGGACGAGGCACGCGCCGCCATGATGGACGTGGCCGGATATACGCCGTGGATTGCCGTCGACCGGCCGTCCTCCGCCGGTCGCCGCGTCCGATCGCCTCCGTCGTCCAGTCCTGGGGTCCCGTTGTCCAAGGTGGCTGCTGAACTCCAAACTGCTCGCCAGCTCACGTCGAAGGCGATAGAGGTCCTAGAATCGGAGGAAAGCAGGTCGACGGCGTCAGATGGCAAGGGCGACGCGAGGACACCGGCCAGTACGTTCCTGTACCCAGAGGTAGGCGGAAGCTCAGCTAAGACTCTCCTCGACTACTACAGCGCTCGGGTAGCGGAACGCAAGTCGATTCAGCTGACCAAACATCCGTACCCGCCGCCGCGCGTCACCATGAATTTCTTCCCGTCGCGTGACAAAGATGCAATGACGCTCGCCACAACACCGACGCCGTCAACGGACGAATCTCCTGTCTCCGAGCGATCGACCGGACAACAGCCGCAGTCCCCTCCAAGACGGATGCAGTCGGCAGCTGACGGACTTTGGGTGCCGAACTCGGCTGTCCAGAGCCAACAAAACGAACAAGCGGCGTCGATAACGCCGACGCCAAAATCCGATTTTACGCAGTACCTTCCCAGACGAATGCAGTCGGCAGCTGACGGACTTCGAGCGCCGGCCGCGGTCTCCGGACATAGAAGTCCACGGAACGCGGCTGCGACTAGCCAACAGAAGGTGCGTTTAGCATCGCCAACGGCGAAAAAATCCGATTCCACGCCGACGCAGTCCCCACCCAGACGGATGCAGTCGGCAGGTGACGGACTTCGAGCGCCGACCGGAAGTCCGCCGACCGTGGCTGCGAGCGGCCAACAAAACGTGCATGCGGCGTCAACGACGCCAAAATCCGATTCCACACCGACGTCGACAGGTCCTGTCGCGACCTCCAAGGTTGCAGCAACAACGAACAAAACCACGCTTGATCAAAGTCGCCAGCTCCCGAAGGCTGCTGACCGCAGGTTGTCCGAGCCAACGTGGGCAACCTTGCCGACCACCAAGGACAGGCAGCTGCGTGGCGGCGTCGGGGAGGCAACATCAGGGTCCAGCGTTCGGCGTGTACAGAACTCTTCAAACGGCGCAGCGACAGACGTTTTTCTGTCCAGTATCCTATCACATCTAGTCTCATCTCCCCTTACTGCTGAGAGGGACTGGGGACATTTCACGCTGGTGAAGCCCGTTGACCAAAGCCAAGCCAGCACAGACAGCAAGCCAGGGAGATGACAGACACCAACATGAAACGACAGCTCCACGCGAAATAAAAATAAGGAAATCATAGGTAATTACGAAACTGCAGGTCGGAAGCGCTAGTACGCAAAAGTATTAATTCACCAGCTGACGTCGAACTGTTTACTAGTCAAGTTACAACGTTACAAATGTCAGAAATACTTGACATTCATGACTGAATGTAGATTACATTTCACTATGTGCACCTTAACTGACCATTCAAGAAAAATTTCAAGTGTTTGCAGCACGACTTCTGTCTCTCTCCTACAGGGGACTAACATCAGAACACCTACATTGTGTCCAGAAAATAGACCAAAATTTTGGTTATATGCTATCGCCCGTCCGTCTGTCTGTCTGTCGTCTGTCATCTGGATAGGAGGTAAGTTAGTATTAATCCCTAACAGGAAGTCGTACGAGCTTTCGATTGGTACTAAAATGGGTGACCTTGAATGACCTTGAACGGCGTAATGGCTCTTACTTTGCGTTATTTAAACCAATTTGGTAAATCTGCATTCCAACTCATGACCGGTTCCTCGAGCATTGAACTTATTGATCAAAAGTCGGCTTCTGTAACACATATAGTGGTGAAGTTAGTGCGCGTAACTAAATTCACGCATTCTCGAGTGAAGTGAATTTCACCGTGCACTGCAGTTGAATTCCTACAAGCGGTTTTTAGAGATATTGTGTTCACAAGCTGATTTTTGACCATTTCTGGTCTCGTCGTGACCTTGGTTAAATTTTGATCTCAAATATTAATCAGTCCATCTTTGTCCCCAGCTAAATTGTAAATCTGGCAAACTTCCCACCAGTATTTTGTAATACATTGTGTTCACAAACTTTTAGTTACATGATCACACACAGAGACGCATGGAGAGCCAAAAAAACATAAGGTATAAAAACATCCAAAAAAGTACTTGCAGACAGTCTGAAAATGTGAGTATGAAAAATGGGCCATGAAAGTCCTATTTGCCCACAAAATTACATCTATGAACAAAGATGTATAAATCGTTTCAGTTTATTAAATACAAAGCATTTTTAGTAAACATATTACAAAAACAAAGAAAAACTGCAATCATATCTGCACCATGCACAAATTCAGCAGCAAATCTTATGCTTCTTAATATATATGTATCTGATATCTGATAATCCTAAAAATACATGGTAATGTTTCTACTCAGAACAAATTACAATTACAATTAACACCAGCAAACACAAAACGCCTAAAAAGAATACAACACAAATCTATAATTGCACATTGCTTCTGCATATGCTATGAATCTAACTTTCGATAACATGTGAATTTCGAAAAGTGAGTAACAAAACTGCTAACATGCCAATAAATTTTCAGGTGATGAAATATTTTAATGTGAATAATAAATGTAAAAAAATGTACATAACTTTATACACAAAATTCAACAAATTCTCAAATGGCAGTAATAGTGAATAATATAATTTATAAAGTACCTTTACAAGTTAATACTAAAAATAAAATGTCAACTCATACAAGCACCATATTTTTAAATACAAATTTTCACTTTTGCTCAATATAATGCAGGCCTGTAAGTAGCATAATTAGTTTTGTATTTTACTGCATCTAGTGAACACATGGTGCACAATTTTACAATTCTGATTGCTAACCCTGAAACTCTACACATGCATCGTTTTCCACAAATAATTTTCCAACTACAACTTAATTTTCCACTTTCTATAATGATAAATTCTCATTTCTAAGTCAGGACTAGACAGACAGACAGAGACAAAATGCAATGAACAATGAGGTCATGTACCACTCAGAAGGGTACAGAAGCATGAAAATGTGGCAATTTGCCATTTTCCTGTAACAATAATGGTTGCAAACAGCATAAATAACAAAATGTATACACCATCCCACATTATCTTCAGGTATGAAAATCACAGGTGCAAATATTTTCAGCCAAGAGTTAAATTCATGTGTTAAGTCGTGGTATGTTTCAGGCAGAGCAGTTCACCATTAACCAGTTGCCTAATTAATTCATGGGCACTTCCAGCATACCCATAGAATATGTAATTTTATTTTTTTTGTGATCCGTATAGGTATGTTCGTACTTACAACACTGTACAGTTCAAAAACACCATTCCGATTAATCAACGTACAAGAAATCAGGGCAGACTGATCAGATTAATCGGAACAATGTTGTCAGTGTCAGATAAATCTGATTCAATAAACAAACACATCCATACATATCAAAAACAAAATAAGATTACACATTTTAGGGGTGTGCTGGAAATGCCCATGAATTAATAAGGCAGTTAGGCAATTAGTCACCACTCTCTCTATAAACTGTGCCCTTGCTCTTCCATTTTCGCCTCAAGATGTACCTCTTACACAAATCCTTCCCACCTCAGACTGGTTAGTGCATCAACTGGACTGACTTCAAGGACATTCTGACTGCTTTCCATATTTTTCTGCTCACTGTTTTTTGTTTCAGTTTTTCAATTCCTAACCTATTCTGACATTGTGCATTAGACAAAGCTGATGCTATTTGTCAGCTTTTGATCGTTATTTATGCTTGCTTATCACACATTGTATCATATTTCAAATAACAAAACCATAGCAATGTTCCTGTCAGAATATGACTACTCATAAATGTATCAATTGTGCGATGCTTCTATGGTTTCATTAAATGCTGCACTGCACGCAATCTCAAAAAGTTCTGTAAACCAAAATGCTCGCTCATAAATATATGCGATACAGTACAAACACATGCTATATACAACAGATAGTCTAGCATACTTAAATATATACAAATCACTGTCAATTATCAAACATACTACAAGCATACTCTCGGCACCATAAGCTATCGACTACCATTTCAGGAAGTAATACAGGGTTTGTATAAAGAGATTAACATTGCTTTTGGGACTTTCCAGAATACAGCGAAATTCCAGGAATGTTCGGAAACCACTTTCTGAGCACTGTGAATGATCACAAAGGTAACTTAATTAACCATATCATTTACTTAAAAACAATGAGATTATTTCATGCCGAACTGTCCTTTTAGAACAGAAGACGAGCGAACACACTTTACCTTCTGAGCAAATGAATTATCTCGGCAAACTCAAATTCCTGGACATGCAAGTCTGAAACTCAAGACTCGCGTATCCAGTACTTTTTCCACAGCACTTTTTTGAAGACTCTGGTATGTTTCAAGGAATTTCTAAGCCTTAAAATTCTAGGCTTCAAGTTTCGTGACTTTCTGGGTGTGTACGAACCCTGGTCATATAATAACAGAATTTAGTGTAATACTACAGAACTCGTTTCAAGTTTATACATCCACTGCCAGCGAAAACCTCACTCTTTCTGTCACTTTCGTTAGCTGCAGCAATATCAGTTTATACGAAAGACATCAATTCAGGACGACGCAAACCACAAAACTACAGCACTGCACAATGCCAAAACTGTATTTAAGAACCCACTGCTCCAGCAGGCAAAATGTTGCGGCTCAGGGTATCACAAACGTAGAGTATCTCGGCAATGATACAGAGACACTAGTTGTTCTTGTGATATGAAAAATGGCACTCCTATCTCCACCGGGATGAACTAATCAAGTAGGTTTCCATTGTGACTGTGAAAAACTGACAGAGTGGTGTCTGGTACTCTAATAACCTCTCCTCCCAGCGGCATTCATAGTCCAAGAGCAGCTGACTAGTATCAAACATCTATTGCAGATGCAATGGCACTGACAAATTAATCCAATGCAAGATTATAGCGAGGTATTGTGCCGATGGCTTATAAAAATTGCAGCTTAAGAAATCCTAAATCTTTTGGAAACAGGCAAAATAAAATAAGACAGCATGATAAAATTGCTATTTAAGATACACTGCCACGAAAAAGTCCAAATGTCCCTTAGTAAATTTTGAATACGAACTGATCCTTTCTATGAGATCTTTCTCTAACACATCGCAGACGTTTGATTAAAAAAAGCTGAAAGGCTACTTTGTATCTTTTTTAAAGATTCTGAATTTTGACTTAAATACACATATATGCAATTACATGTGTTGTACTTTTTTTCTTCACTGTATGAAGTATTAAGTGCTTTGGCCTACAAGTCTTTTCCAGCACCAAACTAATCGGCATAATCCATCGTCTTGATAAATTCAATGGCAGACACGAACTGCATCCACCAATACTGCTCCTCGCCAGTCAGCCGCTTCTCATAGAAACAGCTGACGTACTGAACGTTCGACATGAGTGACGTGACGCCGGACTTGATCAGCACAAGTATCAGCACAGGCATGAAGTCGTCGGCGGCCGGCACTGAACGCTCGTTTGCCATGCTCAGCAGGTTCATAATTGTCGTCGAGCAGCGCAACACACACTGAAGCTTGTCTTTTGGAGTCTGAAAAGTCACAACAAGCTTACAAGTCATATTAATAACTGTACGGTAATATAATGTCACCTCTATGCTCTGACTATGTTGGTCGGGCATTATGAAGGGCACAGCTGCAGCAACTATCAAAGGTTTTCTTACGGAAACCAGTCTGCACTGTGTAACCAAAGACTACTCGCCAATTCAACAAAAGCAGAGACACAACAATGACATCAATGATGAAAATAATGACGATAGCAATAATAATATCCGGCATAGACTAGAGAGATGAGCTTTTTATTCCAGTGAATTCTAATGGTCATGCAGGGCTTCAATTCTGTTCAGTTGCACAACATGCTGCTTGCCACCAACTGCATAGACTGAGTACTGTATCTACTTCTACCTTTCCTATAAATGTTTAAACTCTTCTGGGAATATATTTACTTAATGTCTATACAAACAATAATAATAAAAAATAATGACAACATTTCAACCGACGTCACTTACTGGAATGTCTCTAGTTTGAAACACATACTCACTACATTCTAAATTTCCATGCCATACCCATTCACTAAACTATAATTACAAATATTCTTAACAAGTAGCTGCACTTGCCTTGTACACATTGATCATGTATATCTGTTTCTGTGCTGCTGGCCATGGACACTCGTAATGGTAGATTTTTGGAATGCCGAGATCTTTGTGGAATGGTGTTATAACCTTTGACAGCTTCTGCATGTGGTCAAATAAGATCCTACAGTGATTATCACAATCAGCAATTCAGCATCTCGTCATCATCATCCGCATCACAATCATATATTTGCCGTAAACTGATAATATGAAATGCAACTGTAGGAAAATACTAAAGCTTACATTTACAGCATTCAGAAGAGCAATCAAGCAAATTGTCGGCAGCTTGATTGCAAACTGTTCAACAAAACTGTGCCACAGAAACGAGAGAGCAAGTCCTACTCGAAACACACACGACGACACAAAAAAACTAACCCAACAGGCCTTAGTTTGCGTGTAAAAACAGCTCGTATTATTGTGCACACAGCTAATACAGCTGACATCTGTACATGATAGAGCACAGAAAAGTTCTGATAAACATCTTCCCTCTTATGATCCAGACTATTATCACAGCTCAGACTTTGCCTATTTGAGGTGGGAAACCGCAAACAGGAAAGTTTGTAGCTCATTTAGCAAGCGTACAGCCTGCAAACGGGTAGTCTGCAGTTTTACGAGTGAAAAATGTCACTGAATTGATTACGAGCGGGAGTTTCTACATTTACGTTCTCATGTAAAGTGTCTATACCGAAAATAGTTGCAAACATACGGTAACAGTAGCCATAAGGTGACGAGAAGCACAATTCAAAAGTACACAAAGACAACGAAGTGTGAATTTTAAGAGGCGTTGGGTACAGTAGACTCACTGGTCACGCAAGATGTCTGCGTCCCCGTTGGGAAACATTGCCTGTATGTAGATACGACTCATGATGTATCGTTCAATGTACAGTTTGGCTTCTTCTCGCTGGGCATCGCTGGCCACTGCACAGAACACATTCAGCCAGACAATAACACACCTGCCGATACCGCTAAACCGTAAGTAAAGAAAATAAGCAAGCAACTCGTGACATTTGCAGATGGCACTAGGATCGCTGAAATGCAAAAAATGGCACCAGACAGCGTCGATGACTGTTCACAAAGATAAGTTTTTAGCCATCTCCTGAACATGTTCACTGCAAAGAGCAAATGGCAGACTGCTCGACATTATGGGCCAGTAGAATGCAAAACTTTGCCAGCTGATCAATGTCTGTCTCCATTGGGAAACATTGCCTGTATGTAGATGCGACTCATGACGTATCAGCTCAATGTACAGTTTGGCTTCAAAGGTTGTTGCTGGCTAAAAATCCCAATTGTACACATCGTGTATGATTATGGGCTAATCACTACAAACAGAAACTGAACAGATTTCACAGAGAGCAAACCTCTGCCAGTGTTGAAAAACTGTCATTCAAATATATATGTGATCTGATATACAAATGGTAGTTAAACCCATGACAAATTTTAGCTGGCCAACGACAGCTTCTTGAAGTGGTACACATTGAGAGGTAAGTTAAGGTAAGGTAAACATAGATTTGTATAGTGTCGCGTCATGAACACACCTCTAAAGTGCTCAGGTATGAAACACGTTCTCAAGATCTCACAGTTTACCTGCACACTCTGCACTGCATTCGTCCGCTACTGGAATGAACCATACCTGCCTTTTCCTTCCCAGCTGAAGCCGGTCCTCATTTACAGACCCCAGAAGGATGGAAGGCTGAGTTGGCCTGAGCTAAGACCGATGGCAATATACAGGGTTTATGATCTCCAGGAAACAGTTTAATCTTTAAAAACGTGTCCCCACAATGGGCCAAAATCATGAACAAAATATAATGATTAAAAAACTGATAAAACGCACCTTGCCAAATAGGGTCCGTTTCCATCTGCTGATGAAGAACACGCAAAAAGCTCTCCACAAGATCTGCCTACAATAATTGAACAGAACACACTGCATATGTCTAACAACTGAGAAACACGTCGACATGTGAGCTGCACAAAATGAATCTCAATTTGAAACAAACTGCACTGCAACATAAATACAACTTTGGTTGCTTTGTTACACTATCTGTGCAGCTGAGCCTGACTGCCTGGAAGGTCTCTTCTCCGAAATGACTGATGGTACTATGTGCTGAGTGGGACGTTACACTCACTTGTTACACTATCTGTGCAGCTGAGCCTGACTGCCTGGAAGGTCTCTTCTGCGAAATGACTGATGGTACTATGTGTTGAGTGGGACGTTACACTCACTTGTTACACTATCTGCTGATGTTAAACCAAATAACCCAGTTCATTCATCGTTTGTTTCACCCAGCTTATCACAAAGTGATACTGATCTCTATCTCAAATCAGCTTCTATTTTAACACATATAGGAGCTTCACATTTATAGAACGACATCCTGTTGACAAACAGAAAACCAACAGCTGGCACCCTGGCACCCTTAATTTTCTTAATGGGTTTCCTGAAATAGCACGACAATTTGCCACACAATACAAAGCAATGCACTAACAGTACTGATCAACATCATCTTGCAACATGCAACTAAGTACAAGACGAGTAATCATCAGAAGCTATTTACCTTTTCATCGGACACTGTCAGCCGTGAAAAATCAGTGACAAACTTCAATATCAACTGTTCGTGTTTTTCCAGAAACAGACGGACCAGCACAGACAAAAGGTATCGGTTGACAACAGTCTTGTCTCTGCAGTTGGACAAACAGTTGCAACACACTAGTTCATTAATACACAATTTATCAGAAAAAAATCAAAATTTAGCTTCCTCTAAACTTCCAGATACAGTATTAGGAGTATATGTACCACATTTCATGTGACCTGATCGAGAAACACAGTAGCATAGTGGAAACAGCTGATTACTTAACAAACTGTTACCAAATGACACATGCATGACATACTGACGAACAGTGATTCAATTCAATTAAAAAGTTGGCTAATGCCAGGCCTACAATGAGACTGAAGAGCCTCGGAACCAGGCATTATAAAAAATAATCAGATCAACTAGAATAGCTTATTTTTTAAACTGACAGAAAAAGCCACAACTTGTAATGACATT
>Ga0209255_1000320_pt1 | contig 10970 bp, 1 predicted proteins | sample WorMetvaBAHAMAS2_FD_187394 | JGI IMG/M metagenome (GOLD analysis project Ga0209255, IMG submission 187394) | Marine gutless worms symbiont microbial communities from Max Planck institute for Marine Microbiology, Germany - Olavius vacuus... | ecosystem: Host-associated > Annelida > Digestive...
CTCGTTTAAAGCTAAGTTAACTAAAATTAGGCACAATCGGATGGGCTTCTTCATGGATTGATCCGCTGAGCCCTAGGCCTCTCCGGTGGGCATCCTGCTGGTGAGGCCACACAAGGTAATTCATTCACAAGGTAATTCACACCCATTAGTCATCTAACCTGAATTGTGACATATTTTAAACTCTTAAATTTGGTGAGCATGATGTTTTTTCTCATAAAACTGTGCTAATTTCAATGCTAACTTCTTTTATGACTGAAGTGCTTTATTACACTGTCTCTTATGAAAAAAGTCTAGCAGTTTTCCTGTGCGTTGTGTAAGACTAACCAATCTATTACTATTCTTCCTCCATAGACCTTTTCCTTTCCTACCGGACTGATTCCATGGACTCTCGGACCATCTAATGATTTTACTCTGCTCTGCATGGTGTGTTAGACTAAGCCAGCTCCTAGTCGGTTTTCGAACGCACTTTAAATCACTGCACTTTCATTCATTCATACTGTCTTGGTCTCTTGGACCTTCCTTAAATACAGGAGTGACACTGGTCAATTTTCAGTCGTAACAGTCTAACCCCTTGTCACAAAACAACTTTATCGTTACAATTAGCAGTGCACTTGATAACACAGCATTTTTCTCACAATAACGCATTTTAACGCACTGATGATAACATATTTACAAGACAGAACGAATACCGTCATCATATGAGTTGTACTCATGTGAAGCATTCGCTGTACACGTCTTAACACAAAACAATACTATAATCATAATTAACAGTGCACTTGACGACACGACATTTCTCATGACAAAATATCTTCGCGTATCAGTCCATTTGAGCAACACTAGTGTCATTGCCATGCCCCACATCTGACTAAAATATAAATAAATGTAAACAAAACAAATCAACCAAAGTCCGTATCTGAATACAAGACACAAAGAGGATATGATTTTACGTAACACTAGCGGGCCGCAAGATCCCTCGGGTAGTTTTAGTTTAAAAATCACGGTTTTAAATGCATTTCGTCGTTTGTTTGTTTAGTTTGTAAAATCGTATCGTACACGGTGCACCGGTCAACTATTACGTTCCTTGATCAATGTGTGTTTTTTAATAAGTTACATATTACTATAAGTGTCCGCATTGGTCTACATGTTAAGACTGCATAGAAGAATGTCTATAGAAGAACAATTTAACTGATGTAAAGTGTAAAGGAAAATATAATCTACCTGCTTAATTATAGCCTAACAATGTTGTGAACTCTTCTCAGAGTATTCATGAGTTATTATTATTATTGTTGCCCGCTCAAAGAGTGGAAAATATTATGTGGTCTTAACTATAGTTAAGACCACATAATATTTTCCACTCGTCTCAGCAAGGACCCTGAACCAGAAGTTGGTCAGCGTTTAGAAACGTCGAATCCGTTCACGAAATCCGGAAGCCACGTGCGCAATTAACTCGTATTACGTACTAAACGTTGTTTAACACCAGCACAAAGACGGTAAGAATCCAGGGTGCCGCTGCGCCAAGCTTTTACACCCGGTCGATTTTTACTGCGCAATTAATTTGGCGTGGGCGGAGGGGGAGAAGGGGGAAGGGAGAAAAGGGGGAGGGGAGGGTAGGGAGGAAGGGGAGGGGTAGGCTAAAACTTAAAATTGCGAGATCTGCAAAGATCTGCAATAAAATTTGATGGTTGGAAAATAAGGTGTTAAAATGGTATGCCCTCCCCAGCCGACTAGAGGGTTTGGGGAGCGTCGTGAGCTCCCCAGTGGGTTCTGGGGCAGAAAACGATTGTGGTGCTTTCTGAGGGCGCCAGAATGGCTCTCGTTGCAATACTTGTCGCAAACTTTGCATTTTTCCCGCAAATTTTGAAGCTGAACCATCACCAACTTGGTTGTAGAAGCGCCCCGGCTGATGTCGTACGTTACGTCATTCGTTTGAAGAGATATAGTCGCTCATCGGGGTCAATTTTAAGGATTTCATGGACTCCACCACACTCGACCCCTCCCTAATTCTGGGGAATTCAAATTTTTTTTTGGGGGGGGAAGGAGGGTTCTTCCCGACTATATGCCTAGAATAATCTCTGTGCGGTGCACGCAACGGCAGTGTGCAAACTGCGTTATTGCAGTGTTTCAGCCCGACACCCTTGTCTGGGAGGCCCCAGTCGCTGGCTGGCCCTGTCTAATGGTGGGCCGGCCGACTGTGTCACGGGGTATCGAGGTAAAATAATGAAAACGGCTGTACCGTAAAACCAAAGTATATATATAGGCCAGCTGGCCATACTTTGGTAAAACGTCTAATAAACGACCCCGGCGTTTATAAGGATACTGGCCTTAACCCTCGTCGTCTATTACATGTTTTAATACCGGGTATACCGTATGTTAACGTTTATTCTTTTGTTATGATCGACTATAATCGATATCGGAGTCAAATTAGCACATCTAGTAGTGGGCAGAACGTTTTAAATCATAGTTTTGTGTATGGATGCTTTAGGCATATAGGCCTATGTGTTCTGACTGTCTGGGTGTCTATTAGAGACCCGGGGTCTATTGGAGACCGGCATTTATTAGAACACGGACATAAGAACCCCGGCATTTATTAAAGGCCGGCGTTTGTTTGAGACTCGGCGTCTAATCGAAGTTTTACGGTCTTTATTTATCTTAGATGAGATTTCGGAACAAAAATGCTCGAGCGCGAATGAGACCATCAGTATACATTATTGTGTCAAAGTCTTCTATAGATCGCGCTTTTTTCCAGCGAGGAGCAGTGACTGTGAGTACAAACTTCAGTTAGAAAGCGGAATAAGAAGAAAAATATAAGCTTAGTTACAGACACAAACAAGCCTACACTATTATGTACGATAAGATATAATGTATATACAATGATATAATCATTATGTTGGAACTTGAATTTAACGTGCGTTTAAAAACAGGCCGAAGCCACGTTAGCCTAACATACGACATCAAAAAATAAGTAGCTAAATGATAACACGCCATGTTGCACAATTCGAATTTTCGTAGTCCAGTGCGGGGTATAACCTGTCTTTCACGCACCGTTTCTCAGTAACCTCTCAGCGTATCGCCATAAATCATATATTGCGGCAATCTAGATACCCTGTGCTACATTTTGTCGCAGACAGTGTGGAACTAACTTCAACCGCTTTCACGTAAGTGGCCCCCAGTTCGGTGAAATAATGCAAAAAAACGGCAATTACGCCGTTCAAGGTCATCATGATGAAGATGTTACAAACACACAATGCACAATCGACATCTCTCAGTCAGCTAAAATATTTCACAAAGTGTTGTTATTATGAATACAAGATTGCCTTCTAATCTAAGGCCGACCACCCCCACCCTACCCGCGAATACGTGCATTAGTTATGCGTGGTTACTTCCGGTCATGTGACAAAGATGACGGTCATAGCCGAAAATCTCATGCTGCACGCAAACCCCACGACAGCTCTGGAGTTATTGCTGATCGAAGTTTAACACTGCGGGAATATGGATTTCGACCTTTTTCATCGTGACCTTGACCTTAACCCGATGACCTTCATGTACGAACTTGACCCGTATCCGCTCGAGATTATACCGGATGTGCGAAAATGAACTTCCCACGTCAGGTTTTCGAAAGTTATCGTCTGACAGACATACAGAGAGACAGACAGAACCTGAAATTAGGCCAACCATGCCGCTTCTGCGCTGGTCAATGAAGTCCTGCAGTGCATGGTTTTATACGCGGAAGATCACTGTCTAATAGTTTTAGATATTCGGGTTTGTTTCTGTCTGTCTGGAGAGCGATCAATAGTCCTACTCGCTGTCTGTGTTTTTGACTTGCCGACGGCTGAAACACTTGAGGAGCCGTTGACCGGAGGCAGAGAAATCTGCGACATTCTTTCTGTGCCGCCGAAAGCTGCAGACAGCCCGATGCCGAACTGCTGATCGTTAAAGATGGTGTCAAGCCAGCGCTCAAGTTGAGCGATCCGCTCGCTACCGGCGCGCACCTTGTTGCGTTCTGCTTCCAGCTCCCTGGCCAGTGTCGACGAATCTGCGACCTGCACGCGCTTGCTGTCGTGATGAGATGTTGATTTCAGCAGCTGTTTCATCTCCCGTAGCAGGCGTTCGTGGTCGACACTCGATGACTGGATGCCAGCGTCTGTAATACTGCGCCTCGGCAACGGCTTAGACCTGTCTTCGAGTGCCTGAAGCAGCATGTTGACCTGCAGCTGGAGATCGGTGATACGAGTTGTCTGTTCGCCAACTAGTTCTTTTCCTTCGCCATTCTTGCCGCTGTGTTCTTTCGACTCGCGTAGCTCGTCATTATCCAGACGCAACCTCAGCAACGCACGTTCTAGCTTTCCAACCTTCTCCTTTAGCTCGTCGTTAACTGATTGCAGTGTTTTGAGCTCATTCGTCTGGTGGACTTGCTCGTCAATCGTCTTCTGTAGTTCTTTATTCTTCTCGTTCGTTTCTTCCACCAGTTTGCTTCGCTCTTTGACTTCAACTTTTAGTTTCTTTATTCGGCCCAATGTCTCTTCATCTTTCTGTCTCAATTTTTCTGCGTGTATCATTTCTAACTGTTCGCATTTCGACTTTAATCTATCAGTCTCTGCTCTGATTTCGGACTCCGTGACTTTCATTTTATTCTTTAGCTCTTTTTCCTTCTCTTTATACATCTTTAACATATGCTCTTTCTCAGCAAGATGTTGCGCTTCTGTAGTCTGAATCTTTTCCTGAAATGCGCCGTGTTGTTCTTTCATTGTCTGCTCAAGTTTTTCATGTTCTTTTCTGAGTAGTTTCTCCTTCTCGTTGTAAAGCTGCTTCAGCTTTTCGTTCTTGTTTTCTAATTCGAGCGACTGTTCAGCGGCTTTTTCTAGCAATTCGTCTTTTAATTTCAACTCCGAACGCATCTTCTCCATTTCCTGATTAAGTTCTTGTTCTCTTTCTTGAGTTTTTCGCTGCAGCACGTCTTGCTCGTCCTGTAGCTTTTGAATTTTACTGTCCGTCTCCTCCATGACTCTCCTGAGTCGTTTCAGCTCGGTCACGACTTTCTCTAAACGCTCCTTCGGTACGAATTTCTCCAGCACCTCGTCGCGCTCTCTGCGATGTTTGATGCATGCTCCTTCGCTCACCTGCAGATCGACTCGCAACGTCTCGATTTCTTGCTGAAGTTTATCTCGCCTCTGTTCGGCCTCCCTCTTCGCCTCATCAAGCTCGGCTTTCATCTGTCGCTCGTTGTTCACCAGGTACAAGTTAACTTTTTTCAACTTGTGAACTTCTTCATTCATTTCTTTCAATTCTCCTTGCAACCGATCGACGTCCGCCTGCGTCTTGAGGCGCAGGGTGGTGTAGTCTTCCTCAGCTTTGGTAAGCTGACTCCTCAGTTCTACTTCTTCGGCAGTTCTCTCGTTTTCTGCCTGTTTCATTTTCTTCAGTTCGTCGCGCAGCATCCTCTCGGTTCCCTTCGCACCGCTTTGTTCCGCCCTTATCTGCTTTATTGACTGCTCCATTTCCTGTTTTTTGACTTCAGTGCTCTGCAGCTGTTTCTTCTGCGCATCCTTAGTGATATTGCATGCTTCCAACGCCAGCTTCGTTTGATCGAGCTGCTCAAGAAGCATATCTTTCTGTTGTTCCAGCATGGCGTTGCTTTGTTTCAGATTATCCAGCGCTGACGACTGCTCGCGATTTTTCTTCTTGAATTCCGTTTTCTCGCACTTCAGTTGTTCTGTATTTTCTCTGAGTTTGCCAACGGCGTTCGTCTGGTCGGTCAGTCGTTGGCGCGCTTCCACTAGCTCTCTCGTTAAGGCGCGTACCTGGTTTTCCAGCTGTTGTTTCCACTTTACATTGTGCACCTGAAGTAGCGGAGGCTGAGTTGTTTGAAGCTGGAGTTCCTTCTTTACGCGTTCTAGTTCGGCGCACCGACGTCTCTCGGCGTCTAGCTCTTGCTGAAGACGGTCGGCGTTCTGGCAAGCTTCTTCTAGCTGTCGTCTGGTTTCCCGAAGCTGATCACTGTCCGACTGTGGATCGCAGGTGTTCTTCAGTTGCTGTAACTCGTCAGTCACCTGTTTCATCTGCTCATCGAACTGGCGCTTGCACTGCGCCCTGTCGCGTTTCATTTCGGCCAGTTTTTCGAGAAGGTCGTCATTCTCGGCGCAGAACTGTTCCAGGCGCTTCTTGAGCGACTCGATGTCAGACCGCTGCATCTTGGTGGTGGTGGTGAGCTGGCGCTCTTTGCGCTGTAGAGTGGCAATCGTGGCAGCCATGCGCCGGTTGTCGTCGAGTACTCGCTGCGCATCGCTCGTCGCACGCGACATTATGGCCTGATGTCAGAAGCGGCAACAACAACAGCGGCACTGCCGTTACACTCGGTGACTGCGCACAGCCTTCAGTTGCGGTTTGATGTTCTTATTTCTCTAGTTATCTGTACAACGTGCACATAAATTCAGCTTAGCGAAAATTCACGGCACAAATGCGACAGACGTGTATAACATAGACTACGTGCATCAAGCAACGACATAGCGAAAATCGGCTACTCAAGTTGGCTCATTGATTTATTGTACTTAACAAACGTTACTGGTTACGAGTTACGACCAGATGTTGACGAAAAAAATCGCCTAATAGGCCTACATGTAACAGAATATACAGCAACTTTTTGTAAATTTTGTAAACTTTATGAAGACCGCAAGGAAAACGAGACTGATTAATAAACACTATGCACACGCACGTCGTATACAGCAATATTGAAACGGAGAAGCGTGATAAATTTTTCGACCAGTGTACCGCGTCACCATACCCAAAGCATTTACGCAAAAAGTAAGTTAATTTCGCTTAACAAGTACACCTCACAGTTTTCACATAAGGAGACAGGCAGTTTAGGCTATTTATTTGCAAAGTTCGAATGTAAATAGTGTCAAATTTGACATAAAACGCAACATAAACGCTGTATATTTATCGTATCATATCTTGATGCACTTGAAATTATTAACTAGTGAGTGATGTGTGTTTTGCCTGACTGAATGAAGTTTAATGTCCCACTCTACACATAACAGGTCAATTTGAAGATGAGGATTTTGACGACTGCCCGTAATATCGAACTGCAAGCTTCAAGTGGACAAATCAATGTGGGCCTATTAACTTTAAGCTTTAAGGGCTTACAAGTGAGCCTCGATGCCACAGCGTCGAAATGTATGCCTCCGCCGCAAGTGTAGTTAGTGTCATATGATCTTGACCTTTAACCTCTGACCTTGGAAATCTTTTCAGCAACGCGCACTCACATGCTGAATATTTGTGCCAAGTTTCATCGAAGTGCTTCCACTAAGTATGTTGATATCGCGTCACGCGAAACAGGTGCTAACGGACAACGGCCGGCCGGACAGACAACCGACCCACATAATCGTTTTACGCCGTAGCAGCACATCAATAAAACACAAGACAAGAAAAGCAATAAAACACAAGACAATAAAAACACCAATCAATACAAAGTAAATGACCCTAACTAGTTGTATGGCAAAACTGAATCTTGTCATTTTCATATGCTTTGTTAACGAAACATTCCCAAATAGATTTCTTGATTCTGCCAACATTTGTACTTCAACTTGTACTTTGACATAATAAGTCCTATACTGTGTTTATTAACAGCAACAACAGTTCCAACTGCAATTGTCACAGTTCAGTAACTTTTTCCAGAACAGAATTTTACTTTGATCAATCTGGTATGAATAATGCTCTCCGCCTACTAGCTGTTGGCGGATGCATAATTCACGATACAACTACATGTATATTGAATAAACTTAACTTACCAGTTGTAAGTGGGCTGTGTGGTGTATAACTCTAACTACATGTTAATTCAGATTGTTATGAGTACGATAACACTATATGTTATATATAGCCTATCACAGTGACAACAGCACAAAGTGAACAACTGTGTAGCTATACGAGCACCTGCCAATGACGCTAAAGCGTTGCTGGTGGCGGCGAGCACGAGGTGGGTGTTATTTTCATCAGGTTATTTGAACCCATGTGTGACCCGAAGACACCACATGACGCTCTATATATTTGAGATGTAAACACGAAGAAAATGAATTTTTCCGCTTCACGTTTGTCCCGTACTTTTGTTATTTAGAAAATGAAATCAATGATTGATTTTGCTTGACCTTTAACATCTATAGGTTAACTGGTCACGCATAAATGAAATGTTCCCATGTGAAGTTTTATCCATTAGTACATCAATAAAACACAAGACAAGAAAAGCAATAAAACACAAGACAATAAAAACACCAATCAATACAAAGTAAATGACCCTAACTAGTTGTATGGCAAAACTGAATCAGAGTCAATCTGAATCATCAGAGATTCATTGTTACAGGCCGTTGTTGGCCTTATGCTATAAAATCTTGGAAATGGCAGCAGATCAGGAACGAAATCTGAAGGTCAGTCAAGGTGATCGACGATAATGCTAATCGACAGCACTATCATATCAGTTGATACATAAAGATCTGTTGGTAGCTGATAAGGTCATCTGGCAACCGTTTTATAGTCATCACTTTATCTCCGTTTGCTTGACAATCTGATACAGTTCAATGATGCGTCGAATAGAGCTAAACTGCTCAAGTTTCACAGGATGTTATCATAACGATGAAACGCTAAGAACTAATATGAAGTCGGTACTTCTCATATAGTTATATAAAGAACGACAATGTCACTGGTATGAAGACTGGTTGTTGAGCCGAGCGCCAACTGGCTGCAGTACTGATTGCATGGCGTCAGGTGACCGCGTTGTTTGTGTCATAGCGACGCCGCGCCACCAACGACGTTCTCGACGCAGAATTGAACATAATAGGCCTAATTATTCTAACAGCGCAGCGCCGAGCAATCGATTCAACAATGCCAACTCCTAGTGCGTCATGCTCCACCAAGCAGTCCATAATCGATACACTAGTCAGTTCTTCATACCACGGGCGGACCCAGAATTTCGGAAAGTGGGGTTCATTATCTGTCCCAATCTCTGTCTGAGCCGCGTTAAACCTACTCATCGCTGCAAGTCAGCGATTCACGGTGTTGCTGCATACTTATTTTACGGTTTGCAGCGATAAAGCAATGCAGCAGTCTCTCTCTACTGTCTACAGTACAGAGTACAGAGTACTACAGACGAAAACAAAGATGGAGGCTGTTAATACTCATACTAAGCAAAATAAACAAATAAAACATACATTTACAATTCACTGTCTGCTCCGTCCGCCATCTTGCAACATGCACACTCCCGCGGCGCTGCAGCCAACATTTCAAGCGATTTATCTGCTTCATTTTCATAGAGCGCTTCACTCGGGAAGGCGTCACGTACTCAGTACTCACGTGACACTTTGCTGCAGCAAATAGCTGAATCTTACCTACTTGCTAAGTAACTTAACCCAGTCCTGGCAACTGGGAGTCTGGGAATCCACAAGCAAAGCTATGAGCTCGTAGCCGAAATTGTGTCATTTTTTCGTTAAAATTATGGTTTTGCCTACTTTCACCAAAATAATGAAAGTGTACATGAAAGTGTACACAAAAATAAGAAATTTGAATAAATTTTAGGCTCGAATATTTTGTCACTCAGATATCGCCGAGTTGCTAAACAGACCAAACCGAAAGGGGTTGTAATTTTTTTTAGGTTTTTGTAAAAAAACCTAAAAACCTAAAAAATCCAAATTTTAGGTTTTTAATTTTTTTTTCGAAAAACCTTAAAGATCCAGATTTTAGACTCACAGTCACCGCAGAAAATTGTTGCCTTCCAGTCTAATTAGTTGTGTTTATACCTATGCTATAATCTGCACATGGCTATGAATGATGGTATAAGTGTATTATGTATGAGATATTCTTTGTAAATTTCTGGGCCATAATTTTGTGTCCCGTCTTCATACATTAAAACCTAAAAACCTACAAAAACTACAAACCTAAAAACTTTTTCTAAAAACCTAGGTTTTCCAGCCCTGAAACAGACGCCGTAGATGTTGTGACTGGATGAAACGCCAAACTACATCCTTAGCGTTTAACTGTACAGCATCAACTCAGGGAGCGGAAGTCGGGGAGGGGGGGGGGTAAACCTATAAATTCGCCTCTGCATTCTACTGCAAGGGGGCCCTGCATTCTACAGAAAGCCTACTATAGAGACCTAATAGCCGGAGCATTCTGCTGCTTCAGTGGCAACTGGCAACTCGTGCAGTGGCTTTGTCGATTAGGAACTGATCAATTTGACGGAACTCTGGTGCATTATCAGGGGCGGACAAGCTGGTTTCAGGGGCAGATACGGTTTAAACAAGTAGCTCAGCTATCGCAGATCTGGTAGACACCGCGCTGTGGGGCGGGTTAATTATGGCCAAAAGTTGAAGACTGGAACTGGGAGACAATATTTTACAGGCATTGCAGGTCTACCACTGTGACGTAATTGACCAGCAAAGCAATCAAAGTCGGCGAAAAATGCAAAATAAGGGCTATTACGCAGTTCAAGGTCACTCAAGGTCATCGAGGTCGGTATCAATCGAAAGCCCGTGCGCGACTTCCTATTAGTGATTAATAGTAACTGACATCCTCTCGTGCCGTTTGGGAGTTATCCCAGCTTATTGTTCAAATTTTGGACACTGCATTTTTGAGCCTCACTTGGGGGGGGGCAGGGACAACGTACCATGTTCATCTTGGGCTCATTGAAAAACGCGTAGTAGACTTCCTATTAGTGTTAATTGAACTTTTTTCGCTATGTTATGGCTCTACGGGCGAAAATAGATCGAAAATCGCCGATTTCGCCCCGCGGCCAGTTTGACTTAAAATTTCAGATAAAAGGCACCCCCATAAATCATTTTTGCACGGATAGTTAGGCCAATGAATGCCTCACAACTTTGTCGCTGACAGCTAGTTTTTACACAAAGAAACTTTGTAGCAGACTTTCTTCAAGCGAAGTGCGATTTTAGACGGAAAACGGCCGTTTTGCGTTTTTCACCCCCCCCCCCCCC
>Ga0209255_1000321_pt1 | contig 10953 bp, 9 predicted proteins | sample WorMetvaBAHAMAS2_FD_187394 | JGI IMG/M metagenome (GOLD analysis project Ga0209255, IMG submission 187394) | Marine gutless worms symbiont microbial communities from Max Planck institute for Marine Microbiology, Germany - Olavius vacuus... | ecosystem: Host-associated > Annelida > Digestive...
CCACGAGCGTGCATTAACCAACCTTGGTTAATGCACGCTCGCAGGCCTGCGAGAGTGCATTCACTGAAAACAGCTGCACGCTCCACAGGCTCAAGGGGGCGTGGCATCGTGCTGTAATTTGAGAGTAGCAATCATAAGTAATGTTCAAAATGTCCGCCTTCAGCATCAACACAGGCCGACAGACGACGCCTCCACTCGTCGATGGCGTGGTTCACAACAGACTGGTCCGGTTCGCACCACACGGTAAGGTGTGCACATAAATCGTTTGATGTGATAAATTTTATAAAAATCGGCCAAGATTAGCCAAAGTTATAGTCAAAAATAAAATGTCACGTTTTTTATGGTTCACTGTGTATAGTGTGATCAACAAAGTTATTGGTAGCGGAGTACATGCATGTGAGTATGTGTAGACCTGATGATATAATTGCTACTTTTCCAATTATGTGGTGTTTTATGAATTACTTAGTGTTGGTTGTTACCATATGCTAGCATAGGTTATGGTTGCCGTAATTCATGTTTGTGTTTAGATCAACGGAACGCTAGTCACACGGTTGTCACATGAAGATGTCGTTAAACTGGTTAAAGGTGTGTCTAAAAATCGCTAAAATTGGCACACTAGTCGACATGATATATCAGCTGTTGTCGATTAATTCCAGTTTCTTATGTAATATGAAAATTTTGGCATTTCAGAGATGTTTAAGTAGGATGATTTTGAGCCATATTTTATCACATTCGAACGGAATGCGTTATGCTGCAGTATCTTACCAGATACTTTACCAACTATGTGCAGTCTGTGTTAAATAGTACAGTCCAATTTTTTGTCTTTTTTACAGATTTGTGCTTTATGCAGGAAGTAACAAGTACAGCATATTTTTCCTTTGTAGGCCAGTATGGTGATGCACAAACAGTCCTATCTGTACATTGAAATACTAGAATTAGCAACAACAGTATTACATTGTGTGAGCACAGTCTCAAAGCAGTGATTTGTAGCCATTGAGTTGAGTTGTCACTAACACGACATCAGTTGTTCAGTGCATGTGTGTGTATGCATTGTGTGTAGATACTGGTTTGTTTCTGCGCCTGCACCTCATACGTGAAGTTCACAGTCCTCCGTCCCGCAGTAACACAATGCCTGCGTCAGTGAGACCCTTCCCATTTGACGATAACGTAAGCCAAAAAAAAAACAATAGTTTATAAGTCAGTTTATGTAATTTTGATTCTGCTGTTTAGGTTAGCGATGTTATTGGTGTTATTTTTTTCCCAGGCTGTTGGGCATCATGAACAGATTTCGTTGACATGGTCATAACATGTGCACTGTTGAAGAACTGATGGCAAAAGTGCGATATTGTGTGTAGTCGAATGATGGCATGTCACCTGATTCAAGTATACTTGGCGTCATTCCGTCAATGATAATGAGCGTCGATGATGACGATGACGAGAAACTTCATGTATGTTTTAAAGCAGTTTTGCCTTTTATTATGATATTTGGTTGTTAGCAAGTGCATTTTGCTCTGATTTTGTTAGTGAACACTTTGAATGTACCATACTTGCCTCATTGGTATTATGTATGGCACAGAGGACCATCTTAACTGGTTTATGTTCCAGGATTCTTTTATTACTGAAAACCAGTTCATAAATGGCTGAAGTGCTGGCAGTGAAATGTGTTGTCCTATACGATTTAGCATTCGGTTTTTTCCATAACATAACTTTGTTATTGTTTATTACCACGCTGCATGGAATGCAGACGCGGTCTAGTGATGAGAATTCTGTTTGTCTATCTGTCAAATGCGTGCATTGTGACAAAACAGAAGAAAGATCTGTCCAGGAGAAGAAGAATGGTTGGTGGGGGCGACGCCTTCTACCTGAAATTTTGGGTTAACCGGCCCCTGTTGGAGCAAAACCGCCATTTTTGGACCAATATTTGCTCGTAATGCCTCAGTCATAACACCTAGCGTAAAAAGCTCAATTAACACTAATAGGAAGTCCACTATGTGCTTTCCAGTGAGCCTAAGATGATCATCGTACATTGCCCCTGAGCCTCCCTCCCTACTCAAGAACGCATAATGGCTGTTTTTGGCGTAAAATCGTACTGCGCTTGAAGAAAGTCTGCTACAAAGTTACTTTGTGTGAAAGTTGTAAGGCTTTCACTGGCCTAACTATCCGTGTAAATATGATTTTTGGGGGCGACCCCTTCTACTTGAAATTTTGGGTCAAATTGACTGCATTGGAGCGAAATCGCTGATTTTCGATCTATTTTTGCTCATAGCGCCTCGGCCGTAACATTTAACAATTAACACTAATAGGAAGTCCACTACATGCTTTACAGTGAGCACAAGATGAACATCATACATTGTCGCGAAGCCCCTCAAAGGGGCTGAAAAACGCAAAGTGTCCAAAATTAGAACAATAAGCTGCGACAACTCTGAAATGGTACGAGATAGGATGTCAGTTACTATTAGTCATTAATAGGAAGTCGCATACGGGCTTTTGGTACCAACTTCGATGACCTTGAATGACCTTGAATGGAGTAATAGCCTTATCTTGCATTTTTTCGCCGAATTCCATAGCTTTGCACTTTTTTTGCAGGCTGATTATGTCACAGTGGTTGAAGGTAGACCTATAATGTATGTAATATATTGTCTCCCAGTTCCAGTCTTACACTTTTGGCCAAAACTAATGCACCGTGCAGTGCGGTCTTTCTGCGATAGCTGAGCATCTTATTTTTTTGCCATATAGCAACTCGTTTTATGGGACGGAATTTTTGAAGTTTTTATTTGTAGTATTTAGTGATTCAGTAGTACTGAACTACCTTGGTATCACTGATCAGATCTTGTTAATTAAGAAGTTATGTCGTCGTTATAATTATTTTATTACATTTTCATTTTTATATAATGTGTGTACAGCTTTTATTTAATTTTTATTTGAATGGTTATTACAGCTGTTGAAGAAATATTGGTATTGCTGGTAGGCACAGAACATGGAGGCACTGAACAATCGCGTGTTTTCAAGTATGGCTGAGCTGAGGAAGAAGCCTGCACATCTTGCAGTCTTCATTCAGTACATATTGTCTAGCCGACGTGACCCATCACCGCTGGTATGCTATATGCTATCATGTGTGTAAGTGTGTGTTAGTTATCACGGTCACATAGGACAGCTGTAACTCCGTAGTTAGTACAGCAGCTTGCACAAGTAAGCCAGGTTTGATTCTCACTGGGACTTCTAGAGTCATTGCCAGTGTCAGGCAGAGCATCCAGCATGAACTACTTGCTAGACTGTAGAGAAGTCACACAGTAACAACCAAGACAGAAACATGCACAAAAACTGATCCTATGATAGAATGACTGTAGTTAATGAAAAACGTGCAAAAACAGATGCACGCAAACCTAAACAATTGGGTTCTGTAAGAATTGTGCATATGAGTGTGCTTATGATGCACAACTGTATTATGCAGTATAGCACATAACAGTTCTGGTAATCTTCGTGTTATTCTCCAGACAGTCATAACAACTCTGATGTTGGCTGTAGGAGTGGTAATTGTATTGTATTGTATTGTATTTTAGTGTGGCCTAAGTAAAAACGTGAAGGTCCATGTAAGAGAAACAAACAATGTCTATAGCAATTTGTTTTTGGGTGTTGGTTTTCAGTTGCACACGTGGCTGCAAACTTACAATCGTGGGTAAATATGTCTTTATATTTGGATATATTTGCAATGCACACGAGCACTTACTGTCTGCAGTTTACTGATTCCGAGACATATTGTGCTTGTGGCTGTGGCAGTTGTTCACTCTGGTCACAGACATGTTTTCAAAGCATGGAGGCAGTTTGAAAGAGCTGACACGATGGGCTCATGAAATCTTCCTGACATTCCTTGCTCAGCACGCAGTAAGTGCTGCTCTGTGTCTGATGATGACGAGCTGTTTGCAGTTAATGCTGGTGATTTTGGTGCCATTTATTTATTCTGTGGACGTACCGCGACACAACCGCAGCACACTTGGCCATCAGTCATTTTCTGTCGCCGGTCCTACCATCTGGAACTCGCTTTCGGACGAGCTCCGAGATCAAGGCTGTACAGAAAGCACATTCAAACAGTCGCTGAAGACATATCTTTTCTCGCAGCATTAGTATGGACAGCGTGTTATATATGCTTATGGCGATGTGCTATACAAATTTACATTTCATCATCATCATCATCATCATGATCATCATCTGTGAGTGCTTTCATTGTCACATCCCTTTTCCATATGGACGCATTATCATCGGCAGAATGTAGTACCATTATCAGCATGCTTGGTTGGCATTGTTCATTGTCAGTGGCTGACCATGTCATCATTTCTCCGACAGTACAGTTAGTGGCACACTGACCTTATCCTTTCTGGAATTGGTGTAGTTGTTTTGCTGGTTGGTTGGTTGCCTTTGCATTTCGATCATCACACTCCACTGTGAAAAGTCATAGAATAGATATGTAACAAGGTTGAAGCCCTCTGAGACTCTCTGGGTTTATTTGTCATTTTCTACAGTTTTAGCCATATTTAAGAAACTTCGTGCAAGTGTCTTTGGTATTTATGTAGGATCATTTTCAGTTTTGCCTTTGGTGTGGTGCAGACATCCAACAGTTTAGTGAGAAGACAGTGTTGTTCTCATTGAGGGGTGAAGCTATGGTCTCCCCTGCTCAGTGACTTAGCAGCATTACTATGGGATTTTTTTCACACTTTTCAACTTGCAACATACTTGAGAATGGGCGTGTTTGTATCGTTTTTGAGATATAGCTAAACAATAATAGATAATTTTAAGTTTTCTTACTGTGTGTGTATTTAACAGTCAGTTAACGGTGATCCTTTGGGACTTTTCGGGGAGAGAAAAGTATAATAATGGTGCCACTAGATGTTAAAGTTTGATGGTAGATGAGAGACAGACAGACACATTTCTGCCATAGCAAAAAATAACATTAACATGATTCCCATGACGGCAGACCATAGATTGTGCATATTGTCGTGTAACATTTCATTCTGTCGTTACGTAAACATTCAGACTATTAATTGATGCTGTGTGTGACATAGAGAAGCTTACAATAACTGTATGAGTGTTCACAAGCAGTTTGTGTGTCTTGCAGCCTCTGAGAGTGAAAAGCATTGATGACGGCATGGTGGCGTCGATCGAGAGGGTTCTGCAGAGCAAGTCTGAGCAAGAGAATGAGCTTCGAAATCTCTTTCTTTCAGCATTGCATTGTGCCAGCACCAGCGTTGATGAACTGCTGAATGACTATCGTAATCGGCGACTAATTGGTCTGTATAATGCCATGTCATCGGTAAATTAGTTGTTATTGTTTAACCTGCAACACAGCGGTTGTTGTTTCAGTAAATATTGGTGAGTAGGTACTTGGTAATGTGGGTGGAATGCTCATCCGTCTTCATCATACTAAAACATGCCACAGTCCTGGCATGTTTTTAGGTGTATTAGTGCCAACTTTTACCATTTGTATGTACTATGTCACATAGAGTACTGATACGATTATGTGATAACACTTGTATGTGTGTGCAGGGTTCAATTGCTAATTGTATATAAATATTTTTTATTAGTTCCATACCCAGTCTAACTAGAACAGCTTCAGTAGTCATTAAAAGTACTACAATTGCCAAGCTTGACATGTAGTTAGCGTTGAAAATCGGTTGGTCAAACAAATGTTGAGTGGATAGAAGGGAATTTCATGGAAGTATGTTTTACTGTGTAAGATACTTACATCCATGTGCCTCTATCGCCAAGCAGTATAACTTGGCACCAGTGAAAGGGTGGTGAGGCTGGGAAGATGACTGTAGGTCTGGTGACACACTGGCAATACATCACAGACTTAGCGGTACTTGCCTGTGCTCTCAAGCGAGCATGGTACCTTTTGCATCATAATGTGTGCTTGCCATTATTAGTTTGAATTGAATTCTGCATGTTTGCATTGCAGGGCTTGAGAAAAATCTGATGCTTGACATGGAGAAGCATGAAGAGCTGAAAGTTGTTGGAGATGAGCTGTGGGATCATTTTCTGCAGTACTAGTATGGATTTTATGTCTGTGACATAAATAAGCACAAATGTTTTAATTTTGTTGTCTTGTATAATTAGGGTCATTCCATAAATAAGTTACAAAACGGTGTGTTGATGTTCAAAATATGAAAAATCCTAAATATTTCTCAGTAACAGCTGTGAGTTTTATTACAATGACGTCACTGTGGCGTCATTTGTAAACGATAAATATGGCGACATTACCATTGAAAGCATCCCATAAGGAACAGCATTTTGTTATTCAATTTCTGTGGTAAAAGGATTTTGCCCAAATGCTATTCACTCTTAGATGTGTCCAGTATATGGTGACAAGTGTTTTAGAAGACCAGCAATACATGTTTGGTGTAATAAGTTTGTTCGTGGACGAGAAAGTGTTGTTGATGAAAAAAGACCTGGCCGACGAGTTTTCGACGACTGATGCAGTGATCACAGAAGTCAAGTCTCTCATACTGTACGATATGACTGGCGTGTGTCAATAAGTGTTTAAATAAATTTGGACAATATTTTGAAAAATAAAACGTTGCTGTTTGAAATTTTAGCAGGTTTCATTGCTGAATGTGTTTATTTTTCTGGTACTCGTAACTCGCAATGGTGTTTAACACTTGGCAAGTGGTGAAAGAATGGGTAAAATACTTTCTTGACTGACTGTGTTCTGTGTACATGTGACGTCACAATAATGATGTCTTTTTTAACATATGTGCCCAAGTAAATTACGTATAGAACCTATGTTTTGGATTTTTCATATTTTGAAAATTAACAGAATTATGCTGTTTTGTCACTTATTTATGGAACGACCCTCGTATGTGTATAGACGTTGTGATAGTGTTTGAGTCGGTGGTTGCAGCATGTGGTACTGTTTAGATTGTGCTACCTGTCTGTGTCTTGTGCGCATGTTAATGTGTAGTCAACAAGACAGCGATGTCAGTCAAGCGGTGGCAGCATCTCTCGCAACATTCTTTAAACAGATTGGACTTTCTGATACTGCTGGTATACTTGACACCTGTATCTCATTCCATACCAGAGATAAAAGAGCTTCTTGGTTGAAGTCTTCTAGAAAGGTTTGCAAGATTTCTCTGTCATGCTGTGCGATTTGTCCTACCTGTAAGTTGACTCTAATCTTTTTACTTGAAGTGAATAATCAAGCCTGTTGGCAGTTTCGTAGCTATATGTCAGATCTGTACATTTGGTAAATCAAAACTCGTGGTGAATTTAAATGTGAATGTATTCGTAGTCTCTGTTGTATAGTTTCACGTCATATAAAAAGCTGTAGTATGGAGTTTCTTGAGAATTGTATGATGTCTGGTACGGTCAATGTGAAGAGTATTGTGTGTGGTATTTTGCTGTACAATTCAGAGCACACAAGGCCATCACTTCATGCATGCTGCTCTCAGCATCACAGTGCCTCACTGCTTACATTGTAATGGTGCAGTCTGGAATGCATTCAATTCCGCCTTTCACTGTAGATGTATGTATTGTTCGCTTATCTTACGTTTCAGTACATTAGATAACCTGATTGATAGATAAAACATGGTTAGCGTGATTGTGGATTTGAGTGAAACATGTACAGTAAGAAGCTCAGCTACCGCAGAGATAGTGCAGGCTGATAGTCATTACGTCGTTTAGTTTCATTCAAGGTCACTGATTTTGGTACCAATCGAAAGCTCCTATGGACTTCCTGTTAATGAATAATACTGGCTTATGTCCCATCCTGCACCATTTGCCAGCTACCATGCAGTATTGATCAAATTGTCATCTTTGACAGAGGATGCCTCTCTTACTCTTTTCTCCATAATTTTGGTGAATATCACCATAAGTCACATATTGACAAAAACTATATTTTGGCTGCCTTTTTTAGACTGTATGCATGTCATATGGTTTGCTGCGAGAGCTGCAAAATTCCGTGAAATAATGCAAAATAACAACCATTATGCTGTTCAAGGTCATGCCACTTGCTGTTAGTAAATAATGTTGACATGCATCCTGTCTTGCACTATTTCCAAGTAATCACACAGTATTAGTCAAAATTTTTGCTTTAGAGTAGGGGGACACCTGTCTTTAATGCACTGAGTCTCGGTAATCTCTGATAATGTCATTGTAAATCGTATATTGTTGAACTAGTAGTGCTTCCACTGATTGGAATTTTTCCAAGATCTAGGGGATTTGTGGATCGACTTGGGATTTAGCAAATTTGCCAATCAATCTTGGAAATTTTAGATGTGCATAAAATAAGTAAAAAATCTTCATAAAACTCCAAACCAGGTATTAGTATCCATATAATTTGAGTAATTGAAATAATGTGGACTCTCTAATAAACTTTGAGTACATGTACCTGGTATCCCGCAAAATAACTGTTTTTGACTTTGATTTGAGGTTGATGATTAGTTGTGCATGAAAATGGCAGTCTGTTACCATTTTCCTACAACTACGAGTCACCTTCCAGATGACAGTGACAATGATACTGAGATGCTATAACATTATAATAGTCTGTGCTTGATTGGCTTCTCTCTGTCTGCCCCTTCACCTCCAATAGACATCATCTGAGCTATGATGAGCTATGGCAATAGCAGATGCTGTGTTTAACTGTATGACCAAAAAGGTTGTTTTGGCCCACCCTGTACATATGGACACTAACAGTGTGCATAAGTGATTGTATTTGTCATGCTCAGAATTTAACAGTTTATGCAAATGGCAAAATTGTGCAGTGTAACTGCCGTGCTTGCCTTTGGACTATTACTCAATCAATATTATGTAGTTTTGCCATAATAAAAATACAGGAGTGGAGAAAGCTGCCTTCACTGCTTTGATGCCGATGGCTATCAGCTCACTCAGGTGAACCTCGAAAATGTTCATTAGATGCAGTCATAAGTGTGAGAGTGAAACACTGTGTATATGTGTTCTCTTGGTTTGCAGATTGCCAGCAGAGTATTCATAAGTCGTGTGTCAACAAGCTGCGTTCACCGTGCCTCGGTGGCTCAGTTCGCAGTAGCAGTAGCCGTATGACAATGATGATGATCAATCAATTCAAGCTTCCAGGTACTGCAACTCTGGGCAGTGATCTTTGGCTTTATACTTTTATAGCGATATTCACAGCCATATGTTTATGGGAGGTCGTTTGGACGTGGAGAGGCTGCAGGTACATGTCTACCATGAAAAATTAGTAAAGAATGCATTTTTTTGCATCCTAGGCACATTTGATCTGTGTCTGAAAGACACAGAACACAGTTTTTATGCTGTTGCTGGAGTGGAAGACTGTAGTACTTTACTGACCTTTGAATTTATTGACTCAATTCATGTCACACATGTAAAGGTAAAGGTAAAGGTAAACGTGGATTTGTATAGCGCCTCGTCCTGAACACACATCTATGGCACTCAGGTATGGCACGCATTCTCAAGGGATCTCACAGTTTTACCTGCACACCCTGCGTTCATTCGCTAACGGAATGAACCATACCTGCCTTTGCTTTCCCAGCCGAAGTACTAGAAGGAGTTCTGCAACGTTTGACATTTTGCATACATGCAACGTTTGCAACGAGCCAATACATGTAGGCATATAACGGTGTGCCATGCAGCCTATGCTGTAAGTATGCTGACCAGTTCTATACTTTGCAGACAATCAGTGGGTCAATGTGGTCCACACCTTATGCACCGGATACTGGGTACAAACAAGGAAGCTTGTTACCATGGAGTTATCAAGCTAAATCACAGCAGTTGTCTAAGGTGTTGTTTGCACATTATTTATGATCCATTAACAAGACAGCAAGGTTCACGTAGTTCAGTAGATTGTTGGGTTGGATTATGATGCAGGTTTAAATTATGCCATAGGAAGAGGCTGGCCAAGATACCCCCATTGGGGACCAGGGCTAGGAACATGTTTATCTTTGACACCACTTTAATATCAGTAACTAACCAAAACCAAATGCAAGCATTCTTACCTACTTTAGCTGTGGGCCGTTGCTGCATGTATTGTTCACATTACAATTTCACAACTAAATGTTTTATTTTAGTAATTTGTGTGAAATTCATCTGTTATATCAAATGTTGACTTAAGCAGTTTTTTGACATATGTATGTAACTAGACCAAATTAGGTGACTTTGTTGTGTGCTCTGATGAACATGTCAACTGGGCAACATTGTGTTTTGTGCATGTGGTATGAATGTACCACATTACATATTTTAAAAAATTGAAACCAAGTTATTTAACTGCAAACATGTAAAAATACGTAGTTTTCTTTTTTAAACACAGTGTGCAGTCTTGTGTATCATATTAATACTGCAAGTATGTTATTGACGGTCAGTGAAAGTGTTGTTATTGTGGCAGCAGCTGGTTGATTATTCAGTCATGTTGTTTCTATGTTTGCCAGGCCGAGACAGGCCTGTTGTTGCTGGCTCCGGCGAAGCAGAATCAGGTTAAAGTCTTGCTTATCATATTTGTATCTATGTACCTACATTCTGGTCCGTCATTTTGCATTTGTTCTTGTGTGTATTTGCAGTCAAAGGTAACTGTCTCTGTGGTGTGTAAATGCAGCGTCTTGTGGCAGTGGCAATGTCAATCGTCCTGCTGATCAAAGACGAAACAACTCTTTCTCGAAGTATGAATCACATTTCCAGATCATCACACTGCTCTGTTATTGATGAAACTTGTAGAGTCTTTTGAGAACATATCCTTCCTCTGATTTGCTTAATGGCGTTTGCTTGTAATATATAGACACTGACTGAGCTATGATGTTTGTCTGGAGGTAAGAGGGTAGATTATTAGAACTGTTCTGTGTTGTATTGTGTATTGCAGTTTTGCACAGTAATAAGCACACTTAGATGAGCAGTTCTTACAGTTCTGTGGATTGGGTTTTGTCACACTGGGCCCATTTCACTGTGCATATACATTTGGGCTTATCTGCATGTATTTTG
>Ga0209255_1000322_pt1 | contig 10946 bp, 11 predicted proteins | sample WorMetvaBAHAMAS2_FD_187394 | JGI IMG/M metagenome (GOLD analysis project Ga0209255, IMG submission 187394) | Marine gutless worms symbiont microbial communities from Max Planck institute for Marine Microbiology, Germany - Olavius vacuus... | ecosystem: Host-associated > Annelida > Digestive...
AGCATTTAAAAGTCACAGCATGTTCGATCGATCTTGGGAACCTCGAGAGCTCAGGTGTTATAAAACCCAAATTTGCACTTTTTTATTATTTGCACTGGCTGTAAATGTGCTATATCACATAATGTTGTATTATCCTTGTGACCAAGTGTCTCTGACTCTACTTTGAATTTATGACACTATATTAATTGCATTGTATTGTAAAAAATAGTATGTGTCCGGTATCGCTGGTTGTTGGAACAGATGCACGAGTTGGATAAAGCACGACGTGTTCTTGAGACACAACTGGCAGAGCAGAAAGCACAGATTGAAGAGCTTGAAGACGAAGTGCAGGCAAGTGAAGATGCCAAGTTGAGACTGGAGGTTAACATGCAGGCGATGAAGGCGCAGCTGGAGCGCGACCTTCAGGCAAAAGATGAACAGAGTGAAGAAGGCAAACGCTCGCTTGCCCGACAGGTTTGTTTCTTGCTCTTGCAGTTATAAAAGTGCTTCGTTAAATTTATTATTATTTTAATTATTGTTGTGTAAAAGGAGAAGGTCAAGATATCCCAAACTCGTAGTTGAGCATGGGGTATGGAGCTGATTCCAAACTCAAGGCAGTTAGCCCGCAGGTGACTGACTCATAAACGTGCTGGTAGGTGGCCTTTGCTTTCAGCCAAGCCTGTGGATTCCTTCCCAGCCACAGGGCATCTCCGTTTATTGTGCATTTTTTTTTAAATTTTATTGTGCACTTTTTCGTAATCTGTAAATGCTATTTTGCATTAGATATAAGTGTACTGGCCAGGTTTCATTGCCATACATCAAACAAGTCCTCACATGACTGGTTATTGTAGCCAACGGCCGCATGTTGGCACTGGTCATTCGTCGGTTGCAGATGGTTCTGAATGCCGCTGCCCATCTAGTCATTGGTGCTGATAAGTTTCAACACATCACACTAGTTGATATGTTTCACTGGCTGCCAGTATGTCGGTAGATACTGTTTAAGGTGGCTGATACTGTCTTCGACTATGTATGTGGAACTGGTCCGGCCATTTCAAACACGTCTCAGTTTGCGTGCCACTGCCAGTAGCTGACTTTGTGGTTGGGCACATCTGTGTTCGGCTGAATGCATGGTGTTCCTCGGACCAGAACTCAACTCATTGGAGCTTCCACATCACAGCCCCCATCATCTGGAACTCACTTCCAACACAGCTGTGCCCAACCTGTGTTAATGGTGGACAGTTTAGAGGTCGGTTTGTGACCCATCTCTTCACAGGCGTTTGCATGAGAACATATTCTGAAGAGTGCATAAACTTGGAACTTTACTGCACCTGTGTGTCACAGACCTATGACAGGGCAATGTTGACTGGGTCTCGTTTACCATAATGACAAGTAAGTCTGTATTTAAGACATTGAATGGACATGTGTTTGCAGTTGCGTGACGTGGAGACTGAGCTTGACGAAGAACGTAAGCAGCGGCTTGCTTCTGCCGGAGCACGCAAGAAGCTTGAGGCAGACCTGAGAATGTCTGCGCAGCAGGTCGATATTGTGACCAAGGCCAAGGATGACATTGCTAAGCAGCTGAAGAGGGCTCAGGTGTGTGGTATTAGTAGCTCATTTCTGGTCTGTTCTACCAACGTTGGAGAAATTACATTTAGAAAGTAACGTGTTACTGTTACAAGTTGATCAATGAAAAAACGTAACTTTTTACAGTTACCATTGCATTTTAAAGATAATTTTGACGTTTTAGTAAAATAGAATGGTTGGAAAATATTATTAAGACTCTCAGATGTCTTAGTTTAAAGAAAACAGTGTCATTTATGTCAAAGAAATGAGTATAAAATGTAATTAGTACAACATGGGACTCTTGTTTCAGATTATTTGGAGAACAGAAACAGAAGTTAGCTTTGAAAATGGATTAAGTGAAAATAGACTGAATAACGACACATAATATTTTGTTACCGTTACTTATGTTACATTTCTGAAATCGTAACTCATCGCTATCGTGCTGTTAAAAGCAACTTGCTACTGTTACTCTGTTACTTGTAATAACTTAGTATGCAACATTGTTATTTACCGAGGTATAAGTTTAGGTATACAGCTACGGCACCCTGTATTATAGTTAGACTCGGCATGTACACTGTATGTCGATAATTGATAATAAGAATAAATGTGGTGTTGTAAGATAACATAAACTTGGCATGAGCGACTTTTATAGTTTTCTTTTCACATTTTGTCACTTTTATCTGCATGTCTGTAGCGACTGATAGCAGCAACAGTCAACAGTGAATGGAAGCTATATTTGACAGTATGGACTTTTGTGACTGAGAGGATTTGCACACAGTTGATTTTTATGGTCATATCTTTGACATATAATGATAAGTGTATATGGTGTGGTTTGCTAGGCAAACCTGAAAGATGCACAGTTGGAATTGGAGTCGGAGCGTACGCTGCGGGAAGAGGTAGCAGGATCGGCGAAAGAGCTTGAGAAGAAATACAAGTCTCTGGAAGCAGACCTCCTGCATGCTCAGCAGGATCTGTTGTCCTCAGAGCGAGCTCGGAAAGATCTGCAGGCGGAGAAAGAGGAAATAGCCGATGAGATGCAGACTGCTAACAGGTTGTGTTTGTGAAGATGATATTTGTGCCATGTGTTTGTTGTCATCAGTTGCACCTGGTGACTGAACTGTTATCTGTGTGTGTATGTTGTCCGAAATCTCATCGTGTTATATTTGTTGTTGTTCATTGTTGCTGTTGTTGTTGTTCTTATTGTTGTTGTTCATATTGTCATTTTTTGTGACAAAGAAGATGAATAGTTGTCATCCTCAATTAGTAAGTGGGACACTTAACCCGTTTTCAGTCTTTGCATAGATTGATTTGTGTTTATGTTCGTGCATTTTGTGTACTTTGTGTTTTTTCATACTGCATGTCGTATTATTGTGACACGGTAGGATGGATCTGGTGGGATTGAAGCATAATCCTTAGGAACCTATCTTCCTTCAGTGCTTTGACACTGTTGGTTGGGTCCTTTGATCTGTATAATCCCATCCTTGGTATGACCTATAATGTGTTTGGTGGGATGTTAAACCTTACTTAACTTCAACTTCAGCCTTTGAGATGAACTTGGTCTGTCGCCCTGTTAAGCCAGTATTGCATAGCCAGTATAGATTTTTACTGATCGGCTGCTGCATTGGCGCACATGCTTAGGCTAAATCAGAGGAGTAGTGTGATCAGCAGTAATAATAGCCTTTTGTGTATAGGACAAATCAGTTATCAATGAGGCTGTAAATTTTTTGCAGCCAAAAAGTGAAAAAAAAATCACAGCTGCCTTGCAGTGAAAATCGCAAAATTTGTGGTTTGATAGTAGCATATTATAAAAGCATTATATTCAGGTTTTAGGGTTTAAAATGAACAAGACTCATTCACCACTTAACAACAGCGCAACGACGTCACTTCGGAGCACTCACTTAATGAACACTGACATTTCAATGTAAAATTAATGAGTATTCACAAATACATCATTGATGATGAATTTTTTGATAATTGACGATAAATGTTAGGATGCAACAGTCAAATTCATGGTGATCACAGCTATTGCAGAAAAACATTGATATTCATGTAGGTAGCTTAAATTTGTGAATTTTGCGAATCCCACTATGCCAGCGAGAAATTTACAGCCTTAGTTGTCGATGATGTGGTAGCCGATGCAGTAATAACCCAGACCCTTATGCAGCTTACTGAGCCATTACACTGCTGTCTAAGACGTGCCAGACTACATCATGGAGACTATGCCCTTTCTTTGATAGCACTGCCACTGTTTTAGTTATTGTACTTAAATACTTATTCATGGCTCAGTCGGCATGGGTGGCTGATGAAGTATCTACCGGTAGATGTGTACTCGTGAATGGTAAGCCATACCATTACCTATCTTGAGTGATGTTGCATTATTATATTGATATGATCTGTGCCGAAGCAGCACCTTGTTAATGTTAATTTGTGTATATGTAATGCAGCAGAGGATTGCCTCCGGAGGAGAAGGCTCGACTAGATGCCAAGATTTCTGAGTTGGAGGACGAGTTGGAGGATGAACAGAGTAACGTAGAACAGCTTAATGATCGTGTTCGCCGACTGACTGCTCAGGTATGTCAGCCAGCTACCTACATCGTTTGCCCCTTACCTGCAATAATACGTCTCTGTGATAAGTAATTTGTGTGCATCTGATAGTATCTGTCTTTCGTTTAAATGTTCTGTCACGGTGGTAAAAATGCACAGATGTTTAAAGTTATGTTTAGACTGTGATTGTTTCATTGTATTTTAGTGATCATATACATGTAGACTAAGTCTGTAATAACAGCATGTCTTAAAAATCAGAAGTGAACTGTAGATGATAATTTACTTTGCTTTCCACAACTTCAGATACCTCTGTATATTATTAAGTGCCACTATGTGGCCGTCTCCTTTGCCATTGTTGATTTTGTTATGGCAATCCCTGCAGGCAGTGCCCATACATGACAGTTCATGTGGTTTATGGAGTAAGTTTGTGAGTAAACTGGCAAATACTTCGTTGCTTAGTGTTTATTCATATGCTCATATTTAACTTGTGTTTCCCCTTGCTTCCAATGTTACACATGTCCAGAGAATAAGAGAGAAAAGTTTATCAGAACTGTCATGTGCTATATTGTGTACTGATGTTATGTACAGTTATAAGCACACTTACATGAACAGTTTTTATAAGTGATCTAGAGCCTTTAGGCTAAAGTTTAGTGTGTGTTTATCTTCACTGGAGTCAGTTTGTTGTACAGCTAGATTTCTGTGTGTTAAAATATTTTCTCCTGGTTGCTGGGCACTTGGTTACCAAAATCATTGCAGTCTATTGTACTTGGTCTCCAAAATGACCATTAATGCATCAAGTGGGACATACTCTACTTGCTCATCACTTAACTTTTGTTCATGTTCATGTCCTTCACCAGGTGGATCAGCTAACTACTGAGCGTGACAATATGAACGTCATCGGCAACAAGGCGGAGACGGAGCGCGCAGTGCTGGAACGACAGAATGCCGAGCTCCGTGCAAAACTTGCTGACCTGGAGGCCGACACTCGGACTCGCTTCAAGACGGCGATGACCTCTCTTGAGAGTCGCATTGCCAACCTTGAAGAACAGCTCGACACAGAGATGAAGTACTGTGTCTTGAGGATAATCACTTATAACACTATAGTTTCACGAGCTGCTGAATTTGTATAACTGAGCTGTCTTAATTAGCTGTCAGGAATTTAGGAATTTAATATGTAGTTTGGATACAGTCACAACTTACCTGTTTACAGTTGCATTATCGTGAATCACAGTGTTAAACAGTTTCAGCATGATAATAGTCATTCTATACCACTGTGGCGTTAGTAGTTCAATAATGCATCAACTGGGATTGGTAAAATTACTCTACAGTTAATTTAGTGATAAGAAGAGTAACTTATCTTTATGCTGATATTTGTCTTATTATATAATCAGCCACCCATACCAACTCAACCTGGCCATCTTTCTGCATCAAGGCACAATGAGTACCAGTAGTGGTCATGGCCGTTGCTAGGCAAAATACGGCAATTTCTGCATGGTAATTATCAGAACTGGTGGCATACTGATCTGGTCAATTAAAGGCACTGGCTGTTACTTGCGCCTGCCATGTGGCCAGGTTGGGTCATGTGCTAGTTTGTGTGATTTTAGCTGTCACGCGCTCAGAAATTATATGCAACAGACCTTGCTGTTGTGCAATATATTTTCTGCATATCACGGCTCGTTTATGTTCTCTTTGTGATTTAATTCACTAGTCACTATGTTCTTTGTTGTTATGAGGGAGTTGTGTTAATGCGTATGTGCAAGTCACTCGCACTGTCGTTTTCACAGGGAGCGACAGGCTGCCGGGAAGACAAACCGTAAGTTGGAGAAGAAAACGAAAGAACTTCAGCTACAAGCGGAAGATGAGAAGAGACATGCTGAGCAGTGCAAAGATCAGGTTTAGTGGCTCCTGATAATATGATGTATCGATGTGACGGAATACTTATAAAGAGCCACAAGGGTGACTTAGGTTGCCTTGCTTTCTGCCAGGCTACGTGTTACCTTCCCAGTTACTGAGTGTCACCACTCTTTGGCCAGTGCCAAATTACACTGCTTGATGTCAGAAGCGCGTGTGTGTGTTAACAACTTGCCCAAAGTCATTACATGAAAATGGGATGGCCAACAGTGTAACCTTTGATCTCCTGATCACACATCACGTCACCACGTCACAGGACTGTTAACATAGCTAGTCTGCATTACCAACAAGTACAATAGTGGTCTATCTCTGTTTCAGAGGTCTTAAGACTTGTTGATGTACCGTTACCTCGAATTAACTTCACTCATGTCATGTTAATGAACATTCGTTGTCTTACTTACTTACTTACTTACTTATCTTGAGCGTCATGCTGCAACTCTTTGTCTTAAGATAAATGGTGATCCTCGTAATTTTGAGAACCATGACTGGAGTGCAAAATCCACATAGTATCATTGTGTATTGAAGAAGCTGCTACTGCAGGTTCTGAACCATAGCTCAAGCATCAGCACTGGATGTCAGCATGTAGACTGGTCTTGTGGCTTAGAGTGTTTTTTGTTACATTGCTTTCACCACATCCATAGTTCACATCCACATCCACTGGACACTGGCCCCTTTCTCCTCCAGTAGACAACATCTGAGCTATGATCGTTGTCTGGAGGTAAGAGGCGAGATTATCAGAACTGTTCTGTGTTGTATAGTGTACTGAAGCTGTGCACAGTCGTAAGTGCAGTTATATGTATGTGCAGTTCTTACAGTTCTCTGGATTAGGCTTGTCATACTGGGCCCATTTCACTGTGTGTAGATTCATTTGTGCTTATGTGTTTCTATTTTATTCATATTGCATATATGTCATATTATTGTAATATTATTGTTGTGGGAATGAAGCCTAATCCTGTGACCTATCTTCCTTCAGTGCTTTTGACCCATAAAACTTGTCCCCAATATGACTTATAATGTGTTTGGTGAGATGTTAAACTTTACTCAACCCCAACCCCACTGGTCACTGGTCATTGTTGCAGTATACTTTATGGCATGTACTGTCATGATACATAACAGCTGCATTGGTTTCATCTGTATGTAAATCTTTCCCAAAGTTTGGAATACAGATGCATTGTCCTGACATTATACGTTCGTACTGAATGGGCAGATAAAACAGTTTTATCAAGCAATGATGTTGTTAATTATGATACTGATAGTTACTTTATCCAGACTTTACAGTTACCTGCTAACCACTTCCAATAGCTATGCTAATTACTGTGGCTTTAAGTTGTTGTGTGCATTGATAATAGATGAAGTAGTAATGATGTCAGTGTGGAAGCCTTAAGAAACCATTTCAGATATAGTATTGGTGTGTTTTGGAGCCTATTGACTGTTTCTTTTATAAGAGCACCTTATTAATGTGCTTACTTAATTCCTCATGTTGCAAATATACACTTGCATCAGGCAGTTCCGTTGTTACTAATCCGCTGAAAAACAACGTTTTGGTGGACTTAGGTGAAAATGCAATGTCAGTGCAGAAGACCATTTTAGAGACAGTTTGTGATGCTATGCTTAATTAGCGTAATTTAGTAACACTTCTGAGATGATGCTGTTGCGCAACAGACGGAAAAGATGTCGTCGAGGTTGAAACAGTTGAAGAGACAGTTAGACGAGGCCGAGGAGGAGTGTGCGCGTCTGACGGCACTCAAACGCAAGGTGCAGCGTGATCTGGAGGAGCAGATAGAGCACTGTGAAGTGCTGACACATGAAAATGAACAGTTGAAAGGTCGACTGCGAGGTGGTGCCTCGGACAAACAAAGGTACTACACAACTTCTATGTGTGTCCGCATCAGATGCTTGTGATTTTTTTGTAATCTTTAATAGTTGTTTTCACATTTCACTTAAGATATTGTTAAAACGTTGGCGTACCTTGTGAATGTATTGTTTATCTGTTATTGCAGCAAAAGTAAACATAAAGACAGGTTCGTCGTAATGTTGGTGATGCATGACAGATAATGTTTACGCGCTTGAATCATTTGATTTCCACGTAACAATAGTCTGATAATAATAATAATCATTATTCTTATTAATATTAGAAGTTAAGATTCAAGTGACACCGTCACAACAGTTGCATGGGCACTTTATGAATTAGCGTGAGAAACAAATGCGACAGCTTGCACTGACAGTTTACCATCAGTTAGGTTTCAGTCATCTATTTGACTAACCTTGAAGAAAAATAGCAATAATACACCTTATAAGTTGCCTATATATGACAAGAGTCACTGAAAGGAGCCATACAATATTTGCCACTTGTACTTTGTATGTTTTGGGCCAACCTTTGAAAGTGTCTAATGTTGATGTAGTTGGGATGTCCAGTGGCAGACTTGTTCCACGAGGCCAGTCCAGCCACACAAATGTCATGGTACCAGCAGTATCACCAGGGGCTGCAGATCATATAACAGCATGCAGACGGTTGTTACCGGCACAAGCACATAGTTCCTATATGTGAGATGGTGCCAGTCTATTTACCACTTCTGTAAACTGACTAACATAATATGACCTGTAACTTCTATTTCGAAGTCCATGGTTATCGAGAGGGTGTGTTGTATCAGAAACTTTCTTAAAGTTTTTACATAGCAGCAAGAGTGCAAGTCTGACACTCCTGTGTTAGCAGCTGTGTTTTGCCACATTGGGGTGTGCAGTATTAAAAAGCAGCCGTTTTATTTAATTATTTAGCTGAGACACTAATTAATTACCAGGTTTCCACCTTGTGCGCATGCTAATACTAACCGCAGTTTGCTCTCCAGCGCTATTTGCGATCCTTGGCCATTTGCTGATGCCGTCAACCATAACTGTGTATTGTGTGATACATGCGTTGTTAAAGAAGAACTGTAATTAACAGTGTGTCTGGCATTCTCCAGCAATACAGCCTGATCTGAGATGATGTGTTTCTTTGTTGTTCCACGTCATGCCAAAGACATTGTGCCTTTAACGGGCTTGTGTGCTTACAGTGTGTCTTTCCAACTGTTTGGAAGTGATTATTATCACACTTGCGTGAATGTTGGTCATTCATGATCTTGAGGCCCCACCTCAGTGAATACTATCTCCAGTCAACCGTTTGACTTCTGCATTATACTCGTTTTCCATGTTTGCATACCCGGTTTGTTGTTGCACCTCAGCATTAATTAGATTTGTTAAACCGGTAATACTGGAATTTATGTAATAATGTGTATTACTGTCTGTTGACGTATACTGTACTGTAGATAATGTGACTAACAGTTTCCATTATAACAGAAGTACTGTGGCATCGGCTGTAACAGTAGTGTTAAGGCTTGCTTTGTATCAGTATTTGCCAGATAGCATGTTATATTCTTTAATTTCTGTAATGTATTTGCACTTGTTATGGCCACACACTAGAAGGAGTGCATTACAATGGTGTTGTCACTTTGCGGTTATGATAAAATTATTCTGTCGTAACCGGTGAAGCGGTATAAAACTGCCGTTACTGTTTATTACTAATAGAAAACCTCTTATCTGCTGTATGAAATTACCATTTTCATTGACTGATAATATTGTGGGTGTTATTCATAGTTAAGTTATTTGAATGATGTTCTTAATGTTCACATATTTACTTGTACAAGAAGTGGTCACATAAGTGTGAGAATAGGGTGTATCTGGTTTACTGTGGCAGATTGTCCTGCATATCATTACAAGCAGTGTCTTTTGATATTGGTCACAGGTTGATGCTCTACAGATGAGATGGTAATCATGGCCTACTGCTCGCTTTATGACTAAGTGCTTTGGTCTCAATCAGTGTAATTGCTGTGCACTGGGCCCGGTTAGTACTTGGATGGGTGACCATTTGCAGGTTTGAGTTAGCACATTCTTGGTATTCAGTCAGCCCCCCAGTTATCTGAGCCTGACTGGTGTTGACAAAATGAGTACCAGCAAAGGCACGGTATCCATGCTCTCACAGTGTAACCTGGTGTGTGGCTGAGGGTTAGAGAAACACGAGATCAGTTCCATCTAGTGGCCCATGTGGCTCGGGAAAGGACTTCGTTGTCACCCGCAGTCTAATTGCTTAATGACAGCCACTATACCAGTATACAGTACAGTATGGTAGTACCTTTTGGTATCGTAAAGTCCAATACTATTGTTTAAAGTGTGATTATTCAAGATTACAAAATTGACCTGTCGGTTGTGTATTCAGGTCAGCACGTGCAGCGCGTGCTCCACGTACTGTTGCGTCACCGGGCCGAGAAAACGGTTCACACAACGAAGAGGTGGATGGTGATAATGCCGCTACTGATTCCACTGAACAGAAAGACCAGAAACTGTCAAACTGACCAGAATCTGATTTGAGATCTGCAGATGGAGACGTGTCTCACCTAGACTGGTTTTCCTGTGATCCCGTCGACGAAATAGTTTTGTGGCATTGAAATAATCAAAACAAACACCACAGTGTCCACAGCATCCTGTGTGACTACTCAGTTGCATAGCAGTCTGTCTGTAGTATTGCTGGCAGAATGGAAATAAGCAGTTGCAAGTTATATTTTTATAACTGAGATGCATTTCGGAAGTTTCGAAAGAATAACCAGTAAAACAGTTTGAAATTCGTTTTTTTTGCACTGGAATTGTGCTAAAAGGCTTTGCATTTTGCAAGTTTTTAGGTCATTCAGCTGAATTGTAGTCATAGTTGTTTGCTTCAGCCTAGCACTCCTCCATTTGTCATTAATTCTTTAGGACTAAAATTTACACGTTGCAAAATTCATAGCGTGTTTAAACTTTTTAATGTCGCGGCTCATACAGACTTGAACTGCAGTTCTTATGTATATCTCATCACCACGGTGCATGGAATGCAGCAACACCGTGACCTCGCAAAAAAGTTCAGTTAACATTAATAGAAAGTC
>Ga0209255_1000323_pt1 | contig 10946 bp, 11 predicted proteins | sample WorMetvaBAHAMAS2_FD_187394 | JGI IMG/M metagenome (GOLD analysis project Ga0209255, IMG submission 187394) | Marine gutless worms symbiont microbial communities from Max Planck institute for Marine Microbiology, Germany - Olavius vacuus... | ecosystem: Host-associated > Annelida > Digestive...
ATCCGAGACCCCCATCTTCCGCTCGATCTCGCGCAGCAAGAGCACCCCGCCATCCGACGAGAGCGCCCCGCCATCGAAGCGGGCATGGATATCGGGGCCCTCGACGGGTGACAAACCGGGCAGCAGGGGGGTATCATCGAACATGGCGGGCCGGATCTCTAAGCTGGTGGCGCAGGAACAGGTTTGGCGGCAAATTCATACGCCACATCAACGGCTTGATCCATGCCCGCAAACCAAGTCAGACACCCTGATGAATAATCCTGGTTAGATATGTCAATTGTGCATTGCGCCGGGCGCGATGCATGCCTGCCGCGGGGTTTGCCCCATGAACGTGATTGGAAAAGCTGGCCTGGACGAACGGAATTGACTGTGCATCGATCGAGAATTCGCAGAGGTTTAGGACCATGCGCGCGCGCGCCATCAAACTCGCTCTTTCGTGCGCCGCTGTCGCGGCGCTTTCCGGAATGCCGGCGGTAGCTGCCGAGAACATCGGTGAGGCTGTCGCGGTGATTGACCAGGCGTCGACGGTCGGCTCGGTCGGCGAGCAGACGCTCGCCGTCGGGATGGCGGTTCACCGCGGCGACCTGGTGAAGACGGACGAAATCGGCGAAGCTCAGCTTCTGTTCAACGACGGGACGCGCCTGGTCGTTGGACCGAACTCGGAGATGATGCTCGACGATTTCGTGTTTCGCTCGGGAGCGACGGAGAACCAGTTCGTCGTCCGCGCGCTGAACGGGGCGTTTCGGTTCATCACCGGCGAGGCGACCAAGGATTCCTATCTGATCCACACCCCGTCCGCGATCATCGGAGTCCGCGGCACGGCCTTCGACTTCGCCGTTACGCCGGGCAACACCCAGGTGCTCTTGCTGCACGGCGGGGTGAACATGTGCGGCAACAATTTCGGCTGCACGCGGGCCGACGTCGAATAGCCGCTCGACTCTGCTGCTAGAGCGGGTCGCATTCGCCCTGATTCACCCGCCTCCACCCGTCATCCTCCGCGAAGGCGGAGGATCTCTCGCCATCCCGTGAGATTCCCGCTTTCGCGGGAATGACGGTGATTGAGGCGCCGGTGCCGATGGAACCCGACACGCTCTAATCTTCTGCGCCGCCGGGGGCTCGGCGGCCTCCGTCCAGGCTGAGCAAGGGGCCGTAGAGATCCGGCCTGCGATCGCGGAACAAGCCCCATGCCGCCCGGCGGCTGCGCATCGCTGCAAGGTTGAACTCAGCAAGAACCACCGCCTCGTTGCAGCGGTCGCATTCGGCCAGCTTGGCGCCGGTCTCGTCGGCGATGAAGGAATGACCGTAGAAGGTCATCTGCGCCGCTGGGTTCCGCTCGACGCCGATCCGGTTGCTGGCGACCAGCCCGACCATGTTCGCCGCCGCGTGGCCCTGCATCGCCCGCTGCCAATGGTCCTTTGAATCTTGGTCAGGGTCGGACGGCTCGCTGCCGATCGCCGTCGGGTAGAACAGCAGCTCCGCCCCCTGCAGGGCCATCGCCCGGGCGCATTCCGAGAACCACTGGTCCCAGCAGGTGCCGACGCCGATTCGCCCGAAGGCGGTGTCCCAGACGCGGAAGCCGGTATCGCCGGGGCTGAAGTAGAACTTCTCCTCGTAGCCCGGACCTTGGGGGATGTGGCTCTTGCGGTAGAGGCCGAGCAGGGCGCCGTCGGCGACGGCGACGGAGTTGAAATAGGCGTTGTTGGCCCGCTCGAAGACGCTGATCGGCAGCACCACGCCGAGCTCCGCTGCCAGCGCCGCGAAGCGGCCGATCACCGGGTGGCCGGTGGCGGAGTGGGCGAGGGCGAAATGCTCGGAGTTCTGGTCGGGGCAGAAGTAAGGCGTTGCGAACAGCTCCTAGAGCAGTACGATCTGCGCCCCGTCGGACGCCGCCCGCCGCACCAACGCCTCTGCCCGGTCGAGGTTGCCTTCGATATCCCAGTCACAGGCCATCTGGGTGGCCGCCACCGTTACCTTCATCGGTCTTCGAACCCGGTCAGCACGTTGATGGTGTTGATGCCGATCTCCTCGACCGCGTAGCCGCCCTCCATGACGAACAGGGTCGGAAGGCTCAGCGTCGCGATTGCCCGGCCATAGGCGGCGAAGTCATCACTCTCCAGCTTGAAGAACGAGATCGGGCCCTCCTTGAAGGTGTCGACCCCCAGGGACACCACCAGGGCATCGGGCCCGTAGTGGTGGATCCGCCGCAGCGCCGCGTCGAGCGCCTCTCTCCAAATCGGGAACCCCGTGCCCGGCGGCATAGGATAGTTGGCGTTGAACCCCACGCCTTCGCCGGTGCCGGTCTCGTCCGCATAGCCGAGGAAATAGGGGAACGCATCCTCCGGCCGGCCATGCAGCAACAGGAACAGCACGTCGCTGCGATCATAGAAGATATCCTGCGTGTCGTTGCCGTGATGGAAGTCGACGTCCAGGATCGCGACCCGTTCTGCCCCTTGATCAAGGAAGGCCTGGGCGGCGATGGCGGCGTTGTTCAGGAAGCAATGGCCGCCATACATATCGGCCGCCGCATGATGGCCGGGCGGGCGGCAAAGGGCGAAGGCGGCCCTGGCGCCGCCGGCAACCGCGGCCTGCGCGGTCAGGGCGACATCGGCGCTGGCCTGGGCCGCCTCCCAGGTTCCGGCATCGATGGCGGTCTCCGCGGCCAGGGCGTAGTAGCCGATCTTGCCGTCGATGAAGTCGGGCGGCCGCACCTGCATCCGCCGCGCCGGCCAGGCGCTGGCGATCGCCTCGCCCTCGAACCCGGCCGCCTTCCACTCGTCTCAGCAGGAGGCCAGGAAGTCGAGGAACGCCGCGTCGTGGATTCGGCGGGCCGGATCGAGACCGAAGTTGTCCGGCTCGCGCACCGGCCCGGGCTCGACCTGCCGCAGCCGGCCAATGATGTAGTCGACCCGCGCAGGGCATTCGAAGGGCGGAACCAGCTTGCCCCCGTAAAGCTTCGGTCTGGGAATTCCGCAGCCGGTGTTTCTCGCTGTGGATCGTCAGCATGTCGCCTCCCTGTCTCTTCCGTCGGTCCAGCCCACACCACCATGCGCACCCGGCGGCCCGACGTAAACAGCCGTTTTAGGCAGCGGCGCGGGTGCCGTCGTCAAGATCATTTGCCAGCCACGAGTATCGGTCATAAGCTCTCGCCGGAATTGCCGAATGGCGGGATCGAGGTGAGAGAGGCCATGCCGGATCAGAGGGCGGCGAAGGGCGCCAGCGGGGCTCCGGGTGACGCCCGGACGATGGTCCGCGTCGACAACGTCACGAAGCAGTTCGGCAGCGGCTGCGAGACCGTCCTAGCCCTGGACGACGTCTCGGTCACCATCCGCGAGAACGAGTTCTTCACCCTCCTCGGGCCGTCGGGCTGCGGCAAGACCACTCTGCTCAGGCTGATCGCCGGCTTCGACCATCCGACCAGCGGACAGATCATGCTGCAGGGGCAGGATATCTCGCACCCGCCGCCCTACCAGCGGCCGGTGAACACGGTGTTCCAGAGCTACGCCCTGTTTCCGCACATAACGGTGGCCCAGAACATCTCGTTCGGCATGGAGATGCTGGGCAAGCCGAAGGCCGAGGTGGCCGAGACCGTCGGCGCCATGTTGCGGCTGGTGCGGATGGAGGAGCTCAGGGACCGGCGCACCGACCAGATCTCCGGCGGCCAGCAGCAGCGGGTTGCGCTGGCCCGGGCGCTGGCGCCACGGCCCAAGGCTCTGCTGCTCGACGAGCCGCTGTCGGCGCTCGACTACAAGCTGCGCAAGGACATGCAGATCGAGATCAAGAGGCTGCAGCACGAGACCGGGATCACCTTCGTCTTCGTCACCCATGACCAGGAGGAGGCGCTGACCATGTCGGACCGGATCGCGGTGATGAACCTCGGCCGGATCCTGCAGATCGGCAGCCCGCGGCAAATCTACGACCACCCGGCCGAGCGGTTCGTGGCCGATTTCATCGGCGACACCAATCTGTTGGAGGCCCAGATCGTGGCGGTCGAAGCCGGCCGGGCGCGGCTGCGCCTCGTCTCGGGGCGCGAGGTCGCGGCGGATCTGCCGGAGGGCGCGACGCCGGACGGCCTGGTCACCGCGACGATCAGGCCGGAGCACGCCAGCCTCTCGGCGGCGCCGGGCGCCGACTGTCCGCTGACCGGGACGCTCACCAACATCGTCTATTTCGGCACCGACACGCACTACCATGTCGAGCTCGCCGACAGGTCGCCTTTCGTGGTGCGCAGCCAGAACCTGCGCGGCAGTGCAGAAGCCTTTACCGCCGGACAGCAGGTCGCCATCGCGTTCAAACCGGACGCAGTGCAGGTGTTGTGGGACTGAGATGACCGAAAGGCGATCAAGCACCATGGTCGAGGAAGCGCAGCAGCGCGAGGTCCGGCGCAACTGGCTGCTGTGCACCCCGGCGCTGGTGGTCCTCGTCCTCGCCGCCTCGGGTCCGCTGCTGGTGGTGCTGTTCTATTCCTTCCTGGCGGCCGGCGACTATGGCGGCGTGAAGTGGGAGTTCTCGACCGACGGCTGGTTCAATGTCCTGCTCACCCGGGATATCTTCGACGACACCCTCGGCGTTGCCGACGCCCACATGACGATCTTCTGGCGCTCGCTGCGGCTGTCGATAGGGACCACGCTGCTGACCCTCGTGCTCGGTTTCCCGACCGCCTACTTCATCGCCACCCGGCCGCGCGAGACGCGCAACATGTGGCTGTTTCTGATCACCATCCCGTTCTGGACCAACCTTCTGATCCGCACCTTCGCGATCATGGAGGTGATCAAGAGCGAGGGCGCGATCAACACCGTGCTGACGCGGTCCGGGCTGATCGGCGCGCCGATCCAGATGCTCTACACCGACTTTGCCATCCTGCTCGGCATGGCCTATGTCTACCTGCCGCTGATGGTGCTGCCGCTCTACGCCTCGATGGAGCGGCTGGACTTCCGGCTTGTTGAAGCCGCCTACGACCTCTACGCGACCCGGCGGCGGGTCTTCGTCCGGGTGGTCCTGCCGCTGGTCAAGCCGGGCATCACCGCCGGCTCGATCCTAGTCTTCGTGCCCTCGCTCGGCGCCTATGTCACCCCGCGGGTGCTCGGCGGTGGCAAGCACATGATGCTCGGCAACCTGATCGAGCTGCAGTTCGGCGCCGGGCGCAACTGGCCGCTCGGCTCGGCCCTGTCGCTGACCCTGCTGACCATCGTCATGGTGGCCCTGATCTTCTATGTGCGCGCCGCCGGGCGGCAGGAGGCCGGGCGTGAGTGAGCGCGGCTTCTCGGTCCTGCGCATGTCGGGGTTCGGCGCCATCGCCCTGGTGGTCTTCGTCGTGCTCTATGCGCCGATCGCGACGCTGGTGATCTATTCCTTCAACGCCGGCATCTCGATCGCCGCCTGGGAGGGGTTCTCGCTGCAATGGTACGCCGCCGCATGGGAGAACGAGCAGGTGCAGGACGCCACCATGCGCTCGGTGATCATCGCCAGCTCGGCGTCAATCATGGCCACGGTGCTGGCGACCATGGCGGCGCTCGGCACCACGCGCCGGCGCGCGTTCCGCGGCCAGATGACGATCTACGCGCTGATCAACGAGCCGCTGATGGTGCCCGAGATCGTCACCGGCATCGCACTCCTGATCGTCTTCGCCCAGATCAAGGTCATCACCGGCTATTCCAGGCTCGGCTACCTGATCCTCGCCCATACCGCCTTCTGCATCCCCTTCGCCTACCTGCCGATCCGGGCGCGGCTGGAGGAGATGGATCTGACGCTGGAGACGGCGGCGGCCGACCTCTACGCGACGCCGTGGCAGGCGTTCCGGCGGGTCACCCTGCCGCTCTTGATGCCGGGCGTGCTGGCCGGGATGATGCTGGCCTTCGTCATCTCGCTCGACGACGTGGTGATCACCGAGCTGGTGAAGTCGGCCGGGCAGGATACCCTGCCGACCTTCATGCTCGGCCAGCTCCGGCGCAAGATCACGCCGGAGGTGAATGCGATCTCGACCGCGCTCCTAGCGATTTCGGTCCTTATCGTCACGATTTTCTTCCTTCTCAACCGGAAAAGAGCCTAGACTGCAACGCGATAAACAAACATGAGGAGACGCCATGAGACTGAGACTGACCGGCGCCTTGGCGGCGCTCGCCTTCGCCGTTGCGGCGACCCCGGCCGGGGCGGCGGGGGATCTCAACATCTTCAACTGGGGCAACTACACCAGCCCCGAGCTGATCGAGAAGTTCTCCAAGGAATACGATGTCAAGGTGACCATCACAGACTATGACTCGAACGCCACCGCGCTGGCCAAGGTCAAGGCAGGCGGGCATGGCTTCGACATCGTGGTGCCGTCGCATTCCTACATCCCGATCTTTGTCTCCGAGGGCCTGCTGCTCGAGTCGCGGCCCGACCATCTGGAGAACTTCAAGAACGTCTCCCCCGAATGGGTCGACGTGCCCTGGGATCCGGGCCGACACTACTCGGTGCCGTGGCAGTGGGGCACCACAGGCGTCGCGGTCAACCGCGAGGACTACACGGGCGACATCAACACCTCGGCAATCTTCCTCGATCCGCCGGACGAGCTGGTCGGCAAGGTCAACGTCGTGCCCGAGATGGAAGACGTCATGGCAATGGCGCTGATGTATGTCGGCTCCGAAAGCTGCACCACCGACAAGGCGGCGCTGAAGAAGACCTACGACCTGCTGATGGCCGCCAAGCAGAAATGGCTGTCGATGGACTACGGCATGACCGACAAGATGAGCTCCGGCGACGTGCGCGCCAGCGTCAACTGGAACGGCTCGACCTTCCGCATCCGGCTCGCCAACCCCACGGTCGAGTACGGCTACCCGCGCGAGGGCTACCCGGTGTGGATGGACTCTGTGGCGATCCTGGCCGACGCCAACAACGTCGACAACGCCAAGCTGTTCATGAACTTCATCATGGACCCGGAGAACGCGGCGATGATCTCGTCCTTCGCCCGCTACGCCAACGCGATCGTCGGCTCGGACGCGTATATGCCCGAGGACATGAAGACCGCGCCCGAGATCGTGGTGCCGGCGGACCTGGTGGCCGCGGGCAAGTTCAACGCAACCTGCTCGCCCGAGGCGCAGAAGCTCTACACAGCGATCTGGACCGAACTGACCAAGTAAGTCGCAGCTCCGGGGAGGGCCCATGCCGGGGGCCCTCCTGTCTGGTTCAGCCGGCCCAGACCGTCTCCGGGTCCAGCGGAAAGCTCGGCCGGCGCAGCCGCTCGAACGGCCAGCTTTCCAGAACCGGCGAGGTCAGCCCCGCGGTGTCGATCTCGTAGACCCGCTCCGACGGGAACCAGGGCAGGAATCCGGCGCGGAAATGGCCGCGTGACTTGACCACCACGGTGTTGGCGTCGGCGACATCGAGCCCCATCATCTCGAAATAGATCGGATCGGCGGTCTGTTGGCGATCGGAGATCACGATCACCTCGATGCCGCCGATGCTGAGCCGGGCGCTGGGGCCGAGATGCATGCGCCGGCCGGCGGTCAGCCCGAGCCGACCCACGACCTCGCCGTCATGCAGCCGCGCGACCTTCGCCTCGGCGGCGAACGGCCGGTCCCAGCTCTCCCAGGTCTCGTCCCCGGCCAAGCGGTTGAACCGGGCGGTGAACACCGCTCCTTCGCCAACCGAATGCGCTTCGGCCGCCAGCTCGGGGTCGTGGAACGAGCCGTAGAACACACCCTGCGCACCCGCTCGATGCAGCGCATCCAGCAGCTCCGTCGTGCGACCTGACCCGCCGCCGCCGGGGTTGTCGCCGGCATCCGAGAAGATTACCGGCGGGCGGGCGACATCGAGCGCCAGCCCGACGGCGTCCTCGACCGTGGTCAGGGTGCGGACGAAGCGATGCCGGATGCTCCACGCCCGCTGGGCGATCTCGTGGGCAAGGTTCTCCGCCGCCTGCCGGTCGTGCCGCGCGGTCACCACCACCGAGAGGCCATTGTCCGGCGTGTCGGAGAACACGAAATTGCCGAAGACCGAGACGTTCAGGATTTCCCCGGCGAGCTCGGCCTGGCGGCGCTGGCCGTAGTCGATCAACTCGCCATAAGGGCCGTCGGCGGTGAGCAGGGTCACCGAAGCCGGCGCCAGCGGCAGCTTGACATGGGCAACCTGCGGCGCCGCCTGCCCGGCCAGGATGCGGCGCAGGGCGAACGCCGCCTCCTCGCCGCGTTCGACGAAGTCCACATGCGGGTTGGTGCGATAACCGACGATCAGGTCGGCATTGGCGCACATCGCGTCCGAGATGTTGGCGTGCAGGTCCAGGGTCTGGACGACCTGCACCTCCGGCCCGACCGCCGCGCGGACCCGCCGCGCCAACTCGCCGTCCGGATCGTCGAGATGGGTCGCCACCATGGCGCCGTGATGGCAGAGATAGACTGCGTCGACCGGCTTCTTGAGCCCCGCCACCACCTGGGCCGCATAGTCCTCGAACACCGCCTCCTCCACCGGGCCGTGCGTATGGCAGGCGGCGAGCAGCACCGGCACCGGCCGCCACGGCCCGGTTGCGTCCATCGCCCGGACGAAGGCGGCAAACTCCTGCGCCAGGCTCGGCGCGTCGGAGCGTGCCTCCGCCATTAGCCGGTTGCCGCCCATCCAGGTCAGGCTCTCGAAGTCGGCCTTGCCCGCCGGCCTTGCATATCGGTTTGATTCCAGGATCATGCCCATCAGGGCGACGCGGGGGCCGGTAAACTGCTCCTCCATTGCCACTTGCCGCGATTTGAAGTGGGAACCCGGCCCATGTCCAGCCTGAACATTCCGAATGACTATCCGGTCGACCTGGTCGGGCCGGACATCTCGGCCCATGCGCCCGGGAATACCGGCATTCCCTATGTCTGGTCGTTCGCGGCGGCCGAGCCCGGCCCGCATGCGGTGATCACCGCCATCGTGCATGGCAACGAGCCGTGCGGGGCGGTCACGCTGGACTGGCTGCTGCAACGCCGGGTGCGGCCGGTGGCGGGCAGGCTGACGCTCGCCTTCATGAACGTCGAGGCCTATCGCCGGTTCGACGCCGCGGACCCGAATGCCAGCCGCTGGGTCGACGAGGACCTCAACCGGGTCTGGGCCGCCGATGTGCTGGCGTCCGAACGCGACTCGGCCGAGCTGTGCCGGGCGCGCGAAGTGCAGCCCGTCATCGCCAGCGCGGATTTCCTCCTCGACATCCACTCGATGCAGAAGCCCGCGCCCCCGGTCATGCTGGCCGGCTGGCTGGACAAGGGGATCGCGCTGGCGCGCCTAGTGGGCGTCCCCGAGCTGATCGTGGTCGATCGCGGCCATGCCGCCGGGTTCAGGATGCGCGACCATGGGCGCTTTGCCGACCATGGGACGCAAGCGGCGGCGCTGCTGATCGAATGCGGCCAGCACTGGGACCGCACGGCGGGCGATCTGGCGAGGCAGGCGGCGGCGCGGTTCTTGACCGGCCTCGGCATCGCCGGGCGGGATCTGCTGGAGGAGCTCGGTGCCGGCACGCCGCCGCCCCAGCTCGTCTACGAGGTCACCGAGGCCGTCACCATCACCGCCAAGCGTTTCACCTTTGCCGAGGCGTTCTCCGGCGGCGAGGTGATCGCCGAGGAGGGCACGCTGCTCGGGCACTATGGCGACCGTGAGGTCCGCACTCCTTATCCGGATTGCCTGCCGGTGATGCCCTCGAAGCGGCTCTGGCGCGGGCAGACGGCGGTCCGCCTGGCTCGGCGCCGCGACTGAGCGGCTCCAAAACCGCGCCGTTGGCCACCGACCGCCCCGTGCAGTGCGCAACCAGGCTGCTGTGACAGAGTCTCACGCTGCCTAGCCCTCGCATTTGCGATATAAGCCGTGTGCGCCTGCGAGAATCTGTTTGCGTGTGCGAAGCTTGCCGGCACGGTCGGCGAGGATGCAGCGCAGGGGATTTCGTCGCGGAGCCAACGGAGGCACACATGTCTATCAGCAAAGTAGGGATTATCGGCAGCGGGACCATGGGGCTCGGGATCGCCCAGGTCTGCGCCCAGGCCGGCATTGCGACCATCGTCGTCAAGGCGACGCCCGGCGCGGTCAACAAGCCCAAGGCGAAGTTCGAGAGCGGGCTCGCCAAGGCGGTCGAGCGCGGCAAGATGGAAGCGGCCGTGCGTGACGGCATCCTCGCCAACTTCACGATCACCGACCAGGAAAGCGCCGTTGCCGACTGCGATCTGGTGGTCGAGTCGATCATCGAAGACATAGGGCTCAAGAAGGCGCTGTTCGAGCGCCTCGAAGGCATCTGCCGCCCCGACGCCATACTGGCCACCAACACCTCGACCCTGTCGGTGACCGCGATGATGGCGATCTGCCAGCACCGGGCCCGGTTCGCCGGGCTGCACTTCTTCAACCCGGCGCCGGTGATGAGCCTGGTCGAGGTGATCCACGGCTTCGAGACCTCGGACGAGACCTTGCGCGAGCTGGTCGCCTTCTGCGAGGCCATCGACAAGGAGCCGGTGGTCGTGCAGGACACCACCGGTTTCATTGTCAACCGGCTGCTGACGCCGTACATTCTCAACGCGATCCGCATGCTGGAGCGCGGCACCGGCACCATCGAGACCATCGACAAGGCGATGATGACCGGCGCCGGGATGCCGATGGGGCCGTTCACCCTTGCCGACTACATCGGCCTCGATGTGGTGATCGCGATGTCGCAGAACATCTTCGAGGACGTGCGCCAGGATCACCATTCGCCGCCGCACACCCTGGTCCGGCTGGTCCAGCTCGGCTACTTGGGCCGCAAGACCGGCAAGGGGTTCTACGACTACGCGACCAGGCCGCCGATCGGCAACCCGGCACTGGTCCACCCGGTGATCTAGCCCGGATTATTCATCAGGGTGGCTGACTTGGTTTGCGGGCATGGATCAAGCTGTTGATGTGGCGTATGAATTTGCCGCCAAACCTGTTCCTGCGCCACCAGCTTAGAGATCCGGCCCGCCATGTTCGATGATACCCCGCTGCTGCCC
>Ga0209255_1000324_pt1 | contig 10945 bp, 5 predicted proteins | sample WorMetvaBAHAMAS2_FD_187394 | JGI IMG/M metagenome (GOLD analysis project Ga0209255, IMG submission 187394) | Marine gutless worms symbiont microbial communities from Max Planck institute for Marine Microbiology, Germany - Olavius vacuus... | ecosystem: Host-associated > Annelida > Digestive...
GTGTGTAAATTGAAGCTGTGATTTACTGCATAGGAACTGTCGCAAGAATGGCAAACCATTTCATCTCTTTCGACTTCTTCTGCTCTACCACGATCCAGAACTGTGCGGCTTTCTCGACACCAAACGCATCTTTCCAGACTCCTATGCACACGGCTGGGTACGTATTTTGCTTTGTTTATGCTAAACTTAATATTTGCCACCTTTTGTAGTCTTGGTGACTGAGCATGTAAACAACTTGCCTAGAATTGCTATTTGTGTACAGGAGTGGAACCCTGGCCATTCTGTAGACAGTAGTAAGTAAGCAAATAAGTAAATGTCGATTTGTATAGCACGATTACGTAACGTCTCTAATGCACTAACGCCTTGAATGTCCAGCGAACAGATACGTCTTCAAGTAAGCCTCGGTACTGCATGTAATTTGGCACTGGCAAAAGTGGTGATGCTCTGCCGCTGGGGAGGTAGCATGGGCCTGGCAGTAAGTACAATGTCAAGCGTACTGCCGTGTTTAGTTGTGACTTAAGCTGGGTACTGTACGCACTTCACAGCCCGTGAATACAGCGCATGAAAAACCCATATACACTGATCACGGCACGTCATCACAGATAATGTGTACAGTTGCCCAGAACATGATCATGAGTAGTGAACATGGATGTTCACAGGCCATGAACATGGACCATGAATATGATAGTGTATAGAGCTTAAGTTACATGCATGCCAACTGCCTAGAACTGGTGTCGCATATTGGACAATCTTTACCTTTTTTTTACCATTTTTACCATCTTTGCTTTAACTACTTGGTGTATGTTTATTTTCCCCATTGCACAATCGTTGTTGTTTAATCTAGATTGTATTTATGTTGGTGTGAAGTTGAAGTGTAAGCCGTCGTGTGTGAAACCGAGACTAGAGCAAAGAACAGAAGTTGTAGTGACCATGCTGCAGCATCATACATTCAGATGGTGTAGTCATGTGAAAAGATATATGGCTTATGAATTGAAATATTCGGAGCAGACAGGCTGAGTGCTTTTCATGATGCCAAACTGTCAAACATCGGTGATGTTTTACACAGACTGGCCTGCAGTATGGAATATTCTGCCACCTTATCCGTGTAACAGTAGCCTGTCGCCGAACACATTCAGGCGGCAGCTGAAAACAATTTACTGAAGCACATATAGACCCATGTGGCTCGAGTAAGGTCTCTACTTTTTCTGAAAACTTATCTTTTCAGAAAGTGGTGAACATGCTCTGGTGCTTTTGTGGCAATTCTGGCACCATCGGTAAATGTCTCGACTTACAGACTAACACCGTCAGAGATAAAACTGTAGTAGCTCTGCAGTGATGCATGTGGTATGAAGTTAATTTGTTTTGATTTGTGTTGCTTGCAGTTTGCGACGTTGTTTGCGTCGTCGTGTCAGTTGGGTGTGACTCTCAACATGTGGGACGTCTATCTGCAGCAGCAGGACCAGTTTCTCGTCTTCTTCCTCGCGCTCGTCATCCTTGTTAATGCCAAGTATGCGATGCTCAACGTGCTTCGGTGTGATGCAGGTTGCAGGCCTGGCACTGCTGGTTTTGACTTGACTTGACTGACTGACTGACTGACTTGACTGATTGATCTTTGACTGATAATAAGCTGCCTTTATTCAGTTAAGTCAGAATGCTTAACCACATAGACACATACAACAAGCTGCCACGCAGGACAGTGCTAACTAGTCCCGGCACGCAGGCCAAGTACAACAACAGTGGGGTAGAGCACACGCGTAGAAGCTGCCACAAGCGGCGCTAAGCAGCTGCAATCAACCGCACGAGGCCATTACCCTGTAAGCATTCACCAGATGGTGCCACCTGAGCGGGGTAACACACATCCGATAATACAGCTTACTACTCGTTTATCGACCTCGAAAGGATGAAAGGCTGAGTTGGCCTAGTTGCCAAACTGTAGCAGATGGTTTACCAACATAAGTGGTCACCTGTCCCCTACAGGTCGAGCGCAGGACAGGGACAGTTCGCCGGCCAATGACCGAAGTTACACCACTGTGCTACGATTCATTAATTCATCCATCCATCCATCCATTAATCCATTGACTGATTGATTGGCTGACTGACTGGGGAGATAGAGTTTCACTTGAGCAGCCTAGGTTTGATTCTCACCGAGAACTGTACAAGTCATTGTGATGTTGGAAAAATGTCTGGCTAAATTGCTCTATTGTCCAAGAACAAGTTTTCCCACAAACCCCGGGTGCATCCAAGCCTTTGACCAGGGAGTGTTCACTGTAGCAAAAGTGTTTTATCGTCATTGGTTGCAATGTATCAGGTTTTAAACTCTTAAAAGTCAGTGATAATTGCTGTTCTGAAACTGCAACAGACGGTTCACTATTGTTGGAATTATCCTTTCAGATGCTGTTTTCCACATTTTCTCAGATTAGCCATTGGTTTACTTGGATTAGCCAGCAGTTCTCAAAGATCTCGAAGTAAAATTTTGCGATTGCTGGAGTGGTATTATTTAGATGCCATTCCTGATGCCAGACAAACAAAGTGAAAGCACTAAATATGAATAACGACACTACGGTATTTCAGTAACTTCTGTATGGTATTCTATATTGCTAATTATCTAACTTGCCATTGTAGACTGACAGGTAGCCTTCTCACTGTACCACATGAGATCAAAACTAGTATTCATGACAAAATAAAAGGTGCAAGATAGTCTCGTGAGCTTTATGTTGTGATGAAAACTCCTGTGAAAAACGATGTTGTTGGTATACGTTATGTACAGGGATCAGATAATGGTGATGGAAGAAAACAGTAAGCAAGAAATTATCGGTAAGTTCGATTTGGAAGTTCACACACGCACAACGTTTTGCTGCAGTAGTTAACTGTAAAACTTTGCATCTGCAATTTATGTGATACTTTCCTAGTTTTGGACATGCGTGTCACTGCGATAGCTGAATGAGTAAAATGTGAGTCGTTTAACTGTCATTACACATTACTGCAGTGTTGTATATGACAGTTATTTCATTCAGTGTCTTTAACAAATTAAAACGTCGATGTCTGTGGAGAAACAGATGATGATTGTTTTGTGGACAGTATATCTGTCTGAGCTGAAGAGTCATTTGCTGTGCTACGTTTTTAGTGGTGTGACGTTAAATTGAATCTGATTAAAATTTATTGTCATTAAATTTCTGGACCGATATTAACAGATAAACTGAGCTCATTTCCAAGAGAACTCGAAGCTGACGACATCGAGGATTTCTGCTCGTTGGCACTCTACTACGAGTCAAAGACCCCGCAGTCTTTCAGACAGGTCGGCTGCCTCACATCAGACACATGTAGACTAACAGCAGTGAAACATTCCATTTTCGCTTCTTGTTTTTAATGATTTTATAATCTCTCTCGTATCTATCAGTCTCATATCACTATCTATGCAGCGTGCATTGCTTCATTAGTTAATGTGTGTAATTTTTCTGTTGCCTGTCATGTATACATTAAGCTGCTGGTTAATTAGTCACCACTTAAAAGTTTATTGTAATTGTAAATTTATTACATCAGTTCCTAATTTTTTTAACTTGTTGATGCTGTAAAAGGCTGTATTGTGGCATTTGCTCATATACATTCGATTCTTACAGCATAGAAGTTAGATTAAATATACTAATGTGAAAAGAAATAGTGATGGCAGGTGTAGACAGTAGCAGCATGCAGGCGGACTCACAGTTCAAATCTGTTGGCTTGGTCTGAGGGTCAGCAGCTGTTTGGTACCGATCTGCCTTCATTAGATGAGATCCTGCAATGACTTATTCATGGCTACAGAACTGTGAACAATGTCCAGAATATTAATATCATTGTTACTACCAGTTAGGTGTTAACTGTTACCATACATTACTATTGAAATGCTAAGTATAAAACAGTAAACTCAAGTGCAGTACAAAATGTAGAACTGTTTCTGTTAGTATTAGATAGTACTTATAATGATTTTCTTCTTTTCATAGTGATCTAGTACACAAAACATTGAACACATGAATAACCCATGACATTTTTGTATATGAAGGTTTATTGTTTGCGTGTGGTCTGCCTTTGACTGAAAGGCAGTCTCGTTTTTTTGTCGGACTTGTGATAGAGACGTTGTGTGTTCAACTACCAGCCGGGCACCACGGTGCAGTCACCTTGGGCAAGTTATTCACACCTGCGTGCCTCTGTCACCAAGCAGTATAATTTGGTACTTGCCTAAGGTAAGGTAAGGTAAGGTAGGGTAGACGTGGATTTGTATAGTGCTTTGTCGTGAACTCATCTCTAAGGCGCTCAGGTATGGTATGCGTTCTCAAGGGATTTTATAGTTTTACCTGCACACCCCGCGTTCATCCGCTAACGGAATGAACCATACCTGCCTAAGGGCAGTGATGCCCTATGACTGGGAAAATAACAACAGATCTGATGGAAACCAAAGGCGCACTACTGCTTGAATTTGTGACTAATACCTACAGGCTGATTGCCTAATACTGGTATCAGCTCTGGCCTCGTACAGTTGACGTTTGAGTGTGGGACTATATTTACTGTAACCTTTACTTGTGATGATAGGATTTCCAGTCGGTGTTGTACGGCACAACGCTGGCATCACAGAAAGACGACGTAGAATGTGATGTGCGCATCAGTCAGGCTCTGTGTCTCACGGTATCTGTCGACGAACTGCTCTATGCTGTTCAGCAAACGTCATTCATGGTAGCTAATTCGTTCCCGTGCGTTTGATGAGTATTTCCACCTCTGGTATTTACCATTTGTTCCATAGAAAACTACTGTATTCACTTGTCGGTTTTGTTCGAGTTTTATTTGCTCGTTACTAGAGTTATGTCAAAAGTCACATATTCACGGAAACCGTGAATTTTGGCATTTACTGTGATTTATCATGATCTTTCATGTTTGCTGCATGTTTGTGTTGAAGTCCGTAAATTTCTGATGTAAAAACAGTTGAACACATGACACATTGGACCAAAAAGTGACTGCACTGATCATTATTTGCAGCTGTAACACAAGGTCCCTAACTGACACTTTGTAATCCAAAATAAGTCAAATTTGGCATTTTTTAAAGTCGTCTGGCAATTTGGCACTTTTTCTTTAGCCCAGCAGTTAATTCTCAAGCCAGTGATTACTTACGGTGTGAAAATCGCTTGTCGGTGGAGTGTTTTTGAACACTGCACGACTGTAAATTGGTGCCGTGAATTTGCCATGAATTTCATGATTGTTTAAAAAGTCTGCTGTGATTTTTGCCATTTTTTACCATGATTTTTGTATAGCCGTACTCGTTAATTTTTATATCGATGTCATGTGGTAGCCTAAGCTGCTAAGTTTTGAGTGTTTGAAAAGAATGCACATGAAATGTCTGCATATCGTGTCATATGATAATGATCTGTAATTCACTCTTCCCTGCAGTGTACTTCCTATCTTATTGGTCGTCACATGCCGATGTATGATCCTGTCAGATGGCATGGAAATTGTTGAGCGAGAGAAGTCCTGATATGTTCTCAGAATTTGTTTTTGATTTCAACGGCAGAAGCACATGCCTCGCGTATTAATATTGTTGATTCATCTACAGTTCTGATTTTTTTAGTAGCTGAGTAACGGGAAAGAGTAATAGTTAAATTGCAAGCTGATAAAAAATAGTTTAATCTAATAATATAGACTGCTAGCAATTACTGTTCATACACAGATAAGTAGGACAGCAGGAAATATTTTTGAACTGTTAATGTCTTCTTTATGTCTTGTACAGTAGCTACAGTGTATGTCTGTTAGCAGGGTGATAGCATACGTTATTTCCTCGTAGACTGCCGTCCGGCGGAGCAGTACAATGCCGGTCATCTTCCAACAGCCTTTCACCTGGATGCCAATCTCGTATGTAACATTTATTATTCTGCTGCCAGATCATGATCGATGGACGATATTGTCACTCAGTGTTCGTTACATGATCCCCCTCCTGCGATAGACAACATCTGAGCTATGATATTTGTCTGGAGGTAAGAGGGGAGATTGTCAGAACTGTTCTGTGTTGTATTGTGTACTGAAGCTGTGCACAGTTATAAGCACAGTTAGATGAGCAGTTCTTTCAGTTCTCTGGATTGGGTTTTGTCACACTGGGCCCTGTACGTAGATTCATTTGTGTTTGTCTCTGTGTATTTTGTGTGTTTTTTCATACTGCTTATCTGTTATATTATTGTGAGTGCAGTGGGGTGGACCTGATGGGATTGAACCCTAATCCTTAGAACCTATCTTCCTTCGGTGCTTTGACACTGTTGGTTGGGTTATTTGACCTGTAAAAACTTGTAGCCAATATGACCTATTATGTGTTTGGTGGGACGTTAAACCTTACTCAACTTCAACTTCATTATACGAGTCTTTGCAACCTTGTAACTGTTCAGTGGACTGACCTGATGTATGCTTTACTTTGGACGCTCATATGAGCAGTTCTTACAGGTGAACTAGGGACGTGTTGGTTTAGATTTAGATCTTGTGTGCGTACCCATTTGTTTGTGTTATGCTTGCTTAGTTTTTGTATATGTTTCTTGGTTGTCGTGAGTTTGTTTGTCAGTACCAGTGCTGTCAGTCTCCTTCGAAGTCTTGTCTCTTTCTCTCCTATTACATGTTCAGTGAGATGTTTTAACTCTGTGCACTCACTTGGTGGGGGAGAGGCGGTCTGGCATAGTAACACATTGGTCTCGATCAATGAAGTTAACCTATGTCGGACCCGGTTATTACTGAGATGGATGACTGTGTCTGGGTTCACTTTTCTGTGCCAGACATTTACTTCAGTATGTAACCAGCCACCCAGGCCAACTGAGCCTTCCATTCCTCTGCGATGGTGAATGAAGACCAGCTTTTGGTGAGAAGGAAAAGACAGGTATGGTTTATTCCGTTAGCGGATGAACGCGGAGTGTGCATGTAAAACTCTGAAATCCCTTGAGAATGCGTGCCATACCTGAGCGCATTAGAGGTGTGTTCACGTCAAGGCACTATACAAATCCACGTTTACCTTTACTTTACCTTAGTCTGCATGTGCCAGAGCTGCATTTAGGAATCGGCAGCTGGGCAGTTGCTTGTCACCTCCGCATGAAAATTTCTTTGCCAGGAAAATGTACGTGTGAGCAAATCGCAGTAAGCAAGCCTTGTAGACGACCATCACACTCGTTGGCCAGTGTCTTATCGCATTTGTACTGAGTGGCATTCTGAAGTATGGTGTGTCTACGCTACTGGAGGCTGCCTGATGTGTGATGTGTGGAATCAGATGCTGCTGAGTTTACCAGAGTTCACGACCGCCGTGCAAGCGTTGCTGGCGAGCAAAGAACAGGCACTGAGCACGAGCGCTGCAGCAGCTGGCGAGCATCTGTGTTTTATCGGCAGCGGCCGTGAAGAGGAAGACCAGTACGTACACATGGTTGTCGCCCACTTCCTGCAGCGACACCTCGCCTATGTCAGCGTCGTTGCTGGCGGATATGCAGGTTTGCTTCACCGCATTCGGTGCTGGACGAATATTTTGACTGCTGTGCGAAATCTTCGTTGCTATTAGCTAGTTGTCTAATTTATGCACGGGCACTCAAAGAATATATAAGTTAGTCTGGTTGTTGATCGAATGGCTACGTTCTTTTTCACGATGTTACCTTCCGTGAAATTCGCGGAAGAAAAGGTGCTCGTTTTTTTTATTCTCCGTGAAAAAATGCTAAAATAGTGCAACTTTAAGTCTAACCCTAATCCTAACCCTACTTTCCAGGGCAGATTGATCAGATAAATCGGAGTGGTATCGTCGAACGTCACATTGTGGTCAAATAAATCTGGTTCGATAAAAGAATGCACCCAAACGAGCGGCAAAATGGGTACAGGCTGTCGACGAAATGGGCGCAGGCTGCGACCAATCATCTGTCGAGTCATGGCTTGTGCAGCCAATCAAGGAGTTGTCGTCTGCTGCAGGGAGGTGTGCCGTTAGGGCTGTGCATATATTAGGCAACTAGCTAATTACTACTAGTGTCTGTTTTATTTTCCATATTACACAGGTACATTGGACGCTGTGTGACACAATCATGCTAGGTCTAACTGCGACTTTGTATCGGCTCAGTGCATTGTCGCTGTTAACTTATTTGCACCATAGGAATAGTCTTATTCACTTACTTACTTACATATCTTTTTTCAGCATTTAGGCCTAGTTCTTCTTGGCTTTACAAAACATCTCTGCGACATCTTACTTGCTGGATTTCCTTCCAGTTTCTTGGAATTTTTACATTAAGAGCATGTCATGAGAACATGTCACTTACGTTTACCAAGTTTTGGTGTCGTTATGTAATCTTGGAGTATTTTAGTAGGTGATAATGTTACGGAGAAAGCAGCATTTCAGCGGGGTCATTGTGTGTGGCAGCAATTCATGAAGCTCTGTCGGACTGCCTGAATGCCGGGTTGCTAGATCATCATCCATCTCACTGCATCGTCTGCAACCCCGCTGCCGGACCACTGTCACCAGATCGTAATGGCTACGACAACCACGATGACTTCGGACTTGCTCACCAGGTTGCGCCACTGTAATGTTTTATATGAAATATAATTCTCTCTGCCAGACCAGCGGATTTAGTTGCCGCCAAGACGATCCACTTTACTGAAGTGTCACTCTTTGCGAGTTTGATTCTGTATTTTGTTTTGCATTTACCATCTGTGAGTGAAGTAATTTAAGCTTTGCTAGCTGAAAGTGTCAGTAACGGGATGAGTTTCATGACAATAGATTATGTTGTCATCACCTAATAGTCATGTCTTATTTCATATACCTCTCTGATATAAATGTTCAACAAGATCGTCTTTTAATCTAACCCGCGAATGCATGCATTTAGTTACACGTGGTCACTTCCGGTTGCGTGACAAAAATGGTGGTCATGCCATTCGATCTGCCATATCCAAAAAACCCCATGCTGCACTCAAACTTTATGGCTCAATATATATGTTTTTATTATAAGACTCTTACATCAGTACATCAAAATATAAAAATAAAAACAGAAATGACTCATCAGTAGGGACCACAGTTTTCCGCGGGCCGCGGAATTTCGAGCCGACCCGCGGAATTTGGCCGTTGCCGCGGAATTTCCATGTTTCCACGGAATTTCACGGAATTCGAGGAAAATCCGCGGAACGACCAAATTCTGTAATTCTGTATTGCTGTTGTAATTGTAATTGTGACTCGCAGTCCATTCACAGACAGCTACAGAGGCCTGTCGATTTCAGTGACGTGTTTTGATATATGTGTGACGGTTGGGAGGCCGTTTTTGTTTATGTCATCAGTCATCAGTCACTCATCACTCATCAGTCATCAGTGATCACTCAGTCATTCCGTGTCATCAGAATTACCGTTTTCACGAAGAAAAGTGAGAAATTAATTCAAATTTTATTGCATATTTTACACCAGTAGATGCGTGCAGTGCTACTATTAATTATTATGAACTTATAACTGGGTCAAAGTCGGCACAGTGACTCTGAAGTGGGCGGCCGCGGTGAGCCGCGGAATTCCAAGAATTTGCCGCGGTGAGCCGCGGAATTTGGCAAATGGCGCCGCGGAATTAAAATTTGCCACGGAAAACTGTGGTCCCTACTAATCAGTACATAATGACTCGATACTAAAAACAATGTCAGCCAAATCAAGCACAGGCATGGAAGCAAAATTATACTTGACATTCACGTTTCATAGAACCAGGGGCCCGATTTTCAAAAAATCTTAGGACAAACTTAGGAAAAACTTAGGATAAGGTCTGATTTAGGAAAATCTTAAGAAAAACTTAGGATAAACTTACACAAAACTTACGATCAACGTAATAAGAAAAATGCAATTCCTCCAAAATAACGTAACATTTTTTCGCAAAATTGTCTGTATATATATAGGAAGAGCTTAGTAAGTCTTAATATTGCAATAGTGAATTAAATTTAAAATTCTGTGAAAATCTTAACTTCATAACTTTCAATAAACTTAACATAAACTTAGGAAAAACTTATGCTAAACTTAGGATTTTCCCTAAGATTTTTTGAAAATCGGGCCCCAGAGTTATTGGCAATCGAAGTTTTAGATTGCGGGAATAGGGATTTTCAACCTTTTTGCTCCGGTGACCTTGACCTTGACCCGATGACGTTCATATACGAACTTGACCCATTTTCCTTTGAGATATACCACATGTGTGAAAATGAACTTCGTATGTCAAGGCTTTCAAAATTCATCGTCTGACAGACAGAACAGACACAACCGAAATTATGTACCACGCCACTTCGTGGCTGGTCAAAAAGTAAGTAAGCGAGTGGATTTCTGTGTTGATTCTAGATGCCGTCTCTGATGAACCGACTTGGAAAGTTCTCTTCAGCTGTGAAGTCTAAATCAGCCGTCGTCAAAGAGAAGATGATCAACTACATCAAGAATGAACAACAGCCGACTGAAAGGTTAGTCAAGTTGAGTTATAGTGTTCTACGTCCCACTCGACACATAGCAAGTCATTTTAGAGACGAGTCTTTTCAGGCAATTGATTGGTATTTGTCATTGGCAAGCACATCCAGTTCTGCCTGTGTGAATTAATTATACAGCACATCCCCATGCCGTGACTCTATCAAATGGCTGATGTCAAGGGTTACTGCCACATCGTTCATCCGATAAGATGATGTTCGTTATCTTACCCACTTAATGATCAACCACCTTAGGCGACAGCGATTTCCCATCATCGCATCATCGTTGTTAAGAGTCTGTGAGTATATCTTCAGACTGCAGCCTCACTGATTAGCTTCCACTTAATGATGTTCTTATACAACATGTTCGTATATAAATCGACATTCGATGATCACTGAGAAAACTTAGTTTTCCGATCGCTACCATAACACTAACGTCACGTCTTTGACTCGTGTAGTCATAGTTTTTATAGTGCACCCCTAGTGTCAGTCTGAGTACATTTTAATAATACACTGT
>Ga0209255_1000325_pt1 | contig 10935 bp, 11 predicted proteins | sample WorMetvaBAHAMAS2_FD_187394 | JGI IMG/M metagenome (GOLD analysis project Ga0209255, IMG submission 187394) | Marine gutless worms symbiont microbial communities from Max Planck institute for Marine Microbiology, Germany - Olavius vacuus... | ecosystem: Host-associated > Annelida > Digestive...
TTCTCTCAAGCAATTCATGAGTGGTGGAAGAAGTGGTCATCATACCGTCTCTTCAAAGCGAATGTCCGGGGCTAAAAAAACGATCCGGGTGAAAACCTGTTCGGATGATCGGATCGGGTGTTGGGATAACAGGAAATGTCAGCTCCCGAATGATTTCGGACTTTCAGTCCAAGACAACCTATGCACTTTCAGTGCATAGTGGTTGAGTTCGCTTGATATTGTGGGTAGAGTCGTTTGAGTTTGATGCGCGCCTGCTCGGTGGTGAATTGCCAATCCACACCGGCCTGTTCGACATTACGCCGCTCGGCCCAGGGCCCAGGCGATGGTCTCGCGGCGGAGCGTTTCCAGATCCGGGATGCGTCGGTTGAGGCATTGCTTGGTAAAGACGCTCAGTTCGATCTTGGCGATGTCCAACCAACTGCCATGTTTGGGCGTGTAGTGGATCTCCAAGCGGTCGAGCAAACGCCGCGCTTCCTCGGGTGGAAAAGCTTTGTACAGCGAGGCCGGGGTGTGGGTGTTCAAATTGGACCACCGGCTCGGCATCCGGGTCATCGACATCCAGCAAGGTCTTGACTTCCTGGGCCAGGTCGATCGCGGTTTTGGTCGCACGCACACGCACCTGACGTCGTCCGCCCAAGGATTCGGTGAGATGAAGTTGACCGCGGTTCCCGCGCGTTCGTACTCGTCGTCATAGCGTACCGGCTGACCCGGTTCGACGGGGAGCGGCCAGCGCGTTTCCTGGATCAACTGGACCGGTTGCTCATCCAGACAGACCACCAGGCGTTTGGGATCATGTGGACGCCGGTAGACTTCCGGAATGTCCTCCATGCAGGCAACAAACTCAGCGTTTTGCGCGGGTGGAATCACCCAGCAGGTACGCTGATGCGGCTTGAGTTGGTTGTTTTGAGGGCGCGCATGACGGTTGCTGCGGAGATGGACGCCACCATCTCCAGAGCCGCCAACTCTGCGGCCAACAGCCGCAATGTCTACCGCGCACGCCCGGCTGGGGATTCACTACAAGCCAGCTGGATGAGATGCGCTTCTTGCCCGACATCCGGAATCGGTTCCCGCGAGGGGCGAGCCTGTTTCTTGCGCTCCAGTGCGGCTTCAAGCCCTTGTTCGACAAAGCGTTGTGCAGACTGGACACAGTTCGCGGCGCACACGAAAAGGCTTCTGCGGTTTGCACATCATTCCAATCCTGTCCGTTGGCATCAACCTTGAGCAGCACATTGGCGTGCTTGATCTTGTATGCTGCTGTCTGGCCTTTGTTGACCACCTCGGTGAGCTGCGCCCGCTCTTCCTCCGTCAAACGTATAAAGTACTTTGGCTCTTTATGGATTCCAGACTGGTAGGATATTTTGCGCAAATTCGCCTTCTCAGCAAGCCAGAGGGGCGTCGTATAACTTGCTGTTGTTGATAAAAGGCTGCCTGTTCTGTCATCGGTCAGAGTACTGCGGACCGCCGTCCCCTTCGATCAGTCTGGAATCCATAAAGAGCCGGTACTTTTTGTTCATTGGGTATCTCCTGACGCGACCAGGGGCTGCCGGCAAGCTTATATCACGGCTATGAACTTGCAATATCAGTCGAAAATAAGGGCTCGGGCGGAAACCTGCAATATCGCTCGAAACTAGGTACTAGGCTCCGTTTCAACCAAAGGGTTTCTCAATCCTGCCGGAAGGACCGATGACAACCACCGACAAGGGTCCTGGGCTCTGGACCGCCGCCCCGGTTCACGGCGGCTTTTTGGTCGATGCCGAACGGATCAACCAGCGGATATTGACTGCCTTCGCCGCACCGGCCGAGGCCGACTTCTCCCGCCGCACCCATTTCTTCGGTGGCCGCTTCGAGAATCTGTACCTGGATCGCGACCGCATCCCCGAGCTGCGGATCATCCTCGACCAGGCGGAGTATTGGGCACGAGAGATCCTAAACCGGGGCGACCGCTCTTTGCGCTGCGGATTCTGGTTCAACGCCCAGAGGCCTGGGCAATTCACCTCCGAGCACACCCATGAAGAGCTCGACGAGCTGCTGTCAGGGGTCTACTACCTCAGCGCCCCGGAGCGGTCGGGAGACCTCATCCTCCGGGACGGCCCGCTCTCGATCCACGTAACACCTGCTGCCGGGCTATTCCTCTTCTTCCCCCCGAACCTGAGCCACCGGGTGGAGACCAACCGTAGCGATGCCCTGCGCCTGTCCCTGGCCTTCAACTTCGGGCCCCTTTAGAAGGGTTCCGGCACTCGACCTGCATGGACCGCAAAGGCGCGGATGGCATTCAGGTCGAGGTGCAACACCACAACCAAGAAGAAAGCTACGAATCACGCGAATCGACGCGAATGAAGATTCGCAGGTAGTGGTTAAGGTCTAAATGGAAACAGCACCACTCGCAGCGGGTTGGGTACGCCACACGCTGCACCCCCACTCCCGCCAAGGGTGTCGCAAAAGCCCCTCCGTGAGGCGTAGCGCAGGCGTCCCGCCTGCTTTCTCGTTCCCACGCGCTGCGCGTGGGAACGAGAAAGCTTCGCGCCGCGGAGAGCGTCGGGCCGGTGTCTGGCATTCGTATACCCGTCGCGCGTGAATATTTTGGTAAGCGAGGTGTACCGATGGTGCCCGGGAGCCAGGCGCGGCGAGGAGGATCGTAGGGCGGGAAAGCGTAGCGCATCCCGCCGCTATTGCGACGGTTAAGCTGCCAGGCTTCACGGGCATCCAGAGATGTATGGCCCGCCCCGAAAGGCGAAGCAGGGGATAGCGCAGCCTTTCGGCGCAACGCAGCGATTAGGTGCGAGCGGCGTGCATCGCGGCGAGCTATTCACGGGTGACGGGTATATACACGGGAGCCAAACCTGCCGGCTGTCCGGCGTTATCCGGTGCGGCCCGGAGGGCGTCTGCTCTGACCCTTGCCGACAGCTGGTCGGTCCGTAAGCTGTCTGGAAGACGGCGGCCCCAGCCGGCCCGGGACCGCTGACATCTTGTCGGGTTACAGCGCTTTCAGACTCGTTTGTACAATTCAATGTTATGAATCGCGCCTAACCCGACCTACAGGGCTGCGTGGGAACCGGATACCGGGAGCGGGGGTTTTGCGACACACTCCTTGAGGGAGAGGGGGTGAAAACATGCGCTCTCCTTTCATCCGGCTCCCACGCTGATGTACTCAGGAATCCGGTGCCTGGTCAGATATCTCCATGCCGGTGGCCGAACCGGGCCAAGGCTGGACGGGCACCACCGAGATGCTGTTCTTGGGCGAGCCTTCGATAATGCGGTCGCTGTAGGTGAGGTAGATGAGCACATTGCGCCGGGAGTCGAAGAAACGCACCACCTGCATGGACTTGAAGATCAGGGAGGTCCGCTGCTTGAATACCTCTTCGCCGTCGGCCTTGCCGGCACGGATCTTGTCGGTCAGTCTTATGGGGTCGATCTGGCGGCAGGAAATGGAGGCGTCCGAGGTGTCTTCCGCGACCCCGATGGCACCCTTGATGCCGCCGGTCTTGGCCCGGCTCAGATAACAGGCGACGCCGGGGACGTCCTGGTCCTCGAAGACCTCCACCGCGATCTTGTCATTGGGTCCGAGCCATTTGAACTTGGTGCTGATGGTTCCTATCTCCTCCGCTGTCGCAGTGGCGAAGAGGCCGAACAGGGCCGTGACGAACAGGATGTTACGCATCACTATTTGCTCCGATTGGGATTGGATTTCGAATCAGCCTGGAAACAGGCGCTCGCACTCTTGGTGACTGCGGGTCAGGCAGTCCTCGATGGACACACCGAAAAACCAGTTGCCGGTTATGGCCAAACGGCTACCGGCCAGGAGGGCATCCATTTTTCGCACCAGATCCGAGTGACCGGCACGCAGCGCCGGCAGCCGGTTGGAGATTCGGGACAACCCGGCGATCCGTTCCGGGGCAATCCCGAGCACCCGGCAGATACAGTCTACCTGGGCGTCCGCACCCAGCGCGCGGGGCCGAAAGTGGAAGGCAAAGCCACGATAACGGTCGTCGGGCAGATAATCTCGGGAGACCATGGAATGGAAGGCATCGTCCACGGCGATCAGGCCCGCCAAAGGCGGTAGATGCTCGAGCGCCGCGTCGGGCACGCAGACAACCAGCGTCTCGATCGCCGCGACACCGATACCGCCGATCAGGTTTCGCAGCGCCTCCATACCTTCCGGCAGCAGGACCGCAGCGGCATCCGGCGGTACCGCCAAGGTCAGGTAGCGGCTCCTGAACCGGTCCCCCGCCGCCGTAACGATCCGGTAGCCGTCGTCTGTGAATACTACCTTGGAGGCCCGCTGTCCGGTACGGACTTCCAGTGCGTCTTGGCGGGCGATGGCCTGCGGAATATCCGCCAGCCCGCAGGGGAAGGTAAAGCTGCGCATGATCTCCTTGCGCCTGGGTTTACGGCGAAACAGCAGGTCGGCGGGAAAGCCATCCACCTCCTGGCAGACGACGGCCCGGAAGGCGGGCCTGAACAGATCCCGGTAGTTACGGCGGCCGAGCCCCGCGCCGAAAAACTCGGCAACACCTTTGCCCGCCCTGGTGCCTGCGAACAGCCGGGGGAGCGAGCGGATTAGCTCCCAGGGGTGCAGTGAGGAGAAAACGGTGCTGCGCGTGTTGTCACGCCAGAGCTGGTAGCGCAGCTTCTTTTTGGCCGTCAGCTGTTCCAGGAGCTCCAGATCCGTCAGGGTGGCAAGCAAATGGCCGTAACTGTTGAAACAGGTGTGACTGCCGGCCTCGGCCCAGAAGTCGCCGCAACCGGGAAAGCTCCGGCTGTTCATGCAGCCGCCCACCCGGTCCTCTCCTTCCAGGACCAGGGTCGAGACCCCACGCTTCACCGCTCGGTGGGCCATGCCCAGCCCGCTGATGCCGGCACCGATGACAATGTGTTCGAAATCCTGACTCATGACTTGGAATGTCCCTTGCTTGGTCCCTGTGCGCCTCGCCGCGAACGGAGACGGGTATTATGCTCAGTGTTTCAATCAGCCGGGTTCGGGATTGCTTTTAACCGGACAGCCTCTGAGACGCGCATCTACCCTGGTACCGATAATATGGGAATCATTTTTTGCCGCCAATGAACGCCAATCGGCCGCAAAAGATCACATGTCTACAATATGCAAAATCGAGTGAATCCGGGTACTAGCATGATCCCCATCACCCCAAGCATCCGCCTCGACGATTCGAAGCTCGAGGAACGCTTCATCCGTTCCCCCGGTCCCGGTGGTCAGAAGGTCAACAAGGTCGCAACCGCCGTCCAGCTGCGGTTCGACATCGGGCGTTCTCGATCCGTGCCGGCACCCATCAAGCGGCGATTGATTCGCCTCGCCGGCCGACGGGTGAGCAACGCAGGTATTCTCACGGTCGAGGCCCACCGTTTCCGCATCCGTGAACGCAACCGGGAGGATGCCCTGGAGCGCCTGGTCGAGCTGATACGCGAGGCCAGTCACCAACCACGGCCGCGTAAGAAAACCAAACCGACGCGGATGTCGAACGAACGCAGGCTGGCACTCAAACGCCGACGTGCCCAAACCAAGCACCGGCGGGGAACCCCACACTGGGACGATTGAGATACCCGTCACCCCTGGATTTCCGGCTACGGATGAAAGCAAAACGGTAGTAGTCAAGGTCTATACTTCCACACGGAACAATCTGCGTATTTCGCTCCTTCTCCCTCCGGGAAGGTGTCGAAAAAGGTTACACCCGACGTAGCGCAGGCGTCTCGCCTGCATGGTTTGGGGATAGGCCACCCTTTTCTCGTTCCCACGCGCTGCGTGGGAACCTGGAAGCTCCGCGCCGTGGAGCGCATCGGGCCGGTGTCACCACTCGCATACACGGCGGGAATCAAACCTGTCGGCCCCTGGGACCGCCGACATCTTGTCGGCCCCTTCCGGCTATCGGGTAAAACCTGCAATGCCGAGTTGCCGGTCCAACTGGTCATCAGTCAGGCTGAGTTTTCTCGTTTTAAATTCACCACTACCGGGAAACTTTATACGCGCTTGCCTTGGCCTGCGGCAGGCCTCATCTGATCGGGCCGGATCCGCGGCGTAAAATATAGGTCCGCGCCGTCGAGATCGACGGGCCGACCCTGCGCATCTTCCAGGGGCTGCTCATAGTCCTTCCAGCCCCTCAGCCCGGTCCGGAGCGAGACCACGTCCTTGTACCCCAGCACCTGCATGGAATGGGCGGCGAGCACACTCCGGTACCCGGAGCGGCAGACCACGACGATCTCATGCTCCCGCGCCTGCACCAACTCCGGCACCGTCTCTTCGTACTCCCACTCGCAGGCGGATTCCAGTATGCCGCGGGGGACATTGAGGGAACCGGGGATATGCATATCGTTGAACTCATAGGGCTCGCGCACATCCAGGATCAGCAGATCCGGGTTTTCCCGCAGGCGTTCTTCCAGGTCCCAGGGCATGATCTCCCGAACATCGGTAAGGCATCCCTGGATCAGCTCGATGAAGTTTTTCATAGTCGTCGTCTGTTTTGCTGTTGTCAGTTGTCAGAGGACCTCCCCTGACAACTGCCCCCTGTCTGTCGTACCGGGTATAGTCGGGCGTCCCTGGGGTGGTAGACAGGCGCTCATCGTATCATCGATGCGATTCGCGCCCCCTCGTGGTGCTATCCTGTCAAGACTTACCGTTCACCGCATCCTACGAGGCGACGTTCAAAGCAACACAAGATTATCGCGGTGAATGAGTTCTTCATCGTCCAAATAGCCTAGAATTTCCTCGAATCCGGCGCTGGGCCGACCCTTGATGCGATCCGATTCCAGGGCATTGTAATTGACGAGCCCGCGGGCGATCTCACGGCCTTGTTCATCGACACAGGCTACAACCTCGCCGCGCTGGAAAGTGCCTTCCACCGCCCTTACTCCCACCGCCAGGAGACTCTTACTTTGCCTTTGCAAGGCATGTACCGCGCCAGCATCCAAGGTAAGCCTGCCCCGGACTTGGAGCTGGCCGGCCAGCCACCGCTTGCGGGCGGCTTGAGGCCCCTGGACCGGAGTCAACAGGGTCCCGACCCGCTCGCCTGCGCCGACCCGCCGCAGCACATCATCCCCTTTTCCCGGAGCGATGACGGTCGCGGTTCCCGAACGGGCCGCGAGCCGCGCGGCACGGACCTTGGTTACCATACCGCCGAGACCCAATCCGCTGACGCTACCGCCGGCTACGGCATCGAGTCGGGGATCGTCGACCTGGGTCTCGGAGATGAGCTCGGCATCCGGATCCAAGCGGGGATCGCGATCGCAAAGACCGGCCTGGTCCGTGAGTAAAACCAACAGATCGGCCTCGACCAGGTTGGCGACCAGAGCAGCCAGGGTGTCATTGTCCCCGAACCTCAGCTCGTCCGTGGCTACCGTATCGTTCTCGTTTACCACCGGCACCACCCGGAGCCGCAATAAGGAAAGCAGGGTGCTGCGGGCGTTCAGGTAGCGCCCCCGGTCGGCCAGATCTTCCCGTGTGAGCAAGATTTGCGCCGCATGGATGCCGCGCTTCTGAAAGCAGACCTCGTAGGCCTGGATCAGCCCCATCTGGCCGATGGCGGCAGCGGCCTGTAGCTCATGCAGGGATTTGGGGCGTCGGGTCCAGCCCATGCGGGCCATACCCTCGGCGACGGCACCCGATGAGACGATCACCAGCTCGCCCCCGCCGCGCAGAAATCCGGTGACCTGATCGGCCCATGGGGCCAGGACCGTCCGATCGAATCCTTGGCCGTTTCGAGTGAGCAAGGCGCTGCCGATCTTGACGACCCAACGTTTGGTCTTGCGGATGCCGTCGCGGGAAATCATGAGTTTGGGTGCGACTCGAGTCGGGCGGGAAAGCGCAACGCATCCCGCCGATTGGTCTATCGACAGCCGGATATTCCCACTTGGGTAGTGGTAAATTTTCAAGTGATAAGGTCTCCATGAATAACGTCGAACATCACACAAAGGCACAAAACCACAAAGGGATACGAGGATCGAAGGGAAATGACAGCAAGCGTCGTCTCTCGGTCTAAGATGAAAATCATCGCGGATGACCAACGACAATCGAGAAAAGTTCTTTGTGTCTTTGTGGCTTGGTGTGAGAAAAAACGTTGGACATTACACAGGGATAAAGGGGTATGGCATCGATACCACTTGAAGATTCACCACTACCGGGCCGACAAGATGTCGGCGATCCCAGGGGCCGACAGGGCCGACCGTAGGGTGGGCTGTGCCCACCAACACGGCACCTCACAGCCCTGCTCCCCGGAGGAGGGTATCGCACAAGATGTCGGCGGTCCCAGGCCGGCTGGGACCGCCGTCTTCCGGACGGCTTACGGCCCCCATGACCAGCTGTCGGCAACGCTCAGAGCTGACGCCACCGCCTTTGCGACACCCTCCCTCCGGTAGAGGACGGGGGTGAGGGGGAAACTCAAAAGCTCGGATTGTGCCGTGTGGCAGTATAAGGACCCGAGCCCTGATCCCGTAATCGGCAGATCAGGCATCAAGAAAAACAGACCCGCGGCCTCCGGTCAACCGCCTGCCGATGCCGACTTGACAAAGAGCGCAGGGAATCCCCACAGTTTCGAGAACCGATCCCCTATTGTCCTAGAGTCCGGGAGATACCCATGACAGAAATCGAGATCCGATGTGAACACAAGCCATCCCCCGCCAAGCTGGAGGTCCTCCAGGTAGACCACTGGCCGATATGGAAAAAAGAAGTCAGCCGCTTCCCCTGGCATTACGACCAGACCGAGACCTGCTACGTCCTGCGCGGGCGCTTCATGGTGACGCCCGAAGGCGGCGAACCGAGGGAATTCGGACGCGGCGACCTCATCAGCTTCCCGGCAGGACTCGCCTGTACCTGGGAGATTCTGGAGCCGGTGAAGAAGCATTACAAACTCGATTAATGCTCTCCGGTCTCACCGGCGTGGCCGATCGCACCGCAAGGTCGGGTGGGAAAGCGTAGCGCATCCCGCCTTTCTCCAGCGCCCAGGCTCCGGTGCAATGCCATTAAGTTATACTGCTACACGTCACAATTTGCGTATTTCGCTCCCTCTCCCTCCGAGGGTGTCGCAAAAGCCCATCCGTGAGGCGTAGCGCAGGCGAGGACGCCTGCGCTACTTTTGACTTACCCGCCAACAGCTTGTTTCAGTGGTGTTTATCATTCGGCTACCTTGGTGGTACGCTCGATACCCTGTTATCGGCGATGGTTTTCATTTAAACCTCAGCCACTACCCGGCGGAGCATCCAAAGCCGAACTGCACGGAGAACCAAGGGCTTGTCCTGGGAGCAGATCTCTAATCTCCCCTTTAGCCCCGGCCTGCTCGGTGGCTTCGTGGGCTCCTTGTCTGGTGCTCGCCGCCGGCCATTTCGTTACTACCGGTTCCGTTTTCCAGGAGCCACCTTCCAAGCGGAGCTGGAGCAGGAAGGTCCTGTTCGTCGGCGCCGGAACCCTGCTGGGGATAATCTTGTCCCTGTATGTCGCCGCGTCCGGGGCCGCGTCCGCGGGCACCGGCCCCGTGGATTGGGGAGTCTGCGGGCGGATTGGTCCAAGCTCATTTATTTCGCCCTCAGTTTCATGAATGCCGCCAAGGCCCTGGCCCTGGCCAAGACGACCGGCAAGAAGATGCTAAAGGCGTCCACGCAGGCACTCTTAAAGGCCGACGAGGAGGACGAAGACGGGGACAAGGTCGGGGGGTCGAAAAATGCCTGACCTGCTGGTCCTGGTCTCTCTGATGGCGGTCGTCGCCCTCCTGGGTCAGGCCCTGGACGCCCTGCTCCGGACCGAGCGCCTGGCCGACTGGCGGTGGGGAATGGCTCATCTGTGGGCGCGTTTCGATACCCATGGGGCCGCCGGCCTCACGGCGGACGCCCATGCCCTCTTCTGCGACCTGTTCGATGCCGTCTACGACCGCCGCGCCCTGACCCGCCAGCGCGCCTTCGCCTCCATCCTCTCCACCGGCCTCGCCCTGCTGGTACTGACCCTGGTCCTGGGCTACGAGAACACCTATTGGCGCTATGCCCTGGAGGACACCTTCGAGCCCGCCTTCGACTGGGAGCATTTCCTGCTGCTGGCGGTCTCGCCCCTGGTCCTCAATCTGGTCCCGGATTTCTTCTCCCTGGTCGAGACCCGATGGGTGCTGGAACGTGCCCGCCATCGGGGTACCGCCGGGGTAGCCGGGATGCTGCTGCTGGATCTCGCCCTCACCCTGATTATCTTCGCCCTCGGGGTCGGGTTCATGTACCTGGTGGATCGGGCGCTCATCGAGTCTCTGTTCCAGGACCCGCGCCAGTGGGCCGACCGTACCCTGAGCCGCTACTTCCAGTGGCTCTTCGAGCCTGCGGGGGGGCTGATCTTCCTGCTCTCCACCTTCGTCACCTCCGCGTTCTGGCTGCTCTATGTCCTGAGCTTCGCTCTCATCCGCTTCCTGCACCACCTGCTGCCGGCGGTCAACGCAGTTTACTACCAGATAGGCCGCTCGCAACGGCCCGCCCTGACCGCCTCGGCCTTCTTCAACGGCCTGCTGGTACTGGGCCTATCTCCTGTGGACGGTCGGGGCCTGGTTGTCGGGTTGAGATACGGTGAGCGGCTGAAGGCGGGATGCGCTGCGCTTTCCCGCCCTAAGTGGGCTGTTTTTATGTCCTTAGCAAGGAAAAACTACGAACCGCGCGAATCCTCACGAATCGATCCGCGAGGATTCGTGTGATTCGTAGTTTTTCTCCGTTGGGATATATTCCTTGCCCCTCAAACTACGCGCTCTTTGCGGTTTATCAGTCGCCAGCTACCATGATGCCAGGGGACAGTTGTCAGGGGAGGCCCTCTGATAACTGATTTTCGCTATGAAAACAATCAAGGCTCTTTATGGATTCCAGACTGATCGAAGGGGACGGCGGTCCGTAGCACTCTGACCGATGACAGAACAGGCAGTCTTTTCTCAACAACAACAGTAAGTTATACGACGCCCCTCTGGCTTGCTGAGA
>Ga0209255_1000326_pt1 | contig 10926 bp, 5 predicted proteins | sample WorMetvaBAHAMAS2_FD_187394 | JGI IMG/M metagenome (GOLD analysis project Ga0209255, IMG submission 187394) | Marine gutless worms symbiont microbial communities from Max Planck institute for Marine Microbiology, Germany - Olavius vacuus... | ecosystem: Host-associated > Annelida > Digestive...
AGTTGACATAAACACTTGTCATTGTGTACTTATATGTTCATTTGCGGGTCATTTAGTTACGTTTTACGCATTGAGTAGGGTGTAATGAAATAAGTTGAGTGGCATTCTCAGGAGCTGTTCAAAGTAATGTTTTACTAAACTTGGACTGACAACGCAAAGTACTGGTGTTCGTCATTCAAGGCTGTGTGTCACGTTTGTTGTCGTTGTGCTGTGTGTTGTGTATCCGGACCAAAGCATGTCGGATTCAGCAGATATTACATTAACCGACTGTATGCAAGGTGGCCACCCGCCTGGAAAATCTGGAAAAGTCCAGGAATTTGAAATTGATCAGGGGTAAGTCAGGGATCAGTGTGGTCTTGCCTGTCGTGTGTTACACGTGTGATGTGACGGAGACAAGATAGCTGTCAGACAGAAATGATCATTTCTCTCGACTTGGACTGCAACAGCTGTTGAGACATGTATCATGGTTCACTCGAGGTAAGGTAAGGTAAGGTAAATGTGGATTTGTATAGCGCCTTGTCATGAACACACCTCTAAGGTCCTCAGGTATGGCATGCATTCTCAAGGGATATCACAGTTTTACCTGCACACCCCACGTTCATCCGCTAACGGAATGAACCATACCTGCCTTTGCCTTCCCAGCCGAAGCTGGTAATCATTTACCGACCCCGGAGGGATGGAAGGCCAAGTTGGCTTTGGAGATGGCCTCGAGATATAGCCGTCATACTTGTGATGTATGTGCTGCCATCTGGCGTCGTAAACTATGATTATAAACACAACAGTGAGAAGTGATATATTTGTGTTTGTGTCAGTAATGCTTTGGGTCCATCAACGTAGCTCAAGCTGCCTTGCAAAGTGAGCGAATTTGATCGGGATTGGAGAGTGGACACGTTGTATGTGTTATTGCTTTCATTCGGTAAAAACTTGGTTTATGCGCGACAAATTTCTTCCAGTTATTGTTGGCCGTGTGGTGCATGATGTGATGACAGTGCTGGGTCTCGGTGGTGATAGTTTACTGGCCGATAATTGACAGGCACCTGTTGTAGCTCTCCAGCTCTTGAGTGACAGCGTGCAGCAGTTATTGTAGAATGTGCCACGTCATTCTCACGTGGTCTGTTCCATTCTGAAGATTTTTTTTAATGATACCAAATTATGGGCGGCGTGGTGTTGCTATCGATGTAGCGTCATACTTGCAATCGAGAGGTTGTGGGTTCGACTTCTGTCCAGGCACGCACCACTGCACTGTACAGTAACCATGGGCAAGTTATTCACAACTCTGTGCCTCTGTCACCAAGCAGTATAATTTGGTAATTTAGTATTGCCCCAAGGACAGTGATGTCCTGGAGCTGGGGAGGTAACCAGTGGTTAAAGTGTAATAGGACGTAAGGGAACGTCGTTCCCCACCTCCAATTTGTGGCTCAAAGCGTTCCCCCACCTCAGATTGTTATAATGCTAGGGAAAGGCACACGACCATTGTCAGGGGCCCAAACCTGAATGTAGCGTTCCCCCACCTCTAATTTAGCACTTTAACCACTGGAGGTAGCTGCAGTCCTGGCACAAAGTAATGTCGGGTTACCTCTGGGTTTATGTTTAATATCATATGTGGGCTGACTGCCTTGTACCAGCTTCGGCTCCTTATGCTTGACTTATGAATATAGGACGGCCTTTAGCTTTATCTAACTAGGACATTTGTTTAGCAAGTTATTACAGGAAATGTTTTGCTGAGTGACAGTGTTGAAGTGTTGTCAGTTCTCTTGAGAGACCGTTGATGCTGTGTGGATGTTATTAATCACTCGTTGACAGACACAAATACCGTGTGATGTGACAGTCGAAATGTGTTACTTGTGACGTGCAGCCTGCTTGGTCAGCCTCCTAAGGGCAATTTCACACTGGCGCGAGTACTCACTACTTATTTTGACATGATTTCAAGATATCACGTCTGGTAAAGTTCACTTTTGCAGTTTTTTTTGTATTATTTGCTTAAGAATTTACTATCTTATAGTATGAATTGTCGATATTCTTTGAAAGATTTAAATAATCTGGCCATTCGTTGTACAAATACGTGCAACCTGTACACAGGAGATTAAATATCCGGAAAGCGCAAATGCTGCGATAGGCCTGTGGATGAAACTAGGTTACACGACCTACAAACACAAGACAGTAATACGTGCAGCAACAAAAAGTGACGCATAAACAATTTCCCGCCTTGAATTCACTCGCGTCAATGTGAAAAGGTACTTGCCGCGAGTACTCGCCTCGTGGCAGTGTGAAATAGTCATAAGACCAGTTAGTAGGAAACTAATGAAAAATGATGTAATGGTTCTCACTGTGTGAATATGACATCATTGTACATTTGATCTACTGGCAATGACAGACAGGTGATTGTGTGGACGGACTCGGTCCATTTTCACTCGATTTCTGGCCTGTACAGTCAAATACTGAAACAGTGTACTTGTCATTTGTCTTGTAACTGTGGTATGTAAGAAATTACTGAAGACCCACAAACACAGTTTAAAGTAATTTTGTAATTGAAGTGCCGTTAAATGCAACAGGCAATCATCCGTCACTTCTGTGTTCTGAGGCTTGTTTCATTGTCAGTGTAAAGCATCTTAACGTCAGATAAGTTTTCTAGGACTTCGTTGTCTTATTGTAGCAGCGTGCGTGTGTAGTAAACAGTGTGCAGTTTCGACTTCTTGCTGCTTGATTCATGAATTACTGCGCCCTGGAAATTGTGCACAGACTGTATACCACTGTGAAAGGCAGCAAACTAGACCACCGTCCGCTGCTGCAGTGCTGTAACTTTCATTGCTTTTGTGTTAAGTCTAACTGAAAGTTATGTCAGAGTCCTTCACTGTATGGACACATTAATGTGTGTGATTTGTGTCTTTCCCTCTCCATCACTTGCTGCTGTGAAATGTTGCAACTAGATGACAGTATTATTGTGGTAAAGTATTATGCCGAACATCGTGGGTTGGAAAAGAACTTGATTATATTGTAGTGCCGAGTGGTTGGCTAGATTTCAACAGAATGAACTAACCGTTTTGTTAGCATTACATGATTTAATGCAGCTAGAGCGAAGTTGTTTGATTGAGGATGGATGTGTCCTGGATTTAATAGTTTGTCTTGTTCAGTTAAAGTCAAAATGGTAAGGCTATGTATACTACTTCTGTCTTACCTGGTGTCGTAACTTGCGCATTTGAGTTTACATTGTATAACTGGCATAAACGTAGCATTGTTAATAGTTGAATTATGCATCATCAGTATCTCAGTTGGCCAAGTTGAAATGAAGGTCGTATGCAGCGTTTCTGTGTCCAGTTGTTATTTCTCTGTATCTATGAACTGAGTTTTATGAATTGGCAGGAAGATGATTATTGCTCTGGACATTTGTGCAATGTGCTGGTATATACCGTTATCACACAGCTGATACCATTAGTGTGTTTCAGTAAACTGGTGTATTGTTACTTTGTCAGATGTTTCTCAAGGTGTTGGCCTTCGATGAGAAATCGGAATTTGTAAATTTTGAAGCTGAAGTGTTTATGTGTTATGTTCGGCTGTTGCTGTGTCGTGTTTTAAATTACTGAAATGATGGTGATCAAGACGATAATGATGTATGTTTTTGTGGGGTGGGATTTGTCCGCTGTTATTGTTGTGCAGGATAAACTAGCAGCCGTGACTGCATTGAAACAAAACCCTGTACCATGTACAATGCATCAGTCATGCGTAGAGTCGATCAGCTGTGCTGATTTGATTTCAGTTCGTTATGAGGTCTGTACAGCAGTGTGTGTGCGTGTGAAGTTATTTTTTATCAGTAGGCCGTTGTACTGTACACGTAGATCATCGTTGGTAGTATTTTAAACTGGTTTGCGGCCGCGGAGCTGACCGATCAATCGTGTACACACCAGACCCAGTTTGTCGTACTGCATTTAACGTGTTTTCCGGCGGCGCTTTTAGAAGACGCTGTCGGTGTATATACGCTGTACATGAGTCGTCGTCGTCATATAGTGTGTATGTTATGATATTGATATATAGATTATAATTGAGTCCGTCGTCGCAGCTCTGTCTTGCTTGTGTTCACTGTTCTTAACATTCACACTCATTCACTCGCCTGCTGTGCATCCTCCACTGATAGCGATTGGTGGTCAGTTCACGTCTCAAACATTAATCCTAATTAACGACTAAAAGAGAGTCGCCCAATTAGTCGTTAAACGCTGGCATTAATCGTTAGCGATTAATCTGATTAATCATTAGTGTAATTAATCAATAGTCATTGGAAAAAAAATAAATAGTTGGAGTTATATATTTTGACTGACTGGCAAGTGGGAAACTTCAGGTAGCACGGACCCCTAACTGTAATTCACGCAGATTTCCCCCAACTCCAATTATTGAAAGCCCAAATTATTGCGGGGTCTAGGCCACTGCGGCCCCCTCCGGGTTGACTTCCCTGCCGTTAACCCTCCGTCTTCAACTGGATTATTTAGATTTGCGGGTCTAACATGCTGCAGTTCCACGCATTTTGCATAAATGCACCATTTACAGACGAAAAAAACTAAAAAAAATTATTGGGAGGGGCTAAACCCCTCCTCGACCCAACCCCCTTTAACATGTCAAACCCCAAAATGACAACCATCCCTGTAAAGTGGCGAAAATTCTGGCTATGCCTACGAGTCTGCACCTGCAGCCGTGCACTTCCTATGGTTACTACAGTGACTCATTGCAAGCGTCCGAGTCTGCTGCTGCTGCTGCTGCTGCTGCTGTTACTGATGATGACGCACATCGTCTCAGCTGTCTCACCACATATCACTGCTTTCGCGCTGTACGCCTATGTCTGGCGCATGCGTAGAGGGTTGGACTTATTCTTAGATGCTAAAAAAACTTCGCCAAACCTGTCGCAGATTTTTAGTGCTCAAAATAGCCTCAAATTGCACAATTACAGCTAAATATTCACATGTCCCGGAGAGACTTCCCGGCCTATTTTGCCACTCTGGCTTGTCCAATTTGTTTTATCCTGCCTGCCATGAAACTTGGCACGCTGCCAAGTATCGACCGGATATATAGAACTTTCATAGGCCTGTGTTTATTGTTTCATGCGCGGAGAAAGGGACAGAAACATTAACACCCAAACAAACTTGTACAACAGTCACAATCACAATGAGGTATTTGTATAGCGCCCCTTACAGAATTGGACATCCGCACTGAACAGTAAAAAGTTAATTAAAATGAAGCGGTGCTGCACTATAGTTAAAACACAATTACAAGTTAAAGGTTAATTGTTGGCTACACCATACGCTGCTTTAAACAGGATAGTTTTAAGATGACGCTTGAAAGTTGCAATACAGTTAATGTTGCGAAGAGATGCAGGTAGTTGATTCCAGGCTAGTGGACCAGCAACGGGGAAAGCTCTGGGACCAGCCAACGATGACGTCAGTTTTCGGAAAGATGGGACACAGTTTGGCTACACTTCATGGTGACAAACATCTAGGCCCGTATGGGGACTAACGATTGAAAATGGCGATTGTCACGGTGTACGACACCCAGGCTATTGTCCAACGCGCTGATGGTAATAGGACGCTGACAAAAAGAATACCCTTGAGAGAAATATGTTATACTACGAGACTACTGACAAACTAGATACGATGGCTTCAACTGCAGCAATGTTTTTTGTTCTTTTCATCCAAAGTTTCTGTTGAGGGGGTTAGCGAGTGCGGTCCGCAGCACGTCTGGCACTACGTGCTTGTTCGCGTTTTCAGCATGAGTATCTTGCATCGTGGAGCTGCAGCAGACCGGAAAAGATTTGACGCATGCGCTCTGACTGCACCGAAGAACGCACCCACGGGAGTACATGTAATTGGGCTGTAGAGTATGTGTTTGCGCAATGAGCACAGCTGTTCCGCTGCTGTTAGCGAACCTGCCTACTGGCATAACTCTAGAGCCGCTTCAGCTAATCGCCAGAGTCAACTCTCGCAATAAAGACTACGCTCGATTTTGTCTTGTTTTGTCTTGTTTCTTCCACGCACGCTAGGACGCAATACGGCAAGTAGCGTTTTGTGTTCGCTCGAGTTTGTATGTAATTAAGTAAGTAAGTAACTAATTAACATAATCGGCGCCTTAAAAAACTGCTCTATATAGGCCTAGGGCTTACTCTCAATGCAGTCGCGAACGATCTGCGCATGTTTGAACTGCGTTTGTCGACAGAATAACACGAAACAGTATCGTTTAATCGTTACGAAACTTTTAATCACGTTGTTTTTAAAGAAGAGTTTAACTTAATAGCTGTACTAGACTGACAGTAACTTATTGATCACATTTCTCTCGTCTTCTTTACATGACCAAACTACCAGTCATGGATTTCAAGATTGCGGGCTCAGATTTTCCGACACAAAGCTTCTCCTCAGATTTTTATTTAGATTTTGCTAAAAAGTAGATTTTGGCCACGTTGCTGGATAAAAGAGCATACATACATACATAAATACATATTTATTTTGCTTAAAAAATGACACGAGATAAAAACAATGAACAAACAATACGGAGCAAGACGCACAAGGCTCGGGGAGCACTTAGGTAGGCTACCATGTTTGAGGGCTTAGAGTAAAGTAAAGTGAAGTAAACGTGAATTTGTATAGCGCGTTATCAATAATGTTATTCAGCCGGTCGTTCGCATAATGTTTTTTTGTTATCCGGCGGAACGATGCAGCTAATAATAGAGGCAGTCACGTGATAAGAACGGCAGTTGTTGACGACTTGAAGACGACAAATATAACGCAGTATAGTTCAGATGGTTTCAACTGACCATACCAGCAGTGAGCGTTTAGATAGGCTAGCCCATTATTCGGCGGAATAACTTCTGACGGTAATCGGCCGTATAACGACGTTAAATGGCCGGTCGGCCGTTTAACGATTGCCGTTATGCGGCCGACCGGCCGAATGTAAGAAGGGATCACACAGCTTAGCCCAAACTTCCTCAAACTTCGCCAATGATAGTCACTGCCTGGAGTTGCATTGTGTTGTAAGCGGAACAGATACCGACAATGAATTGAATGTGGCAGATGAGACTCCTATACCGTAGCCTGTGATATGACAGGCTAGGCCTACATAGAGACATAACTTAGCTGCAGTCACAACTATAAATACATATTTATAGTCGTATAACATTTGTTATACGACTGTCAGAAGATAGGCCTGCGATTTTGCTACGATAAACTTTAAAAAATACATGTATACGAGAAATTGAAAAATAAACGTCTGTTATCTTGTCGTATCCTCTTATCCCTGATGAATATTCGTCTGTGCGTCCTGTCGACTTGCCTTTCATAATTCACTTACTAACCTGGCTATATCGGACAACTTTCAGTATAGGTCCATCATCACGCATGGCCGATATCGCAAATTTCGAGTTTCTGGTGCCGTGTGGCACGGCACCTACGCGCGTCTGGTTTCTCTCACCTGTTTGCGTGTCTATATACAGTAGCATTGTTACGCGTGTACACAAGTGATATTCGCTGTTTTTGAGCTATGGGCCTACTACTCTATCGTCCACATGCACAATAGGTTTTAACTGGAGTTTTAACCATTACCCATTACTAATAAATACTAGGTGTATCTAGAATTCGTGATGACACTAAAATGCCAAAAACAAGAGTAATCGGAGAGCGCAGGCCTCTGCCAAGTTGGAACCGGTCATTTCCCAGAGTTCGGATCCGGATTCAGATGACTTCCAAAATTTAATTGGACTTTTGTCAAAAGACACATCTCTGATACAATCTCAGTTAAAATCCGATCTGTTTTCGAGAGAAATGAGCCAAGCTGTGGAAAATGCGCTATCTTGCAATGGCGAAGAATCCTTCGGACGAGAACAGGAGAGACAGACACACTTGTTGCTCTGCCAGCCTATATCCGCCCCCTAGATGCGTCACTCAGTCCGACTCCAGGTCCGCCACCGCAGCTCCACACCAGGGTCTGCCACTCTGGGTGCGTCACTCTAGGTCCTGCTATACTTGTCTGAATAAGCCACCTTTGTAGGTAGTATAGGCGTAATAACCAGTTGATGACTAAACAATAGGCTACTTTTAATTTGTTGCCAAGTGCGCTGACGATTTCACGAGTTCGACTGCGCAAGCCTAAAATTCCAAAATCAAACAGAGCGCGGGGTTTCTATATAGGGGACGTCGATCCATATATGGTCCCGTCCCAGAGCCCGCTGCCAGCATTGGGATGGGACCAACGGAGGCTATAGTCCCCAATATTTTAAACCGCTTGCTTATTTAATTTTCATTACCCGAGGCTTCTTAGTCACTATTTAAAGTCCATTCACAACAGTGCTTGGTGTAATGTCATAATTGTGCCTGCGTTGGAGACATGTTGTTACACATTATTGCCAGTTACTACAGACAAAGAGACACATGCATATGGATAATCGCCTACGCTATTTCAGTTTCAAGACCTGCAGACATTCTAATTAGGCATCGAACGAGCAAACCACGAAGTGTGACTGATGAAAATTATCAATCGACTTTTCTGCTGGCGCCACCGCTCAAGTCAATCACATAGGCCTATACGTATTATCGAGTTGACCAGTGCTTGACCTGGAAGTCGGTATCTTTGTCGAGCTAACAGTCCGCAAGCAAGTCCCAGCCAATGCAGCAGGCCTACACGGGCACTGGACCGTGAGTTATGATGGCATGCGTATAGTAAACACAGCTTCACCGACTGAGCATCTGTCCGCTTCGACCGTGGGGCGCCAGTCTGAAAGTCGTCGGACGCTCTAGCGTTCATACGTCTAAGCACCGTGTTCAGAAAAAAGAGAGATGAAAATGTTTTCTGTAATATCTCCTACAAAACTCAGGCGATTCTCATGAAAGTTGGTCGATAGTTTACTGAATAAATTTGCTACAAAATTATGTAAGCGTTATAAGCATCAGCTGAATGATGTCTCTACACTACCTTGTGAAACTTAAATGCTCATTGCGCACATGCTACTGTTGAGTTGTTACAGAAAAAATCGATAATTTATCTCACCTCAATTGCGTTTTCCAAATTCACCAGATTTGAATCTAGTTGATAACAGCAAGTGGGAAATATTGCAAAAAATGGTGTACAAAACAGCATCACTGATCTGGAACTATTGACGAACGTTGAACGACGCCACGGACGAATGGCTGCCGCAATGACGACATGATCCAACTTGGACCACTCCATCCTCAGTCGCTGTTTCAATTCGTTCAGATCAGTGATGCGTATTTTGTACACCTTCTCTTAGTTCTCTTGCAATATTTCCCACACGTGTAATGAATTGGATTCAAATCTCGCAAATTTGGGGGCCACAGTTGAGGTGGAATAAATTCTGGAGTTTCTTCCTGTAACAACTCAATGGTAGCACGTGTCTGATGAGCATTTTAAGTTTCACAAAGTAGTGTGGAGACACTATACAGGTGAGGTGCGAAATATTGATATCATTTTGCAGCAAACTCATTCCGGAAACGCTGTACCAAATTTTATCAAAATCGCCCGAGTTCTGTTAGATGTTACAAAAACATTTTGGTCTCTTTTATCTGGACACACTGTAGGCCTATAATTGGGGCCACTTGTGTCTAACTCTGACGATGTTTCACATTAATTCATACACACACACAGTCACAAGTATGAGCTGTAAATGGCACTGTTATGAATGGAACTCGTTTCCACCAAGCACGAAATTCTCTTCGTTAGTCTCGTTAAAAAGCACTCTTCGCGATGTCGATTTTTTCTGCTTTTTTAAAATTGTAACTACTTGTGCTACTTTTTTCATAAGGCAACTGCCATAGCGCCTTTTGTGTGCTTTTCTGTCCTCCTCATCGTCCGCCGTATTCTAATGTCCACTGTGTACGTTTTTATGAGCAAACGATTGCTTGAATGATTGATGATACTGCATTTACAGGTACAAACTCCACAGTCTATTATTGACTAATCGCGATCTGTATTTTCAGTACACTGACAGCAGGTGCGTGCTTTGATTGACGGACAACATGATTAGCGGTTCGCGCATCGTCGTCGACGAAGACGACCCTGTTGACGGTAATGATTGCGTTTTTAACCATTTTCAACATGTGACTGAATGGGGGGTTAGGCCTACTTGGAATTGGCGATGCGCACTGATTTTCACCACAATATAGGTTTTCAGGAGGTGTTGATTGTGAGAAGTCGTGTATTGATATTCATAACGCCAACTTAATTAACTTTAGCTACTTTCTTTATTCACTTACGCCCGATTTGCCGAAATATGCCGAAAAGACTATATGGTAACCCTGCCGATACAGATACGTCGCCACTATTAACTCTTGTTATAGACTTGTATTATCAGTGGTAGGCTAATATCCCAGTGAGGAGAAGTCGTAGGCCTAAGTTCTAACCGGTAATTTGTAGGCCTAATGGTAAAATTCATTGATGTTTGACTATGTGATCATTTGTTGCACTTAAATGCCGACATACGGAGATTGTATTGAAAACTAGAAATACGTTCTGTGGAACGTGGTATCTGTCCCATAGCCAAGTCCACAATGAACGAACTGTTCCAGTAATGATGGCCGGACGCATTGCCCATGCGCGAAACGGCCTTATTTCCACTTCCGGTCTAAAATCTGACCTCACCAGTAACCATCGTGTTTCTCGACCCCGATTTCCTATAATACGCAATAATTTCGGCTATTCGTGTACATTTAAGGCATATATAGGATTACTTAATATTTGCATGGATTTTCAGGACCTCTTGGCCTAAAATAGGGGCTTTGGGAGGCAAAATAGGGAAAGAGGTGGTGCGATATTGACCCAAACGAACTCGTTTTTACTTTTGGGGTTCTTGCGTATGTGCCAATTTTAGTGAAAATGGATCAAGAAATGCGACCGTGAGAGTGCCCACAGACGGACACACTGTCAGACACACAGACAGACAGACGC
>Ga0209255_1000327_pt1 | contig 10923 bp, 5 predicted proteins | sample WorMetvaBAHAMAS2_FD_187394 | JGI IMG/M metagenome (GOLD analysis project Ga0209255, IMG submission 187394) | Marine gutless worms symbiont microbial communities from Max Planck institute for Marine Microbiology, Germany - Olavius vacuus... | ecosystem: Host-associated > Annelida > Digestive...
GAATTGGATGGAAAATGGATGGATGGATTGGATTGAGTGGATGTGGAAAGTGGATGGAAAGTGGATGTGGATTGAGTGGATGTGGATGTGGAAAGTGGAAAGTGGCGCGGTTCCGGATCTCACAGAGATATCATCAGTGATAAATGCAAACGAATCGTCACTCCTGCGTACCTTCAGTGTCACGCTGGAGTCATGGCTGTGGCTGGGTTGGAGTAGCTTCAACTTCTGGTAGTACAGACTGTCTCTCTCTGTCAAGTCCCGAGACTGCATGTCTGTTGCTGGTCATGGTAGGTATCGTAACTTGAATTTGGGGATAAGCATGGCGGCAATCTGGTGTGTAGCAGTTATCGTCAAACCTTTGTTTGAATTTTATTGACGAACCATTGGCCAAAGCCTTTTCAAAGCGATTTCGCTCCAACGCGGTCACTTTGATCCAAAATTTCAGGTAGAAGGGGTCGCCCCCACCAATCATTTTTTCACGGTTAGTTAAGCCAATGAATGCCTTACAACTTTGCCGCTGACAGTTTTCACACAAAGAAACTTTGTAGCAGACTTTCTTCAAGCGAAGTGTGATTTTTTACGGAAACCGGCCGTCTTGCGTTTTTGAAACCCCCTTTGGGGGACTTAGGGGCAACGTACGATGATCATCTTATTAGGCTCATTGGAAAGCGCGTAGTTGACTTCCTATTAGCGTTAACTGAACTTTTTTTCGCTAGGTGTTAAGGCTGAGGCGTTACGAGCGATTATCGGTTATAAATCGGCGATTTTGCTCCAACAGGGGCCAGTTGACCCAAAATTTCACCAACCATTCTTCTCCTCATTAAACTAGGCTAAATTATGTTTCGTATAGTATAAAAATCTGGACAGTTCTATCTTCTGTTTTGTCACAATTCATTCGTGTGGCAGACGGACAGACAGACAGACGGACAGAAATCTCATCGCTATACCGCGTCTGCATTCCATGCAGCGCGGTAAAAATTTAAAAAATATTCGTTAACAGCCCTCGCTAAACAGCTATATACGTTGCCGAGAAAGTATTTACGGTAACGATATTTCTGTAGTGGCCAGACTATTTATTGCTTGCTACCCATTTAACATTTAATTTCTTATTTACTTGTTTTGTTTTATTTTCTATGTAATGAAGGCTCTTCCGGAACTTTTGGCTCGAGGAGAAGTTGATAATTTTGTAAGAGTAGAAAAGATAAGTTTGCGGCTGTTGAACTTGATGCTTGAAACTGTTTCGCATGTGAGTTTGCAAATAGCCACGTTCGTGGTCGCATTAAACCTTTCGGAAACTATTTCCGCGGGTCTGAGTTGTTTGAACAAACGTCATGAGCGTGCCAGCAGGCACTGGTGGCCACGTGATCCCCGTGGACTCCGGGGGAAACCAGCCAGAACCCACTGGAATTGAAGACGGGGGTAAATTCTCCGTAAACACCCCGCACCCCCGGCCTCCCACTTCCCTGGCGGTTCTGGGAAACCCTGAGATTTGCTCTGCCATCCCAGGCCTAGCTATAACCGCAGAACAACAACAAACCATCGGGGTGATTACACTGGCGTCCAACGTTATGGCTGGCCGTACGCTGGAGTCCGGCGAGGAGAACAGACCACCGCTGGCTCGCCTAGAACCATTACGTAACATATCCCAGGCAGTAGATGCTGACATTGCAATTGAACATGTTGAAACTGATGTCGATGTGATCGCAGATATATTACCTCAGACCGATGATGTAATTGATGTTACTTCGCATGATGTAGTGCTTGATACTTTAGCTAGCAGTGATGACAGTGAGTTTGTAAGTGACACGGTGAAATCTGATCTTGATGCTGTATCAGTAGAATCACAAAATGATGAGGTTGAACGTATCTTTTCACACATTTCACCAGTTTTGGTAGCAACGGGCAGTCATTTGAGAACTGATACTGGGGTGGCATCCGCAGCCTCCCATTTCAGTGCTTTCCAGCCGGTGCAACGCTCATCGAGTAGAAGAGAATGGCCACAGCAGGTTAACAGTGCTGTAGGAGGTCAGACCTCACCAAGGTCACATAAAAGCCAACAGTCAAGGTTGGTAACACCCTGTATTCCAGTGGCACACAGGTCAAGAAATTCCTCTCGTGCATCAGTGCTCTCTGCCATCCCAGACTTAAATTGGGTAGGCAACTTGGTCACAAAGATCACAAGTGATGCGACAGAGAGAGAAAAAAGGGATGCAGAAGAAAGAGAAAGGCTTAGGTCTGAGGCCCTGGCAGAACGACAGCGTTTAGCGGCTGAAGCCCTGGAGCGTGAAAGAAAATTAGCAGCAGATGCATTAGGACGCGAAAAAATTCTATTTCAAGAGAAACAGGCTGAAGCGGCTCGTTTATTAAATGAAAAACAGATGGAATTAGATAGAATCGCAAAAGAGAAAATGCTCGAACATGAAAAGGCACTGAGAGTGCAGCAAATGGAAACTGAATTTAAACAGTCAGAAAAAGAGTTCCTCCTGAAACAAAAACAAATGGAAGTTCAGCAAAATAAAGAACGTGAAGATGCGTTAAGAGCGGACATTTTAGCAAGAGCTCATGCTGAGGCTCGAGCTGAAATGGCGGAAAGACAGCTGAAGCAACAAATGGAGTTATTTGACCACAAATTGAACAAATTGATGGCAGTTGCAACTCCGCAAACAGTTGCAAATTTAAATGAAAAATCTCAGGAAGCTATTTCTCAAACATTTGCTGTTTCAGCAGCCATTCCGGAAAATAGCATGTATGCAGAGTCACTGTGTGCACCCTGCAGTGAATCGCACGAGTCAGACACTCAGGTGCCCATAATGCCGCTGACATCGTATGATAAATCTCTGTCATTGCGGTACACCGGTCTGTCTAACAGCGCGATCACAGTTACCGCTGTACAGGCACCGTGTGTGCACTCGCTGCCATGTTCGGTCGCACAAATTAATGAACGGAAAAATACTAGTGAGTTTTCTGCAAGTTTTGGATGCCAAAATTTGATAACTCAAAATGTTCAGCGATACAGTACGCTATCGCCAGAATTGGACACGAGTGGATATTTTGTGAAATGCTCACAGCATTCAGATAAACAGGTCACACCACGTTTACAGTATGGTCGTGAGAGTGACATTATATTCGATCAACAGCCACTGGTAGCTGTGGCTGACCATCAGACATTGGCTGAACAGTCACTGCCGCAGATGACCAGGGTTGATCCAGTAGTACCACTTACTCAGACACTTGGTACACAAATGTCAACAATGGTGGACAATTTTAAGGTCCCACTTGAACCGTCACAAACAGGGGCAAAATACATTCCCCTGTCATCTATCAGAACAGAGGGGCAGACAGCAGCAGCTGCATTTTCGGTGGTCCAGACGCCTTCGGGCCCAGCCGTAAAAATACATGAATTGCCAGCATCACCTTTAATTAATTTTAATGCAGGTCAAATGCCGACACAGGTCACTGTAGCCCAAGCACACCCATCCAGGGACATGGGTTTACATTCACCTGGCAGAGAGGAGATTTTATCCCAACCTGCCCAGTCCACTGCGGCTGTGACAAATATTATGGCGTCGGTTTCTCCTCCAAATATTTCGGCATCACAGTCGAGAGTCATAAGCCACTCACCTGTAGCGGTTTCATCGTCGTCGTCATTGTCACCGCCAGTAGTTGTCATACAGCAGCACCGGGTCCACAATTACGATGGGTCCACGAACTGGGAAAATTTTAGAGATCACTTTAGGCGTGTAGCTAAGGTGAATAACTGGAATGATGATAAAGTCAAATGCCAGTTTCTGATGCTTTCGTTGGTTGGAAAAGCGAGTGAAGTTTTGAGAGACATTGACGAAAATAGCCCAACCCTTTACAGTGACATTTGGGCTGCAATTGCTCGCAGATTTGGGGACTCAGAAGAACAGCGTGATTTTATGAGAAAATTTGATCGTAGACGCCAAATGGAAGGCGAATCCATTCCAGAATACGAGCAGGGATTGCGTACCCTGTACCGAAAAGCTTGGCCTGCGGCTACCTCAGAACAAAAAGACATGGCGTTAAAAACCGCATTTGAAGAGGGATTGCTGGACCCACAATTAATGCAGTATTTGCGTCTACATGCAGGCACTGACAATTTCAGTGACACTGTGCAAAAGGCCAAGAAATTTGTGGCAACGACAGAACAACCAAAAAACAAAAAGTCAGTCCGAATAATAACCCCAGTTGAAGACTCAACGTCAAACTCCAAGTCGGACAAGCAGTCCACCTCTGTTTTACAGAGACTGGATAGTATTGAGGACATGATTCGTGGTATGACAGCTGGACAGTCAAACCCCCATGAGTCCCCACAGCAACAAAATAAGGGGAAGAATAGCAGTGTGTGCCCAAAAACTTCCCATCCGAGCAAAGCCCAGACCGCTCGATCGGCTGACGCACCACACCAAAATTATATGAACCGCCCTCTGTACACACAGCCATTCTCTGGCCGACCACACTCACCAGCCCAACCTCACCCACAAACTGCTTTTCCTGGACCAGCACCTGGACCAGATAGACCTTCAGGAAGACCGAGGGGCAGATGCTGGGTATGCAGTAGTCCAGGCTGCCACTCAGATTTTCATGTGGACACACCACAGCGGCCACAGAGGGGCCCACCACGGTCTCCATGCTGGACATGTGGCGTAATTGGTTGCCATTCCAGGAACCATATGGGACAGGTATGGCCATCCACACCGCCAAACAGGAACGTGCAACCTGCCCCGGAAAACAATCCACGGGCGCGGAATATTCCGGCCAACCGCAGCCCGACTGTTCCACCTCGGCCGGCTTCTCAGTAACTGATACCCAATGCGACTGGGTACCACATGTTACAGAGCTAGATTTCATGCTTCCTCCACTCTCATCATCACCACCACCATCATCTACTGTAAATAACCCTGTAACATCATTGTCTGCTGTATCTTTGACTGATTACCCAGCTATGAATCCCCTGCTGACTCGGCATACTTTGCATTACTTTCAAGGACACAGAGATCCACTTTTATCTGTGACTTTGAATGGCCAGCCCACTCAGTTATTACTGGATTCAGGAGCTCATGTCAGCGTGCTGTCTCAGAATCTCATGGAGCAATTGGTTGATTTACCACAGGACAATAGGCCGCAGCGACCAGTCAAAGCCTTTGGCGGCCGGCAGCTGAACTTAGAAGGTCCAGTCAGCCTTGACCTTGTCATTTGTGGAATTTGCCTCCGACATCCATTCTATTACGTGGCAGGTGATGTCCCTGCCATTGCGGGCTACGACCTCATGGTTGCCGCACACCTCGTGCTTGACCCAAAATCTAGAGCAGTGTGGTCCCACCACCCGGACGTGACACAAGTCCAAGAGGGCCCGTCGATCACTTTTTCAGGGGAGCCTGTTTCATCCTCCGTTCCCACATTTCCACATGGGACCACGCCCATGTCTCAGGCCACTCATCTAGTGCCTGAATTTTCTGCCTCCAACGGCATTGTTTCCATGGAACAGAGCGATCCCTCAATTCACTTTGATCCGACTGCGCCGCCATTTATTCATGGGCTTGATAATGGTCCAGACACCAGTGCGGATGACAGTGTTCCCGACCACCTAAATCTGCTCTACGAAACTACAGTCAGCAATACAAAACTGACAGTGGGTGTTGACAAACAGTTTCGTCAGCTTCTGAACAAACATTCTGAAACTTTTGCAAAGTCTAATTATGATCTGGGTCAGTGCACAATTTTGGAACACGACATAGATACTGGTGAAGCGCCGCCGATCAAACAGTCACCGCGCAGACCGCCTTTGTCCTCGGGAAATGCAGAAGAGCAGATAATACAGGACATGCTCAATGCTGGCGTCATTCAGCCGTCGACGTCCAGTTGGGCTTCTCCTGTGTGTTTGGTCAAAAAACATGACGGGACATTTCGATTTTGTATCGACTACCGTCGAGTTAATGCTGTCACAAAAAGGGATGCATTCCCGACCCCAGATGTCAGTGACGCCCTGGATAGTCTTCGTGGTTCACAGTGGTTTGCCACTATCGATCTGTTAAACGGTTATTGGCAACTTAAGAACACACCAAGAGCCAGAGAAAGGTCAGCGTTTTGTACAAAGGCTGGATTATTTGAATTCTTACGGATGCCCTTTGGCCTATCAGGGGCACCAGCAACTTTCTGTAGAGTCATGACCAGAGTGATGAGCGACCTACTTTGGAAAATCTGCATCAGCTATATTGATGACCTAATAATTTTTGCAAGGTCACGCCAAGAACTCTTGGAACGTTTGGACATTGTTTTGACACGACTCAGACAATTTGGTTTGAAAGTAAAACCGTCAAAGTGTGTGTTGTTTCGAACAGAAGTTAATTTCCTCGGGCATCTCGTGAACTCAAATGGTGTTCAGCCACTGCCAGATAAAGTGGAGGCCATCCAAAATTGGCCGACACCCCGGTGCATCCGTGATGTCCGCAGTTTTTATGGCCTTCTCAGCTACTATCGCAAATTCATACAGAATTTCGCAACCGTGGCAGAGCCATTAACTCGAATGACAAAGAAAAATGTCAAATTTTTGTGGTCCCTGGAAGCCGATAAATCATTCAGGGCTCTCAAAAATGCTCTTCTGCAAGCACCCATTTTGGCATATCCATACCCAGACAGGCCGTGCCTGGTGGACACCGATTGTAGTGAAGTGGCATACGGAGCGGCCTTGTCGCAGCTTGTTGACGGTGTAGAACGACCCGTAGCATTCTTTTCTCGAGTCTTGAACTCAGCTCAGGCCAATTACTGTGCTACAAAGCGTGAGTTGCTTGCAGTTGTGGCTGCACTTCAGCACTTTCGCCACTATCTTCTCAACGTTAAAGTAATTCTTCGTACTGACCACCATTCACTGAAATGGATCAAGTCTTTCAAGCGCCCAGAGGGTTTGCTAGCCCGTTGGCTAGAAACGCTGTCGGAGTTTGATCTTACTATTGAGCATAGACCTGGGCGCATTCATTGCAATGCCGACAGTCTATCCCGTCGAACGTGTAAACAGTGTTGGGGCAGACTGCCAGAAACAGCTGAGTTTGATGAGCTCGAACGAGCTGACGAATGCACATCACCACTAGGGATGCATGCACTTCACGTTCAGCCAGAGCTTTCTGACGAGACAGTGGCAGAGTTACAAGATCAAGACGTGGTCCTCAGACAGGTCAAAAGTTGGCTGGAGTCGTCTTATAGTCCCACTGTGGATGACCTGAGGGAATGCCCACCCCAGGTTCGGAAGCTTTGGAGCATGAGGCAACAACTCCAGCTGACTGACGATCACCAAGTGTTGACACGCACAGATAACAGTGTCACTCAGATTGTCATTCCAGAGGTCCTGCAGCGACGACTATTCGAAGCAGCTCACTCAGGTCCATTAGCTGCTCATTTGGGTCATGACCGAACCTTGGCCCAGTTGAAACGGTCATACTACTGGCCAGGGATGTCCAGTGACATCCGACTTTGGATTCATGCCTGTGAGGTATGTGCCAGAGCTAGAGGCCCACCTTCACGTTACCAAGGACCACTTCATAAGGTTATAGCCGCAGCTCCGATGGACCTCGTGGCCATCGACATTTTGTGCGGCCTACCAGTTGCCAGTGATGGGTCCACATGCATTCTGGTGGCCCAAGATTATTTTTCCAAATGGACAGAAGCATATAGCTTGAAAAATGAGGAGGCATCCACTTGCATGGAGGTTCTTTACAACCAGTTTTTCTCTAGGTTCGGTTTTCCAGCACAGCTTCATTCAGATCAGGGGCGACAGTTTGAATCGCGCCTAGTCACTGAACTGGCCAAAATAACAGGTGTTAGGAAGACTAGGACGACAGCTTATCATGCGCGCTCAGATGGTGCCGTCGAGAGGTTTAACAGGACTCTGCTGTCCATGTTGCGCACCACAGCACTTGAAAACCCGCATGAATGGCCTGCAAAATTACCAGCGGTGACCAGTGCTTACCGCATGACTCCGCATGCCACTACGGGAGTCAGTCCAAACCTCATAATGCTCGGACGGGAACTACGAGCTCCTTGCACACTGATTGCCCGCCCACCGGACGAGACTGACGAACTGACAGTTCCTTTCACGAGAGATTTCCTCGAAAATATGAGACAGGCACATCATAGAGTCCGAACAGCCACTCAGGCATCAGCTAAAACCCAAAAATCATTTTTTGATGCCCGTATTAAAGCTATTTCATTGTCAGTAAATGATCTCGTTTATCTCTACACTCCCCAGCCACTGCTGAGGCAACGTAGGAAGAAACTCACTCCTCTTTGGCTTGGGCCTTATAAGGTCACAGAATTCGTCACTGATGTGGTGGTAAAAATCCAACATATCGCCACCAAAAAGTGTCAGACAGTACATGTGGATCGATTGGCACCTTGTCGATCGATTCCACAGATAATTTCAACATCCAGGCCACAATCGCCACATCCATCATCATCATCATCACGCCGGCATAGGCAAAAGGCTACGGTAGATCAGCCTTCGACCGTCATTCCGCCTAGCCTAGAAAACCAATCGTCGAGCCAGCCTGTGGCTGACATTTCTAATAAGCCATCCGACGTTAATCGCACGATCACCAAACCGCGTACACGTTTAGGCCGTGTCGTTCAGACCCCAGTCAGATTCCGTACATGAAAAGATCATTCAACTTGTACTGAATGAGTAGTTTAGCCGACCAAGTTTTCATTTATTGTAATGTATATTTTGTCATTTGGATGTATTTTGGCACTGACACACATTAAATGTGATTTCTGAACATTGTAGATGTGCTACATGCAGCACAGATAACAGTAAGGATGTGTCACACCTTGCAGTGTAACTGAGAATGTATTGCAGTGACACCACTGTTTAGTTGTACTTTGGTACTGACTGAGACGATGTGACTTCAACTTAAAATGTCTGATGAAGACACCAAACTTTCTCCCATGTGTGTAAATATAGTGGGGAATTTTTTTTTAGTTTCTATAATTACATAATCATTTTTATCCCTAATGGACACTTTGGAGTGTATACTTGTATTTTGTTGTTGTGTAGATGTAGGCTTTTGCATTAACATACCAAGCCATTAGCCGGTGAACTCGAGTCGAGATAATGATGTTTTTCTTTCACAGTTAGCATGCTATGTAGCGTATGAATGTAGCACATACTTGTAGAGGACAGAAGTTGATGAGATACTTTTATAGCACATAAGGCTAATGTTCCATTATGTTGGTAAGAGAATAAACTCTATATTAAACTGCAAACAGTAAACGTAAGTATAATAAATATTATTGTAAAACTCAATATACACTATGCTGTAACTCATTACATCTAGTGGATTGTTGAAAGAACCCCGAACAAGGTGCAAAGCCAGCCAGTGGCTTTCCTTTTTCTCCAAGGCATACCAGAAATGCCTCCACTTGTCTTTTAGACTTGTCATCTTTGCCATCATTCATGACATTTTCAGAGGCACATCTCACTCCTGCCTGGTCCGAGTCATGCAACGACTCCCAAACCATTTAGAGTGCCACGTAGACGTGGGTTGCAGTGATACATTGTGCTGCAGTATTGTCTACGTTTCCTTTTGTCACTCTGCATTATTTTAGTTACCAACTTCATGTGCCTACAGTATGGCATTCCACTCACAATTTACTGCTGCAGTGTACACAAATATTTTTTTTTCTAGAAATCTCAGTAAGATTTTTATTTAAAAAAAGTAATCTGAAATTGCATTAAAACTTGAAAAAAAAAGCTAAGCAGCTATTAAAATAATAGTAGATTCCACGATTACAGAAATAACATTAATTAGATAAAAATAATTTTTAAGACACGCGGAAATGTAAAACATTTATTCTAAAACATAACTCAAAATTCAGTACTTCAAGTGAGCCATAGGTAGAGGATATGAAGCAGATAATTTTCCAGAATTCTGTGTTTGTGTGTGAGCACAAGGCATGTCGACAACTGAGAGTGACGACAGCACCAGTTCGGTTCCATTCAACATCCGTCGTATCCAGCGTACTTGTGACAAGCAGATAGTACGCCATGGAACTTTACTGTGAACCTACTTGGTTTCAAGGGCACTTAGTATTCAGCGTCAAATGCCGCCAGGAACAGTCGTGTACGATCAATGACAGTAACAGCCGAAACATGCATCGCACGTTATATTCATGTAGTTGTCGTTATGTCGCAGCAACTCCATTGCAGTTCAGTTTGAGAACCACATCTCGGACTACTTCTTCGATGACCACAGCAGTCGACCATTCATCTACCACTTCGTCGACATCACGGCAATACAGTACAGCCATCCTTCGACGTCGCCGATTTTCATTGTCGTGTGCGTCGCAGCACACCGCTGCAAGTGTCTAATGCAGATACAACTTTCTTGGTTGGTGTGGCAAGTTCCACCATAGCGTGAATATCCGGTGCAGAGACACCAACTGCCAACACCACACATTCTGCTTAGATTACTCTGGTTGATTTGGCACAACGTGTTAATGCCGTTTTTAGTTACATTGTTCGATAAAGTACAATAGTTCTTTTGTCGTTAGAACTGTTGTTCTCAAACAGTATTGCTTAATTTTTTTAATACGTACAGCTCTTACTGTTTTCTTTCAACATATTAGTTTGAACTTTAGGCCTACAGATTTACAAGGTCATAGAAACCTCGGGACGAGTTTCATCTGAAGCTCGGGGTAGTGTAGTGGCCAGACTATTTAGTGCTTGCTACCCATTTAACATTTAATTTCTTACTTACTTGTTTTTTTTTATTCTATGTAATGAAGGCGCTTCCGGAACTTTTGGCTCGAGGAGAAGTTGATAATTTTGTAAGAGTAGAAAAGATAAGTTTGCGGCTGTTGAACTTGATGCTTGAAACTGTTTCGCATGTGAGTTTGCAAGTAGCCACGTTC